>Ga0080013_1003290_pt1 | contig 17324 bp, 24 predicted proteins | sample ETNvirenome_6_85_FD_69236 | JGI IMG/M metagenome (GOLD analysis project Ga0080013, IMG submission 69236) | Marine viral communities from the Pacific Ocean - ETNP_6_85 (SPADES assembly) (version 2) | ecosystem: Environmental > Aquatic > Marine > Oceanic | place: Pacific Ocean | collected 2013-06-19 | reverse complement strand
ATGCTACCTATGGTGATCAGTGCCAATAGAAGACTACATGAAATTGGTATGGGGATATTTTTCATAGGATTCATATATACCATCGTGAAGTATCATATATGGAATGTCTATCTTTGATGGCTTTTAGGTCTAAAAAAGGGTTGCCTTCCATGCCCTTAAACGTATCCTTTAAAAAATCAACCGCAAAGGGTACACTGTATGCCAGAAGCACAAATTCTGAGTAGGCATGAAAGAGGCGCTTGGGCAGAAGTCTTCGCAGCACAGTGGCTTATTGAGAGGGGCTATTACGTATCCCGCAACATTGCCCATGCGGCACCTTTTGATCTGGTAGCAACCAGCAAAACCGGACGTGTTGTCCTTTTTGATGTCAAGTTTGTAAGCTACAAAGGCCGAAGAAGAGATGCCAGTTCGTTTCGTGTACTGAGCGACCTCCAAAAGGTTATGAAGATTCATTTGTTGGTAATCGATAATGAGAGTAACGTACTAATTGATCCCCCCCTGAACGAGCCGGGGGAGGCCCCAGAAGAAAGGCCCGATGATGTTTAACAACCTTACTCTTGCGATTTTTATAGCCTCCGCGCTCCTCCTCGCGCCCCTGGCGGTACAAGCGGAGGAAAAAACCGACGCGCCCGTCCAGCGGATTACTCAGATGCTCTATCCGAGTGTCCTTGTAGATGTTGGGAGAGGCCAGGGATCAGGAACCATTATTTATTCCGGATGGCGCGATGACGACGAAGCATGGACCATGGTCCTAACCAACCATCACGTCGTAAAAAGCGCCATACAAATTCTCTCCGAGTTTGACCCAAAAAGGGGGGAGGAGGTCAAGCGGGAACACAGGCGTCCCGTGAAGATCCGATTTTGGTCTTACAATCAGTTTTCCTCTGCCATTGGGACAAGCGGGAGGACCGCGCATATTGTTGCATGGGACAGACACAGAGATTTGGCGCTTCTTCGAGTAGAGGATAAGGAAAAAGTCTATGATAATGTAGCTGTTTTGTGGCCCGAGGATGCTGATGGACCTTACGTTTTCCAGAAATCCTGGGCTGTAGGGTCTGGACTAGGAAACCCTCCGTACCCAACCGAAGGATTGCTCAGTAATACCACTGCAAAAGATACAGAGGGCTATGCTCTTTACCAAGCATCCGCGCCTATAATTTTTGGGAACAGCGGCGGTTCTCTCTATGTTTACAGTGACTTACGAGGAAATTATGAATTGATAGGGGTGCCAAGCATGGTATCCGCCGTGGGGTTTGGGTCGATTGTCAGTTTTATCGCGTGGAGCAGGCCGATTGCAGAAATTCGCAGCTTTCTTAGGCAAGCTGATTATGGTTGGGTTGTGGGAGATGATCCCCCGGAGGAAGAGGAAAGTGCCGAGGAAGCCGCCGATGATTCCACCGGATGACATTCCCTTCCGAATCCGGTTCTCTATTGGGGGCCTACCCGACGCGGAGGGGGGCTGGGCTTTTACAAATTTAGAGCAAGCTCAAAACATGGCCCACTTCACGCTGCGACAGGCCCTGCTAGGCCAAGACGAACCCTCCGGCGTCGCGCAAATTTTTGATTTTGAGGGTAACCGGATTGGCTACCTATCCGCCATAATCGCGGAAAACAATGAGCATTGGGCCTGGAAGGACGAAGCCGTCCAATATAATCCAACCCATTGACATTCCAATGCACTCCCGCCTATCTTCTTACACCTCCCTGATCGCGGCATCCCGCAAAGAGTGCCGCGACAACTTAGGGGGGGCCTCCCCCAAGGGGGGCCTCCCCCCTTTTTCCAAGAAACTTTGCGAGTGGTGTAACCAAAAGGTCAATTCCGCAGACTGTTGGGCCACGATGGTGGAGGGAGATATGTGGTGCGACTGCGGCAAGAAAATTCAGCTAAAATGACCGGGGAAAAGCGATACTGCCATTGGTTTTGGCATAGTTTTTTCATGCAATGGTCAGAACGTGTGATAGTCAGACTTGATAATTTTATCTGGCGTAATCGATGGAATCGATGAGGGAGAGCTTTGTGAATAAGAATTTGTGTGGAGGAAAAGAGACGGTCCAGAACGAGCGAAGCTTCGCGGAGTACCTCCAACGGTGCATCGTCCGCTACTGGCGCGAGCGAAACTACCCGATAAAAACGTGGGTTGATCCCCCGAAACCAGACGCCCACACCCCCGGAACAAAACGACGGCACTACACGCCGGTTTTTGGCGTCCGGAGCAATATCGGGACGAACGGTTTTCCACCAAGAGAGCCCGTGGCATGAACGACAAAGCAAGCCGCTGCACAAAATGTGGGGAAGAGCGCGAAGCACTTTATGAGGTGAACTGGATTCCCGTGTATTATTGTCAGGCCTGCGGGATAACGGACCACGGTTCAAATCTTGAGCTATATGGCCCTGAAGAGCGGGCTGCTGATGAGGCGGGTGAGTAGAAATGAGCCTGCCGAGCACAAAAAGCAAACGCCGCCCTCCAGCGTATTCGTCAAAACCTGCGTCAATAAATGCAAACGAGGCCAAAAGAAAATGCCTGTTTTGCGGCGCAAATTTTATTTCGGAGTGGTCGGGCAACAGGATATGCAACCGATGCAAACAGTTGTCCGAGTTCAAAAGCTCTCTGGGCTAGGGTGGCGGCGAGGCGGTATTGTCCTAATTTGGTGTTAACTGTCCTAAGTTAGAATTTGATTATGAAAGAACAGCTTGAACAAGTTCGCGCCTGGGCGCAGGACAAAATTGCGGCAGGACAAGAGCCGCCGTGGGCGTGGTATCAGTATATGAAACTGAGAGAGACCCTGGATGCCATCTTGGCGGGGATAGACGCCACTACCACGGAGAGTTCACCACAATCGGAGTCGCACGGGGAAACGCATCTCCGACTAGTGGGGGCCACTGATCCGCAAGATAAGTCTCAACGCCGTCCTGCGGGGCTTCCGTTACAGCCGCCCATGTAACCCGAAGAACGCCAGATCATCCGCTGTATGTTTTTATCAATTCAGGTCGCGTTGTTGATATTATTGTGATACATTATGGGCGTAGGGCATCAATTGTCCGAGCGGAAAAACGAGCGAAACTGGTAGAGAAAGGACACCTCAGTATGTCCGAGTCCATCGATACAATTAGGGCAGACCTCTGGGAAAAAATGCGCGGGGGAAAATCTGGTCGTGAGGCGTTTGTGGCCACTCATCTTTCGGCGAATATCGCCGCTCAAATTCAAACTATTCGGGAGCAGCGTGGCTGGACCAAAAAGGAGCTTGCCGAAAGGGCTGGCATTTTTCCTTCGCGAATCTCCGTGATGGAAGACCCGTCATATGAAAAATATTCGTTGACCACTCTGAGAAGGCTCGCATCGACATTCGACGTCGCTCTGATTACTCGGTTTATTCCGTTCAGCGAACTTGTTGATTGGGTTGCTGACCTATCTCCGGAAAAAATGGGGGCGGAGCCATTTGAGCGGGACCATTTATTGCAACAAAATACGGAACGAGTGGACAGGTAATCTGAAGTGAGCGAACCTAGCTACACTAAAAAAGAGAGTTATGTCTTAAAATTGCATGAGTTGCTGTGGGCGTTTATTGCGCGAACAGACCCGGATATGACAGGCGATGTCGTCGGATGTGCGGAAGAAGTCTTGAACAATGACAATGACAAAGAGATATAGCCATCTCTCCCGCCGCCCGACATGAGCGGGCGAGCGGCCCCCTTTTGTTCTAAAGTTATCCACAACTTTCTTCAACTTATCCACAGAAAAGTGACCTCCCTGTGGATAAGTCGCTTGACTCAAGGTATGGGATATGCTAAGATCATATAAGATAAGAGATCGAGAGGTCTCGCGCTCTTTGACATTGTGAATAAGAATTTGCCTGATTGAGTGGGCCGGAGCCTTCCAAAAAAATGGAGGTCACCATGAAGCTCAAAATCAATGCCGTTAACCACAGCAAAGATCAAAACCGCTTTTGCGGGCCGTCGATCATTTCGGCGGTTACGGGCATGACGACAGGAGAGGCCGCACGGCTGATCCGTCTCCAGTCCGGGAAGCGTAAGATCACTGGAACAAGCACCCTGCAAATCAGTAGGGCTCTCGGTGCCTGCGGCATCAAGATGGGGAAAATTTTCCTGTATCCCAATCTCAATCGAACAACCGGGCCAACGCTCGCTGCGTGGCTCCGGATGTCCCGAGGAGAAAGGATTCCGGGCCGTGTTTTCCTCGTCGTTGCGGGCTGGCACTGGCAACTCATCAGCGGTAGACGCTACGTCTGCGGCAGAACGGGAGAAATTGTTAGCATCCGCGACAAACGAGTGAAGCGGCGCGCCAGGGTCGCGGAGGTCTATCTCCTGACCTCAGAAAACGTAACCAAGCCCGCGATTGACGTTTCACGGCCCAAGGACCCTTTCGCCTCTGCGCGAGGCAAAACCCGACGCCTTGCAAAAAAACTAAGGGTTAATGTTGAAATCGACAATGCTGACGGGTATCGCCAAATTTGGGTTCTGCCGCCGCCCGACATGAGCGACGAAGAAGACCCGCTCGTAGGACACGTAGCCTATGACTGGGATGAGGCCCTCGACTTAGTTCAGACCTACGAAACCCATCTCGTCAACAACCAATAAAATGGAACGCTCCGGCCTTCTCAATCCGGCAGAAAAAACTTTTGACATACTATCCCATAGTATGGGACTATGCCGGACACTCACCGAAAGGGATGACAAATGGAAGATTGGATCGTTAACCATTACGAGTGCAGCCGCTGTGGAGAAGTCTGGATGGACGCTTGGTCGTGCGCGTGTAACGACAAGTGCCCCGTGTGCCGCGCAGAAACGGAGCCGTCTTCAAGCACCGCGTTTACCGGCTCACGGTCCACGCTGAAGCGCAGCCGCGCGCCTTACATGCAACGCCGCAACGTTAATGGCGTCGGATGTCTCGTTTCAAGAATAGGGCCACACAATGCCTGAATTTGCAAAAAAGGGGCCTACAACGAATTCAGGCGTTGAAATCATGCGCCGCCTCGCTGCCGTGCGCCGCGCTGCAAGAAAAGCCGAAGACGCAGACATGCGCCGCCTCTGGTTACAACACGCGGAGTACTTTTATGATGCCGCGCTACAAAGGCGACGGGAGGATAGACAATGATACTAGAAGAAGAAAAAGTCTCGTGGACTTGTGGCCGAAACCATAGCCTCACTAGAACTGGTGTGCGATATCGTTGCAAGTGCGACAATCCAGACTGCGCCAGGGTGTTTTATCGTCAAGAAAAAGAAATAAATAAGAGCCATAAAGAAGGCTCCACGAGACAATATTGCAATCAAAAATGTATGCATACCCACTATGTGGGTGTTTGTGAACACATAGGCTGTGATGCCAAATACTCTTGGTTAAGCATGAAACGTGGTCTAGCTAACAAACTTTGTAGCAAACACAGTATGAGAAAGGCGGGTAGGGAAGGACAGATAAAATACAGACAACGCAACAAGGAAAAACTTTATTCCTTGTTAGGCAACCGTTGTGTGTGTTGCGGGGAAAAAGACCCGATGTATCTTGAAATTGATCATGTGCAGAACGATGGCAAAGCACACAGAACGAAAATAAACAAGAAATGGGGGCCGGATCACATAAGAAGGACATCAATGCACCCTCGTTATCTTATCTCCTATTTGAAAGAAAATCCCGGTGGTTTGCAGGTACTATGTGCAAACTGTAACCGCGCTAAATCAATCAACAAAGGTGTTTTGTACAGGCCGCACAAATGGACAAGACGCTCTTCCCAAGGTGAAAAATGTACATCCTGATTGCAGTGATAGGGGAGATCGATTATTGGTTCGCGGGGTTGGCCGACGAAGCAAGCTGCACGGCCCACGCAATCTTGATCCAGGCGGACTGGTGGGCCTGCGTTCCGGTTTCAGGGTGACAGGGGAATCCAAATGGAATTGCAAATACACAACGTCAAAACGCTCTCGCTGAAGGCCGAACTCGTAGATACACCTGACGATCCTTACAAAGTGCTACAAATAAAAATAAACGGTTGGAGCAGCGTTATCACGTTGTACTGCGAAAGAGAGCTTGAACTTGACTTGGACGGGATATTTGACGCGGAGCGCAATGAAAAAGAGAAAGCTTAGACGCATAAATCCGGTTGCCCGAGCTTTGCGATCCAGGGCGCTCAAGCAGCGCATAGTGCGCGCTCGTAAGGGACGCGGCTCATATCGCCGTAAATCTACAGGAGAGGATAAGCCATGGCAAAAGACTACTTGATAGAAGTCCGCGTCAAAAACGGCTACCTGCATGGAAAAATGCGCGAAATGGGCTTCCACACAAACGTCGCTCTCAGCGAAAAAAGCGGCGTCGATCCATCCCGTATCAGCGAATTTTTAAACCTCAGAAGCTATCCCATGAGCCGTAAAACGGGGGAATGGCTCTCAGGCGTGATGCAGCTTGCAGAAGCACTCGATTGTCTTCCCCAGGACCTGTTCCCACCCCAGCATCTGCAAAACACGCTGCAAAAAAATAAGGCGGAATTTGAGCTAAATCTGGACGAATTTACCATGCTGGCAGGAGACGATACGCCCGAAACACTGATGCTGGCAGACGAAACACGCGCCACGGTCCACGGCGCACTGGACAAACTCGCGGAGGCGAATCCACGCAAAGCGAAAGCGGTTCGCGAGCATTTCTTCGAGGACGCGACCTTGGAGGAGATTGGCGACAACATGACCCGCTTAAATCACCTACAACAACCCGATGGGGTAGGTGTCTCTAGATCGCGAGCGAGGTCTCTTTTGCTCGTGGGCATGAGGGACCTGAAGAAAATTCTTGCAAAAGATTTTCGTGACAGGAGGCTCCATGGCTGGTCTGTTTAGATCGTGTACACTGTTGACACCTAAGTACGTAATTTACAAATAAAGTTTTTTTCAAAATCGCTGTAGTATGGTGTCACAGGCGTTAACTTTGTTAACAGGCTATATTTTCCTTATGTTATAGAGGGTTACGAGAGACGTTTTGTTAACACCAACGTATACGGCAAAACGGCGGTGTCAACACGATTTTAGTTAGTTTAGGTTAAAAGCTACTTGAAAACCGGGGTGCGATTACTTAAAATAACTGTTTGGCGGATATATGTGGGACTTTACGGTGTTAACAAATCAAGAGTTTGTGTTAACAAGACTTGTAAGGTACTGATTTAGTTGAGGAAAACATGGACGAAAAAAAGAGAATTGCACGATTATTGGATAAACCTCTAACGAGGCGACAACAGAAATTTGTGATGGAACTCGTCAGTAACGACGGTTTAATCACGGCGCGAGAGGCCGCTATACGTAGCGGATTTGCCCCCGGCTCTTCTCACAGTCGCGCCCACGAAATGATGAACCCAAATATCTGTCCGCACGTAGCCCGAGAAATTGAGCGTTACAGAGCGGAGCTAGATGAAAAATACGAAGTTGGCTACAAGCGCCACGTACGCGATCTTCAGGTGCTTAGAGACAAATGTGTAGAAAACAATGCTTGGTCAGCCGCCGTCCAGGCCGAGCGCCTTCGAGGCATGGCGCAGGGTGGAATTTACGTAAATAAATCAGAGGTGCGGACTGGGGCCATCGAGTCCCTCAGCCGTGAGCAGGTGGAGGCCGAACTTGAAAAAATCCGACAGGGCTTTGAAGAATCTGTTATCGATATCACCCCCACAGAAATCGAAGAACAAAGTTCCGAGAGCGGCGATGAACCGGGAAGCGGGTCTGTGGAAACTCTTGAAGCTGGGCTTACAGAAGACGAAGACGCGCCGGATTGAGACAACCCGGTTAGAAAGCTGGGCCACCCCTGGCGTTCCCGACGTGATGTTATGCGCGGAAAACGGCGCGTTTTGTTTTTTGGAGCTAAAAGTTGTCAAACACAAGAAAATCAACTTGTCGCCGCACCAATGTGCGTGGCTTAGTAGACATGCTCACGCAAATTGCTGGATTGTTGCTCGCGATTCCAGTCTTACTATTAGCTGTTATCGCGGTGCTGATGTTGTGGAGTTGCGCATGTGCGGTCTATCAGCCGTGGAGCCTGTGGCAACTTTTGCGGAGCCGTATAAATTTGAAGAATTTTATGGGTTGATTTGCCCCCTGGACTAGCTTATAAGATAAGTCCCGTACACAAACAGGAGGACGAGAAATGAGTGCCGCATCGGAATACCGCAAGTCCTTAGAAAACAGCGTATCGTGTTCTTTTACTGTTACTGATTGCTGGATTGTTGCTCGCGAAGAATTCAGCACAGAACAAGCCGAGCTTTTCCTAGAACAGAACGGAAAACATATAGTTTCTGCCATGTCTCGGGCAGGGTTTGAGGCTATAGAAAACCTATGGCTGGAGGCCCAATAAATATGGCTTTGGATTTGCAAAATTTATACGACGACATTAGACAGCATCTAGGACATGAAATTGTTTGTGTCGAGTACGGCGAACAAGCCGTTTCTCTTGAATGCGATACGTGCGGCCTAGTTTTGCTAGATGCTGACAAGGAGGACGAATAGATGGCAAATAACGATGGTCTATTACCGACACCATATTGGGACCGATTTGATATCGTCGAAGCCCACTACTGGCATGCCGCCGATTGGCACGGTGGTCAGTGGTCTGAGCTTTACGCGAAACTTTGCCGAATTGGGCAATACTACACGCCCGGAATGTTGCATCGCGGGTATGAGAGCCTGACAGAGAACGGTAAGGCTATTTATGACCAGTTGGTAAGGCTATTTATGACCAGCGAGGCCCAATAGATGGAATGGTTCGCCGAATGGTTGTACAGGCTAGCAGAAAAATTAGCCGTGTGGCTTGAACCGGAAGAGGAGCCAAACAAAAAACGCCGCCGCCGATAATTTTTCGGGGATACTTTTACAGCGCCAGGGCTTTTTCCCTGGCGTTTTCTTTTTATGTTGCTATTCCCGTAAAATCCTATATACAAGGGGAGTGATATTTTATTTCGCCACATAGGAGGATGTTGATGGCTGATGTTTATGAAACCGAGACTCAAACCTGCTGCATATGCGGTGGGGATATCGAAAGTGTGGGAACTTGGATGCACGGACACAATGCTGAACCCGTCGTGCCGGGGGGTCGCTGTTGCGCCTTTTGTAATGCGTCGTTCGTAATTCCTCAGAGGTTCGCAGCGATTGTTCTTCCCAAATAATAGTCGCTATTAATTGTTACTGCGCCAGGGAAAAATCCCTGGCGTTTTTTTGCGCGCTGATGTAGGGTTTATCCCATAGCGTTTTCCAAACTTAATCAGGGGTGCTACATGAAAAATTTGACTAGCAAACAAGCAAAACTTCTCAAGCAATTTGCTCTGGAAGTTTCGCGCAAAAACGGGTGGAGATGCTGGCCTAACTACTACACCGGCAGCGGCAGTTGGAGCCGTTGCTCTGCTGACTATGCCAATGAAATCCACAACGTTTTGATCAAACTGGGCATGGTTCGAGGCAAGCATTTCCGCACCGGAAACGACGCGCCGCGTGGCGGCTGGACGGGCGACTTTGTCGAATTATTGCCCGCAGGCAAGCGCTGGAAAATAATCAAAGAGTTGCGCGCCGCAGCCGCAGCCGAAGCCGCAGCCGCAGCCGAAGCCGAAGCCGCAGCCGCAGCCGAAGCCGAAGCCGCTGCGTTAATGTGGGATGCAGTCGAATATGCCCGCGAGGTTGCCGCAGAAAACGCGGCTGAAGACTCGGAAAATTTCATTCCAAGTGTCTCGCCGTTCAAGACTTAGCGCCGCCGTTGTCGTTCTGACTGCGCCAGGGAGAAATCCCTGGCGTTTTCTTTTGTGCCGGTCTATTGTGGGGTTTGTCTTATAAATAAGGAGGGATCAAACGATGCTAAAACTTACGAGAGAACAGAAAAACGCGTTGCTCGAAGTGTTCCGCCGTGGGGTTGTTCCAATGTTTGGCTTCTGCGGCGGCGTGACCGTGCCTTACTGCGAAATGATCCTCGCCATCGAGTCTGACGGTTATATTCATTCGTAGGAGGTTAACGTGGAAATATTTGAAGCGATTGAAATTTTTCCCGAGCACCCTTGGTATGTTCGCGGAATTCCGCTTGATAATGGCGCGCATTTCTTCAAAGGGTTGCAGGTTGCCGTTGTTAAAAATCAAAATGATCCTGATGGGGTCGGCCCCTATCAAGAGCCCCTTGCGTTATTTTTCGGCCCCGATGCTAAATCTCAGGCGCGGTGCCTAATTAGCACGTGGGGCCCAAAATGTTAAATTGTGTAAAACTAAGCCGCGCCCCAAAAACGGAAGGAATCGCCGTCACATATCGCGCGGGCAGCGGGCAAACGTTTGGAACGTGCCCAGACAACTGCATGTTAAAACCGGCCAATGAAACCGGCACCGTTGAAATCGACCGCGAATATGAGCGGGCCGTCCGCCGCGCCGTCCCGCGCAATGGCGTGGCGTGGCTTTACACCCATTTCAATCCCAGCAAGTGGGCCGAGCGCAACCAAGCGGGCAAAACCGTTTTTAATTATAGCGCCCCGTCTGCCCTGGCCGCGCTGGTACACTTCCGCCAGGGTATTGAAACCGTTGCACTTGTGCCGTTCGATTTTTGGGAAAAGCTCGTGCAGGGTCCGGCACCATCAAACCGCAATTTTGAAATCGACGGCGTGAGGTATGTGCGTTGCCCGGCTGAATATCTGCCGCAAGTTAATTGCGGCAATTGCGGCGGCGGCGCTGGGCCGCTATGCGCGCGCCTGGGCCGCAGCTTTATTGTAACCTTCACCGCTCATGGCGCGGCCAAGCGGCTAGCCGGTAAACTAATGAAAGCCGGAGGATGTTACGCGGCGGGCGGAAACGTTGCGCGACACTGGCGCAATTTATCTCAGCGCCCGCCGCAAATGGAAACCGACGGCGAGAAAAGCAAGCGCTTTGCTCGCGGCCTCCCGCCACGCGCATTACTCCGGCACCATGTGGCGGGCGATATTGGCGCGCCGCCCAGGTGATCGAGCGCGCCGCCGCCCTGGCCGTCGAGGTGATCGAGCGCGACTAACCGCAGCTGCGCGGCGCATATAATAAAACATAAAACGCTTCTATTCCTGGGATTTCTCTTATATTGTGGGTTCTGCCGCCGGATAATCCGGCGGTGCAACCCTATTTGTGGAGTTAATCTAATGAGTGAATTATCCCAAACGACTATAGACGCCGCCATGATCGAAGCTGCGCGTACCGGAGATGTGCTGGGCGTCGGATATTCCGCCGGTTATCAGATCGACGTTTCTCGCGGCGCGATGGATAGCGCCGTTTCCTCGCAATGGTGCAAACGCCCGGCGGACGAAACATTCGAGAGCTTATCGGCGCTCCACCATTTCACCGAGTCACGCTACCGCGCATCCGAGTCTCGCGTTGTCGATACGCGGGCGCTGGAAATTATCGGTGAAACCGATCCGGAGAATCCCTCGCGCGGATTCATTAATTTGACCGATCTCGGGACCGGTAAGACGACAACCCCCACTCACCATTCGTTCGCCCAATTGGCGCGCCTGGGTGGAGCGCCCGCCGCGTATGTTGCAAACTTGCCCGCCGGTATTGCGGCGGATTGTCTTAATTGGGGGATTAAATATGAGCGCTCGAATGATCTTGTGCAGGTGCTTGATACGGGCGAAAGCACTCGCGCTCTCACGGGCCCCGATTATGGGCGAATCTGGCACCATGAAATTGTCGACGCGATTCAGAATATGAACCGGCGCACTGGTGATCGGTTCAAAATCCCTGGAATGATCGACTGGGGTTCGCGCCACGATAACGGAACTTACACTTATGACCCGGAGGCGAAAGGAGACTCGACCTTGTTCGCAAGTGATCGCGACATGTTTGGTTTCCTATGCGACGACAGGAATCCAATTCAAATTGGCAACTTGTCCGATGGTTCGCCGGACCTCGTGTTTCGCGGTTTCTATTTTTGGAATAGCGAGGAAGGCACCCGCACGGCGGGCATTGCCGCGTTTTACCTTCGCGGCATTTGCCAGAACAGGTGCTTATGGGGAGTCGAGGGTTTCCAGGAATTCAAGATTCGCCATACGAAATTCGCGCCGGATCGGTTTGCGGATGAAGCCGCGCCCGCGCTCGAATCATTTTGCGAGGGCCGGACGTCCGATTTGCTGGCCGGAGTTGCTGCGGCCCGTGACGCTAAGGTTGCCGATAACAACGACTCAATGCTTGCGTTCCTGAATAAGCGCGCGAGTTTATCTTTGAAGCAATCGAAGGCCGCAATTGCGCGCCATGAAACCGAGGAAGGTTTCGCGCCGCGTAGCGTTTGGGATGCGGCCCAGGCTATCACGGCCCTTGCTCGCGACGTTCCGAATCAGGATTCGAGAATAACCCTCGAACAGTCGGCTGGCCGTTTGCTTGATAAGGTTGCAGCCTAACCACTTAATCCTCCCCAACTCGCCCGCCGCTCGCTCTGGGCGGCGGGCTATTTTTTGCCCATTTTCCAGGGTGCCCAGGTATCTGGGCACCTCGACTCGTCGCTCAGTGGCGCTCCCTGGCCGTTGTTTTTTGCTCGAAAGGCTCGAGTCTGTCGATTCTGCGCGGAATCGTTGTGAGCTCACCGCCCAGGCCTCGAGGGCCGGTGGCGGGAAACCGTCCCGCTGCGGGCGACCTCGAGCACCTGGGCGACCTCGACCTCGAGCACCTGGGCGACCTCGACCTCGAGCACGGCGGCGGGAATCCGTCCGGCAGCGGGCGTTGATAATGGCAGTGAATCACGGCCCAGGCCGTCCCCAGGCCGTTGTCCCTGGCGTATGGTTCGCGAACCGGTGACCTCGATCACCTGGGGCCATGCGCGCAGCGCACGGCGGCCAGCTGCGTTTCGTCGTGCCCCTATGCGTCCCTCGCATGGCCCCAGGTTATTTAGTGCGTTTCATTTTCAAAAAATGAAAACGTGCCGGTGAGCAAGTGCTTGATAAATAACAGAACAGGGGTGCGAAAATTGGGGCAAAACGTCGTTTTCGCTCGAATAACTAGCACGCTGGGCGCTCACCTGGGCGCTCACCTGGGCGCTCACCTGGGCGCTCACCTGGGCGCAATAACTGTCACCCGGCGCGCCGCTGCCGGGCGCAATAACTGTCATCGCCGGGCGCACCTGGGCGCTGCCTGGGCGCTGCCTGGGCGCTCGATCTCGGCGCGCCTGGGCGGGCTGCATGTAAAACTATCGGGCTGCATGTAAAACAATCAGTATCTGTTCGCGCTTTACTTGTGGCCGGCCACGTTTTGACTTAGTGCCAGGCGCGACGATTACTGGCGCTATACTTGCGCTATATTTATATTCCTCCCGCTGCCTGGGCGCTGCCTGGGCGCTGCCTGGGCGCTGCCTGGGCGCGGCCTGGGCGCGCCTGGGCGGGCTGCGCGGCCCATGGCCCGCGATTCCGGGTCCCGGATTGAACCTTCTAACCATCCCGAATTAGTCAACAATATCAATGGGTTACGCCGCCCAGGCCCCCCGCCCCCCGCCGAGGTTGCTCCGGCCTTGTTTTTCTCAAATAATCCTGTGAAAATCCCTACGGAGTAACTATTATTTTTAGGGGTGGATTTTTAATGTTTCACGTGAAACATTTACGCAGTTTTCTCCGATAAATAACACAGGAACCCTGTAAAAATGCTGCAAGTGGAAACTCCTGCTATCACAGAAAGAAGGCTCAAGTTAGAGCTTCGTCTGGCGCAGATCCAAGATATGAAATCATGCCGTGAAAATTTCTTGCATTACGTGAAAAAGATGTGGCCTGATTTTATTGGAGGGGCCCATCACACCATGATTGCAAAAAAGTTTGAGGATATTGCAACAGGGAAGAACAAGAGGCTCATCATTAACATGCCACCCAGACACACAAAGTCTGAGTTCGCGAGCTATCTATTCCCGTCTTGGATCATTGGCCGTGATCCGAAGACCAAGATAATTCAAACCACCCATACCGCCGAGTTAGCCGTCAACTTTGGCCGTAAGGTTCGTAACCTTTTGGACACGGATATTTACAACAACGTTTTTGAGGGCGTGAAACTTCAAGCGGACAGCAAGGCTGCGGGTCGGTGGTCCACGAACCATGGAGGCGAGTATTTTGCAGCGGGTGTCGGCGGTGCGATTACGGGTCGCGGTGCTGATTTGCTCATTATTGACGATCCGCATTCAGAGCAGGATGCGCTATCTGAGACGACGATGGAACATGCGTATGAGTGGTATACGTCGGGTCCCCGGCAGAGGCTCCAGCCGGGGGGTGCGATTGTCATTGTAATGACGCGGTGGTCTTTGAAGGATTTGACCGCAAAAGTTTTGAAGGCACAGGGTTACGCGGACCATGCGGACCAGTGGGAGGTTGTTGAGTTTCCGGCAATCATGCCTTCGGGCAAGCCCTGCTGGCCTGAATATTGGAAAAAGGAGGAACTACAGGGGGTAGAGGCTTCTTTATCTGTTCCCAAGTGGAACGCGCAGTGGCAGCAGAACCCCACTTCGGAAGAAGGTGCAATTATAAAGAAGGAGTGGTGGAACCGCTGGGAAGAGGATGAGGTTCCGCAGCTTGAATATATCATTCAGAGTTACGATACTGCATTTAGCAAGCAGGAGACTGCGGATTATTCTGCTATAACGACGTGGGGGGTTTTTTACCCCAAGCAGGAGGGGGCGGCTCATTTAATTCTTTTGGATGCCAAGAAGGGGCGGTGGGATTTCCCGGAACTGAAGGCGGAAGCTTTTGATCAGTACAAGTTCTGGGAGCCGGAGACGGTTATCGTGGAAGCGAAGGCGTCGGGGTTACCTTTGACGCAGGAGCTTCGCCAAATTGGCATCCCCGTGGTAAACTTTACTCCCAGTAAGGGTAATGATAAACTCACACGGGTACATTCCGTTTCGCCTCTTTTTGAAAGCGGAATGATTTGGGCACCGGACGAACGGTGGGCGGACGAAGTCATTGAAGAGTGCGCCGCTTTCCCCAATGGGGAATACGACGACCTTGTGGACAGCACGACGCAGGCTTTAATGAGATACAGGCAGGGGAACTTTGTGCAGTTGCCGAGTGACGATTGGGTAGATTCTGAGCCCTCCACCTATATCCGGAGTTATTATGGCTGAAGTAGACACCCCTTTGTATGACAGGGCTCCCTGATGGCTGACGAACCTACAAACGACAACACAAAACAGGCTCGCTTCTGGGTAGAGCATTTACCTGTTAATGATTCGTATGTAGCATTATTTGGAGACAAGTTGGAAACAGCTTCGCGCATCCCTTTACGTCATCCAGAAATACCTGCTCTTGGAAAAAAACGAAATGTTGCGACTCCAATGGAGCAGCAGTATGGGCATGAAAGGTGGGAGCAGTTACCAAAAGAACAGACTCTGTTTTCAACTCTGGAAGAGATTGATGCCACTTTAGAAAAAAGTGGTTTGTGGAGGGATCCAGAGACAAACGACATTGTTAGCATAGAAAACAGACCACGGACCACGGAGCAATCCACTTTACCCGAAAGCCCTAGCGAACGTTTAATGAGGTTACGTCAGGCTACTGAACTACCCAAACTCCACATAGACAACCCCGGAGGGAATTGGTTAAAGTCCAAACTCTCGAATGCTGAAGAGGACTACAGAAGAGCCCGCAAAGGCACCTACTCACAGAATCTTGGAAGTCCCGATATAACAGGGTACTTTCTTGAGAATTTAAACCTCTCTCCCCAGCTTCTTAAAGACTTTCCGGGTGCTGCTGGTGAAGAAGAGTATCGCCACGACCCCTATTATAAGTTACCTGCTCTTAAAAGATCCATAGAAGAATCAGGATACTCCCCCTCCCCCATTCTTATACATATCAGGGAAGATGGTCAGCCTTTCGTTGTAGAGGGGAATCATCGGATTGTAGAAGCGGTACAATCTGGACGTTCGAGTATTCCCGTAGAATTAAAGTATTTAAGGGGCGCGGAGAGTGCAGAGGGTCCGTTGTCGCCTGACCGTTTGCGGGAGGTTTTACAACCTCCCACGGAGCACTCCACCTTACCCCAAGACCCTCAAGAAAACATAGATCTAAGGAGTCTATCAGAACGTTTCGCCCGGTTACGTCAAGCTGCGGGAGATATTCCGATTCCCGAAGAGGGGGCCGCTGCGGAACCTCCACCTACGACGGCCCTCGCACCACGGCCCAACTTACCCGCTGTTGTTCCGAAACAGGATAGACCTGGCCGTGGAAGTTTTGCGGGTGCGCTTGGCAAAAGGCTTCCTCTCGTCCAGCTTGCTCAAGCTGCACGACAAGGCTGGGAGTTACTACCGGAGGAGACAAAAGCAGATGCACGAGATATTTTCTCCTCTATGAACGAACCTGATCCTTTTGGACTGGAACTTGGTCTCCCGGAAGAAGAAATTGTTGAAAAGATAAATCAACTTGGAGACGACGCTTGGAACTGGATTGAGAGGCAGTTTGGGGCAGGGGAACCGGAACAGGAACCAACCGGAATTGCTACGTTGGAACCGGGCCGGGAATTCGACCCCTTTAACATATTTAAAACCAGCGAATATGGTATGCCCGAAAGTATCGGACAGGTTACTGATCAAATAGACAAAAAGGTTGGGCGAACTAGCCTTTCTTTAAGGCCCTCCGAGTTTCTGCAACTGGCTGAAGAGTTGGACCCAAATACGAAGAGCAGTGCGGACAGAATCCAATCTTTAGAAGACGCAATACGTGATTCCAGGGCGATAGCCCCACCGTGGCTTTCGGTAGAGTGGGTTCCGGAAAAGTCCGCTTGGAAAGTGTTGGGGCATGAAGGTCGCCATCGAGTCACTGCTGGAGAAAAGGTTTTCGGTGACGAGAACTTACCCGTTCATCTTTTTTTAAGAAACAGTTCCGACGATGGACGTTTGGGTCGAAGAATAGAAGTTGACCAGTTATCTCCGGAAATGCAGCAAGCATTGGAGAACAGGCGCTTTATTCCAGAGGAAGGCGAAGAGATCGTAGGGTTTCCGGAACCAACTGGAATTGCTACGTTGGAAAAGAGCCAAGAAGCCCTGCGGACTTCTGATAAGGTTACGGGAACTGTGAAGTTCGACACCTTTACAGGGCTTGCCGAGAAGGTCCGCGCTGCTGATAGCCCTGACTTATTGCGCGAGGTAGTCCAGCCCAATATAGACGATGTTCGGGAGTTAACGTGGGATTTGATACCAGGAGACCGTGGAGCGACTGATGGTCAGATACGCAATATGCAGAAGCAGATATATACTGTTACGCAGCAAGCGTTGAGTGAGTTTCCCGACACCATGACAGTTTACAGGATAGGAGACACGCGCAGCGGAGAAGTCGTATCCTTTACCGTAGACCCCAACTTCACTGCAACTAATACTCTTCCGTGGGTGACTGAC
>Ga0080013_1003289_pt1 | contig 17326 bp, 18 predicted proteins | sample ETNvirenome_6_85_FD_69236 | JGI IMG/M metagenome (GOLD analysis project Ga0080013, IMG submission 69236) | Marine viral communities from the Pacific Ocean - ETNP_6_85 (SPADES assembly) (version 2) | ecosystem: Environmental > Aquatic > Marine > Oceanic | place: Pacific Ocean | collected 2013-06-19 | reverse complement strand
AGCAGTTTCAAGACTATCTTTAAATCTGCCTAATTCTTCAACAGCACCTGTTAATTGATTTGCAATATCCTCGGCCATTTAATTTCTCTATTTTATCTTATCGCCCATCCATACTTTGCCTAGAATATCTTTTAATTTCATACCCTGCTTATTTTTCTTTTCTAATTCGGCCTTAGAAAACTTATAACCTTTCATTTGCTTTTTAATCTTTTTTAACTCTTCTTTATTCCTATCATCATGTACTGAATCACCCCTCTTTTCAAGCCACTTAATAGCACTAACGATACCTACTCCTGCAAGAACAGTTTTAAGCCCACCTTTTTCTAAGCCTTCATACCCAGGATCGTAATATCCTCCTGTAGCTTCATTAATTTTATCTTTATTCATATTATTTCCTCCCATATATATTGCTATATAAATAAATATCCCCTCACCTTAAAAATTAAGTGAAGGGATTTTATTTAATTTCCAACATTTCGTGCCCGCATGGGGTTGGATCTAGGATCTGCATTTTGAGGAGCCGGCATTCTCGCCACTTCACTCCTTTGATTATTTTGTCTTTCTACTACTTCATTGGCTCTTTCAATCCACCATTTTCTCCACTTAATTGGCATATTATAAGCGTCAGAAAAGCTAAGGCGGGCATGGTATACACACGCAAATATTTCGTACCAAATATATTCTTTATCTTTAGGTGTCAGGCCAAAAGAAGCTTACCGTTACCGGTATATCCACCTCCCCTCGATGGCCACACTGAACGCATGAAAATTCCTGCTTCATAATCATATCTGGCTCAACATCATCAAAATATTTTCTAAATGCTCTTGAATCTCGTACATTCATTACACCAATAAACTTATTAATATAACCTTTATCTTCGTTTCCATTTACAGAAATTATTTGATACCTAAGACGAGTAGTAATGTTATGATCTAATGGAGAGTTAGTCATCTTCTTAAGCTTATCTTGTTCATCTGAAATTAATTTTTCTTCTTTGCTTGTTAGAAACTTAAATTCTATAACAGTACCAGAAGGCATAGTAAAATTAAACCTATTAACCCCTTCAACGACAGGCTCAGTATCCAACATTTTCATATTAAGTTTCGTAAGATCAAATTCAGCTGTTACATCAGCATCACAGTCCGGACAAGTAATTTCTACCTTATACTCCGGACCATAACCAGTGATTCTCAAAAATGTCATAATAGCATTTTTATCACCCGATATTAATTCTTCTGATTTAATACTTTTATTTACAATAACATTATCCAGCAATGTATCAAGTGCTGTTCCACTTCTTAATAAAGAACGCGAAGTCAAAATATCTTCGTCGGCTGCAGTTAAATGCCTTACTTCTAGTTCTTCTAAATTATGAAGAGGAGATTCTGGAGGATAAATTCTTCCTTTGGAGGGAAGCATAACAAAATCACAAGGCACAGCAAAACCCGCAATCTGATCATATTCAGCCCCTCTTTCAGATGCAATTTTCCTTGCATAAGTGTCAGGATCTTGATTGATTTCTTGCGGGTTTATATCTGTACTTACTTCTTTAACTTGTGGGTCGCTATTTTCAAACTCTACCGTAGTTCGCTTTTCAGCCATAAAATAAAACTCCTTCTTGTGTAGTTACACAAGATCTTAATAAACAATAACTAAAAACTAAACTACAATTAGTATCTCAGAATACACTCATCCGGACGAACTGTAATAGAAATTTCAATTGGCTCAGCCGAATCATAAGACAACGCGCCAAAATCAGCATCAGTAATCCACGCGCCCTTGATGTCCCATTGTTCAGTTGTCACCCCAACAGGGTCCATAAGCATTAACGAAAAATCCTTCTTATAAAAAGCAGCATATCCATCACGACCAGAAATCGTTTCATGAGCCAACCGGGCCCATTCCATTACCTTCTGCGCCGCTGACGGAGCAATAGGATCATGAAGTGTCATAGCGACAGTCCCCCACTCAAACTTACCAGCCAGCCATCTCTTGCTATTAATGTAATCAATAACAACAGGGTCTTGACTAAAGGTAGGACGAGCAAAAGTCTTAGCTACAAACTGAGGAATAACATCTTCAGCAAATTGAAAGAACCATCTATTTGTTCTCTTTGGTTCAAAAGTGTCCGCAAGCATCTGATTTACGGATCTAACATCAGCCATTCTTATTCTCCAAACTGGGAAAATTAATTTCTTAAATCTAAAATAAATATGCGTGTGAGAGAAGTTTTGTTTCTCTCACACGCCCTAAATTATTTAGTCACTAAACGATGCGCCTTGCGGAGTCAGAGTAAAGTCAAAGATAATAATTTCAGCAACCGAAGTCGGTTTCAAGAAAATCTTACCCTTAATTACATTCCTATCCACTAAGTCAGCACCCTCTTCAATAGAAGCTCTAAACTCATTAATACCATTTGCAGCTTGTACCGAACCAAGATATCCATTTACCATGTTCAGTAATGCAGTTCTTGTACCCGCATTATTCTGTTCAAAGACGAAGTTTCGGGACATTCTAGAAATAGTCTTTCTAACCGTCAACATCATTCTACGAACATTTACTCTATCCAATACAGACTGCTTAACTTGTAGAGTCTTCTGACCAAAGATAACAATACCTTGGCCTGGGAAAGTTGCAATTGGGTTAACACCCGGACGCTGATTATACAAGGTATCACGTTGCGTCTGTGTTAATCTTCTTCTAACCTCCAACACTCTTTCCAAACCACCACGGTTAAAGCCAGCTGGAGCGAACCAAGGTTGCCCCACTCTATCATTAAATGCATATGCACCTATGACTTCCACCGAAGGCGGCACCCACACAAGCCTATTATTATCTGGATCACTAATTCTCACCCAAGGATAATAAGTAGCTGCATAACTTGTATCAAACTTCTTACCTTGATCCAAAGCATTCGCCACCGACAGACCTAAACCAGATCCCGTAGAAGTAGCATTAGCAATATCTACTAACATGAATGCATCGGCCCTAGCTTCGACCATATCAATATACTTACCAACAGGATTACCTGCAGCCGAGGAAGTAACACCCGGAACAGCAATAAGATTAAAGTCAACTTCTTCAGGATTTGCCAGTGTCTTCTTCGCAACATCGAAGTCACCCGTAACAGTACCGGTGTTCAAGACAGTTAACAAGTTAGAACGAGGATCATATCCATCCCAACCACTAAATACAGGAGCGACAAACTTCACCGCTACATTATCTTCAAGACCTTGAGTACGTGCCGCTGTAGAGCCAATAAAGTTACCCGAGTTTGAGCCAACCATATTAACAAGTGTGAAGTTTGTAACACTACCTGAACCAGAAAGTTCACCTGTAGTAGAAATAAACAACATACCAGCATCAGCAGTAGTAGATCCAGAAGCAGATGTTACAGTCTTTCTAAGTCGATCACCAACACCTTGAGATGTAAAGTTAATACCCAAGACCTTTGACTTATCAATAACGCCATCTCTATTCTGGTTAGTCACCGTAGGTAGAGATGCTACCGTAGCAGTCAAACCTTGAGTATTGCTACTACCAGGACCAGCTGCTGGACCTGTAATAGGACCACCGGTTTGCGCAAGAATAGATCCAACGCCGCGGAAACCCGAGGGCCTTGCATCATCCGGAAAACCGCCTGTATTAATGTCAATTCTCACCAACTTAGACTTATTAGGAAAGTCACCATCAAATAACAATTCAGGCGGATCTTGAGTTAGATCATACGAAACTCTACGATCACCGATAGCTCTTCCAATATAATTTTGAGAATTAACATCTAGATTTAAGTTTTCATAAGACTCTAAAATCTCAGGCCGTCTGTCGTCGTCAGCCGCTCTACGAATAGCGATTGAAAACTCTGGGAAAGCAGAGGAAGAAGTCTGCACATTAGAAACTTGAACCTTAACAGAGTTATTTTCTACATTACCATCAGATCTGGTAAAGAATCTAAAGAGGTTATTAACAGCACCTCCTGCATTCTGTGAAACAAACCACGGAGAATTAGCAGGGGAGAATCCACCTGTAACATCGTCGAATGCATCGCCATCAGCAGTACACGAAGCATGATCTAAGGTAATACCTGCAGCAGCAGCGCCAGCGCTTACAGTACCATTGACATTACCCACATCATAATCAAATACCGCATCTACATAAAGATCAGTTAATAATTCACCTGTATGAGAATTTTGTACATCTGTTCCCATTACTTTCTTAATATAGTTACCCGAAGCTTCGCTCATCGAAAGCCCAGTAACAACGGTTCCACCCGACGATAACGAAAAGTTAGTGGGAGTTCCACTTAAAAGAATATCGCCATCACCAGACGTTCTCTTTCTTACTATACCTAAGACAGTACAACCACCAGAAACGGCAGAGATTGAATACCCGCTGAGTTTCGGGAAAGAAAGAAATCCAACCGTACCAGCAGCAACAGAACTTCTACCCAGAACTCTTGTTACATTCAGTGTAGAAGCGTTTCTCAGATAAGAATTAGCCGCATACGGCATATAAAATTCAGGATTTAATCCACCAAACCGTTCTCTGAACTGTCCCATTGAATTGACTGTAGTAGGTAGAAAGGCTGGACCCTTCTTCGTATACCCAACTAAGGCAGCTCCAATTGCAGCAGCACCAGGCGGTGGACTAAAAGTATCATCAATTTCCTGTGTATATACACCAGGAGATACAAATACCTCAGCCATTTATTTTCTCCATAAGTTAAATGAAAAGTATTTTTATTCAGTTTTTATTTTCTTCGTTAAACAAAAAAGCAAGATATATACATTATATTTATGCCATTGCAGTGAAGTCTCTTAAAGCACATACATTATAACCTAAAACTTCATATATAAATATAACTACAATCCTTCAAAGATACTTTTACTTAGCTTATATCTACTATAATTGTACTTCTTCCGCCTCTACAACCTCTACAGGATCTGCAGGCTCGGCCTTAATCTCTTCTGATACATTGGCGATGCCTACGTCGTCTTGACCTTCTGCAATCTGCTGAATAAGGCTGTTAGCATACTGCAACGCCCCATTATTAGAAGCTAGAGTTGCTTTAGTATTCTCCAGTTGATCTTCCAACTGTGCCTTTTGAGCAATAAGATTATTTACAGTCTGCATCAACTGCTTCTGTTGTTCATTAAGTTGTTCCAAACTAACTGAATCTGCCATTTGTAGTTCTCCTTTTTTGTTTTAAATGTTCTAATGGTAAACGATAATATTCATTTCTATATTTTTTGTATCCTGCCAAAAAAGCTTGATACGATTCTTCTATTTTTCCGCTAAATTCCGCACTGGTGCCAAGATAATAATAACTTTGCATGTCGTCGGGATACCTACGTACTCTATCTTTTGCCAATTCATAATAATAGGGAGCTTTGTCTTCCATATTCAGCTTGCCCCAGTGATGAATAACAATATTTGACTTTACATATTTTAACCTCGCTCTTTTAAGAGAATTATAAAGAGTTTCATGTGTGTTAAACTCAAAAAAGACCCTAGGGTCGTTTCTAAACAACCTTATACACCTATCATCTACAGCATGATTGTAACCTTTGTGTTTCTCTACCAATTTAACCCCAAATTCGACCCTTTTTGAGGGTAAATAACCTCTTTGGCTCACTTCATAGGCCCAAACATCAACATCATATTCAACCGCTTTGAGGACTCTTTTAAGGTTAATTTCGTCTATTTCTTCGTCAGCGTCCAGTCTTAAGACCCAATCGGATTCACATAACCTTAATCCGGCGTTTAATGGGGCCGAGTAATCATCATGCCAAGGATAATAGAGTATTTTACAATCACCACTCTCTTTTACTCTCTTATTTCCAGTAATAACAACAATTTTTTCCTTACAAACACTTTCAATAGTTTTAATAATACCTTTTACTTTATTAAACTCATCCTTACACATTATCAAAAGTGCGATAGACATATTTCTTTTCCCCTACCTCTTCCACAGTTGTTTGAGCCTTTAAATATTCAACATCAGCTTTTTCTTTATTAACTGCATCTATAGTTCCTAACTGGGTTGTGCTTAAATGAGCTACTACGTCTGCATATATCAAACTCGAAAGAGTATCTTTATTATAAATCACACCAGCAATAAATCCAGCGAAAAAAGTGTCGCCCGCCCCTATACTATCAACAAAATTTTTATTCTCGTCTTTAGTATAATGTATAGTTTGTTCTCCATCTTTTAAAAACGCGGTGAACCCTTCAGATCCCTTTGTCACTATAACATTTGAGTTTATTTTCTTTGATACTTTTTGAGCTATATTATTACGAAACTCACTGGTATATTTTTTAGCTGTTTCATAATTTATCTTTAACCAATCTACATTCTCATGTTCTGGTTCCACATAGTTTGTATCTATAAACGTAGTGTTTGTCTTATTACATTTATTCAATATACATTTTATATCTTTATAATTTATTGTACCTTTATGATAGTCAGAAATAACCACGTAATCATTATCTTTTATCTCATTAATAAATTCATCGACTATTTCTTTACTACGTAATATTTCATCATTTATATCTTCGCGCCAAATAAACTTATCATCTATATAGTATCTAATCTTTAAGGGTGTGCTTCGGTGAAAAAACATCACCTCTATATCAATAAGTTCTTTAAGATTTCTTACTAGATTTCCTGCTCCACCATCGACTTTAATTTCTTTAATAAGCTTCATTACAGGAACATCAACAGTAGCTGGGTCATGCCTTACTCGTTTATAAAACTTATAATGATCAATTAAACGATCACCAATAATTAAAACTCTAGACATTACTTATTTTAGCTAGTTTCTTCTACAGATGCCTTGCGATATTCAGTAACCAACTTCTTAATATCACCCAAAGTTTTACGGGCGCGCAATGCAGCTGCCTTTACCTTCTTATCGCGGTACTTATCGTGATTAAACATAAACTCTGCATACAGCTCGGTAATTTCATCATAAATTCTATCTACTTTTGTTGCCATCTTACAACTCCTTTATATGAGAAAGAGGATTTTTTATTTTCCCCTTTTCGTTTGTTACAATTTCTTTCTTTTTGTTTTTAGTTAGCTGGTCAGCTACAAAAAGAGCTGCACCAGCCGACAGCTCCTCATCATTATGAGAAGGTGTAGTAAAAACATTCTCTCCTTTCACATGCTTCATTGCACCTTCGTTCATCGTTACTTTACCTCCTACACATACGTTCAATTTAGGGTATGTTTTCACTATTTTTTCTATGTAATTTTTGACGCTATTCTCTACTACATATTGAACACTAGCCGCACATTTAATCGTTTCTGGACTTGGTTTTTCACTCTTTTTTAACCATGCATCATCTACATCACCTTCGCCGGCAAGTAATGGATAATATTCTCTCTTTTCAGGAATATGCGCTCTCTCATTAAATAAATTTAGATGAATCCACATATCTCCATGAAATGAATCTCCCATTTGAATAATATCGGGCCAACATAATCTATCTAATTCTTTAAGATCCTTTTTATATTCTTTTGATAGGTTCTGTAGTATATCTAAATTTTCTATTGCCGGATAATAACCCATATTATCTGTAAATGCATTATAGAGATTCATCGCTTGAAATTGATTATCGCGACGCCACAACCTAAACTCTTTGCCATCATCATTAAAATAATAGATAGCATTATTATGAGCAACACCATCCATAGTATCAATACATACTGCCACTGCATTTTCATAAGGCGAAGTCAAATAAGCATAAGCACAATGAGCAAATAAATGATCAACAATCATACATTTTGTTTTTTGGTCGCCAATATTTAAATCAAAAGTTCCCTGAGCAACCATACTATTGTTATTATAAAACCGGCCAAAATCTTCTAAAGAAAATTCAATTCCTTGGTCGTTGGTAATTGAAAAACCACCTTCAGTTTTATCAAACATTTCAGTGCCATCTGTATCTCTATCTGCATACCAATTTACTACTGGTGCCATATTAATATCTTTTAATCTTAACCCGGCATCATCTAATGCTTTTTTAATAGTTGTTTTAGTTACGCCACGTGCCATTTTTTTATCTGTCTCTCTTCCGGTAACAACATGAGACAAAATAACACCATTACTTACAACCGTAACACTACCATGATAACCAAAATTTAAACCCATTACATTCATTTTAAACCCTTTCTTTTTGCCGGCGGCAATACTTTTTTCATGCCCTTCTTATTCATATATATTTCTTCATTCATCGTTTCTCTTTTTGTAAAAATTTCTTTTTCTTCTTCATTCCGAAACCATTGTCTGTCGGGGCCACTAGCATAGCGAGCATAATAACCTTCATCTGGGGTTCTTGGCATCCGTCCCATCTTTAAAGAATTATTTCTTCCATACAATGCTTTTTGAGTATCCAATTCTTTTTGTGTTGCCTGCAATCCGCTTTTTTCAAAATTCCAATCAAAATTCTCTCTATGTTTATTTTGCATGGTATAGAAGTCCAAACCATCACCGGCGCGCGTCGGGCCACGACCTTCACGATAAGTCATCTGTCCAACATGAAAAACACACATCAAATCACTTACACCAATTTTCCATTCTTCGCGATTACACACAATAGAGCAATAATCATCAAACCCATAACTAGGCGATCGCCACCATGTAGGAAATTGTTTTATTTTTTCTATCAATCTACGATGAATAAAAGGGCAGGTGAAGTCTATCCAAGGAACTACTCTTGCTTCTTTCTTATACCAACAATGCATTATGGGCCAAAAATTTTGGCCATGAGATGTTTCTATTGTTGAAGGAGAAAGCATAGTAAAATTATCTTCTTCCATTGTCTCAATCATAGTACGCACAAACTTATATCCGTGCAGATAGATATCATTATTACTAAAACACAAATATTCATATTCTGGATGATCCAACATATACTTAAACGCCCATTGAATGGCACCATTAAAATACATATTCTTTTTAAAAAAATGAGTTGTATATATGCTTCTTTCACTTGCTCTACTTCCATTATCAATTAAAAAAAGCTTAAAATTATCTTGCTCTTGATAATATTTTAATGATTCATAATACATTGTTGTTACTGATTTTATATTATGATTAAGAATAACATACAATGTCTTTGGAATATCACTCATAGCACTATATTATCCGAATTTTTTTCTTGTAAATAAGTTTCTTCAAGTGTAGTAATGTTTTTAATCACTTGATTGACGGTAATACTTTTCATGCACTTATATTCTTTATCACATACCCAAGTTTTTCCATTTGGATCTACATCAAACAAGCTGGGGCGCCAACATGCAATTGTCGGACAAGATGAAGTATTCCATACATGAAGATGAGGCACTTTATGCCAAATTTTATTCCACCCCCAAACATAAGGTGAAACGCTGCCCCACATTACTATTCCTGGCTTTTTAATTGAAGAGGCTAAATGAGGAAGGTAATTATCAATGCTCATAAAAAACTTACATTTCTCATGTTCTAATAATTGTAAAACAGGATTTAAATTCTCAACTTTTATACTCTTTACATCGGGTATTTCAGTATTATGATTATTAGCCCACACCTGCACAAACTCATATTTATGTTTCATTTTTTGAACCAACTCAGCCCAGCGTTGCAAAGACCAAACCTTATGAAAACGATAATTAACAGCATTCATAAAATCATTATTATTCATATCGCATCCAAGATGTAAAAGTATAAAAGGTTTCTTTAATCCTGTAATAAAATTTGTAACCTTAGAGTTATACTGAGTGACCTTTAACATCGGCACTCCACCATCATATTCTAAATCTTGCATACCCCTTGCATAATGATATCCAATAAAGCTAGTTTTATTATTTTTCATTTTGTGAAGATGAATAGCTTTTGTTAAACCAAAAGAATAATCAATAGTATAAGCGCGGTCCCAATTATTATTTAATACTTCCCATAACCATCCGCCTGTATTATAATTTTTAAAATTTTCTCGCCATGTATCAATAAAAATAGGATGCTCTTTTTCGCCATTGGGCAGAGACATGATGCCAGGATGATGAGGCCATGCATTCGGAGTTTCCGGAGTGCGAATAGAAATAACATTTTGATTTTTCAATCCTTCACATGCCATCGCGCCGATAATAGAATTATCTATTACACAAATAGGATAACTATTTCTTGCTGCTTTTCTTTGAGTAATTAACGAGCGAATAAAACAAGTTTGGATAACACGCGCACCTAAGCCGCCAGCAAGATTAAGAATATAAACCTTTGAGTTAGCATTTAATTGAGGCTGAGTAACTTCTGTCATATAACTCTTTCTGTGCAAAAAAAATGTATAGCAGTTTTAATACACCACTATACAAATTTAATAATAAAACATTAGTTTATAAACCTTTATCGTTGCTTTGAATTATTCAGATGGAAAATACTTATTATATTCTGTTTCCATATCGGCAGGATCTAAAGCTTTAATGGCTTCTTTCTTTTCTTCTCTATTAGGCCAACTTTTATCTATGTCCGTATTTAATCTCTCTCGCATATAAGCTTCTAATGTAGTATCGAGATGACCACTCAACCAGGCAGTAATCGTATCGTCGGTAGAAGCACTTTCGGCAATAAGTTTGGTTACTTCTGTTTTTTGTGCATCTGTTAGGTTTATTGAATATGCCATTTATTATTTACTCCATAAAATGTTATAGCTTACGACAAGTTTGCTTCGATAAAATTCAACACTGCGTTGGCCTTATCTTTACGAACGCGAACTCCGTTAGTATCATCAATGACTACGAGCTTTTCATCGGCTTTCATTGCCATCCTTATAAGCGACCAGTTGGCCGGCACGGGATCTGGCAATTTGATTGTGACATACTGCGAATCAATAGTTTCATCACCAATCGTTAAACCTGCGGCTGTAATCTTCGGACAATCGGCCGCAACGAGGGCCTCAGCAGCCGCTTTGCTGGTATTTACGTCATCCTGAATAAAATAAAACGCCCGCAATTCAGCAGCTTGGCGTGCTTCAAGTTGTTCTAGTGTTTCGCTCATGTTATATTAACTCCTTAATTATGATGTATCGTTTCCTGTAGTGTTTCGCTCATGTTGTGTCATTCCCTGAACTGGCGGAGGTGCCAGACGAATCGGAGATGTTGTCCGACGTGTTCGCGGTACAGCGGTTGCCTGTATAGACGCAGTTCTCGGTGTCGGCGCCGATGCGGATTCCGTACCGCGTGTTGTTGTTGCACATATTCCCAACCATGATGGAATTATCCGAGGTCGAGCTGTCAAAGTCGATGCCGTCCTGTCCGTTGTTGCTACAGTGGTTTCCGATAATCTTCGTAGACGCTGCCGCGGCACCTACGATGCCGTCGGCGTCGCACGAGTTGACAAAACACTCCGAAACGACCGACTGTGTTCCAATGTAGATGCCGTGCTGGTCCGAGTCGTTGATGTAGCACCTGCTGACCCTCGAATCAGACCCACCCATCTCGATGGCGTTGTACGCATTGCCGCCGCCGCCTGTAGTCGAGGCTTGCAGGTTGAGCACCTGATTCCTGACTCCCGGCAGACGAATCGCATGGCCTATGTCAGCACCAGACAAGTGCGTCCCGAACGATGCGCCCTCTACTGTCACGTCGGTAATCGTCGCATGATTCGCAGTCGCAACATATGTGCCTTCACGAATCCAGATTCGCCCTGGTGTAGCCCGCGCCGCCATGTACTTCAAGGCGTCCAGCACCGTCACGAAGTCACCACGCCCGGCGATGTCCACCACGACACCTCGGCCGGCCATAACGTAACGCTTCGCATCGGGACGCAGCCCGCTGTGAGATGTGTTAATCCCTGCCATGTTTATACCCCAATCTTTGTGTTAGGTTGCACTATTTCTATTTGATCTGATCCCGCCATGATGTAGTGCGGATCGGCGCCATTTGGCATCGACTTGATCGCGACGCCGCCATCGGCCGCGGCCGCGCCGGGGTAGGCGTCGCAAGCCACTGGCACCGCGAACTCGTCGAAAATATAGACGGACTTGTCGTCACCCATGACGGTGACATACTTTCCGGCCGGATCGGCAGCGAGACCGGCGATGTCATTGTCTGAGATGGTGTCATTGGTGTCAATGGTGGAATTGATGCGACGAAGGCCACGCACGTATTCGGCTTTGATTTCGCGCGGCGTCATAGCTGCGGCTGAGATAACTGCGCCGCCGATCTTGCCGTCCCAAAATAAATCCGCAACGTTTGAAGTGGAATTTGCGCCGATAAAAACACTTTCAGTGGTGTTACAGATTGTTCCAGTCTGATTAGCCGTACCAACAAGCATCCCGTTAACATAGAGGCTCATCAAAGCACCATCGTAGACGCCCACGATATATTGCCATTCTCCTAGTATGGAATAGTTGACGCCGCTGACTGCGAGTACTTCTGCGCTATCCGTTGTAATCCTCATTCTCCAATCGTCGGTGGCGCCACCGCCGTTGAATAACATAAAGCTGCGATCGCATGCAGCCTGCATGCCATATTTCGATATGACCGTTTCTTGATTGCCGCTATCCACATCGCGCATCACCCACGCACCAAGTGTCAGGCAAGTCATCGCGCCGAAATCCGCATGATCAGCAACCATCAACGACTGACACGACGCCGCCACGAAGTTGGCATACGAACCAGCTGGACCACCGTCGCTGAACGTGACGGTGTTGCAGTTGGTGAGGGTGTGACCTGCTGGTGACGCGTCAGCCGTGCTGTGTAACGGCCACGCGGCGCGTGTGTCGCCCTTCATGTAGGGGCTGGCGTAATCCTCATTGAGACGAATCCACCCGCTGTTGCCATCGGTCGCGCCTGCCGTCATTGGGTCATAATGATATATCATCACACCCTCATCTGATGGAAGCCAAACCTGGGGAGCGCCGGGACGTGCCAATGATTTTCCCTCCAGAAAGACGGGTACACCCATGCATGGCGAAGCGGACCATGGCAGCTGACTTGCGCCTTGGCCGGAGGAATAAATTTGAGCGTTGAAGTGGCTGCCGCCGGTGCACCGAAACTCGAAAATTGAGGTATATACGTTGAAATATTCAACGCTGGCAGCCTCGCCGATGAACGCCATATAACCACCAGTAGACGTATTGCCTTTATGCCAACTTGTGTATCCGGTTGTGTCACAATAAATCGCACATTTAGCAGGATTCCAAATAGAAGGACCATTACGGGTAGCTGCCGCAAACCAGTGCTCTGGTCTGCCGAACTGGTCCGTCAGTTCAGGGTCGCGTACAGCACCGACTCGGCAAACGTACTCGCTGTAGAGCGAATCTAGACCGTATAGGCAATAACCACATCCGCTGTTACGGTCCGTCACATTGCCGTTATAAAGCCTTTCTGTTGCGCCCCAGTTCTGAGCAGTGTCACGCACAAGATCAACCACAACCAGGCCTGTGACTCCACCGGTACCAGCCGCGTAAATAACCCCGTCAAGGAAGGTCACATCATTAATAGCGTCTGACGATGGGGCAAGAATATTCGTATCGCTAGCAGTTGAGCCGCCTTCATCGAACTGCATGTAAATCGACTGAGTCTCGCGGTCGTACCAAATGAGCTTGTAAGAGTCCGCGGTTATCCACATCAGCCCATGCACCGGAGGGTCGCCAAGTTCGTCGTGCCAGCTTGTGCCCTGAATCTGCTGCATGAAGCTGGGATAGTCCCACAGTTGCGTGGGATCGTCGAGGTCAACGAAGACGACGGAGTTGTACGTGTTCTCGCTGGTGCCCGTTTCGACCGACGATATCCAGCACATGGGATCGCCAGCACACACTACGTCAGCGACAGCAGCAAACGCTAAAGCTCCACTACCATCAGTGCATAAATATTGACTAGCAGAACCATCGGCCGTTGGGAAACAATAAGCATTATTAATTTTAAGAACCCCAGTACTGGTAAGACGCAGCTTCTCAGCTGCTGTCTCCGAATCGGCCGTAGCAAATATCATATCAGTTTTATTGCAGCCGGCTGCGAACGTACCGTCTGCCTCTGCCCAGATGCTTCCAGCTACGAGACAAGCGTCGCCACCAGCAGCATCCACAGGAGCCTGGAACTCTAGACGACCAAGGATACCGCCGTCTACATTGGTCGTTTCGCCAGTTGTAAGTTTCAGAACACCGGGACCAGCTGCTGTAGCACCACGAACTTCCAACGTATCTGCTGACTCGTCATAGATCATGAAAGCTCCAGCAGAATCTCCAAAAAACTTCACATCGTATCCAGTGCCATCCACTCCAACTGTTAAAGTGCTATAAATTGGTGCATTAATTCCCAACGACCCTGTATTAAATGCGCCCGTTATTAAATCACACGTACCATTGCCAATAATCAAACAACAAGAACCCGTAGTCCCACACCCTGCACATTTTCCAATAAAAACATTATCATTTCCACTGGTATTTATCAAACCAGCTTTATCACCAATATATACATTTCCATCGCCGCCTACCACACCATACCCAACACAAGCACCTATCATTATGTTGCCACCACCCGTTGTGGCTGCTATACCTGCATTATTACCAACCATTACATTATCTCTACACAGAGATACAGCACCGGCAGAAGAACCAATAAAGATATTATTACAGCCTGCAGCAACTTGAGTAGCACCTGCTTTTAATCCAATCGCGATATTACCTTGACCTTGAGTATTAGCAACCATAGCACAAGTACCAATTGCAATATTATTACTGCAGATAGTTGCTGTTGCCGCATGATAACCAATAAATGTATTATTGTCGGCTGTTATTACCGCCGCACCTGCCGCAGTTCCAACATAAGTATTAAAGTCACCAAATGTTTGCGCTAAACCAGCATTATAACCAATAGCAATTGTTCCACTACAAGTAGTAATCGCCTTACCAGCTTGAGAACCAATAATTGTATGTTGACAACCAGTTGTTACAGCTGTGCCGGCAGAATGTCCTGCATACGTATTGTCAAGAGCGTCACCTTCACTTTTACCTGCACAAATTCCTATATAGGTACTTTTACACGCAACAGCATTTACTCCCGGTTGAGCAAACTCACATATGCCTTGAGTTGCTAATCCAGTTCCACCATCTATAGTACCTACGGTATCAGCAGCAACAAATTGCGCTAATCCACAAGTATTGGATGAACCATCAACTAATACTTTAATAGGTATTTGATCAGCCATTTTTTATTTACTCCCTTTTTTTGCTCAGTGGATCACAGCAGCGCCGCCTTGCTGCCTTACTAAGTAGTCAAACCACACGCTTGGATCATCCGCTGCTTTGATGACAATAGCAGTCACTTGGATAGGTTTTCCGTCCCCGTCAAGTTGTGCTGTATCCTGAAGCACTAGCACCCTCTCCGGTCTATCTTCTGTTGGTTCTATTACCTTGTAATTGTAAGTCATTGCTCTCCGATCCATTCTACGAATGCCCACCCTGAACCACCAGCTCCGGCAGGATTGCTACTGTGTGCTGAACCGGCGCCACCGGCGCCAGTGTTAGCCGCTGCACTGCCAGAATTGGCGTTGCCGCCATCGCCCCGCGCACCTGCTGCACCTCCTCCTCCCCCACCATCTGCACGAGTGCCGCCAGAATATCTGTAACTGTCTCCGCCGGCTGCACCTCTTCCACCTCCACCAGAACCTCCCATTACATTTAGCATTGCAGTTCCAATAGATCCAGCAGCTCCCGCTGCTGCTGCCGAGGCGCCCAATACGCCACCACCGAGGCCACCGACACCATTAGGCGGATTGCCACTAGGACCTTCTCCGCCTCCGCCGCCGGCGGCCGCTGAAACCGAGCCAAAGGATGTCGCACCGTAGCTGGCGCCGATTGTCACTGTGACGTCGGCGCTCACGTCGACAGGCTGACGGTATATGTACTCACCGGCACCACCGCCGCCGCCGTCTGTGTCGGCTGATCCACCATGCGCACCACCACCCAGGAGGGTGACCCATACAAGGGTCACGCCTTCCGGACGCGTCCAGGTACCGGAGGACGTGAATTCCTCGCTTTTGGTCATTCCCCGCCGCCTTGCTGGCTCACCAGGTAGTCAAACCACAGACGCGGATCATCCGCTGCTTTGATGACTATAGCTGTCACCTGGACAGGGTTTCCGTCGTCGTCGAGATGTGCCGGATCCTGAAGTACTAGCACCCGCTCCGGGCTGTCCTCTGTGGGTTCTATTACCTTGTAGTTGTAAGCCATTTTACTCTATCCATTCTACTAAAGCCCACCCAGAGCCGCCACTTCCGGCAGGATTGCTACTGTGACATGACCCGCCGCCACCGGCGCCAGTGTTAGCCGCTGCACTGCCAGAACTGCCGTTGCCGCCATCGCCCCGCGCACCTGCTGCACCTCCTCCCCCATTGAGGTATGAACTGGTGCCGCCGGAATATTTGTAACTATCCCCGCCGGACTCCCATCTTCCGCCACCACCCGAGCCACCCATTACATTCAACATTGCAGTTCCGATAGATCCAGCGGTATTCACTGCTACTGATGCAGCACCCAATGCGCCGCCACCTTTGCCACCCACGCCGGTGCCTTCTCCGCCTTGGCCGCCGCCGGCCGCGGTGCAGCAGGATCCGAAGGATGTCGCAGACTGGGCGGCGCCGATTGTCACTGTGACGTCGGCGCTCACGTCGATAGGCTCGCGATATATGTACTCACCGCCACCACCGCCGCCGCCGTCAGCGTCGGCTGCTCCACCATAACCACCACCACCCAGGAGGGTGACCCACACAAGGGTCACGCCTTCCGGACGCGTCCAGGTCCCGGAGGCCGTGAACTCTTCGCTTTTGCTGATCGTTGTGGGTGTAGCAGCAAACGCTAAAGCTCCACTACCATCGGTGCATAAAAATTGACTAGCAGAACCATCCGACGTTGGAAAACAATAAGCATTAAATTTGATCTGGCCGTCACAATTTATGTCCAGACGAGCAGACCCATTAGTCCTAAAAGAAAGGCATGGGTCGCCATTATTATATCCTCCAAGAACAACAGCTGCATCGTTGTCAGAGGGAGAACCAAAAGTGAGTCGGCCATTATTAGCATCAGTGTTCAAAATAGATATGCCACCTCCGGCAGACGACTCTACGATAAGATCGTCTGCATTAGTAGCCGGCGTGATCGTTCCCGCAGATGCGGTCATAACATGCAGAGTGCCATCTGGTGCAGTTGTTCCGATGCCGAAGGTGCCACCACTAGTAAGCCGCATTTTCTCAGCTGCTGTCTCCGAATCAGCCGTAGCAAATACCAGATCAGTTGCATTGCAGGCGGCTGCGAACGTAGCATCTGCCTCTGCCCAAATGCTCGC
>Ga0080013_1003288_pt1 | contig 17327 bp, 22 predicted proteins | sample ETNvirenome_6_85_FD_69236 | JGI IMG/M metagenome (GOLD analysis project Ga0080013, IMG submission 69236) | Marine viral communities from the Pacific Ocean - ETNP_6_85 (SPADES assembly) (version 2) | ecosystem: Environmental > Aquatic > Marine > Oceanic | place: Pacific Ocean | collected 2013-06-19 | reverse complement strand
CTTTGAAATAAATTGGAGAGATGACGCACAGCATGTTGTTATTGTGTTTTCTGATGAGCCGGGTCAAAGTTATGTTACAATGATGAGCGATTTGGAAGATATAATGACAGCGTATCACGACGGGTTAAAGCAAGTGCACCTTCAGCAACTTATTTTTAACTGCGTGGATTTAAATGTATACACATTTTCAAAAATAGCACAGAAAAATTGCAATTATATGGGCGTAAAGGCCGGCTGGGAGCCTCTTACTATTTACGGTGGTCAATGGTTTGAATTATTAAGCAACCCTGCTGCCATATACGAAAATCTAATGCAAATTATTGATGACAACGCCTGCGAATAATCTTTACTTTCCTTGCCTTTTATGTTATAATTCCCCTATAAACCCTAACAGAGAGAGGCATTATGATCGCAGATGTTGTCCTTGGTCTTCAACATGGAGACGAAGCCAAGGGGAAGGTTACCCACCACCTATGTTCAAAAGGCAATTATACACATGTTATCCGCTTTAATGGTGGCTGTAACGCTGGTCATACCATCTACCATGAAGGTAAAAAATTTGTAACCCATCACATCCCAGCAGGGGTATTTTATGGCATCGAGTCAATCATAGGTCCCGGTTGTGTTATAGACCCAGAACAATTTTTTAAAGAAATTGAGGAGCTTGAATCAGCGGGTATACCTGCCTCTACTCTTGTATCTATAGCCAATAACGCACACGTTATTACAAAAAATCATAAAACCGAGGATAGTAAAGACTCTAAAATTGGTACCACGAAAAGAGGCAATGGTCCAGCCTATAGAGATAAATATAATAGAACTGGTACCAGGGCGAAAGAACTTGAATGCTTCGAGGGGTATTTAATTGATATTTATGAAGAGCTGTATTCAAAAGATAACGTAGAAATTCTTTTTGAAGGCGCTCAGGGGTTTGGCTTAGACATCGACCATGGAGACTATCCTTACGTAACTTCATCGCATTGTACCACCGCCGCTGCGCTTCTCAACGGTGTCCCACCACAAGCAGTTAGAAATGTTTGGGGAGTTGCAAAGATTTATGAGACTTACGTCGGGGCAAAGACTTTCCAGCCCCACGATAGTATCTTTAATGCCCTTCAGGAGATAGGGGAAGAATTTGGAGCTACAACTGGTCGAAAAAGACAGTGCAACTGGACCAATTTAGATACACTTCTCAAGGCGGTTCGTATGAATGGTGTTACAGATTTGATTTTTAATAAGATGGATGTCCTACGAGAAGTCGGGGAATGGAAGTTTTATAATAAAGGAAAGTTAATTAATCTGGAAAATGAACAACTAGTAAAGAGTTGGCTCACCTCTTACTTTTCAAATTCGCCTACCATATCCAATGTCTACTTTTCCGGAAATAAAGATAGGATTTAGTTCTTTTCATCACTATTTACTAAGTGATGGAAAATACACAGAACATTAAAGATCTCGTCAAAAAGTTCTATCCATATGCCAAGAATGCTTTGGGCTTTGAACACCCTGTGCGCGTTATTATGCGTAAAGATGCTGAAAATGCTGAACAATCTCTAGGGAAAACGGCATACTACGATCCAGAGAACAAACTTATTGTTTTGTATATAACGAATAGACACCCTAAAGATGTTCTTCGTTCTTTTTCTCACGAGTTAGTTCATCACGCACAGAACTGCCGGGGAGATCTAAATGATCTTACTACTGGCGGACATTATGCGGAAGATGGAAAAGGTAGAGAAATTGAGAAAGAAGCCTACTTACAGGGAAATTTAAATGTGAGAGATTGGGAAGATAGTATAAAGTTTGAAGGAGAAAATCAAATGAACGAGCATTACCAAATCGCAAAAGAAGAATTGAAAAAAACTGTCGCACAAGCTTATAGAGAAATTATGGCTGAAAGAGCCAAGCCTGACTTTCTTGATCTTGATAAAGATGGCGATAAAAAAGAGCCAATGAAAAAGGCAGCTAAAGAAAAAGTTGATGAAGTTGATGAGGACGACACAGAAGTAATGGACGAAGTTCCTACTCTTGAGGAATCTAAGCAAGAAGCCCCGAAAGAGGTTATTAAAGAAGTTCCACAACAAAAACAACCAAAAAAAACCAATAAGGCTTGGTATAACACAAACCTTTACAATAAACTTAAGTCCAGATGGACAAAAAAAGGAGATAAATAACATGGGAAGTCCAAGAAGAAGAAGATTAAAAAAAATGTTGAGAGCAGGATTGCTTAAGGCGGCAGGTGCGGTAGAGGCAGCAGCAGAAGCAGTCGCTCCAGCAGAAGTAGTCGCTCCAGCAGAAGAAGCTCCAGCACCTCTCGTTGAGGCACCTGTTGTTGAAGAGGCACCAAAGGCTGCTCCCAAGAAGGCACCTGTTATTGAAGAGACACCAAAGGCTGCTCCCAAGAAGGCACCAGCGAAAGCAAAAAAAGCTGCCAAGAAGGGTAACTAGTTATGGCTTTTGGACCAATATCCGGCGAGGGGAAACCACAAATTGGATCCGATTTCACCATTAACCAATTTGAGAATGCGACCGCAAATTATCAAAAGGATGGTGTGGACCAAGTACCATTCAGTCTTGGAATGAACGGGGTGGTGCCATTTTTAATTAGAGGCAATACCCAAGCATATGTGGTAGAAAAAAGCAAATCAATCAATAATTAGGATTTTAAATTATGTCTATAGACTATTATAAAATGACAAAAGAGTTCTTACTGCACGAAGGACAAATCCCGGATGCTAATATACTAGCCTACATTCAGGCTCTATCTGAAGTCATTGCAAATATGAAGCCTCGTACTCAAGTTGAGAGTCGTAGATTATCTATGGCGAAGCAGCAACTTAAAGAAATCAAGAAAATGGCTCGCAAGATGCAAGAGCAAATCAACGTTCTTGAAGAAAGAGTAAATGTCCTTGAAGAGATCAAAGAGGATTTAGATAATGGTAAAACTAATAGCTGAAGGTGGTGTTGCTGGTCATCTAGCGCACCTCTATGATAACAGAAGCTTAACATTTGAAAAGTTAGCAGAAATTTTAACTGCTGCAAGTAGGGGTAAACTCGTCGGAACTGAGAAGACTGACGGGTTTAATGTTTATTTGGGCTTTAAAGATGGTGAGGCTAAGGCTGCTCGCAATAAGGGTGACATGCAGAAAGGCGGCATGAATGCTGTAGATCTTGCTATGCGCGAGTTTAAAGGTGGTCCCGACATTAAAAAGGTCTATGTTGATTCCTTTAATGCTTTTGAAGCTGCTGTTGCTTCTCTCTCCGATGAAGAAAAACTAGCCATCTTCGGTCCCGAAGGTGAAATCTTTTACAATTCAGAGATCATGGGTCCCGGCGCATCTAATGTCGTTAACTATGATTCTAATATCATCACTATACACGGTTCAGGACACAAAAGATATGACGCAGAAACAGATAAAGTTGTTAATGCCGATGTGTCAGAGGCGTCCAAGGCATTGGACCAAGTTGTAGATCGTTTTGAACAAGCAACCCAAGGAAAAAACTTTGGAGTACAAAGAACGGCAATGGTCAGTCTCCAAAAGCTTAGTGGAGATTATGACCTTAAAATAGCACTTGAAAAAATTAAAAAGGAAGGCTTTCAGGGGGATATGACCGTTGAAGACTACCTTGAAGAGAAACTTTCACAAGATGTTGAAGAAAAGTTTAGATCTCTTGACGAAGATCTAAGGCAGCAGATGGTTGATCGTATTCTCAAAAAAGAAGGAGCACCTACTCTTACGCAGATCTATCGTGGTCTTGGTGGAAACGCTGAGATGAAAGATCAAGTTAGGAGTTATGTTCAGACTGGTAATAAGACCATCTCTAAACTAATCTGGCCCATTGAAGACGCCATACACGATTTTGCTGTCGCCATGCTTGAAAACATGGAAAGCGCTTACATTCTTGATAATAACAAGGAAATCAGCCGCCTCAAAGGAGAGGTAGAGACAGCCATTAAATCTATTCAGGCTTACCAAGGACCCGGACAAGAGATGGCACATGAAATCTTGGCTAAACAACTCAAGAAAATAAAAAACTTAGACAATATTACATCTGTCGCAGAAGGTTTTGTTTTTGAGTATGATGGTCAACTTTACAAGTTTACTGGTAACTTTGCGCCAATCAACCAGATCTTAGGTCTTTTCCGCTTTGGAAGAGGTGGTGTTAAGATCCCAAGAGTTGATGAGGCAAAAGGTGCTACCGAAACAGTTGCTATTGTGCCCGGTGCTTTCAAGCCACCACACAGAGGGCACCTAGATATGGTTAAGCATTACGCAGACAATGCCGACCGTGTTATTGTTATGGTCTCGCCCAAGGCAAGACAAACTCCTTCAGGTCAAGACGTGGGTCAGGACAAGTCCATTGCTATTTGGGAACTTTACCTAAATAAAGCGGGACTTACAAACGTAGAAGTCATTCCTTCTCCACATCCGTCTCCAGTTAGGTCTGCTTACGAATACGTAGAAAATACCGCACAACCCGGCGAAAATGTTATACTTGGAACAAGCACCAAGGGTGGCGACCAATCAAGGTTCGCAAAGAACGTCCAAGCATATGCCAAAGAGGGTGTTAGAGTATTAGATCCTATGAAGTTTGCTTTTGATCCAGTTGGCGAAGAACTTAGTGCTAGTGACTTTAGGTCAGCAGCAGAAAGCAGCGACATTAATAGATTTTTACCAAGTGGTGTTGAGCCACAAGACGTGTTAGATATATTAGGCATACAGGGCGGGGCTGAAGAAGTCGTAGAACACGCTGCCCTCCCTTTGTTCTTTCGGCTGATTGAAGAAGTGATGAACGAAATGGAACCAATCCAAAAAGATTATGCTAAAGATTGGTCCAAAAAAAGAATGTCGACCAAGGGTGAAAAGAAAAAGGGCGGAGCACCTTATGACGTAAACCCGCCTAAAGCTAGAGCAAAATCAGCGCCTCCAGGCTTTGGTGGAGCACTAGAAGAAGAGCATAGAATATCCGAGGGTATTGAAGAAGAAACTTGGTATTATGCAACAGATGAGCCCATTGGCGATAGTTTAGAGCCCATGTATCTTGTCCCAAGCAGAGAAATTGCTGAAATGACAGGTAAACATATATATGCCTTTAAATTTAAGCCTGGAACCAAGTGGTTTGATATTGGTGGCGACGAGGAAATGAGAAAGATTCTTCCCTATAGTATTGATACTCTAGGTTATTTAAGTAATCGGTGGGAAGACTTCACATATAAAAATATTGATGTAGTTTGGGATATTCCTGATTTTAAACAAGGCTTTGAAAAGATCTTCGTTGTAAACCCAGAAGCGCTAGAGCAAGTTGATATGGAGCTTGGCGAGATGTCCTCTATGGGTGGTGGGTCTGTTGCTGGGTATTCTTTACCTTTGGGTGCTAAACCTAGAAAGAGAGAAAAGAATAAAAAAGCAGGTAAGCCATATATGGAACCACATATGCACCAAGACGAGGGAAAAGCAAATAATTAATACTATTTAGAGTATTAAGGAGAACAAATAATGTATATTGATAGACAAGAAATCGTTGAAGAAATTAGACTTCGCAAACTAATTCGTAAAGCAATTGTTATTGCAGAAGCAAAAAGAGCCAATTCTCAGCAACAATTGGATGAAGAGCAAAGATTACGCAAAATTGTTCGCAACCTTATCGCAGAGGCTGCAGTTGGTGACACAGAAGATTCTCCCTATGATAGCACTGGCTTGAATGTTTTAAATACTTTGTTTGATAATATTCTCAAAACTATTGAGACTGGATATAAAGAATTGGCTTCCTCAAAAGAGCAGAGGGATTCATTCGCCTCTCATATGCTTAAAGCAGTTGAAAACACCCTTGCTCCCCTTAGAGCAATGGATAAATCAGACCAACTTGATGAAGATATTGATATCAACCTTAGCCAAGATAGACCAGAAGATATGGCTGATATTAGGATTGATAAGGCAGAGCAGGAAGTTGAAGACTTTGGTATTGAAGGACAAGACTTGACTGGTCGCGACAAAGCTTACGAGACATTTAATAAAGTCGAAACACAGATTGTTGAAGCTTACAAAACCCTTCACAGCCAAGATGACATTAAGTCTTTCTATGACGGTCTTCTTATGAACTTAGATCTTTACTTTAAGAAGTTTGAAGATGAGATCCAGCCATCAGTTTCAGCCCCAGAGACTGCGGCAGACGTCCAGCCAGAGCCAGATGTAGAAGATACCGACCTAGCAGACATCGCAGATCTATAAACCCCCCCCTTTTTTTTTATTTCATTTACATTTTAAACAAAAAAAGCAGCCCCCGAAAGGGCTGCTTCTGATTTTAATGGTTTAGAAATATTTATGCGATATTACGCATTTCCTCCAAGGGTCACAAATTGAACCGAAAATGTTACTGCACCAGCAGTATATGCGTTATCCGATTCAGATGCCAACAATGTCACATGAACTTCACCAGCAGCATCAAAATATATTGCCTTGCTGCCGACAAAAGACAGTTCTGCATTTCCGCCAGTTCCAGCCTTCAGACCTGCGGTTGTGCTAGTTCCAGTACCTGCTGTCACAGAAGTTCCAGCGGCTGCTAATGAATCTGCATCGAGGGCTATAATTTGTACTCCCTCTGCGGCTGTACCTGCTTTGATGCCAAGCGTTACTGCTCCAGCATTTCCGGGGGAATCATAACCCAAGGCGGTGTGAACCTGCACTGAAATTTCTCTGATAGTCGATTTTGCAGGGATATGAATTGCACCTGATAAAACTTTTTGTCCCTCGCCAGCACCTGTTGTAACATCAACTTTTTTCGTTACATGATTAAGTCCGTTAACATATTTTCCACTAGCGTTAGTGTGTGATTGAATTCCTGTTACTGTCATATCACCGCTAACTGTTGTTGCTCCGCTAATTGTTGTAGCTCCGCTAGCTGTTGTAGCGCCTTTTAAATTTGCCTCACCATTAAAGTTAACGGTACCGTTAAATTGTTTTTGATCTGCCATTTTATTATTTCTCCTATAGGTTTAAAATGTTTTTATATTTGTTAATTAACATGCATGTTAGGGTGTAACCCAACGTAATAAATAGTTTATAGTTTGCGAAAATACCTTTTTCTACTCCGGAGGAATTTCTTCGTAGATTATGCCTACTTTGTACCTGTCGCCAAACTTAGCCTGTATCTTCTCTTCTAACTCAAAAAGGTGCCTAAACTGTAGCTCTTCTCTGCCCTTTACTTGCAAGTCTCTAATATAAAAAGTTTGGACTTCTGGTTCGTAATTTTCAAGATCAAAGTCAACACTCCAAATCTTAGAGCAATACTCTGCATGCTCCCTAGTCCAATCTCTAACTAAATCTAAATCATTTTTATACATTATAAAACCAAGTGGCTGCGGAGGTAGGACTCGAACCTACAACCTTGAAGTTAACAGCTTCCTGCACTACCATTGTGCTACTCCGCACTAGCTTATTTCCTTCAATTTTACAAGAGTTTTTAGTGTTTTGTTAAGATCTATTTTTTGAATATCGTCTGAACGGTAGTACTTAGGAATGAAATGATTGGTAGTTTCTCCCCTCATTTCCGCTTTCCACCTTTTTGAAGTTAAATATTTTTCATCACATACCCAATCAATTTTAAACCAAGACCAGCCATCGCCTTTAAAGTTTTCTTTTATTTCAACGACCTTTCCATATCTGTGTAGTCCACCATAAAGTTGGAATACTGCGTCACCTGTTCTCATTCTTGCTCCATCTTATTTGCTGTAACTGGCTCAAACAGAACCACGAGATCCATAGAGGGGGTAGAATAATAAGCGCCAAGGTAATCTTTGTGTATTGCTTTAAAAAGTTCAGTCCATTCAATATCGTTTCTAAAGCCATATGTTGGGTGCCTAATACTATCTACTAATCCATCAGGATCGCTTTTTATACTATACAACTTGTTTGTGGGGATGTCAAGAGAAAAAAGACTCTTCCCTTGCTTAACCTGATTTTCTGCTTGATCTAGGCTGGCATAAAAGAATGAGCGAGGGTATGTAGACTTTTCTTTTTCTCTTCTGGAATATCTTTGCTTCCCAAACTGGGAAGGGTCAATCTCTATTTCGTCAGCTTCAACAGGAGCATAATGATAGAGAGTAACATTTCCATTATTGTCGTAAGCTGGTAGGTCTGCTTCATTTAGATTATAAACCATATGCATCTCGTTGATTTCTCTATCAACCCTCTGCGCCATTAGTTTGGCTGCTTGCCTTTGTTTTCCGGGCAGATCTTCGTATGTTTTTGTTTCCTCGTCTTCCTTCATGACAAAGGGTCGCTTTCCAATACGAGACATAAACTCGCCAGTTTCCCCGCCAGCAAACTTACCAACGGTCTCCTTTTGATCTAATCCGGGGTAGGTCTTATTAGTCCCATAAAGATAACCTTCTTCGCCTTTTGGAACAAGAATAACTGAGTCTTGACAATATCTTTTACCGAGGTTGATTATCTCTTCAAAGAAATGTGGGTCATCTTTTAGGTTAGTAACAAAGAAACTGGCTTCTTTTACTTCTCTAGGTATTTTTTCTGGGTTGATAGATCCAAAGTTCTCAATATAAGAACCTTGAATATTTTTTACACCGTAACCTTGGCTAAGAAGAAAGGCTGAGAGTTCTTTGTTATTTCTTTTGTTGCTCTTGCCCCTCTTCCCCATCTTATCTCTTTCAGAGAGTTCTTCTTCGGATGGAGGCGTATAAACACACATAGATTTGTCATTTATATCGCCACGAAATGCTGTAATAAAGGCTGTGTCATAGTCAGACATGTCTTGCCTAATCTTTGATAGACCTGCTTCATTTATGAGGAATTCTTTCCAGTTTTTGTGTGGTTTGTTCATAAAGGTAAATAGTTAATAAAATGTAAAAAGTTGGTGGAGGCGGGGGGAATCGAACCCCCGTCCTAAATAAATCCCTTAATCCGTCATTCACAAGGTTAGTCTGTAAGATAGTAAGAAATAAACACAGACACTTTATTTCCTCAACGAAGCCTTCTTTCGCACCACTTATTCTTTAAGGAAATAAGAAACCTAAACACCATTTTTGTTTAGAAGGGATGGCTCCCCCCGATTAAGCAGCTAGTGCGTAATCAAAGTAAGTGTTAGTATTAGCACTTATTAAGTTCAGCGTTTTTACAGAGACCGTCGCTGCCCTCTGCCTTGCACGAATTAGTTTCAATACCCAGTCGAAACCTGTACGCCCCCATATTTCAAAGAACTTAGCCCCCTCGCCATATTTGCCGACGAGGGGGCACTTGTTAAAAAGCGAACGGTTACTCGCAGAGCCGTCATGCTATCCCTTCTTCAATATTTATCCCCTTCGTTAAGGGCTTGGAAGGTTGCCTTTCTTATAGTTATTTAATAACGCCTTTCAACTTCCTAGTCATAACTATACAGGTTTCTGAGATTATGTCAATCAGTTTCTTCAAAAAAGTCTATTGTATTGTATTTTTTTAATAAATTATCCATCTTATCAACATCCATTCCTAATAAGTTTGCTGCATCTACCTTAGTTCTGCAAACTGAGATAGCGGTTTTTAATACAGCGTCTCTTACTATAAAAGGTATTGATTTCCATATAGGAATGCCAAATAATTTGCCACTTACAGGTCTGCTGGAAATTTCTAGTTTTAGTGCAATCAAATCTTCCAATGATAAGTTAGAAACAAATATTTCCATTTCTTCTGGAAGTTTGCCTTCTTTTCTCAACTTCCTAATAATGCTATAGCTTTTCTTCTTTTTCAGATCTTTTTTCATTTTTTATTTGACTTTACAATTTTACTGTGCTACCCTCAAAACAACTAATTACTAGTTAATATAGATGATTAAAACTACTTGGAATACTGGTACTAATGATAACATTACTTTTAATGATATTATAGAACAGATTAAAAAACATACCTTATTAAATGGTACTACTTATATTGGTACTGATTCTTTCTTTATTAAAGATGACTGTATATTTGCTACTGCTATTTGCTTATATGGAGCAGATAAACAAAAAGGTGGTAGGTACTTCTTTACTAAGACTAAATTAAATAAAAAGCAATTTCCTGAACTAAGTATTCGGATGATTAAAGAAGCAGAAAAGACTATAAATTTAGCAAATCATATTGTAGAGTTAATTCCAACTGCTAAACTAGAACTACACTTAGATATTAGTCCACAAGAAAACAACGAAGGAACTAGTCATTTGGCTAAGATGTTGGTTGGCTATGTGAAAGGTTCTGGATATGAATGTAAAATAAAGCCTTATGCTTTTGCTGCTGCTTCAATTGCAGATAAACATTCGAAGTAAGTAAAGGAGAATATTATGTTAACAACCTCAGTTTTAATATGCCTAACTGCACTATCAATGGATATGAGAAATGCTGATGTTATTTGTGAAAACGCCCCCATTATTCAAGAAATGTCTGAAAAATATGATTTAGATCCCTCCCTTATTATTGCTGTGGGTAGAATCGAAAGCGCTTGGACCCCAACAGCTAGAAGCGGCTCTAATGCTTGCGGAGTTATGCAAGTTCTTCCAAAATATTCCAAGAAATTTGCTGATAAAGGTAGAAATTTAACTTGTGATGAACTTAAACACCCAGAAACTGGGATTAGAGTTGGAACTAAAATACTCAGCTTTTGGCTTCATAAATACGCAAAAGGAAGAGAAACTATAGCATTGTGTGGTTATAACGCAGGATTTAGGTGTAAAGGCGAGAATAAGAACAAGCAAGGTTTAAAATACGCTAAGGCTGTGTTAAAATACAGGAAATATTTCAAAAAGAAGATGAGAATACAAGAGCGTAATTACAAAAATAAAATGTTTTTTAACTATTTAACCTTGTTAGCAAAAATTTAGGAGATTACTAAAATGAATGATTTGAATTTGCCTACTCTAGACATTGAAGATATTGATATTGATGAGATCGAGCAATCCAAAATGGATCTTGTAGAAGACGAAAGCGGTGGCGCTATTCGTTATGGTATCGTCGGCTCCGGACAAGGAGGAGGAAGAATGGCAAAAGCGTTCTTCGATCTCGGATACAGGAAGACAATTGCGTTCAATTTAGCAAAGTCAGACCTTAACCATTTGGGGCTCCCAGAAAATCACAAGCATCACTTGGTTTATGAGGGTGCTTCTGGTGCTGGTAAAAATCACGCTGTCTCCAAGAAAGCATTCGATGATAAGAGCCAAGAAGTCTTCAATAAATATAAAGAGATCTTCGGTGATAAAATCGACCGCATCTTGATTTGTGTCGGTGTTGGTGGCGGCACTGGTGGCGGTAGTGTTATGTCCCTCTTGGATACAGCAAAGCGCTATTTTACTTACATCGGTGTTGAAAACCCAAGCGAAAGAGTTGGGGTCATTGCTTCGTTGCCAACTTCTGGGGAGTGCGCTTCTCCCATTGTTGCAGAAAATTCTTACAATAGAATGACGGAGTTGTGTGAGTCGGCGGAAGCTGGAAATTTCGCCCCTCTGGTTATTATCGATAATGATAAAATTAAAAAGTTATATCCTCGTCTGACTGTTAAGCAGTTCTGGCCCACACTAAACAATACAGTTGCTGGTCTTTTTCATATTTTTAATCTTCTCTGCACTAAAAACTCTGATTACACAGTGTTTGACCCGGCAGATTATGATAGCATTATGAAAACAGCGGGTTGTATGATCTTCGGAGCCACAACAATCAAGGACCCAGAAAGCCCAACATCTGTCTCTCAAGGTCTTCGTAATAATCTAGAAAAAACACTTCTAGCTAGCGGCTTTGATTTGACTTCTGCGAAAGGTGCTGCTTCTATTATTGTCGGCGGAACAGAATTATACGAAACCGTCCCCGGTCTTATGGATAACATTGAATATGGGTTTGATACTTTAGCCACTCTTACTGGCGGGGCTATCATTCACAGAGGTATTTATGAAGATCCAGAAAGAGAAAAACTAGTTGCCTACACAATCGTCGGCGGACTAAAATCCCCAAAGAAAAGAATCGAAGAGTTGAAAAAGTTCTTGAAACTTAAATAATAATAAGATATAATGTTTACATGAAAAACATTTTAAAAGCTGTTTCTATTCTTATCGCCTTCCTCCCCCTCGCCGTTCAAGCACAAGATTATTCACAAGTTAGAAGAAACTCTAATGTATGGGTTGCACAGTGCAAATCTTGCCATACATCCCACAATGACCTAGCAAAAGAAGCTGGCATAAGAACAGAACAATACTTTTTTAATTTTATCTACGAGCATGAAAATGCCGAAAAAAGAATATTTGGTGATATACTTCCGGGTTATGAAATCCAGTTTGTTGCTCGCTTCATCCTTATTACTGCTTATTTAAATAAGCTAGAAAGCGATATGCGAAAAGCCGGTGACCATCTTATGAAGAACATCAAATTATAAATGCGCCAATAGCTCAGTTGGATAGAGCGGCGGCCTTCTAAGCCGTAGGTCGCAGGTTCGAATCCTGCTTGGCGTACCATTTCTTTTTGGTTTTTATTTAAAATAACGCATAGTTAATGTATTATAACAAACGCAGTAAGGAGTACCAATGAATAAATACTGGCAATTAGAAGCACAAGATGAAAAAGATGAAGAAAAAGGACCAACAATGATGGCTGGTGCTTCAGACGACAGCAGAGTTTCTGTAGAACATAATAAGATTTATTTTTATTCCGGCGTCACTAGACAAGACAATCTCTCCCTCAACAAGTTGATACACACCACAGGCAATAAATTGGCAAACATTCAGCAGCTTTATGAACTTGAGTGCCCTCCAAAATTAAATATACATATTAATTCCTATGGCGGGTCTGTTTTTGCTGGATTTGGATCTGTCGACTATATTCGTAACTGCCCTGTTCCCGTAGTGTCTATTATTGATGGGTGTGCTGCTTCTGCCGCCACTATTATGAGTGTTGTTGCAGAAGAAAGGCTCATGCACGAACACGCCTTCATGTTAATTCACCAATTGTCTTCAGGTATGTGGGGAAAATTTGAAGAGATGAAAGATGATATGAAAAACAATGAATTGTTAATGAAAAAAATCATCGGCATCTACGAAGAACACACCAAGATTCCAAAAGTAAAAATTAAAGATATTCTTAAAAGAGACTTGTGGTGGGACGCAAAAACTTGTTTAAAATACGGTCTCGTTGATGATATCATCATTCCATGAGTACAAAAATCCTAATTAGCGGGGCATTCGACCCCCTTCACATCGGTCACATTTTACTTTTTAAAGAAGCGGCGGAATATGGCGACGTAGTTGTTGCTTTAAACAGCGACGAGTGGATAATCAAGAAGAAGGGTTATGTATTCGCCCCGTATGACATGAGAGAAGACGCCCTAAGCGTTGTACCATACGTATCGGAAGTCATAGGATTTGACGACTTTGACGGCACAGCATGCTCTGCTTTGGAAACTGTGAAGCCTGACTTCTTCGGCAACGGCGGAAGCCGATCTGCCTTTAATACCCCCAAAAAAGAAGTAGAACTCTGTGATAAACTAGGGATTATACCTGTTTGGAACTTAGGTGAGGGTATAAAAGAAAATAAATATATGATGTTGGCGATGTCTAATGTTGTTAGTAAAACTCTAGAAGAAGTAGAAAAAATAAATAAGTTTACAGAAAGTATTAAAAATTTAGATTGATATGTCGGGGTGGTGGAACTGGTAGACACAGCAGACTTAAAATCTGCCGCACTAAAGCGTGTGTGGGGGTTCGAATCCCCCTCTCGATACTAAAGACTATTATTACTCATATCAGATAGACCCAAGCCCTTCCAAAATGGCTCAACAACTCTATCTTTTCTCTCTCCAAGCCTTAATCTCTCACTTTTCCTTATACCATTGATAATAAAGGCTCTAAGCTCTTTAAGTGGGGGGGAAACTGATACAACAGGGAAATATACATTAACCGAGTGAATCATACCAACGATCTCGCTGTCTTTATTAAAGATAGGTGATCCAGAACTACCACCCATTGCAGGGACGGAATAATACGCTCTAGTGTCTCTATTCCCCATAAAGAATCCTTCTAAAAGGGGGACAACATCTTGGTAGAAAATACCAACAGGAGCAGCGACATTATACACTCTTTCTCCGGGTTCTAGACTGGTAGTATAGGGTGCAACCTTGGCTACTTTTGTTGTGAAAAGATTGTGAGCGAATAATAAGCAAGTATCGATAGTGTCATCCATACTGATGACATCCGATTCATATTCCCCGAGGCTAAAATTAACGGCTTTCATCTCCACCATTATTTTAGAGCCAGAGAATTCTGATGCTAATTGCATCTCCCTCTCAAAGGAACAAACATGACCGGCAGTTAAAACATAAGAACCTTCATCAGTTCTCATGACAACAGCGCCAGATCCAGTTGACCTGCTTACTTTTGTTAAGCACTCTTTTGGATTTTTAGGGTTACAAACAGTGAGAGACACATTTTGTTTTATCTTAACGAATGTATCCCTAGCATCTCTAGAAAAATCAAGGTTTGTCGTAGCACAAGAAAATAGTGAAATACTAAATATGAATAATGATAGTATAGTTAAAAGTCTTTTTCGCATATCTTAACTAGTTTCAAAAAACTTTAAACTTTAATATTTTCTGGTAGTATTTATAATACGAGGTAATCCTGTGAAAAAAACATTCGTCCTAGACACCTGTGTCTTTCTGTCCGATCCCAATTGCCTAAAACAGTTCGAAGAGAACGATATTGTTGTTCCTTTAAAAGTTTTAGATGAAATAGATAAAAACAAAGCCAGACAAGACGGAGCAGGATTTAATGCTCGTTATGTCATCCGTATCTTAGACATATACAGGACAAAAGGCAGCCTATTCAAGGGAGTTTCTCTTGGAGAAGGCAAAGGAAAGCTTTTCGTACAGCATTATGAAACAGAAGGGCTACCACACGATTTTGATCTGTCTGTACCAGATAACCAAATCATAGCCACCGCTCTTACAGAAAAAGCAAAATACAAAAGAAAAAAAGTTGTTGTTGTCTCGCAAGACATCAATATGCGTGTCAAATGTGACTCTCTTGGGCTATTATGTGAAGATTATGTGGCTCACGATACAGTTGAAAACAAAGATGAGGTGTTTACTGGTCTATCCAAATACCTTGTAGACGAGCAAGTTGTTGATAACTTCTACGCTGGCGAAGACATTTTTGCCGATAAAGAAGAAATAAAACTTCAACCAAATCAATATGTAATGCTGGTGTCTAACTCAAACGACAAGAAAACTGCTTTGGCTAGGTTTTATAAATACAGCGACCCTCTTGTGAAAATGTATAAGATGGATGATGTATGGGGTATTGACGCTAGAAACAAAGAGCAATCATTTGCCCTAGAACTCCTAATGGATCCAGATGTCGAAGTTGTATCCCTTATTGGTCAGGCTGGTTCTGGTAAAACACTCTTGGCCGTAGCAGCAGGATTAGAGCAGGTATTAGGCGACGATAATGAATATAAAAAACTTATTGTATCCAGACCCATTCAACCACTAGGAAAAGATATCGGCTTCTTGCCCGGAACACTTGAGGAAAAAATGGATCCTTGGTTGATGCCTATTAAAGATAATCTAGAGTTTTTACTAGGAAATGATAGAGATACAGTCAAAATGTACTTCGAGAAGGGCGTGATCGAGATAGAAGCCATCACATATATCCGAGGGCGTTCTATCACAAATGCCTTCATTATTATTGACGAAGCACAAAACCTCACACGACACGAACTTAAGACTATTCTTACCCGTGTTGGCGAGGGAACAAAAATAATTCTTACTGGTGATATCGAGCAAATCGACAATATCTATATTGACGAGACTTCAAATGGCTTGACCTATGCTGTTGAAAAGTTTAAAGAGCATGATATCTCAGGTCACATCACCCTCCAAAAAGGCGAGCGGTCAAAGGTTGCTACTCTAGCAGCAAAGATTCTATAGTTTTTTCTTGACAAAACTTTAATAATATTTTATATTTGTGCTATAGTTAGTGGCGATGGCTGGCTGGTAGTCAGGGGGTGTCTTATAAGCATCCTAGAGATGGGTTCAATTCCCATATCGCCAACCACGGGCTTGTAGTTCAGTTGGTTAGAGCAGTTGCCTCATAAGCGATTAGTCCTCGGTTCGAGTCCGAGCGAGCCCACCAAATAAGGAGAAAGCAATGAATGAAGTAAAGTTTAATGACATCGACCTATCTCAATATGAAGAAATTTCCAACAAAAAAGTCGAAAAGGAAAACGAATTAAAAAGTTTTTTAATCGATTATGTCGGAGAGAAAGAAAAGCCTGAAAATGATGAAATCACGGTCGAGATGATCGTCAATACTATGGCTCAAGACTTCCCAGAGTTTGTTCTTACTGTTGCAGAAGAAAACTGGATTAGAGGATATCAGCAGGCTATGGTAGATATTGAGGTTGGAGAGCGACTAGTTGAAGAAGAATTAAGTAAAAGCGAAACAGATGAGCAATCTTAAAAATTATATTAGCGATTCTTCGAACAAAAGTAAAAACAATTCAAAAGAACAATATATCTTTAATACAATACCAGTGTATATAAATCCTGAATTGTTTTTTTTAGATGGTCACAGCAACATAAAACAAGTTATCGACATGGTTGAGAAAAATGTACCGCTTCACTTGATTTCCGGGGTTGATGTAATTTATGTCGGCGACTTTCAAGAATTTGAGGAAAAGAGATTTAATGCTGCTTATGAGGATGGAGCGATATATGTTATAAATGTTCAAGACAATTCTAAAGATATGGCTGATGATATTGTTCATGAGATTGCCCACGCAGTAGAGGAAAAATACGCAAATCACATATATGGAGATGGTAGGATTCAAAATGAATTTCTAGGCAAAAGAGAAAGACTCTACCAGATACTAAAGGCAAACAATGAGAATTCTCAAAAATATAAAAACTTGTTTCATAAATTAGAATATGATGATGAATTTGATGATTATTTAGTTAATCAAGTGGGCTATAAAAAACTAAGAAATTATATTAATGGATTATTCTATTCTCCCTATACGGTCACTTCAGTTAGAGAATACTTCGCCCGAGGCTTTGAAGCTTACTTTCTATTTAAAGATCATAAATTCCTTGCAAACACTAGTCCCATACTGTATAATAAGATTGAAACTTTAGCATACATGGGGTAAAAATGGCTCACATTAGCTTTTCTGAGGCAAAAAACTGGAACTTTTGTCCTTTTTATCATAAATTAATGAATTTAGACAAGGTGAAAGGCTTTCAAGGTAACGCTTTTACCGCCTTTGGTAATGCTATCCACGACACCTGTGAGAAGATGATGACCGAGGGTTTAGAGCAAAAAGGGC
>Ga0080013_1003284_pt1 | contig 17348 bp, 23 predicted proteins | sample ETNvirenome_6_85_FD_69236 | JGI IMG/M metagenome (GOLD analysis project Ga0080013, IMG submission 69236) | Marine viral communities from the Pacific Ocean - ETNP_6_85 (SPADES assembly) (version 2) | ecosystem: Environmental > Aquatic > Marine > Oceanic | place: Pacific Ocean | collected 2013-06-19 | reverse complement strand
AAATGAGACAAGACGATGAAGACATTTTGCCAAACACTCAAAAGAAAAAGATTGATTTGAGTGAGATTGATACTGTAGATACCAATGATGATATCTGGGATGATTATTTCGAAGAAGATGATTATGTTCCACAAGAAATTTTGGATTACTATGATAACTAGAAATTATATACACATATATGATTTTATTTTTGAGAAAAAAACACCAGTAAACTAAACTAAACTGGACTTGGATACTCTTCTAATTCGTCCAATCACAATAGCAAATTTTTTTATTTTTTCTTTATGCATTTTAATTTTTTTTTAAATTAAAATTTATTTTTTTTTCAGAAACTTAATGTGCCACCAGATTCTTCGTAAGAAAAAGAACTCGAAGAAACAGAACCATAACCCTTAGAAGTATCGTAATCAGAAAGCTGTGATGAAAGACTGCCTTTTTTACTTGTGTAATTACCTACTTTATGGTAATTTTCTGCAATGAATTTATTCTTGTTAACCATACCTGATACTTTTGAAACTTGATCACTGGAACCGGAATATTTAAACTTGCCATCTTTGTCTTGATTAACTTTAACCCCATAAGAATCTGAATAATATTTTTTTTCTGATGATGATAGAGAATACGACATAATCTATTACCGTTTTTCTATTATTATTAGTGTATTATAAAATCATTTTTCTCTCTTTCTTTGTATATCATATATATGATATACAAAGAAAGATAAAAGAAAAAAGAGAAGGATATAAAAATGGTGTATATTCTTTTTAATAATTCTGAGATAATTGGATTGTATCAAAAAGAAAGTTTAGTCAAACAAAATGCTTTTGTAGCCATTTACAAGATGATGCAACAGGGTTCTATCTCTCAAGATATGTATTTTCAAGTTAAACAGAAATTGATGTCACAATTTAATATGCCAATCAAAGATCTCCAAATTCTTCTCAAAAGTGTCAATATCTACATAGATTATCGAAAAATAGAAGAAAATGGATTTTATGCTCTTGAAAGAGTTTTAAAACATATTGAAAAAAGATTTAATTTTCTGGAGGAGACAATGGCAAAAGATTCCAGAGTTACTGTTACTTTTCCTGGAAATTCAGCTATTGACAACAAAATGTTAACTGTAGAAATTGAAGACAGATGGAGATCTTTAGATGTAGATAATTATGTAGCTATCAGAAACGAACTTTTCAAATATTTGGTTAAAAGAATCCAAAAACTAGAATTAGATTTTGAAGGAAGAGTTATGTTTGGAATTATTTCAGATACTCAAGCTTCACTAATGTCTTATCAAGTTTGGCCGGCAGATCAAGAAAATTGGAATCTTCCTCAAAATTCTAAAATCCCTGGGGATGGTCTAGCTGTTTGTTTCCAATACCAGGTTCCCGGTGTTTATGGTATTGTCACTGACCCTCTGTTTGGATACGATAAATTATGATATCATCAATTTTACACTATTATTAAATCAATATTAATAATAGTGTAAAATTGATTTAATAATAAAGTAAAAAAATAGAAAATGGGATACACAACTACCTATCAGTTTTTAGAATATCCAGTGGAGTCACACTCTTTATTTATGTCAGGAAAGATTCCTGAAACTGCATCAGAATTCTATTTGGAAACCAGGTCAGAAGAACCCGAATTGGATCCCAATGATCTAAGAAGTTTGGTTCATCCAAAAATTTTGGAAAACAATCGACTGGTTACTAATTTGCAGGAAGAAAAAATTAAAGTATCTTGCACAGTAGTAGAAAAATTCGATGGTATTACTGTTAATACCAAAACTTATATCTTATATTAATAATCTCTATATTATTAATTTCTATATTATTAGTAAATTTCTCTATATTATGAATTTACCTCTATATTTATATAAATATAGAGAAATTTACTTTCCCATAAATGAGTTGAAAAGAGACTCCATCATTTTTTTAGTGTCATCGGACACATGGACGTTACCTTGAGAAAAAGCGCAGCCCTTCATTTGATCTTCTAATTTATCCATAAAAGTTCCGGCTCCGGATACAAATTTAGGATTAATAACTCTCATTCTAGTTTGATATTTTTCCACTTTAGAAGAATCATACATAACTTCAAATTTAACTTGATATCCGTTTTCTTCGATTTCTTTAACTAGATCGGGGTTGGGATGAGCTTTAAAACAGACACAAATACCGCTGTTATTTTTATTAATTTTAGAAATCTCTTCAACTACTAATTTCTTCTGGTATTCATAGGTTTCTTGTTCGTTAACTTGGTTTAACTCTTCTTGGTAAAGTTGCTCAGCAGATGGAATGTCCGACATTTTATTCTTTTTTTATTTTTTTCTTTTATTCTTTTTATTTTTTTCTTTTATTCTTTTTATTTTTTAATTAAATTATGGATACGTTTTTAAATTCTTTTATATTATTGTCAACTATTGGTTATTTAATACCCTCTAGTATTTTTTTCTTTTGTAAAAAATTTAATACTGAAAACATTATACAAAAAAACAAAAATCCTGAAAAAAAAGATATAAAGAGAGAAATTAAATTATCTTTTCAAACTATTACTATTTGGTCTTTTATGAATATATACACTGAAAAATTGATATGCAATGGATATACTAAATTTTTTTTTAATTTAGAAGAAGCTAGTTTTTTGTATCATTTATTAAGCTTTTTAATGTGTTTTTTTATTCACGATACTTATTTTTATTGGTTTCACAGGTTGATGCACACTAAATATATTTATAAATACACTCATAAAGGACATCATCTCTCAGTGACCCCTACTTCATGGGCAGCTCTCTCTTTTCAACCAGGAGAAGCAGTCGTTCAATATTTTCAATTTTCTATAATACCTCTTATGATTTATGTTAATTTATATGTTTTTTTAATTTATTTATATATAGATGTTATAGTCAACACAGCAGGGCATTCTGGTTATGAGTTAGTTGACGATAAAATATCTAAAAATAAATATTTAAAATATTTAAATACTGTTAAACATCATGATGATCATCATACAAAATTTAATAAAAACTATGGAGCTTTTTTTAACATATGGGATAGGATTTGTGGAACATATTTAGAATAAGGAAGAAAAGGAGAAGAGAAAAAAAGAAAAGGAGAAGAGAAAAAAAGAAAAGAAAGAAAAGATAATATATAAAATGATAAACGGGGTGAATGTAGGAATTATATTAGGAATTGTCGTGATAGAGACACTATCACAAACATTTACTAGAAAATTTTACGATACCAATAAAGAAGGAGAAAATACCGATGGAACTAAAAATTTTTGGTTAATGGTTTTTGCATTTGCATTTTATGCTTTAGTCTTATATTTACTTCTTCAAGCTTACAAATATTCGGATTTTGCTATCACTAATGCCTTTTGGGATTCGGGTACCATTATTGCTACAGCTTTGGTCGGATATTTCTATTTCGGAGAAAGATTTAAATGGCAAGAATTAATGGGTTTGGGTTTTGTTATCGCAGGGGCAATATTACTTGGTATTTATAGTGATGACGTGTCCAAATTACCAAAGTAATGTTATTATATTAAATAGATATAACACATAACACATAATTATAATATAAATAATGTAAAAAAGAAAATTGATTAACATATGATAATCAATATAATTCAAAGATACCAAGAAGAAAAATTGAGATAAAATGAAATGGTATCATTATCTAAATAAAGTTGGTGAGGACAATTTAATGCAGAATGAAAAATTGGATGATGAAAATTTAATTGTCTGTCAACAACTTTCCACAAGAAGATACACTTATTTTCAAAACTTTTCTGCTTTCTTCAGATACTTTCAAACTCTTCCGGATCTTGAGAGGTGTTTTTACGAAATCTTAATGCCGGAGAAAGCTAGAAAACCTTATTTTGATATTGATATGGAGAAGACAAAAGTAACAGATTTTGACGAAAAGGAATTATTTCGAGAGATCAGAAAGAACTTTCGAGATATTTTGGGAAAAGAATATACTCTTCTGGTTTTTAGTTCTCACACTGAAAACAAATGGAGTTATCATCTCATCATCGATGACTTCATACTGCAGAATTATAAAGAGTGTGAAGTTTTCTTTGATCGTTTTACAGATAAGATATCAGAAAAATATAAGCCTTATTTTGACAGATGTGTGTACAAATCAGTTCAGCAGTTCAGAATTATAGGAAATCATAAATTTGGAAAAGATAATTCTAAAAAGTTTGAAAAAGAATTATCTGTTGGGTTTAAATATCCTGCCAGGTGTCGAGAGAAAAATGCTAAGTTTTTACATCTTTTGTCTATTTCATTAATTTATAATAATAGCTACTGTCAATTTTTGGGAGGGTTTTCTCCGCCAGAAGAAGAAAAAAATTTGGGGTTGGGAGCTGCCTGTGAAGGCGATATTTCTGATGTTCTTCAAAATTTCTTCGCTGTTTATTCTCCGGATGATTTTCAATATTCTAGTTGCAAAGAACAAAACGGTAACTTACTATTAATTTTAAGAAGACTAAATCCAACATATTGCAAAGAGTGTAATCGGGTTCATCAAAATGAAAATCCGTTCATTACTGTCACGGGAGGATATCGAAATATTACTTTTTATTGTCGAAGAAAAGATGAGAAACTAGGTGTTTCTTTGGGACACCTGGGTCCACCTGTAATTCCAGAAATATCTTCCGGTGATATCACTGTCATTGATTCTCTTTCGGAAATAGTGGAAAGAGATAAAGAAACAGAAGAACATAGGAAAATGAGAGAGCAGTTAGAAAGAGAAGAAGAAATATTGAATGATATTCCTGATCTAGAGGAAGATTTGGAAGAAATGTCAGAGTCTAATATTAAGCCATTGACTCCGAAAAGAAATGAAAAGAAGTTTTCTCCTAAAAAATTGAGTTCTTATCGAAAAGGGAGTATATTACCAAGGATGTGATTGATCATAATTTATAATTAAATTATGATAATAAAATGACAACAGAGACAAGAATTAAAATAGAAGGAGAAAAAAAAGTAAAGGCAACGACTACTTATGGTAATAAATGGATTTGGGGGTTATTGATTGTTTTGATTTTAGCCGGCATCGGAGTTGGTATTTTTCTTGGAGTAAAAGGGAGTGATTCTGGTTCAGGCGGACACTCTTCCAATTTAAATGGATTTACAGTTGAATATCAAAACGGAAATCTTATTTCTAATTTTGGTAGTTATTTAGAAGAAGCTACTAGATTTTGGTCTAATATTCTAAAAGAACCAGATGGTATAAAAATAGAAGTTAAAGAAGTTTCGGATACATCTACTACATTAGCTTTAGCCAGACCATATAGTTCTACTAATTTGAAAGGCGGAGGGATTATTTATTTTAATAAAAACGCCAGTTATCACGATTGGGGATTTGTAACAAAACACGAAATGGGTCACATCTTTGGTATTGGATCTAACGAAAAATGGGGAAATAATATCTTTCAAGTAGATGGTCAGTATTATTTAAGTCAGTTAGGATTCCCGGAAACTTATCAAATTTACACTGATCAGTTTGGAGGTACAGGAGTTGGAACTCCTATCGGTGATGCAAGGGGTCATTTTGACGAAGATGTTTTTGATACCGAATTAATGACTCCGATTGCCGAAGCAGAAGGTATTAACCAGCCGGTCACACTTCTTACCCTAACAGCTCTGAAAGAAATGGGGTGGAATAATATAGATTTATCACAAGCAGAGCCATTCTATTAATTATAGATTATAATTAATTTTATTTTATTTTATTTTATTTTATTTTATAAAATGAGTTCGACAACAAATCCAGAAAAATATAGAAAAACAGCACGAAAAATGGCCCATTTAGGTACTGACAAAAAAACAGCTAAACAAGTGAACAAAATGGCTAGAGAAAAGTTTTATCTAAATAGAGACGTATTAAAAGATAATGGGACTGGAAAATACATAGCAACTAATGAAGTTTACTATCAGATTGCTGTGTTTATTCTTATGATACTTCTTCCCGCACTTCTTGTTTTATTTTTCGGAGTATTTATTGGTTTTGGAAATGACGATAGTAGCGGTGGAGGTAGCACAAATAGATGCGAGGGTATTACAAATCAAGGAGAAAAATTTAGTGATTTCACTTCTCTTAGAACTGCTATTGAAGATTGGGATACTGATAAAACAGGAACAGAAGAAGAATATGGAGTTATTGGTTCTTGGGATATTACAGAAATTACTGATTTAAGTTTTATAATAAGCGAATCTTCTGCAAGAGCAACCTTTAATGGAGATATTGGTTGTTGGGATACCAGTAATGTCACAGATATGAGATCTGTGTTTTATATGGCACCTGTGTTTAATCAAGACATATCAAGATGGGATGTATCAAAAGTAACTAATATGTCTGATATGTTTAGAGAAGCAACCGCGTTCGATAATAATGAAGGAGAAAAACAGACTTTCCGAAATTGGAAAGTTAATACAGATCCAGAAGCAACTACAACTGATATGTTCCTTGATGCGACGGCTATGACTACAAAATATACAGGAGCAGATGGTTATGGAGACACTCCAATCCCTGGAACTTTCTTCAACCAAAATTTTAGCTAATTATTATAATTTATAATAATTAAAATTTATATCTAATTCTAGGATGCAAATTAACACCCTTATCAACCCATTCCACCCTCCTTCTAATACCATCGTGTATTTCTACATTTCCAAATTTTTCCGGTGTTAAACTTTCTTTTACTACTCTAGGAACATAAATTACATAAATAAAGTAAGTATTATTCTGTAATAAATAATAACATTTCTTTTTATTCAATTTTATTAAACTTTCTAAAAATTCTTTATTTAATACTCTGTTGGATTCTTCTTCTGTTTCACGAAAAGCTGTCTCTATAATACTTTCGTCTTCTTTGTCTGTCTTGCCTCCAAAATCTTCCCAAAAATCTTCATCTTCTATTTTTTGAAGAAGTAATTTTTTCCCGTGATATAGAACCACTCCGCCTCCATAAAAATTTTTACCCATAAAAGTTTTTTTATGCTTCATCGTTTTATTTTATCTCTTTTTGTTTTTTATCATTCTTATATCTTTATTTTCATTTTTATCATTCTTATATCTTTATTTTCCAAACACTGTATAGAAAAGAAATATAATAATAAAAAATGAAAAGAAAATCAAATCATTTGGAATCAAATAAAGAAACAATTCCAATGAAAAAAATGGAATCTCTTCCACAAGAATTGATTATAAATATCATATCTTTTGTCCCGCTTGTTGATATCATAAAACTCCGCCTAACAAATAAATGGTGGAAATGGTTTATTGAAAATAATTTGAAATATTTTTACTCTGATATGAGAAGAAGAAATCCAAAAATTCCTAAAATTTTGTTTTTTCAAAACTTCATAATAAATGTTAAGAAGTATCGCATCGGATTGGAAAAAGTAGAAAGAAATAGAGAACTAGAAATTTTAACAAAAATGAACCAAGAAGAAAAAGAACAATACCTTATTGATAATGATATTAAATTAGGTTTGGCTCCTAAACTTTCTGTCTGTGATAATGAATTGATAGAAAGATATTTGTACCTAAGAAGAAAAGGAGAAAATCATTATTCTTGTCAACTTCACGCTTTTTCTAATTGGGATGATATGGATTTTCTTGTTTATTTATACTTGAAAAGATTAGGTGAAACGTCTTATTCAGCAGAAAAAATAACCGAGTTTCAGGATGATAATAAAATAAGGAAATATTTATTTTTGAAAAAAAGAGGAGAAAGCTCTTATCAGGCAGAACATTTAGTTAAAAATTTTAATGATAAACAAATATCTACTTATCTTTATGTAAGATCTGAAGGAGTATACCCTTACTCCTCTCAATTAGTAGTTGAAAAATTTAATAATGACCAAATTGTTAGATTTATTTATTTGATAAACTGTGGTTTTAGCCCTTATTATTCGGAAAGTATTGTATCTAAATTAGATGATGAAACTATTGAAAGATTCTTAATTTGTCTAAAAAGTGGATTGGATGAAAATGATTCTAAATGTGTTATAGAAAAATTAACCAGGGAAGAGACTAGGAAATTTTTGTCACTAAAATCTGAAGGTGTTAATGAACTCAACAAAATATTAGTGTCATACTTTGATATTTAAATTTTACTTACTTTATAGTGGATAAAATAAAAATCTCCATTATTTTATCAATGTTCAAAATTTGAAAAAAAGTGTGAAGAGGGGTTCACACTTTTTTTCAAATTTTTGTATATTTTCGAAAATGTCAAAAAAACGACTTTTTTTGGAACCTCTCTACTTTCATGTAAAAACATGACAGCTTCTAACAATTTGCTTAATTTTTAACTTTTTGGCATTTTCACAAAAAGAATATATAATTATATTATAATATAATTTACTACTATAATATATTATAAAAAACTAATAAAAATTAAAGTATAATTTTTATTTTCTTCTGATAAACACCACTATAGAATCCCTGCAACCAAAACCATAACTAGGTTCTGGTGAGTGATATATGTTTCCTGGAAACAAAACATAATCTCCCTGGGAAACATCTATTTTTTCTATATTTACTCCCTTTATCTTTTCTGTATCATACAAAAGACCTCCCCCGTTTATTGTTTTGTCTTTTCGAAGATAGAAAATAATAGAATAAACTTTGTAAGGGGACACTGCCATATCATCATAATGCCAAATAATATCTTTGTGCGGCGTTTTCTTTCCAAAAGATAAATAATTTCTCCGATGGAATTCGTAAAGAACACAGCTGGTATCGAAATCTGTGTAGTTGTGATAAATTAAAAGAGAAATAGCTTTGTGGAGTATCGGTAGACAAATATGAACCCGATATTCTTTCAAATCGCTTTTGTTACTATTAAAATTAGATTTATAAATAGGGTGTTTAACATAACTCATAGCACAAATTTCAAAATCGTGTTCTCTCTTTTTATCCAGATAGAAATAACTATGAATCACATCAAAAGTATCTCTTGTTATTTCTTCTAGTTTTCCGTGAAAGATACTCATATTATTATTAACTATAATAATATGTTTTAAATTTCATTTTTTATTGTTTTTACATTATATTACTCTTTTTTATTTTCATTCATCTAATATTCTGAAGATATCGTTAAATACTCTTTTGGATTACTAATAACTATTGCTAGGGCTGCAAGAACTGAAAGGCCAAAAACAGCCACTAGAGCATACCAAACTTGATATAAACCTGACATTAGAATAGGTATACCATAAACGGCTAATACCAAAAATATAACTATAGCGGGACCATCAAAACCCAAAATACTTGCCATTTTATATATCTATTTATTTCTATAACAAAAATTACTATTTTCTCCGATCCTGAAATATAAAAATAGTAATTTTTAATATATTCTGAATAAAACTCTAAAAAAGAATTTAGAGTTTTTCTTTAAAGAAAAATTTATATTTTTTTAATTTTTAGATGTAAAAATTAAAAATTGGATCCTTTAAAGATAAAATAAAAGAATGAGAGAATGCGGAATTTGTTATGAAACTAGAACACAGAGATTTCTCCCTTGCAATCACAGTGTTTGTCGTTCTTGTTATGATCGATTGCAGGGAGATAATTGTCCTTTTTGTAGAACCCCTTTCAGGGAAACTCCACAGCCAAGAACCGAATATTCTGAACCAGAATATTGGTTAGACTATGACAGAAATCAATGGACTGTTATGTCTAGATTTACCAGTGCCGGAAACGAAACCATTAGAATTTTTAGAAACAATGAAGTTCCAGAATCTTGGAGAAATGATTCTATGACCACTGTGGTAAAGAGAAGAAGGAGAAGACTTAACAGGAGACTTAGAAGATAAATTTTGTTATTTTATTATTATCTATAATAATAAAAGTATGAGTGATAATATGAAAAAGAAATTAAGTGTAAGTGATAATATGAAAAAGAAATTAAGTGTAAGTGATAATATACTAGTAGATAAACAACCTAATAGAGAAATAGATCCGTATTGTAAAATTCAACCGACTGATAACTCTAGTAGATTAATATCTTCTTTATCTATTATTACATTTTTGATTGGTTTATGTGTTTTTTCTTATGGTTATGCTATCATTGACGGTGAACTTGGAACAACTGAGAGCAAAACATTTACCATTTCCAGATCGCTCGGGAAAGGTAATAAACCCGGGATAATTATTTTTATTTCATTAGCTATGTTTTATTTATTTTGGCTCAATATGTTGAGAGGTCCTGAAAAATTTATTCAATTAAGATTAGGATTATTATTTGTTGCTTATTCTTTATTAATATCTCTTTTGTGGTTGACGCCTTGGTATAATGAATCTTTGCATTATGGTTTGGCAACAATTATCTTCTTATCAATTTTAACTTATGTAATAATGACATATTATTTACTTTATAAGAATTATCAAAAGAATAAAAAATTATTTTATGGTTTAATAATATTGAATATAATAGCTACTATTTGTCTTGGTATCTTTGCTATTCTTCACGGATCTTTAGATAAAGATTTCTTTGCTTCTTTCGAATTAGTTTTTGCTTTCTTATTTGGTGTTTCCATACTTGTTCTTGGTTTCTATTAATTTACTATATTAAATATAGTAAATTAATCTAATTTTATCTTCTCTAATTTAGTGAGTTGAGTAGAAATAAGTTTGGTTATTTTTTTGAATTTGAAACAACAAGTTCTAACTCTTATCATTCTTTCGTGCCAACTAACAATAATATCGTCTACGGTATCTTCTACAGAATTGACAGCTAGTTGTTCATTAATTTTATTCTCAAGATGATCTGTTAATAAACCTTGTTCTTTTAATCTAGTCATCATTGGTTCCACTAACCAGATAGCTGTGTGTTTCTTTTCTACTCCATTATAAACTTTTTTCAATCTTTTATAAGATTCTTCTACAACATTACAACAGTTTTCTAAAACACCTAAGTAACTATTAACCTGCTGAAAGTTATCTATATCCATTTTATCCAGAATCTTCTTTGCGGTTATCTCTAATTGTGATGTCATTTTATATTATTTATCAATAATATAATTTTTTATTTCTTTTTCTAACAATAATGATTTTTTATTGTTATATTGTTTACTATGAAATATAGATGTAACAAATTCAAATAGAAACTTTTTGTAATGCTTTATCAACAGATTCTGAATTCTTTTTCTTTTGCTTTATAATTTCATAAACCACGCTGTCGCCAGATTTACAATCCTTTCTTCCAGTTTCTAAAATCATATAATAAATATCTACATTTCTTTCATTTTTAGGCAATTTAATATGAGATTGAAATCTAACAGCTCTTCCTCTAATTTGTTTAATTCCTGCATAATTCCAAACCGGATCCATTACAATCACATTTCTAACTCCTTTTAAATCTAAACCCTCACTTCCTGATTTACTAATAATTAAAACTTGAAATTTATCTTGGTTAAAATCATCTACTATTCTCTTTTTTTCTCTCATTGACAAATCTCCTGAAAAAGTTTTATTTGAAACTTTTTGATTTGTTAAGGTTTCAGAAATAGGTCTTAACCCAAAATCTAACCAATTAGAATAAATTACTGTTTTTTTATCTTTGATCATTGAAATAGCTTTTTTGGTTTTATCACTAAAATAAACTTTTCCTTTTCCAATTTTGTTAACTGCTCTTCGATGTGCATTGTAAAAAGCTTCTGGTCTGTTAAAAACGTCTCCTTTAATTTCTGATCCTTTAACTAATTTGCAATAATCCTCTTCGTAGTCTTTTTTCATTTTTATTTTAGTATAATGTTCTTCAAATTCAGGATAATCTTTCTTAGATTCTTCTGGAACGTCAATATAATCAATCTTTCCTTTTAAAAATGGAGTAATTTTCTTAACACTATTTGCATCTGATTTTTTATAAATCATAGTCTTGCCGTAAATAAAATTAATAATTGGGATAAAATCTGTTAGGTCGTTGACAAAAGGTGTAGCTGTTAGAAGTAATCTTTTAGTAGCAAATTTAGAACAGCTGAAAACTGCTTTACTTCTTTTTCCAGATGTTGGAGAAGTTAATTTTAAAGTTCTCAGGTTATGAACTTCGTCAACAATCAACATACTTTTCTTGCATAACATTTCTCTGGTTTCTTCTTCTAATTGTAAAAATTTTTGATAAGAATACATCCTGTATCGACTAAAATCATTGACTCCATAATTTTCTAATTCTTTTTTAAAGTTAGAAATCAAACTAGAAGGACCAACAAAAATAACTTTACTCTTTGGATAGGCATCTAAAAAACACTGGGAAGCTGTGACGGCTGTTAATGTTTTTCCAGTACCTGTAGGGTGAACCAATAAAATACCGTCTGTTTTCCCCCCTAACAAATAGTTAATAACTTTTTCTTGATGTGGTCTCAATTTTAATTTTGATCTCTCGACACAAGTTATATTTTCATATGAGGAGGTATTACCCATATTTTTTTATCCAAAATAATAAATTTTTTTTATTATTTTTCTCTGTATTTTCTTTATTTATTTTTGTATTTTTTTTTTCAAAAATATTTTTAATCATATATAATTCTATTTTTTATATTCTAATTATAATACAAGAAAGCAAAAATTAAATAAAATATGGAACAACTAAATTCTTTGTCTCCTTTAGATGGAAGATATCGGAAGGTGACTTTGTGTCTTAGACAATATTTTTCTGAATCAGCCCTTATAAAATACCGGGCTAATTTAGAAATGTTATATCTGATGCATCTGCTAGATTTTTTGAAGATTCCCAATTCAGAATACGACTTTTTTGAAATTTTAGATGAAGACATTCTTAAAATTAAAGAAATCGAAAAAAAAGTTAGACACGATGTCAAAGCGGTAGAATTATTTCTTCGTGATAAAATTAACAATAAATATATTTTGGAATTTATTCATTTTGGGTTAACTTCCCAAGATGTTAATTCTAGTAGTTATGTTTTGTCTATGAAAGAAGCTAACCAAGAAATTATTATCCCTAATATGGAAAAAATGATAAATATAATTCATCAGAAATCAGAAAATTGGTTTCAGATTCCGATGCTATCTAGGACTCATGGACAGCCAGCCTCGCCGACTACTCTTGGGAAAGAATTAATGGTTTTTGTAGAAAGAATGAGAAAACAATGCTTTCGGCTAAAAGAATTTAAATATACTACTAAATTTGGAGGAGCTGTTGGAAATTTCAACAGTCATTATATTGCTTATCCAGAAAAAGATTGGATTAAATTTGGAAACGACTTTATGGAATCTATTGGTTTGGAAAGAAACCATTACACTACTCAAATAGATAATTATGATAATTATTCGGAGATGTTTGATATTTTGAAAAGATTGGCTACTGTGATGATTGATTTCTGTCGAGATATTTGGTTGTACGTTTCTCAGGATTATTTCACTCAACTCAACTTGAGTGGGGAAGTGGGTTCGTCGGCTATGCCTCACAAAATCAATCCCATCAATTTTGAAAACGCAGAAGGAAATTTGATGTTGGCAGTCTCGATGTTAGAATTTATGAGCCGAAAACTTCCAATCTCTAGATTACAACGAGATTTAACAGATTCTACTGTTCTCCGAAATATTGGAACTTGTTATGGATATTTACTTATTGGAGCGGAATCTATTATTTCTGGATTAAAGAGAATTGATGTTAATCGGGAAAAAATTAGAGAAGATTTGGAGAAAAACAAGATTGTGTTGGCAGAAGCAGTCCAATCTATTTTGAGAAAGGAAGGAGTGGAAAATTCATATCTTTTGATAAAAGAAATGACACGTGGAGGAAAAGATTTGGATGTGGAAGAGACGGTTGTTCTGTTAGAAGAGAAGGGAATTCATATTAGCGAAGCCGGAAAATCGCAGATTTATAATTTGGATGTTCATTCTTATACAGGATCTTTCTAATTTTTGTATTAATATTCATATTAAATTAACAATTATATCTATTATTAGATATAATTCATTTTTTTTGTTGATGCATATAAAGTAATAATATAAGAAGAATAAAACCAGAAAACATTAATAATCCTTTCTTAGAAAATTCTGTGTTATTATGATAAATATACTTATCAATATTCTCAATATCTAAAGTTTTGTAAACACTTTCATTAACTGCTTTGTGTTTGATTTTGATTTTCTGAAAACCTAAATTCTCTAAAGTTTTCAAAGCCCCTACTTTAATTTGATTTGGATCCCCGTTAATATACAAAACAGCAAAAGATTCTGTAGATAACGGATTAGAATATTTACTGAGTGGTACAATGGTATGATTTTTAGAATCATAAATGAAAGAAACGTCTTCTGCTGTTTCTTTATGGAGAGGACATTCGTCTTTAATACATCCAACCAGAAGCTGGGCCACACTTCCGGGTTTGATTGATTCTTTAGTTTGGATATGTTTTCTGATTTCATCTTTCAGAGTATCATAATTAATTTCATTACTTTCAACTAATTCTTTAATTTCAATCAGATATGTATTTAATTCTTCTGACACTTCTCCGAGAGACTTGTCTTTGTTATCCTCATCTAACAATTTGGAGACGGCATCTGATAATTTAACTATCTTATTATTTTCCATCTTTTATTTTATATATCTTTTTAGGTTTATGATTATTAATATATGATTGAGAAAAGAAGAGAAAAAATAAATTAAATAATTATAAAAATGGAAGCAACTATTGAAGTGGATGATTTGAAAGGAAATATGGGAAAAAAGAAAACAAAAGAAGTTCCAGGGTATCCAGGTGGTTGGGCAACTGTTTTCGCTCTTTTATATTTCGCTCTTGCCGGTTTCACTTGTTACAGTTCTTATATTTTATATGTTCAGTTTGTGGAAAGAGATGTCAAGAATGCAGGAACATTTACAACAGACTCGCTTCTGGGTTATATGGACACACCAACAGTTATATATTTTTCACTAACAATGATTATTGCTATTAATTCGTTGATATGTTCTTATTTATTCTTTATTAAAGATGTCAATAGTTACAAAATTTTATTATTTAATTGTATTTTAGGATTAACCAGTTTTACCCTTCTAACTCCAATGATCCTTGCTCTCAAACATAAAGATGTCAGAATTTTATCTGGGGAAAAACAAGATACTCCGATATATCCTTTGGTGTCAGCATCTGTTGGTTTATTCTTATCAGGAATTATCACTGTCAAGATGTTATGGAAGAATATACCAGATTATGAATAGTAAATATATTTAATATGAAATAAATATCAAGAGAAGAGAAAATATATTACAAGAGAGAAAGATAAAAATAAATATAGAAGAGAGGAATAATATTATATCAAGATATAATATTAGCAAGACATATTAGGAATTTCTGTAGATGTCAAAACAAGATTGCCTGGAGAGAAATGAACTTTTTCGATCGAGTAATTAAAAACCTCGAATCTGATAATTTCTCTAGCGATCTCTTCTTCTGTTTCACATTCTACTAAATCTCCGTTGTGCATAAAATCCCAAGTCATTGGAAAACGAATTGTCTGGGCAAGATAGTTCATCTCGTTTTGCTCATAAAGTTTTAAAATTTCGTCTGCGTGGTTGTAATGGGGCTTTCGAAGTTCTTCAACTAGTTCTTCGGCTGTTTTTTCATCTTTAACCAGATAGTGGAAAATTTTGGAGGGAATATTCTTCCTGTGGTAAAACAAAGTCACAGAGTACAATTCCATTACTAGATATTAATTAATAATATTATTAATTAATAATTCAATTTTAATGCATTAAAAATCCTGGTTTGATAATGTAGAATAAGATAAATGCAAAGGAGAAGATAAAAGCAAATAGAGAAGTATAAAAACAGAAACTAGTTGTTTTAAGAGTAACACCAAAATCTTCTAATGTTGTATATAAGACACCAAAAGTTAATAAAACAATGAAAGCCAAAATCAATATGGCTATATTAAAAACAAAAAATGTGATATGTTCTCCTTTCCCAAAAACACCTGTAAACCATCTGATTATAGAAATTACAGAAAAACCTAAAAATAAAGACAATAAGATCAAGAAAGATGTCAATAAAAGAGAAGTACTTTGTGCTACATTATCTAGTTTATTAAGATTTGTATCACTAGCAATTACAGCTAAATTTGTATAAAGTTCATCATAACATCTATAAGTACAATAGATAGATAAACCAAAAAGAGCAGAATAAATTAATAAAATAAAAATATTGAGATAATTTTCTGTATTTGTTTTCTTCCTTTTCATATCTTCGCTTATTTCTTTCTCCATAGTTTTGATACTTATTTCTTTTGCTTTCTTCATTTTAGTTATATAATAAGAAAATATTATATTTTCTTATTATAACTCTACTTGGTTTATAGCATATATGCTATAATGATCCTAAAAGTAACAAGAGAACGGACAGTATTTGAGAAGCAAAAGTAGCTATCATATTATCGCTCGCTCCTGTAGTAGAAAGCATATCCTTGCCAGTCATCATTATTTCAAGAGGAACTGAATTTCTTAAAGAGAGTACAAAAATAGAAAGAAGATAGAAAAGATAAAAAAGAAAACTATAGAAAATGGAAGAAGTCAATTGTATGGAAGGTAAGAATTTGGTCAAGGAAGGACTCCTTGATGGTGGTGGTTTTGTTCGGGTTATTAAAGTCTCTCCTGAAACTCATCCAGCTGGTTACACTCCGGAATATCTGATTGCCAAGGCAGCTCGTTTGTCTTATGGAAGTGACAATAAGTCTGCTAAAGCCGACAAATCTTTAATTGAATATTTGGTTCGTCACAAACATACTTCTCCTCTTGAAATGTGCTCTATCACTTTTTGTCTCCGTCTTCCAATCGCTATGTGTCGTCAGCTTCTCAGACACCGAACTGGAAAATTCAACGAATTCTCTCAAAGATACACTGAAGTTCCGGAAGCAGATAACAGGTTCAAACCAGGTGATTCTGTTTTCTCTTTTCGAGGTCCTTGCAAATTAAGTAAGCAAGCTTCTGAAATGAATTTGACTCCAGAACAGTCAGAGGCTATTAAAGATAAGATGTCACAAATCGAAGAGAAACAAGACGAGATTTTCAGTTTGTATCAAGGCCTTCTCAGAGATGGTTTGGCCAAAGAACTGGCTCGTTTCTATCTCCCAGTTTCTACCTACACCGAGATTTATGTTCAGTTTGACCTCAACAACTTGATGAAATTCTTCCAGCTCCGGTGTGCTGAAGACGCTCAGTATGAAATCCGAGCTTATGCTTACGCAATGAAAGATTTAGCTTCTCAATTCTTCCCAATTTGTATTGGAATGTATGAACAGTACAAAGATGGTCAATGGATTGGAGAACTGGAGAAGAAAATGATTAAGGAAGGTAAAATTCCGGATGAA
>Ga0080013_1003283_pt1 | contig 17350 bp, 20 predicted proteins | sample ETNvirenome_6_85_FD_69236 | JGI IMG/M metagenome (GOLD analysis project Ga0080013, IMG submission 69236) | Marine viral communities from the Pacific Ocean - ETNP_6_85 (SPADES assembly) (version 2) | ecosystem: Environmental > Aquatic > Marine > Oceanic | place: Pacific Ocean | collected 2013-06-19 | reverse complement strand
TCGGCTAAGATATGTGTGACATGCTCTGGCACACCCAAGAGTAGATTTGGCAAGTATGTAGAGATACCCGCATGCAGAACAGCTATAGCCGCAGACATACCAAACGAAGAACAAGAAACTTTTAAGAAATTTGTTATTGAAATTAACGCTAATGATTCGAATAATACAATTATTAATAAGCTTAAAAGTTACCTTGACGACGAAGAAGAACTTAAAAAAGTTACCGACAGGGGATGGCTTTTGACGAAGAAGTATACTCAGGATTGGTACGCTTCAGTTTTTATTGAAAAAATAAATAAAATTTTAAACAGATGAATTGGCACGACGATCTATGTGAATACTACAAAGTCACCCCAGAGGAAGCAGACCTCCTAGGGACCAGAAAAACAGGCAGAAAGCCAAACCTCCCAGGCTCTCCGACATGCAAACCAGTTTTTGGGAAAACCTTCGAACAGATATGGGGCAGTAAGCCGAGAGAAACCTCCGCTCAAATTTTTGAGTTTTATAAAGACATAGGCGCCTGGTGTTCTTTTAGGCAATGCAAGTACCACGAACACGGCCCAGCTTACGGCGCTGGCTACGAAGGCCTGGAACACCTAAAACATAAACAGATTAATTCAACAATAAATGTTCTTGAATATGGCGCTGGCGTTGCTCCGATATCAAACTGGCTAGCAGATAACGTAAAAAACTTAAATTTTAACTTTCATATCAATGACGTCCCGTCAGAGCATCTAACATTTGGAGAATGGAGGCTTAAAAAAAGAAAGCAAAATGTCAAGAAATTTGAAATAAAGCCAGATGCTTTTCCAGAATACGGAGACGTTAAATTTGATTTGATTTTTATGCTTGATGTTTTAGAGCACATGGACAAACCTTATGCGGCAATAAAATCGCTACTAAAATATTGCAAGCCAAACGAAACAACCCTCATAGAGACCTGGATTGACCACACAGAGCAAGAAAAAGGGACAGGCTGCGACCTAGACAGAGAAAAAGAAGAGACGGTTAAACTAATTAGAAAAAATTTTTCCATGGCCAGGTCTGGCGTTTTACGATCCTGGAAAAAGCTTACATTTTTTTAAAATGAAAACTATAGACTTACAATCTTTTTTTGTTTCGATAAACTATAAACCCGAAATAGACAAGGAAGACATTTCCCATATTTGTGGCTTAACTAAAACAAGAGTCGACCAACAAAAAGAACATTTTGAATTTGATTACGGAATGGAACAAACTTTTTTCATTAAAGGCTTCATTCAGTATTGTAAGGCTGAAAGCTTTTTTGAAATAGGCACTGGGCGAGGAACAGCTAGCTATGCGATATCGTTAATAGAAAATATCAAAAAAATAACTACAGTAGACATTATTTCACATAATCAAAAAAAATACGAAGCCATAAACCATAAGCCAGCGCTAGTGTCCAACGCAGACCTTTTTGATATGATCAAATTTAAACAAAAAGAAAAAATAAGCTTTAAACACGTAGATGATTATGCGGAAATCATCGACGAAAATAAAGGGTTTTTCGATGTTTGCTTTATTGACGGGAACCATGACAACAAATCTATTATATTAAATGACTTTAACATATGCATAAAGCTGCTTAAAAAACCTGGATATATAATTTGGGATGATTATGATCCGAATCAATTTAAAGTAAAGGAGGTTGTAGATGAAATCTCGCGAGAGCATAACCTCGAATGCCAACTCATAGAATTCCGTGGTCATATGTTTGGAAAAAAGCCTCCAGAAAAAAACGCGGGAGAAGTGATTATGAAAATAAATGAAAATTTACGTTAATGATTCTAGAGAAAATTGGATTTGTGACAGGATGAGAAGCGAATTCATCTCAAATAACTCTAGCTTTATTACTGAAAACATTCTTGAAGCGGACGTGATATGGCTGCTGTCCCATTGGACCTGGAGACAAACGCCCGTAGATCTACTTTCTTCTAAGAAAGTAGTAGCAACTATACACCATTTCGATCTTTCAAAAAAAGAGTCTAGTGATTTTTTTATCAGAGATAAATTTATTGATTTATATCTTTGCCCAAACGAAAAGACAAAGAACGATTTCCCCGTAGAGATTGATAGAGAGAAAATTAAAATTTTACCCTATTGGTACAACGAATCTCTTTGGCCTGCGATCTCAGACAGGAAAAGGCTTAAAGAAAAGCTTCGTATCCCAAGTGAAAAATTAATAATCGGCAGCTTTCAGAGAGACACGGAAGGATCAGACCTTAAGTCTCCAAAACTATGCAAGGGGCCTGATATATTCTGCGATATTGTAGAAAATTTAGACGCAAAACCGCATGTAGCCCTTGCGGGATGGAGGAGGCAGTATATAATTTCCAGACTAGAGCGCGCGGGAATAAGTTATTCATATTTTGAAATGGCGGATATTAATACTCTTGTGGAGCTTTATAATTGTTTAGATCTTTACCTTGTAACGTCCAGGCAAGAAGGAGGTCCTCAGGCAATTTTTGAATGCGCATCAACTAAAACACCAGTTTTATCAACAAACGTCGGCTTAGCCAACGAAGCGCTAGCTGCAGAATGTATATGCGAAAACCAAACAGAATTTATAAAAAAAATAAACTCCAAAGATTTTAATTTAACACCCGAGAACCACAGAAATATACAAAAATATAAAATGCAAAACTTATTTCCAAAATATATTAATTTCTTCAAATTACTATGAGAATCTGCTTTAGCATGCACGTTGACCCAGATATACCCTGTGGAGGCGGCGCTAAGTTTTCAGTTAAGTTCGCTGAATATATGCAGTCCCAAGGACATACGATAGAATATTTTTTTGAGGAATCTAGCCCCCCAGATTGTGTTATCTTTTTTGACCATAAACTGTATTCTGGAGAGGGAATAAATAAGTGGATTGGCCTAGAAGAAGCAAAAAAAATAAAATCAAAGTTTCCTAAACTTCCAATTATAACTAGAGTGAACGATATAGGACCGCCAAAAGATCGCCCGATTGATTTTGTTGATAGATTCTGTTCTCTCGCGAATATTTCCGATCATGTTATTTTTATTTCTCAATGGCTGAAAGACGATTATTATAAAGATAAGATAAAATCGTCGTCAACGGTTATATACAACAGTGTGGACGAAAGCGTTTTTACTACTAAAAAATATAAAGAACCCCTTTTTGACGCGCTTAAGCTCTTTTCACACCACTGGTCCCCAAGCAGGATTAAAGGCTGGGACATTTATGAGCAAATAGATAAATGGATTTCTGATAAAAATATTAAGTTTACTTTTGCGGGAAATCTTCCCCCTGGAGTAAAATTACAAAACAGTCAAGCAATACCACCCGTAACTGGGGAGAAACTAGCCGAGGAAATTAGAAAGCATGATGTCTATATCACGGCAAGCGAGCATGAGCCCTGCGGCATGCACCACATAGAAGGAATAGCATGCGGCCTACCGTACTTATATTCAGCAAAAGGAGGCGGATTAAAAGAAGCGGCCAAATATGGAATTGAGTTTGCTGACTTTAATGATTTTAAACAAAAACTTAAAGATATAACACGAGCCCATTTATTATTTTACAACAAAATAAAAACAGAGTTTAATTTATACAATAAAAATCATTTTCCTAAATATCAAGATATCGTAGAAAAAACTTCACAAACATGAAATACAAAGATAAATTTTCTTACAAGACGACAGTGACCGAAAAGTTCCGACTTGACGTAATAAAACACCTCAAAAAATATAAAAATGTCAACTTTTTAGAAATAGGCTGCGACATAGGCTTAACAGCTTTAACGCTTGAGCCGTATTTTGAAAAATACACAGGAATAGACATTGACGCAAAAAGACTGCTTTCCTTTTCCGAGCTATCAAATGGCAATAAGAAAATAAACTTAATCCAAGGAACCTCAGAAGACATTCCTCCCGCAGAATATGACTTTTGCTTCATTGACGCAGTCCACACTGAAGAATGGGTTTTAAAAGACACCCAAAACGTTTTTAAATTCAACAAACTAAAAAATTTCGTGCTAATATTTCATGATTATGGCTTAGCGGACAAAGGCGTCAAAAAAGCGGTTGTGAAAACTTTCGATAAAAAAGACTTGAACTTCATAGGCGAAAAAGAGGACTGGAACCCCCTAGGAAGCAGCCCAACCAACGACCACGAAGGGGTTTTAATAAATATATAATAATATGAATTTTATCTTAACCGAAATGGCTTTTTTAAGGTATTTTATACCCTTAATTATCGAGGGTAATAAAAGAAATATAAAATCATTAGTTCACTGGAGACATGGAGGAAAATATAACTGCCCCCAAAGACATTTTGAAAACTTGGAGCTTTTATCAAAAAAATATAATTTTGATTTACAAAAAATTAGCGGGCAATTAAGCGAAACTAAAGGCCCAACTTTCGCGCTTGAAGGCGTTGAACTGGGACTCTCGAGCTCTAAACAAAAAACTGTTTTGACCTGCAATATAAATTATACAGCGCTTTATAGAAAATATAAAGATATAGCCGATTATATTATATTTCCCAGTGAGTATTTTAAAAATCAACAAATAGAATTTCAGGGAAAAACAGATAAATTTGACTCGCCTAAAATTAAATGCCTAGGTAGCCCAAAATATGACATAGAAATTAGCAAGCAAGACGTCCTAGAAAAGCTCTCCTTAAATCCATCAGATAAACACTGTTTGATAATATTGCCAAAGTTAAGAGATATGAACTTAATCAATTTTGACGCTATACTGAAGTTTTTAAAAAAATTAAACTACAAAACAATCTCTAAAAATAGAGGAAAAGAAGGATACTCTTTCGATCTAGCAGATATCAATTTTATTGATGAATATTGGTATCCTCACCCAACAATGGAATTAATAGCCGCTTGCGATTTAGTGATAACCTTTGGATCTTTAGCTATAAAAGAATGCGTTATGCTGAAAACAAAAGTAATAAATTTTGACGTTAAACCCTTTAAGTGTTTACCAGAACTGTATTCTGGAAAATTTTGCGCTGACATTAAAAAACAAAACTACACAGCTGAAGACTTAATTAAATATCATTCTAAAATAGAAAACATAAACGACCGTGATTTTGAAGAGCATATAGAGAAATTTTTATTTACAAAAGGCTCGTCGAAGCGTATTTTAGATTTTTTATCTCAATCTTAGTTATGAACATTTTAGCGATTATACCCGCAAGAGGCGGAAGTAAAAGACTTCCCCAAAAAAATATTTTTTCTATATGGGGACGCCCGATGTTATACTGGGCGATCGAAGCGTGCAGGAAATCAAAATACGACATTCAGGTTTGTGTCAGCACGGACAGCGAGGAGGTTTCAAGCATAGCAAAAGAGCTTGGCGCAACAATACACAGGAGACCAGAAGCCCTTGCGGATGACAAGACCCCGAAACAAGCGGCGATTAGGTCTGCAGCGTCTTGGTACCAAGATAAGCACGGCAGGCAAGATATCTTTATATCCCTGCAGCCAAATTCCCCAGAAATTAAACCAGACCAACTAAACCAAGCAATAGAAACACTATTAAAATACAAAAGAGACGAGATATTTAGCGTGGACAAAGACCTAATGCAAAACGCAGCGTTTAGGGTCTTTAAGGGAAATTATGTTTTCCAAGAGGACTTAAGCACAAATTGTGGAGTAACTGTTTGTCCCGTTCGGGATATCCACAACATAGAAGACGTTCAAGCCTTAGAAAATGAATAATAACAATTGGCAAACCGCAAGGCTATACCCCCCAGATAGGCTTACAATACAAGTTACGAATATCTGCAATGCAAACTGTACTTTTTGTGGCTATCAATATCTAGAAGATAAAAAAGGGTTTATTGACGAAGAAATTTTTTATTCCGCAGTAGACCAGTACCAATCCATGGGGGGAGAAAGAATAAACATGACCCCTTTGGTAGGAGACCTTTTAATTGATAAACATATTTTTAAAAAACTTAATTATATTAAAAACAAAAATCATTTTAAAAAGGTAAGCTTTTACACAAACGGTATACTCTTAAACAGGAAGGGCTATGCTGAAAAATTATTAGACTGCAGCCCAACAGATGTTGCTTTTAGTGTTCCTGGCTTTGATAAAGATCTTTACGAAAGAGTTTATCGCTCCAAAGCCTACAAACAGATGCTTCGAGGGGTTCATCGCTTTATCAAGATGAATAAAGACGCAGGCTCACCAATTAAAGTTTCCTTTGCGCTTAAGCCTGATCGCCCAGATAATGAAGTTGTTTATACAGAGGATTATTGCAAATACATTGAACCCTATATCAGCGAAGAAGACTTGTCTTTTGTTCGAGATCTCGATAACTGGGGCGGCTCTATTAAAGAATCAGACCTAACTGGGAACATGAGGATGGCGAAAAATATTGCAATAGAACAAAAAACCTATCCTTGTTATTTTACTTTTTTCTTGGCATTATTGATCGACGGACAAGTCAGGCTCTGCGGCTGTAGGTTTAATAATGGCACAGAATATGACGGACTAGTAGTTGGAAACTTAAAAGAAAATTCATTACTAGAAATTTGGAACAGTGAGAAAACTAACCAAATTAGAGCTAATTTTACAAAGAAAAAATTAAACCCAGTATGCGAAAGCTGTACCCATTATGCTCCGTATTCAGGAAAAGAAAGATCTAAGCATACGACCACGGAATACTATCAAAAAACCCATGCCTAACAACGACAGGGAAATTTTTAATTTCTTGAAAGATATATTTCCAATCTGTAGAAGTATTACTGGACAAGGAAATCGAGAAACCTTAAAAAAAATAAACGAACAGGTACCAATTAAAATTTATGAAGAAAAAACTGGATACAGAGCTTATGACTGGAAAGTCCCACAAGAATGGAACGTTAAAGACGCATATGTTGCCGATGAAAACGGTAACAAAATAATTGATTTCAAAAAAAACAATCTTCATTTGGTTAGCTACTCTATAAACTTAAACCAAGTAATAGATGAAACCGAGTTACAAAAACATATATATTCAATAGAAAATAACCCAGACGCGATTCCATACATAACCTCTTATTATAAAAAGACTTGGGGGTTTTGTATGAGGGACAAAGATAGAAAAAAAATTAAAAAAGGAAAATACCATGTTTTTATTGACGCTGAACACAAAGACGGCTCCTTAAGCTATGGGGAATTAATTTTGCCAGGGAGAGAAAAAAAAGAGGTTCTACTTTCTACCTATATCTGTCATCCGTCAATGGCAAATAACGAATGCTCTGGAATAGCAGTAACAACATTTTTGGCAAAATGGCTCCAATCGCTCAAAGACAGAAAATATACATATAGAATTGTATTTGCCCCAGAAACGATAGGGCCAATAGTTTATTTGAGTAAAAACATTAAACAGATGCAGGACAACACAATTGCTGGCTTTGTGATTACGTGCGTTGGGGACAACAACAAATATTCTTTTTTATCCTCGAGACACGAAAACACTCTGGCAGATAAAGTAGCGAGGCACGTTTTAAATAATTTTACCCAAAGCTATAACACTTATTCTTTTCTACAGAGAGGGTCAGACGAAAGGCAGTACTGCCATCCGCTAGTCGATTTGCCAGTTGTTTCTATAATGCGATCTAAATACGGAACCTATCCAGAATATCACACTTCTTTGGATGATCTAAACTTTATTAGCCCAGAAGGATTAAATGGCTCTTATAACATTTTACAGAAATGCATTCAACTAATTGAAAACAATGAAAGCTATATCAACAACATAACATGTGAACCAAAACTCACCGAGAGAGGCTTACACCCAAAAGGGTGGGAAAGCAGGCACACTGGAGACCACAAAAAACTTAGACAAAAAGTTCTTGACATGGTAAACGTTATAGCTTATAGTGACGGAGACCACGACCTAGTGAGCCTGTCAGAAAAAATAAAAATCAACTTTGAAGAGTGCCTAGAGCACATCAACCTACTCGTAGAAAAAAAAGTATTAACAATAAAAAAATGAACAAAGTATATATTATATCTGAAATTTGTGGGCAATGGGGAGGCTCCGTACAACGAGCAGAGCAGATGATCCTACAAAGCAAGCTCGCTGGAGCAGACGCAGTAAAAGTGCAACTTTACGACACCTACCGCATGCCAGGCGACGATAGGCAAAAATGGGAATACCTTTCCATGACTGAGGAACAATTTCTAAAACTAAAAACTTTTGCGGATAATTTAAATATAGATTTTTTTGCTTCTGCTTTCGACGAGGAAAGGTTTTCATGGATACGCAATACCAATATCAAAATAAACAAGATAGGGAGTATTTTACTAGAGCTTAATTTAGAGCTGTGCAAGAACATGATTTCCACAAAAATGGAAACTTATTGTTCTTTGGGAAAATGGAAAGAGAAACAATTTCCATTTGAAGATGAAAACGTTAAATATTTTCATTGTCTTTATAAATACCCCCATTACTATAAAGAGGCGGTAGAGTTGATGCCAAGACAATTCGACAATAAACTTGTTGGCTACAGCGATCACACGCTAGGTACTGAAGCCTGCAGGGAAGCAATAAGAAGGGGCGCAAAAATTATTGAAAAACATTATACGACTGATCATAATCTACAAAGCGAGACAGAAGGGGCTCATTCTTGTTCTATGAACATGGAAGAGCTAAGAGCTTTAAGAAATTTTTGCGATAAATCCTTTATTTATACACAATGACGACCGTAAAACTTATAGTTACAATCAAAAACAGGGCTGAACACTTTATTCAATCCATACCTTTTTTATTATCTCAGTATGGGATTGATTATGAACTAATCATAGTAGACTATCACTCGAATGACGGCTTTAATGAAATCCTCATAAGTGAAACGGAGCTCAGAAAACCTACTTTCTCCCCATTTTTAAAGAAGATTCACGTAATACGACTAACAGAGGATCTCAAGTTTAATTTGACGAAAGCTAGAAACTTAGGCCCAGCATTTTTCAGTGAAGGGGGCCAAGTTTATTGCTTTACCGATATAGATACCTTTTTGAGCATGAACTATCTTAAATTTTGGTCAGATAAAGTAGTAAAGAATAAAACATTTACTACCTCAAGAAAACAAGAAAGCAGAGCCTCTCTCCCTTCGAGATTAAGGGCAGAAGTTAATGGCGGAAATTGCTGCGTTTATTCGGATGATTTTTTTGAAATAAGAGGGTATGACGAATCAATGCTTAGCTGGGGAGGGGATGACGATGATCTATACCACAGGCTTAAGCTGGTCGGATTAAGGGAAATTAACCCCTATAACGCGAATGACGCACTTCAATATTCAATACTACACGGAGAAGAGTTGAGGTTAAAATATTTAGAAGTGCCCGAGAGAGCGCCCAAGCAAGAAACCTTTGATAAAATTTATTTAAATCAATCTATAGAAAATAATAATAGTGATTTTCTAAAACCCGAATACGCATCATCTATTGCAACCATGCAAGAACTATACAGAAAATGAAAAAAAATATGCCGACAGTATCAATCGTAGTTACAAATTACAACTACTCTAAATATATTTTAAGGTGCCTAAGAAGCTGCCTCTCACAGAAACATGCGGATATAGAAATAGTTTTAGTCGACGATGCGAGCCCCGATGACTCTATAGATAAAATAAATAGCTTTTTACCAGAAATTAATCTCATCCAAAATCAAAAAAACCTTGGGGTCGCGGAATCTGCCAATAAAGGAATCCAGGCAGCAAAAGCTCAATTTGTGATCAGGGTAGATGCGGACGACTTTGTTGCGAGAGATATGTGTTACATAATGAGCGAATACTTAGAATTGAACCATGAGGCGTTCTGTGTATCATGCGACTACCTCCTAGTAGACGAATACGAAAACGTATTAGACAGAAAATATGCCGAAACAGATAATATTTCCTGTGGAATCATGTATAGGAGAGATTTATTAATTGAAATGGGGGGATATAATTCAAACATGAGGCACAGGGAAGAGGAAGAACTAAGAAAGAGACTTGGAGACAAATACAAAATTCACCACCTTGAAATACCTTTCTATAGATACAGAATGCATAATACAAACAAGACAAAAACAAAAGAATATTCTGAGACGACAATATAACCTATGAGCCTAGTTAAAAAAAGTTTTTTTAAAAACGAAGATCGAGAAAAATATCTTAAAAGTCAAAAAATTGCCACATTAACAAAAATCAACAAACACAGAAACCAAAAAGAGTACAATCAAGTAAGCGCTAAGATGTCTAGTTTTGTTTCCCCAAGCTACAAGAATATGATATGCCTAGGAGCAAGAAACCCCTGGGAAAAAAAATGTTTCCAAAAGAATTTTCCAAATCTTAAAGTTGAAGACCTGGACTTATCGCCCGAGTCATGTTGTGACCACATCATGGACTACAGCAATCTACCTGCCGATTGGCGAGATTTCTGGGATATAATTTACACAAATGCTCCCGACCATGCCCTAGACGGAGAACAAACAGTCAGAGAGTGGTTTAGGGTTCTAAGCCAGCGCGGAATTTTGGTTATTGGCTGGGCGACACAAAACTTAGATGAGGAGGGCTCAGAAAAACGCCTTAGCAGCCATGAATGCAATTTATACAGCAGCTTTGATGAAACAGGCGAATGGATAAAAAAAGAATTAAACGGGAAAATACTTGATTTTTTCGGTCCAGTATGTAAAAATAAAAACAAAATCGACGCAGACTTTAATTATTATATAATCCAGAAATAATGAAAATAGGAATTATCGGAAAAGGTTTTGTTGGAAACGCAATACTCCAAGGATTAAATCATTACTACGATTTAAAAGTACATGACATTGACCCTAGGAGATCTACTAACACATTTGAAGAAGTTGTTAACTGCGATCTAGTGTTCCTGTGCGTTCCTACCCCCATGCACAAAGACACAGGGGAATGCGATCTTTCTTACATAGAATCAGTCTTTGAAAAGGCTGGCAAAATTTCCATTTCTTGTATTTTTGTTATTAAATCGACAGTACCAGTTGGCACGACTAAAAAATTAAACGAAAAATACAAAAATATAAAAATTTTACATTCACCAGAATTCCTAACCGCAAGAACTGCTGCGACAGATTTTATATGCCCATCAAGACACATTGTGGGAGGAGAGACAGAAAACGGAACAGATATATTAAAACAAATTTATGAAGAAAGATTTCCAGGAGTTCCGTGCCAAACAATGACTAGCGATGAATCAGAATTTGTAAAGTATTTTGCTAATTGCTTTTTTGCCACGAAAGTTTCCTATTTCAATGAAATGGCTGTTTTTGCTAGAGCTCACAATTTAGATTGGAATAAAGTTATCCAAGGAGTTATGTCTGATGGAAGAATTGGCATAAGCCACTATCAAGTGCCTGGCTTTGATGGCAGTTTTGGTTTTGGCGGAACCTGTTTCCCCAAGGATATAAACGCATTAATCAAGAGCTTTGAGGAAGTAGGCGCAAACCCTGTTGTATTAAAGGCTGCATGGGAAAGAAATCTTTTGGTGAGAGACAATAAAGACTGGGAGCAGTCAAAGTCGGCGGTAAGCACATGATATCACTATATGGATCAACAGGCTTTATAGGAAGCTCTTATTGCAATCTTTATCCCAGCGAAATAGCACGCATAGAAAGAAACAAAAGAGAACCCCAATCTAAAGATATTTTATATTTAATCAGCACTACTCATAATTATAATGTTTTTAGCGACCCGCATCTAGATATTAATACCAACTTAAATGTTTTAATAGAAATATTAGAATCTTGCAGGTCAAAATATAACTCAAACTTTGTATTTAATTTTATAAGCTCTTGGTTTGTATATGGCGAAACTACGCTTCCCGCCAAAGAAAACGCGAACTGTAACCCAAAAGGATTTTATTCGATTACCAAAAGAGCCGCAGAACAGTTACTAATTTCATATTGCGAAACACATAAAATCAAATATAGAATTTTAAGATTGTGCAATGCTTATGGAGTTGGTGACAAAAAATATTCCCAAAAAAGAAACGCTCTTCAACACTTAACAACAGAAATAGCAAAAGGTAATGATATTAATTTATATAACGAGGGCAAGGACATTAGAGACTTTATGCACGTCAAAGATATTTGCAGAGCAATAAATCTTGTAGTAAAATCTGGCAAAACCAATGAGGTTTATAATATTGGCAGCGGGCAACCAAATAGCTTTTTTGAACTTATGAGCCACGTAAAGCGTGAGACAAAATCTACTAGCAATTTTAATTTTATTGATCCACCAGATTTTCATAAAGTAGTACAAGCTCAAGATATGTTTCTAGATGTGTCAAAACTTAAACAATTAGGCTTTAAACAACAAATACCTATTTATAATGGACTAGAGGAAATCATAAAAGACGTTAATTAAAATATGAAAAAAATATTAATAACTGGAGGCGCAGGATATATCGGAACTGTCTTAACAAGAGAATTGTTAAAAAATGGGTATAAACCTGATATTGTAGACACGCTTTGGTATGGTAATTATTTAGATAAAGAGGTAGAAGTAAAACAGCTAAATATACTTGAGCTAACTCAAAAAGAAGTCGAACCTTACGATGTCATAATATTTTTAGGCGGCGTGTCAAATGACCCGATGGCAGAATATAAACCATGCGTAAACTTTACTGAAAACTTAGCCAGTCCATCTTATCTTGCTTATATAACAAGAAAAGCTGCAGCAAGCACAAAAACTCAAAAAAGATTTATATATGCTAGCACTTGCAGTGTTTATGGATACACTTCAAATGAGCTTATGTCAGAAGAAGACGCCGTGCCCCCTCCGCATTTTCCTTACGGGATTTCAAAACTAGGAGGCGAGAGGTCCATTATGTCGCTTGAAGATGAATATTTTCGCCCAATTGCCTTAAGAAAAGGTACGGTTGGAGGTTGGTCGCCAAGAATGAGATTTGATTTAGTGGTTAACGTTATGAGCAAGTTTGCCCTGCTTAATAAAAAGATCGTAGTGCATAATCCTAGCTTATGGAGGCCATTGGTTGACATTAGAGACGTTGCTCAAGCATATATCAGATCCATAGAATCAAACATAGACATCACTGGAATATACAACATCAGTTACGATAATTATACCATAGGCAGACTAGCAGATGAAATTAAAGATCAATTTAATCAATTTAATATTAATGTTCAAATAGAAAGACAAGACAAGGAAGATTTAAGAAACTACAAAGTTGCAACAGATAAAGCTAAAAAAGAATTAGACTTTGTTGCAAAATTTTCTCCAAGAGATTCGGTAAAAGAAATTTTTAAAAACCTACATCAACTTGATAATAATTTTTATATTAAAGAAAGCTCTGGGCAAGACTGCCTAATACAAGACAAAAAATACGTCAATATTAACACGTTTAAACAAGTTTTTTCAAAATGAAGGAGATATTAGATTTAGTCCAAAAATACATAGAAGAAAAGGACTCTTCTAAAGAATGGAAGCCTGGCAAGGACTGGGTTCAATATGCTGGACCATATTTTACCAGCGAAGAGTACATCAAAGGCGTCGAGTCCCTCTTGAAAGGTTGGCTAGCCATGGGCGGAGATTCAATAAAATTTGAAAAAAGATTTCCAGCTAATTTTGGCAGAGACTATGGAGTGTTGACCAACAGCGGGTCAAGTGCCAATTTATTAATGATGGCTGCAATGACATCTAAGAGGCTTTATAATTTCCCCAAGGGCACTAAAGTCATTGTTCCAGTCGCAGGTTTCCCCACTACTGTAAACCCAATTTATCAGTTTGGCTTTGAGCCAGTCTTTGTAGATATAGAAATTGACACTTTAAATCTAAATATAGAACAAGTAAAAGATGCTGCAAAAAATACAGACGCCAAAATTATAACTTTCGCTCATGTTTTAGGTAATCCACCAAATATGGACGAAGTAATGCAAGTAGTAAAAGAGCATGATTTAATTCTTTTGGAAGATTGCTGCGACGCACTTGGCAGCACATACGACGACAAGCCCTTAGGTAGCTTTGGAGAAATGGCGAGTTGTTCTTTCTTTCCCGCTCACCATATCACCATGGGAGAAGGCGGCTTTGTTGCCACCCGCACAGCGGAGCAGGAAAAAGTAGTTCGCAGTTTTCGCGAGTGGGGCAGAGGGTGTTTTTGTGTCGGCAAAAAAGCTAATTTATCAAAAAAAGGTACTTGCGGTTGTAGATTTAGTAACTGGATACCTGCTTTACCAGAAGAAATATTTGATCATAAATTTGTATACGAAGAAATTGGATTCAACTTAAAACCAGTCGAAATGCAATCTTCAATGGGTTTAGCTCAACTTGACAAACTTCCAGAAATCCACGAAAGAAGAAAAGAAAATTATAAACACATATATAAGGTTTTTGAAAAATATCAAGAGTATTTTTATTTGCCAAAAGCAACACCAAAATCAGACCCAAGTTGGTTTTCTTTTCCAATGACAATTAAAGATGGGTCACCATTTAAAAGAAGAGATATAACTGGATTCCTAGAAGATAATAAAATACAAACAAGAACTTATTTTGCTGGTAACATTTTATTGCAACCCGCATATTCCCATTTGAACGACATACAAGACACAATAAAAAGATATCCAGTTGCGACTAAAGTCATGAAAGATACTTTTTTTATAGGAGCTTCTCCAGTAATCACAAAACAGCAAATTGACTATGTAGAAACTGTAGTCGATGAATTTTTTCAAAACCTATGAAACTATCAATTTTAATAACTAAAACACAAAGGGACAATAAATATTGCGAATTGTTATTGAGCTCGATAAAGAAAACAATAGCGCTTAACACTGAAGAATATGAAATAATTATACATGATAACGATCACGTTAAATTACAAAATTCTTCTGCACACGCAACAGGCTTAACTGATGGCTACAAAAAGACAAAAGGTGAAATCGTCTTAACACTAGACCCTGACACCTACTTTTTTGACAAAGACTGGGGCGCTGAGCTCTTATCACACTTCGAAGATCAAGATGTAGTTTTTTGCGCTGGAAAGCGCTGTGATAGCCCTATTTACCAAATGTCCTTTTATCGGTCTCATTTTTTAGCAATACGAAGCTCTTTTTATAGAAATTTAATTATCAACGAAAAAGGATTTTTCCCAGAGCTTGTCAATGGAAAAATGATTAATGACATGGCTCATAAAATAACTAAATATTGCATCGATAGCGGTAAAAAATATATTCATTATAAAAATTCACTTAACGATGACTTGCCTATGTTTTATAAAGCTTCTGGAGAAACAGTTTACAATAAGCACGGAAAAGCCTTTTTTCATCATATGGGCAGGGGCTCCACTAAGCCAGAAAGATTGCTAGATTGGCTAGATTTTTGGAAAAACCAATGAATCAATTCGAGATATACCCAGCTATTAGTAACGTCAGAAGAAATAGTCTTTCTGGAGATTTTGCGATGTTTGGCGTTTCCCAACACGACGCCCCAATAGTTTCTTCTTTTTGCGCAGGCATAAACACAGAAAACCCAATAACTAAACGTAGAATATTCTTATTTGATTCGTTTAGGGGTCTACCATCACCCAAGAAAGAAGAAATATCAAATGAGTGTTCTGATAATTTTAGCGATGGTAGAAAAATAATAAAACAAGAAATTTATAAAAAAGGAGATTTTTCCTACCCCAAAGAAAAAGTCCTTAAGTCCCTAAACGGAGCTTGCACGCATTTTTTTATAGAGGGGTACTTCGAGGAGTCTTTGCCGAATTTTAAAAAAGACGACTACGGAAGCTATTTAAAATTTTCTGCAATTTGGATAGACGTTGATTTACCCTCCTCACTAACCGAGGTTTTAGACTTTTTATTAACAAATAACTTACTAGACAAAAAGTGTATGATAGCGTGTCACGAAGGTCATCAAAAAAATATAATTAAGAAAATCTCAAGTTATGAAAAATTTGATATCCTTGGATATAACAATACAAATACATGCCCATTTTTAATTGACAGTGCATGCTATTTTACTGTTAAATGAATTTTAAAATTATGAAATATTTAGTCACAGGCGGTGCGGGGTTTATTGGCGGACATATAGTCGATAAATTAATAGAGCAAGGAGGCGAAGTTATTGTTGTAGACAATTTGTCTACAGGCATGAAAAGCAACATCAACCCAAAGGCTGCTTTTGTCAACCTAGACATTAGCGAAAGAGTAAACAGAGGAGAACTATGCACGGCCATGGAAAATGTCGACACAGTTTTTCATTGTGCCGCTTTAGCCAGAGTCCAGCCTTCAATACAAAACCCACAAAAATACCACAAAGCAAACGTAGACGGAACCCTTAATATTCTTTTGTCTGCTCGCGACAGCAAAGTAAGAAGGGTTGTGTATAGCGCGTCATCATCAGCATACGGAGACCAACCCATAAGCCCGCAAGTAGAGACAATGCCGACGGCACCAATAAGCCCATATGGACTACAAAAACTTATAGGAGAACAATACTGTTTTGTTTTTTCTAAATGCTATGGACTTGAAACCGTAAACTTAAGATATTTTAACGTTTACGGAGAAAGGCAGGCGGTCGGCGGGGCGTATAGTACAGTTATAGGAACATTTTTAAAGCAGAAGCATGACGGACAGAAGCTTACTATTACAAACGACGGAGAACAGCGCCGCGATTTTACCTATGTTGGTGACGTGGTAGACGCAAATATAAAAGCAGCAACTAGCGAGAAGGTTGGCGATGGAGAGGTGATCAATATTGGGAGGGGAAGCAATTATTCTGTAAACGAGGTTGCTGACCTAATTAGCGAAGAAAAGGAATTTATTGGCGATAGATTAGAGCCGCGAGAAACTCTTGCAGATAATACGCGCGCAAAAGAACTATTAGATTGGACCCCAAAAGTAGACCTAAAAGATTGGCTATCTCCAGATTCTCCTTGACTTGACCATGGAAAGTGTAATATAATACCACTAATATGACACAAGTACAAATTAAAAAACTTCACGACGATTCCCATGTACCCTCGAGAAACAGCGCTGGAGACGCAGGGTACGACCTATATGCAATAGGCCATGACGTTATCAAGACTGGAGAAAGACAGCTTGTTCCCACAGGAATTAGCATAAGCATCCCCCGAGGCTATTACGGAAGAGTCGCTCCCCGTTCAGGATTAGCTCTTAGGGACGGAATAGATGTATTAGCTGGAGTGATCGACGCAGGATATCGCGGGGAAGTGGGGGTAATCCTCATGAACCTTGGAGACAAAAACTTTGCCTTCAGAAAGGGAGACAGAATCGCCCAATTAATTATAGAAAAATGCCACGAAGTCGAATGGCAAGAAGTTGACGAACTCAACGGAACGACCAGAGGAGATGACG
>Ga0080013_1003281_pt1 | contig 17365 bp, 24 predicted proteins | sample ETNvirenome_6_85_FD_69236 | JGI IMG/M metagenome (GOLD analysis project Ga0080013, IMG submission 69236) | Marine viral communities from the Pacific Ocean - ETNP_6_85 (SPADES assembly) (version 2) | ecosystem: Environmental > Aquatic > Marine > Oceanic | place: Pacific Ocean | collected 2013-06-19 | reverse complement strand
GTCTCGTTCGTTGTAGAATGGCCAGGATGGACGCGAATGACAATCTTGCCGGTGTTGTCATCAAGGCCCTCTACGGTGATGTCACTCATGCCCCCGGTTTCATCGCGGTCTGGATCGAAAGCGTCCAGCATGTCCCAGCCGCGAAACGTCAAAGGGGTGTCGTTGGTAACATCCCAGAAGGAATGTGGAGTCAACACACCGCTGTCGAGTTGATAGGTGCGGGTCTCTGTCGTAGACGCAAAAGTTGCACTCCCACCTCCTGCCCCGGTAATTGTTCCCGAAAAAGCAGTGGTACTGGCGGTGTGGAAGTAGTATGGAAGCGTCAAAGGGGTATTGGTCACGTCATAGGACAGGGCCAAAGTGCCTGTTCCCGTGGATCCTCCCCCTCCTTGGATGACTTCCCCTGGCACAAACGCCCCGCTGATGCCAGTGACGGTCATGTCAAAAGTGGTCTTGAAGGTTGTGGACTTTTGCAACCACCACCACTTGGTGCGCCCAGCAACGCGCTTGGCGATAATGTTCAGGTAACGGCGAGCCTGGTCTTTATATGCCGTTGTGGAGCTGTTTAGGCCAGCTCGGTCCAGCGTCAATGTGATAGCTTGCGAAAGTGTCATGCCAAGTTCGCCCACGCACCGCCTTGATAGCCTTGTAGCTTGCTATCGGTGCTGTTATAGATGATCATCCCGTTTACCGCCGTCAGCGCATTTCGCTGAGTGGTGGTAAGGGTGTTCACCTGCACGTATCCGGTAGTCGAGCTTCCGACTATGGTTTCTGCTTCTACGTGGCCGAACTGGCCGACCTCTGACACGTAGGCCGCTTGCCTCTGTTGCCCTCGAGCGGTCGGATCTGCTGATTGCCGAGGAGCTTGGTCCTGCTGCCTACTCTGATGCGATCGGCCCGTCGCCCGTGAATTCTGACGGGAGGGGTGCGACATCTGTCGGAAACTCCTCTTGTGCGATAGTTGCCAGGTCATCTGCGGAGCCCATGCCGGCGCCATACAGCTGCTCTGCTTCTCTGGAAGTGGTCGTAGTGGTCGCACCGTTGCCGTCCTCGGCGGCATTGTGCCGTTCTGCCATCACGCTCATTGCTGCTTCCATTCCGAGCAGGTCCACAAGGGCATCGCTCGGTTTGGGAACGAATCCTGGAGGCTGAATGATCTCCCCAGCAGAATAGGCGATGCGGCGAGCATCAGCGTTGGTCGTTTTCGGCTTGGCTCGTTCAACCACGCCAGACGCGCTAATTGCATTGCGGATCGCTGCTTTGGTTTGCCCGTCAGCGGCCTTCAAAAGGTCGAGCAACGGGGCCAGCTTCTGCTCTACAGTCTGCTGATCGCCTACCGTAGGATTAGACTCGGTCATCATAATTCCTTTCGCGCCATGGCCCATGGGCCGTGGCAGGTGTGAGTCCGGCGTGGACTTGCTCGCATTTACGAGCAGCGTATCCACTTCCGGTGGCTCGGTACAGGAAGGAGAGGGAGCCGAAACTCCCTCTCCTAAAGGCCTTATGCCTCAAGGCCAGTGAGCATAATTGGAGCTGGCTTAGATGAAGCCGCTGCCCCTACCGCATAACCGATGATTTGTTCATCAACACCGGCATCACTGATCTGAATAGAACCGGCTGTCGAATCAGAACTGGCTACCATGACACCCAATGTAACAGCGGCTGCTGCGTCATTGAGGGCATAAGCCACACCCCCCGTTTGCAGCCAGAAATAATACCCGCTGGTAATGCCCCTGGGGGCGATTCCTACAACGCGATCATAGGAACCGTCGATAACCGTCGATGTAATGACGCTCGCATAGGGGTTAGGGGTAATCTGATAATCGTCGCTTGTTGCAATAGCAGTCACAATGCCATCATATAACTCGAACGTGACTTTATTGCTTGAAGCTGCCGTATTCGACTTGATACGATACTGCTCCAAGTTCGTGATATTACCCAGGTAAGCACCGGAATAAAGATTTGCCGTGGCGCTGCTCAACGTACTGTCCGTCACTGCAACTTCCGTAGATCCAGCAGCTGCTGCAACCCACGTCCCGTCCGCGTCTGCGGCAATCAACTGAACATTGTCAGTTGACACTACCTTGCCCGCAGTGATGGCCGCTACCGCTTTTGAGTACCGAAAAACGCGCCCATCATCGAACTCCAGCTTTGCACCGAGCGGGCCTTTTTGGGTAGAAGATTCCGCATAAATGCTCTGAGAAATCCCGTGAATAGAGCCAAGGCCAGCGCTTCCGTTATTCGTACTTCCTCCACCAAAATCCCAACTTGTAGACATCTTATTTTCCTCTCCCCTGTGGTCAGGGTATGAACCCCCATTGGCTTGGGGGCAAGGTTATTAGGTGATCGTGTGCAACACGCCCTGACGGCGGCGGTTGTTGGTCACCAACTGCACGCCGACCACCACAAAGGCGACTTTCGCCAACTGGTTGGACGGCTCTTTGAACGGCGTCTTTGCGAAGTTCAGACCCGCCTGCATCTTCAGCTTCAGATACTTGGTGTTCAACAGGTACATGCTATCGGAAACACAGTCTCTGTCACCGATGACCGGTGCGCCACGGAAGGTGATGTCACCCTCTGCGCCGAGGCCGGCATTCGCATTCTGGCGGTTGCCAGAAGACGTGAAGCGCGTGTATCCAGTGCCCTCAAACAGAGACTCATATGCCCCATACTGGGTCATCGAGGTAATGATGAGGTTGGTCTTGTCATTGGCTTCCGATGCGTTGTTCCACACCGTCCCCATGTTGACTGGACCCTCGTAGCGCGTATTTGTCTGAGTGACAAAGGACGTGCCGCTGAACGCAGTACGTGCCGGCTCCCACCAGGTCTCGTTGCTGGCATTGATGCCGCCGAGCGTGGTGCCAGCGGACGTGGCGCAAATATCCTGCAAACCGAGGATCGACTTGCCAGACTGTGCGTTATGAATCGCGGCATTGATCGTGTCGAGCGACTTGGTCATGGCCTGCTTGGTCTTTGCCTCGAGCAGCTTCATGGCCGAATCGGAGGACCGTGCCTCTTTCTCCTCAGTCATTGAGATGACGATCGGAGTGGCAGAGTAACGGAAGTTGTAGAACGCTGCGGTGATTCCATCCGTGGAACCGGTGCTGAGAACGTCGAAGCCGTCGAACCACTCCGAGCTGCCCAGACCATACATGAGATCTTCCTGGATCTCCTTACCGCCGGTTTCCGTTTCCAATACGCCGGAACGGCGGAACCGTCCTACAGTGGGATACGCGTCACTGATGTTGTCCGTCAAGCGCTTGCGCTTGGCTCGCATTGTCAGGGTCCACGCGGCATCCCAGGTTTCAGTGGTAGATGTAGCTGCCATCTTTGAAATCCTTTACGGGAATTTAGCCGAAGCCGAGCTGTTTAAGCCCATCCATGACTTCGCCAGTTGAAAGTTCAGAACCTCCCGTTGGCGACACAGGTACCGGACTTGCCGGGGTGGTCTGTGACGCGGCTCCTGCTCTTACCAGTTGATCAGACGCTGACAGGTCCGCTGACTTCTGTGCCGCTATCCCACGGATCAGCTCGTAAGCTTCCGTTGGGGTGTAGGGGCGTTGAGTCGCTGGATTCTGTACAGATGAAAGCGCATTCACCTGCGCTGCATAGGCATCAATGTCAGGATACCTCTCTCGAGCTGCCTGGGCTGCTTCGTTCGATTCGTTGGCCCGATTCTGGAGCAGATGAACTGCCAATGCCTTAATCACGTCTTCGGATTGAGCTTGGCGTTGTTCATATGTTTCCAGGCGCGACCCCATCGTGTGCTGATTCAACGTCTGAACGAGGTCCAATGCCCTGGACTCTTCCTCCGTTAAAGTTGCACGTAATGCAGCCAATGGATCTTGTGCCTGTTGTGCAGGTGGTGCATTGAGTCTGGCCTCTAAAGCCTGAAGCCTTGCGGCAGTGGCTTCATTGGCTTTTCTGGCTTCAGCATTTGCCTGGGACTTGCGGGTGTAATCTGCCAGCAAGTGCCTTTCACGGTCGGTTGCTGTATTAGGATCCAGATTATCCAGATCCGCCGATGGCGCTTGTTGCGCCGGTGGACGAGGTTCATCAGTTGCTACAGGTGCTGTGGTTGGTTCTGCACTATTGTCAGCTTGCCGAGGTGTTGGTTCGTCATGGCTCATATCCTCATCGAGGTCTGAACCAATTTCGACTACCTCCTCGTCCGCTGCGGCAGAAAGTCCAACTTCACTGCCATCTGAGTCTGACGCACGTTCCGTCATCTATGGTGCCTCCAAATCAAAATCGCCCTGTGCAGCGCGGGTCAGAGCTTCAGCTTGTGCTGATTCCAACTCGGCTGCGTCCAGAAACTGTGAGTTGTTCTTCGATGCTCTTGCGGGCTGTTCCTCTGGCCGATAGCTCCGACTTCCGCCGGAAGGGTCAGAGGATTCCTGCAAGTCCATCTCCTTCATCAACTGCCTTTTGTGTTCGTAACTCTCCACCACCTGCCCCAATCCTGGCTCATACTTGCCATACATGGAGGAATGGGATCGGTGGATGTGGTTGGTTTTCTGTCGGCCCCATTCGGCCTGTTTGCCGCATTTACATTCGATCGTTTGCGGGATTTTCCCTTCACAGGGCCAATCGCGATACGACTTGTTGCATGATCCACAAAAGAAATCCCAGAGTCTGATCATATCAATTCTGTGCCCGATCAATCGCATTCGGCTGAGAAATGTCCTGCGCATTCGAGCGCACGGCAGAATCTATTCGTTGCACAGCCTGCTGTACGTCATTGCCGCCTCCACCCCCACCGCCACCGCCTTGGTCTGCCATGGAGGAAATCTTCCCTCCGCCGGAAACTCCTCCTTGAGCCTTCTGCTGGATGATCTGCTGATGCTCCTGGTGATGCTGTTGCACCATCTGCATGACCACCTGCTGGGTCTCTGGCGGCAGTTGGAGGAACTTGGCCGAGGACTGCTGAATGTTGGCGTGAATCGGCATATGGCTCTGGTGATCGTCTTGCGGGTTCACCGGAGCAGACTGCGGCTGGCCCGTAGCCGCCCACATGACCATCAGCTCGTTCTCGGTCTCTGCTGTCCTCATCGCGTCCCAGCGAGCCGTCTGACCGATCAGCTTCTCCTGGTTCGGCACTCGGAAAGCTCTCAGCAGATGCTTGATGGCTTCTGGTCGAGGAATTTCTGGGAGCTGGATCAAATAGTTGAACAGGGCCAGCGCATCCTCCCGCTCCAACTCCTCGAACATCGGCTTCATGGAGCCGGTCTCAATGTGGACCTTGAAACGAGCCTTCAGCAGGTCGCCTGTGACAGCCTGGTAAACCGGATCGTTGTCTGTTTCGGCCACATTGACCAGGAAGTTCTCTGGCGTATACCGCCGATCACTCATAATGCGGAGCGTATCGACCACCACTTCCTGGTAGAGGTCTCCGACGCGGCTCTGCATCCATTCTCGGTTAAGCTGTCCAAACGAAGCCTGCAACGAGGCTTGCGTGGCGGTGACTCGCGGCCCGCCGCCGGAAGCTACCTGGCTGACGTTTAGCACCTGTTCCTGATACTGCCGCAGATCTGATTCCACACCCAACTGATCGGGAGGAGGGTTGCCCTGTTGCAGCTCAGAGAAGGAGTTATGCACATCCTCCACCCACGCCAGCACCATGTCCTTGCCTTGGGTGACGGAGGTCTCGATGTCAGGGTTCTCTTTGCGCTCTGCTCGGCGTCCAAGAATGATGCGGGTTGCTCGATTGAGCAGATTCTTCCGCCTGGAGACCGATTCGATGATGCCCTTCTGCGTATCCTCTGCATAGGCCATCATCGGAAGGCCATACAGCTCGTCATGGCTCATATCCAGCGCCAATGAGCTATACGGGAAGCCATTCTTCACCAGATATCCACCGGTGGGCTTGAAGGTCCCGTCGATCATCTTTTCTTCGCCGGAAATGGGGTCGATTTCCAACTCGACTTTGCCGGCCAGGAAAGGATGAATGATGTCTTCGATGGGCTGCTTCACGCCATTGGCGAAGGTGTATCGGCGGCGGTGCATCCGATCGTGGACCTCTTTCAGCATCACATACTTGCCGTCCATTCTGGAGGACTTCCAAGCTTCCTCTTCCTCCGAACTCTGAAACGGCTTCTGCTGGGTCTCCTCGAGGATGACGATCTCACTCTCTTCCTCGTTGAGCGGCTTGATCTCGTCCTTGAAACGGAATCTCGGGTCCTTCATCACCCACTCATGGGGGACCAGCATCTTTTCCCAGATGAACCGGCCATGGCCCACCTTGTGGGGTGGGGTCATCGGGTCTGCATAGACGTTGAACGGGCTCATCCGCTGCCAATAGACCATGCCGTTCTGCATGGCGTCGTTGGCGACATATGGTGGCACAATGTCGTTGTCCCCAGGGGGGTTCACGCCCGCCTTGAGCCAGCCACGGTAACAATAGAGCGAGTCGAACAATGCCTGCTGGACTTCGGGCTTCACGTCCATCAGCTCAAGCGCATCGTTGCCGACTCGCTCAAGTATATCAGAGGCGAATTCGATATCGCTGTTTTCGGCTTTGAAAAACACCTTTGGGTTCTGAAAGGCCACTGAGGTGATGATCATGCGGGTCAGTGGGTAAAACTGGCTGATTTTCTGCGTAGAGGTCTTGTTCAGCCCTTTAATCTTGAAATCGAGCTTGTATTGCTGGATCAGTCGGCGCCAGAGCTTGTGCTTGGGCTCCATCCACTTTTCGCCGGTGGCAAAGGTGTTTTCCCAAAACTTCACATGCTCCTCTGGCATGATCCGATCTTCATTGGGGGCCTTGCCATTGCCGTTAGTGTCTGGCTGGGCAATGTCTGTTGGTTGAAATTCGCTCATACTCTCGACGCCTCCAACTCTTCAAGTCCCTTGCAACAATCCTCGATATAGCCATTGTGCCAATGGCGAAGCTGATGATACCATCGAGCGTACCACGGCACCGATGCCAACCAATCGGCGTAGGCGTTTAAGAATTGCGTCCGCAAGACCAGCACTTGGGCATCGAGTGGCAATTCTGGAAACTTTACCAATGTGCTCATGCGAATTGCAGCTCCTCATGTGCGGTGCGTAGCCCAGAGATCAGATTGTTCCCCAGCATCGGGTTCCGATCCTGTGGGGCGCCGGCGTCTGTGGGGCCGTACATCTTCATCAGCCCATAGCGCCAATCGTCCGCGATGTGGTCGTTGGAGTTTTTGGTCTCGATGTCTTCAGGGTTCGATTTAGATCGTGGCAACGAGGGCATAATGTCCTTGGACTGCGGACACCAGCCGTCGAAGCAGTAGACTTTCTCTTTCACCAGTAGATCGTTAATAATCCGCCATCCGGTGATGCGGTCGTTGTTGGCCGGGGTCAAAAACAGGTCAAACTCAGAGAAAATATCTGCCGGCGAGTTGCTGACCACCTCATGCAGGGCTCGTTTGGCCCACATCGAGGGATCTGCGTAGATGGCCTCTGGCATCCTGCCGTTGGTGAAGGGGCAAGACTTGATCATCTTGGCGATATTCGCCGCTGACGTGGAGGCCGCATTGCCGCCCTCGTAGTATTCTGAGATTCGATATGCGTTTCCATCATAATCCTGGGTCCATAGGCCAAAGGACGTGGGAGCTGCCTCTCCGTAATCCAGCGATCCGAACAGCGGCCAATCGGCAGGGATCTCAAAGCTGGGAATGAAGATATGGTCATTGCGCCAGTTCTCAAAATAGGCCCCCAGCGCCACATTCCAATCCCCATCCATCCAGGCGCGGACCAATTCGGGGTCTCCCACCGACTCCAGGCGCTGTACATAGTGGGGATCTGCCTTGAGCAGGATCTTGTTGTCGGTGACCTTCCCCTTGATGAAGATGCGAGGCATCTGGGATTGGCCATCGTCTATGATCTCGGAGCCAGCAGGACACGGATCAATGAAGTATTGCTTCACCGGAATGTGTCCCACGCCACCAGGGTTGCCCGTTGCACGAATCCGTTTATAGGGAATCGGCGCTGTAGAGCGTAAACAGGCTTTGAGCTTGTGATACGGCGTGAGATTTGGCCAGTTGGGCAGCTCATCGTAGCCGATCCAGGTGTATTGGTGGCCCTGGTAGTGATCTGCATCTGAATCCGATTCCATATGTCTCAATCGGAGGGTGACGGTTCCCGTGGCGTGAGGAATGCGGAATTCGTGGACGCCGACCTTGTATTCAGTGCCTGGGAAGCCGCCGAAAAGGACTTTCTTGCCCTCCTCGACCACTTCATCCAGCTCGGGATAGGTGCGGCGGAAGATAATTCCCTTCCACGCAGATCCGTATTCCTGTATGTCACTGGCGAAATCTCCAAGCAGATAGCTGGTTTTCCCTGGTCCACGGGCACCCCCAAAGAACAATTCAGGAATAAATTGGGCGCGAATGGCCGCTTCCTGGGGGCCAACTTGTGGCTTCCAGGGGTTGGGGGTCCATCCTTCGCGCACTTCAGCCATAATCTATCTGCGTCCGCCCAAAGAAGGTGCGAGCTGGCCTAATGCTTCCTTGATCTGGGCTTCGACACCTGCGTTTGCATTCGCCTGCTGAGAAACTTCTGGTGGTCCAATTTCTTGGAGAGCAGGGTCAGATGGTGGCCCGCCCTGAAGGCTTTGCATCATCAGTTGCATTAGTTGCTCGGGAGCGATCCCGTATTTTTCGGCAAGCTGTGAAAGAATTGCCTCAATTTCTGGGGGAACAGATCCGGCCTGCGTGGGAGCCGGTTGCCGGCCCTGCTCGGGTGCGGCCTGCGGAGCAACCGCAGGATCTTCAGGATAGGGTAAACCTCCTGCGGGCATGATCAGCTTCCTCGAGCCTGGGAAAGCAGGCTGTTAATTCGGTTGAATTGAGCCTCGGTCACGTATCGTACCTGCTGGGCGCCGGCGCCCATGGAGATCTGCGCCGTATTCAGCAGATCCTGGGCCTCGGTAACGGCATCTGGCCGGTCGGCCACTGGCTCGGTGAGCGCTTCGATCACATCCTCACCGGTCTCCAATGGTTTGGCCTTCTTTTTCGCTTTGGCCTTCGGCTTTGCTTTTTCTTTCGACTTCGCCATGGTTCAATCCTCTGTTGTTGCCGATGGGGGTTCGAGCCTGGACCTCACAGCGGCGGCTATTTATCCAGGTTTAAGGGGCATCATCTACGTGGTGGAAGCGATCTGAAGCGCCTAAAGGAACTTACTTCTCCGCCAGGCAACAAAGGTTGTTTTGAAATCCCAGGCGGACCCTCTAACGAAGACATCTGGCGAACATTGTAATAATCGTTTGGATCAAGCATAATCAGAACCTGATGAGGCTTATTTCCTGTACGCCGCCCTCCTGTATGCGTTAAAGCATCGTAACCTTTACGTCGAAAATCCTCCGCTAACATCGAAAAAATATCATCAGCTTCATATGATATCATTCCTCTGATACCATCAAAATTGGCCGGGTCTGACAGATCCTTTTTTAAAGCGGCATATAAATCCTCAGTCGTAGCTGGAGGTTTTTTGACATCCCAAATTGGTTGGGATCTATCCCATTTTTCGTAGAATTCCTGTCCGCTCGTCCACTTTTTACTTAGGGCATTGCCAAGCTCAGTTCTTCCATCGGACAAAGGATCATAAGTGTGCTCGCGTAAAGACTGATCAAGATCGTTGAAAATCTCACGAACTTCGAGGGGTGCTTCTTCTTCGAGATCCAAAACCTTTCGGGGCTGTACTCGAGCCTCATATATTTTTTCTTCAATTTCTTCTGGATACGGAGGCATCCTCTTGCCGCGATTCTTCTGCACATCCCAGTCTTTTTTAGCTTGTCTATTAGCCTTTTGTGCGGCAGATATCGCATATCCCCGAGGAATTCCCGCTGCATTATCTGTCAAGTAGATTCCAGGGCCAAATAGATTGCGAGAAGATTTTGTTGCTGTTGGGTCTAAAATTTGGGGACTTAAATCACTTGCAGTCCCATGATACCAGTTTTTCGCCGCCACTATCGCAGGGTGAGACCTTTTTGCCATGCTTCCTAATGCACGTACCAATCCACGCAAATCAGCAGGCGACAACGGCACTTCAGAGAAGGTCGGCTCTGGCGGCAGATCACCGCCGAGGGCCACATCCATACGAGTTCGTTGCGGATAGTCTGTGGAGGGCAACCAATGTTCCCGGCCTGTAGTAGAAGACTTGGTGAAGGTATCATCCACAGGCGGCAACGTATTGATCTGCTGGGATTGGGTCGCATCCGGCTGGGCCATTTGCATCAGGGCCAATCGTTGCGCCACTCTCGGATTGCTCAATTGGTTGAGCATTATCCAATCTCGCTCTCTGGTGTCAACACGCGCATATCGGCGTCTGGGCGGGTATCTTCGCCTCGAGCCGCAGCTAACGCTCCCGGCGGCAGGTCCCTTGGCACCTCTGGCACCGGAACGGGTCGCTGATCCACCAGCTCTCCTTCGACGGCCCGTGAGCGGTTCATGTCCCGGTTCTGGGAAAGCCACTCATCGTAAGAGGCCGCTCGAGGAGGGAGATGGACTCCGACAGAGCCCGTATGGGTGACCTCAATCTGCTGCTTGTCATCCCCAACCTCCTGACGGATCGCCTGGAGAACCTTGATCTTCAGACTCGTCTGCGAATCCGTCAATTTGTCGAATATGGACGATAAGGCCAGCACCCGCTCCTTGCGATGGGCAATCGGCACGTCATCAAAATGACCCCGATAAGCCCTGAGCTGGCGCTGAAGCTCCTCACCAAACTCAGGATCCTTCCGCCAGATCCGCACCCGCTGGGCCGTCACCCCCACCAAATCAGCCACCTTCTTAGCCGCATTCTGCTCGTTTGCCCGAAACAGTATCAGCGCCTGAATGGCCTCATGGTGCTGTGGAGTGAGTTTCATGTGCCTATCTCCTTAACGGCGGAGGCATCGTCAGGTAACGTAAAGCGTTTGTGATGCTTTCCATCGCTCGAGGCTCTGACTTGCCTACCATTCGGCCCATCTGGGAGATTTCTTCTGGAGTGAGGTTGTCCATCAGGTCGATGCCAGAGCCTTTGGTGTACTTACCAAACGACCTGACCGCATCCACCTCGGCTCGAGAAGGGGAGGGCTTGGCCAGAATGGCTCTTAGGGCCTGAATCGTTTCCTCATTGGCGACTCCATCCCGAAACCGCTGTAGTCCACTTCTCGACATTTGACCAAGAGCATCGCCGGTTCCACCAACGATCTCGCGGAGCCTTGTTCCCAATTGAGGGGACCCCGCCATGGAGGCGAACTCATCGGCACCCATTGCAAATTTGAAGGGCTTATCCGGCATGGCAGCGAGGGTGATCTCATCAGGCCGAATCGTGCCACCGAAATCTGCCGCCGGCAAGTCAGTTCGGCTCATCAACTGCGCCTGGGGACGCACCGGCATCCTATTCACACCGCCAGCCCTCGTCGCATCCGCAGGGGCCCCCATCTGCGATAGGGCCAATTTCCTCATCAGGCTCTGAAGGACCGCTGGTTTCATGTGGAACACCCTATAAAAAAGAGGGACCCCCATCGGCTAAAATGGAAGTCCCTCTACCAGTCGCAAAAAAGGACCTGCTCTCCCCAGAATCAAGCCCTCTCACAGAAAGGTCCCATAACCCCTTATGGAACCCCTCCAAAGCCTACAATAAAAATTCTATAGCCATCCGTCAACCAAAAAGACGGGCCCCATGGGCGGATCACCCCATCCCACCACAGGCCAGGGGAATAGGAGGGCACCGTATCGGTGTGGTGTATGCCACCCCCACCGGTCTTCTATTCGTATCGGCTTCACCTTCTCCGATCCCATTTCAAATAGTTAACCATAGTTGAATACTTACCTAACTATGGTAAATGGTTAACCATTGGTAACCATACGGGTGAGGGTAGGCCAATGGCCATTGGGTTGTGATGGTGACCATGAGGCCAATGGGTTGGATGGGATGGTAGGTTCAATAGGCGCCTATAGGCCTATCGGGTTGGCCAATGGATTGGCCATGAGGCAATGGGTACCCCACCCAACCAACCACCACCCGACATAGGCCATAGGTCCTATAGGTGGCAGACCGATAGGGGATAGGGTCCCATAGGTACCATAGGTACTATGGGACCTATCCAATACGGTCAATGGGTGTATGGTACCTATTGGTGGCTGTAGACGGGTTTGCCCTTGAGGGTCTGGCCAAAAAAGGAAGGCGCCTATCGTTGCCGATAGGCGCCCCTCCTGTTGTTCCTGGTGGTGGTGGCTACTTACGATACGGTCGGATGGAGTTGGCAAATAGGATGACGCCAAGCACCAGCAGCACGTCGATGACGATATCCATCATCACTTGCTCTCCTTTGGCGCCAAAGGTCCATGGGCAACCACTGCCACAGATTTAGCCTTGGACCTATTACCCGCACACAAACCACAATCGGCACACTGCGTTTTTCCATCGGTGGAGTAATACGGACACATGACCTCGTTCTCCATCAACGGAGTCTCATGGTCTGGCAGCACTCGGAAGTGCCGATAACCCATTGCATTCGCAACCCTCGCCTGTGACTCAGTCTCCACCGATGCCATGAGATACTCACTATACCCCTCCGACACCGACCGCCACTGGTGAGTGTATCCAGTGTGCCCCCTCCCATCGGTCAAGCGCTCCAGCAGATCCAATGGCAGAAAAGCCGGGTCTCCATACTCTCCAAGCCGGATCGGCGGAATCTTCTCCCTCTTTACAAAACGGGCCGGAGTCTCTATCGACTCCCATGGAGTCACTGGCATATCGACCGTTGACCGATAGACCGCCAAAGGCGCGTGAGCGGTGACCACATAACAGCCACCAGACCCGCCACTGGCGACCGACCGCAAAGGACAGTCACCGCAGACTTTGGTGTCTGTTCCTTGCTTCATCGCTTGTATTGGGTCCAATCCCTCATCCGCCAAGATCTTCAGTTGAAGCATGTCGCCCGTCTTGTCGTTGCTGCTGGGTGATGTCAATCCGGTGATGGTCGCCACACGACCTCCGCTTCGATAGATGGGTAGGCTGTTGGTTCTCATCCAAACACCGCCACATCACATTCACCGGTCAAGGTCCAATAGGGATTCCCACCTGCTGCGTTCCCTTGAACCAAAATGGCCAAGCACATGTGCTTGGCGTTCTCGTTGCGCTCTCCATCCAAATTCTCCAATGCCGAAACTGCGGCGAGGAGCGCGTCATGTGTAAGAATTGACCGCGCTTTCTCGTAGTCAATGGCGTTGACGTCGATGGTCTCCATGTTCTTACGCCTCTTTCCATAGCTTGAGCGCGTCATCCTCGCTCAAGCTATTAAGGATGACATAGTCTGGATACTTCCGCGCAATGTATGCGAGGTTCTGTGGGGTAGGCTTAAACGAAGCCTTGAAGGTGGCGATGCCCTCCGGCGTCTTCACGGTGACCTTCTTCAGACACCGCTTCATATCCTTCAGGTGCAAGGCTTCATCCACTGCAAGGCTTATGGCGAAATCGAGCGACATCGGCAGGTCACCGTACTGGCTTGGTTCCGCCGGCAGGGAAGCAAAATGGGTCTGCGCTCGGTCTATAATGCCCCTATCCTGCTTCAGTGGCTCCAGCATGTTCTCGCCTCCGTTGCCATCGTTGCGAGCGGTGAAAGCCCTTTTGCCGTCGATGTAGACTGTCGCGGTGAAAGCAGTGGTTTCCTCGCTTAGATGCTCGGAGACCTTCAAATTCTTCAAGGTGAGTTCCATGAAATCTTTCCCTCCAAGGAAAGGGTGAGGGGCACCATTGCCCCTCACCTGTATAATACTACTAAAAGTACTGTAAGGGTGCCAATTATTTGTCATTTGCAAATCTGTGCAAATCCGACCGCACCAGCTCGACCGAGCTGAGATCTACCGAAAATTCCCCGATCCCCCTCGAATTCAACCGGATCGGGAAGCAGATTGGATTGGGATTGGTGCCAGATTACGACCAGGATTGCATCTGGATTGCGACTTGGATTGTATACATATTGACATCCGCAGTGTCTTGCGATATACTTCAATCAGTCGCAGTTCACGCACCACTCCATGGAGGTGGAGCAGATGAGTAACAGCATAAACATCAACCTGGGTGAGTTGGAGCTGGATGTCGAGGTCGAGTACGAGGTCGATGCCTACGACAAGGGGGATTGGACCACCCCGCCATCGGGACCCGCCGTCTACATCAAGGCCGTTTGGATGGGCAAGGGACACAGTCGAATCAATATCCTCGACGCGCTCGACAGCTTGAGCCTGGGCCTCGAGGACACCGTGATGGACAGCCTGCACCTTGAGGACTTCGAGCAGGAGCCCGATGCCGATCACGCCTACGAGCTGGCAAGAGAAAGGGACCTATAATGGCACTATATAACGTATCAACAGAGTTCAAGGTCGAAGCGGCCAACAGCTATGACGCCCGAGCGTGGGCGAAGACGGTGGCAGCAGATGAGCATTGGACGGCGAGCGTGGTCGAGCCGACAGAGTTCACGTCTGCTGAATGCGCCATCTCTACGGCTCTCGAGGCTCTTCAGATGAATGACCCCGACAGTCAGAAGAGGGTCATCGCCACCTTGGAGCGCATCCTCGAATGCCGCACGGACCCCGACTCCGACAGTATCTGCGACACCATCGACCGTATCATCGAAGGCGACCGCAAGTGAAACACATCTGCATGTTCTCTGGGGGCATAGGCTCTTGGGCAGCAGCCAAGCGGGTGGTGGAGCGTCACGGCCATGAGGACGTGACGCTCCTCTTCACCGATACGCTCATGGAGGACGAGGATCTCTATCGATTCCTCCATGAGGCGGCTGAGAACGTAGGCGCGGAGTTGGTGCAGTTGGTGGAGGGCCGGGACCCTTGGGAGGTCTTCCGCGACGTGAAATACATTGGCAACACCAGGGCAGATCCTTGCAGTCTGCACTTGAAGCGCAATGTGCTTGACAAATGGCTCAAGGACAACTGTGACCCAGCCGATACGACCTGCTACATCGGCATCGACTTCACGGAGGAGCATCGGTTCACTCGGCTGCGGGATCGCAAGGCGGAACAGGGATGGACCTATGAGGCGCCCCTATGCGAGGCGCCTTATATGATGAAGCCGGATATGCTGGAATGGCTGGATCGGGAGGGGATTGCAGCTCCGAGACTTTACGCCATGGGCTTCGCACATAACAACTGCGGTGGCATGTGCATTAAGGCTGGGCACGGGCACTTTGCCAACCTGCTGAAGCAGATGCCAGAGCGCTACCTCTACCATGAGCGCAAGGAAGAGGAGATGCGTCAGTATCTGGGGCGGGATGACGTGACCATCCTGCGTGACCGGCGGGGCGGGACCACTACGCCGATGACCATGAAGGCTTTCCGAGAGCGGATTGAGGCGGGACACCAGCCGGATCTGTTCGACATTGGCGGCTGTGGCTGTCTGGTGGACGAATGAACATCATCGACGAGGCCGCTGAACAGCATGGATTCACCAAGCTATTCGCGCTGTTCAGCGGCGGACATGACAGCCTGTGCGCCACGCACGTAGCGGCACAGCATCCCCTGTTCAAGGGGGTAGTCCACATCAATACGGGGATTGGCATCGAGCAGACGCGGGATTTCGTTCGCGATACCTGCAAGCGTCAGCACTGGCCACTGTTTGAATATCATCCACCGGTGCCATACGAAGAGATTGTGGTGGAGTATGGCTTTCCTGGGCCGGCGATGCACAATTTGATCTACATTCAGCTGAAAGAGCGCTGTCTGCGCCAGCTCACCCGAGAGAATAAAGAGCATCGGCTGGAGGCGATCGCCTTGGCATCTGGTGTCAGATCCGAGGAATCCACCAGGCGGATGCGCCATGTGGAACGGATCCAGAAAGACGGATCGCGGATCTATTGCGCTGTCATCCATGATTGGACCAAGAAGAAGTGCAACGACTACATCCTTGAGCACAAACTCGAGAGAAACCAAGTGGTGGACCTGATCCACATGAGTGGAGAGTGCCTCTGTGGTGCGTTCGCTCATCCAGGAGAGAGGGAGGAGCTGAGATTGTGGTTTCCCGATGTGGTCGATGAGATTGAGCGCATCGAGAAGTTGGTAGCCAAAACTGAGAAGCCGTGTGTGTGGGGTCAGCGGCCAACCAAGATTGCTGGTCAAACGGAGATGGAGTTCATGCCCCTATGCGTAGGGTGCGCCAAACGGGAAGAGGACAACGATGAATGAGATTCAGGAACAATACGAGAAAGCCGCAAGGATTAAGCAGGGCATCCGCAACGGCACCCATGCCGATGAGGGGCCACGGGCTGCGGACTCAGCCGACCATCGGCTGATTGCAGAGGCGCAGGAGGCGTTGAAGCTCTTGGAGCCGCGACCTGCCCCCAACGGCATCGGCACCTGCGCCACCGATCCGCGAGAGGTCGCCAGACGCATCCGCGAGGCGGCGAGGCTGGTATCCTGTTCAGATTGCGGGAGGGTCTACACCGAGACGGTGGATTGCCATTGTGGGTTGCGCTATGAGGTTGACTCCGCGATGCTGGGCGAGGGAGGGGTGGCCGAGCTGCGTTCGTTCTGCAACATCCTCCAAGGGCTGACCTCCGTCGAGATCGTCTGCGTTGAGGACAGCTACAATGGCGCAAGCACCCCCACTGAAGAGATCGACCTGAGAGTGCGCGATGCCGATGGGCCATGGGATGAGGCGCTGGAGATTTTTTGCGCTCGCCACACTGACCCCGATCAGGAAGAGGCCGACCGCCTGGCCCATGAGAGATCGGTGGGCTACCATGGCTAAGTCCTATCCCGCCGGTGGGCCCATCGAGAAGATTGTGCGCCGATGGCAGGGACATCCACCCGATACATACCAATACGATGTGATGCGGGCGTTGATGGAGCTGGACTCCTACTACCGCGAGCGGCTCGATAGCTACGCAGTCGCAGTCACTGAGCTGAGAGATATCATTCGGAAAAGGGGAAACTAATGAAAGACGTTGGCTCAGAGGTACCCACAGTCACACTGCTATTCGGCATGGGGTTGGCATTGGACGTGCCGTTGAGGTGCGCCAGTGAGCAACCTCGGCAGGGTCCGGCGGAGGATCACGTAGGATATTGGGTGGGGCGCGTTGACTGGACCCACGCCAGTAGCGATCAAATCCGTACAGAGTTGCGCGAGTATGGATGCTGGGACGATGAGGAATTGAGTGACGATGAGGCCAACCGGCAACGGTTGCTGTGGATCGGTTGCGGTGAATGGCAAGGAACAGCGCGACCACCCATCGACAGAAACAAGCCTGTAGAAAAGCCCGATCTTTTAATATGACCGATGCAGCCGAGATGGCTTATAACTCAATGATGACAGAGAAGGATGAGGCCGATGCCCAACAGGGCGAGGGCCTGACGGCATCCGAGGTCAGGCAGATCCGCGAGGACCTGGGGTATAC
>Ga0080013_1003280_pt1 | contig 17369 bp, 42 predicted proteins | sample ETNvirenome_6_85_FD_69236 | JGI IMG/M metagenome (GOLD analysis project Ga0080013, IMG submission 69236) | Marine viral communities from the Pacific Ocean - ETNP_6_85 (SPADES assembly) (version 2) | ecosystem: Environmental > Aquatic > Marine > Oceanic | place: Pacific Ocean | collected 2013-06-19 | reverse complement strand
TCGTATAGAGGCTATTCAAGGGAATAGATGTGCATTAGGATGCGTCCCTCCCATGCCTATCTGGAAAGATGAATTGAGTGAAAAAGAATACAGGATATCTGGAATGTGCCAGAACTGTCAGGACAAGGTATTTGACCCATAGACCCAAGGGGGGCGAAAGCCCCCCGCTATCTTTTATCAGGTCGCATTTTGCGACTTAGTAATTCCATCATTCCCATTCCTTGCCATCCATCCAGTTCCTTATATTTCCACATGATAAGAATTGATAAAAGTATGACAGTTGAATATCTCTGTCAATCTGCTATACTGTAAGTGTCTCAAATAAACAAGTCTCATAAAGGGAGAAATAGTATGACAGAAATTAGCGATCATATAGCTACTAGAAGACAGATTGATTTTGATACTTTCAAGGTAACTTATGTCTGTGGTAGCTGTGAAGAGAAAGTAGAATGTTCATTGAAAAGTGCAGTACTAAGGAAAGACCTTGGGCAATACTGCGGCGATACTCATAAAACAGGATTGATGTTTGTTCTCTTAGATTCATTGCCTGTAATAGATCGGGACTACTGGAAAGGGTTAGTAGATTGGACTTTTAATGGAGGCGTAGAATCTGGATTTGAAGAATCCCTATCCATTTATCCTGATAAGAATGTAGGCATATATGGAAGACGATTAGAAAGTGGATGGAAAAATCCTAGATAGCTTGATTCTGGGGCGGCCTTGAGACACCCGCCCCCCTTATCAAGTCTCATTCTTCGACTTAGTAATTCCGACTATTCCGCTTCCATTCCTTTCCTTCCGCTCCCTGAAGTTCCACATGATAAGAGTTAATAAAAGTACGGGACTTGTTTTCTATATCTAGAGGGTATATAATTATTCATGTCGGAGGAGAGTTAAATGCGGGGCTTTCCTTCGATACTCTTAAAACCCGCTAGTGTCATGAGGAGGTATAGCATGACTGATTTGGGAAAATGTTCACAGGCTAATTACGCACAGCCTATGGGTATCATGGTTTGTAACGGTGTTGGTGCGTACAGGATGAACATACCTAAAGGTATAGGCGGTAAGCCTAGCGGATGGGTAATCGTTTGTGAACCTTGTGAAAGTAGGTTCGGGGACACAAATCTAGAGTTAGCAGGATATGTTCAGAGGAAGGATCGGAGTTGGAAGCCTCCGAAAAATGATCCTTATGCCTAAACGCAACTAAACCTCGCCCCATTAAGTGCTGTCCTGTGAGGCAGCAATGGGGTGAGAGGCTTGATTTTTATCAGGTCTAGCTTTAGGGCTAGACTTAATAATTCCATCCTTTCCATTCCCCGGCTTCCTCATAGTTCTACATGATAAGAGTTGATAAGTATAAGAGTATGCAAGAGACTCTAGATGTGGTATACTTATATCAAATCAAAACAAGGGAGGAAATTATGATTTGGAGACTAAAAACAGAAAGGCTAGGAACGGTGGAGTCAACTATAGATCAAGGTTACTGTCCAGTATGTGACCAATCTGCTCAACAAACTGGGGAAAATGTAATTGATGACGATGATGAAATCGGGTATGAATGCATTTCATGTGAAGTTGAGTATGTAGAAGTTAGACAGACAGTCGGATATAAAAACCTAAGGTATATATAGGGGGAAATAATGCAACTATCGTTATTCATATGGACGAGAAGCCACGGGTGGATGAATTGGTGGAAACTGCGGTATGAAACCTATTTGGCTGAAAAGAAATTAAGTTAAGGAGGGGGGCGAAAGCCCCTCTACTTTTATCAGGTCTAGGCATAAAGCTAGACTTGGTAATTCCAGCCTTTCCATTCCTTCCATTCCCGTCCAAACTTCCACATGATAAGAGTTGATAAGAAGTACGAGAGTTGCATGGGGGGGCTATATATGAGACAATACTTGTGTACCGAGAAAAGGGGATGCATGAAGCACGGCAAGGTCTATGCCAGTATCGAGTGACTTTATAAAAGGAAAGGTGAAACCTATGGCTAAATTAGAAGGCTGGGGCGTAGAAGTCGATAAAGACTCTAAAGAACCCACGCACATATTAGCTAGATTGCCCATTGATAAAGATGTAACAACGGCAAAAGGACAACCCCGCTATTACTCAAGTGGCGGATTCATGGATGTTAAAAACGATGTCCTAGAAAATCTTACCGTTAGTTGCACAATTTTCAAGGGTAAGAAAAAGAACTAGTGCGTAAGACGAAAAACTAAATATACGACCCCGAAAGCCATGACATCGGTACTCATGGTGAGTAGGGGTCAAACTTCGTTTTGATAAATTAGAGTTGATAAGACCCTTTCCGATTCCACCCTTTCCAGCTGTTTCCATTCTCTTCCTTCCCCCCATAGTTCCACATGATAAGAATATCTACTAAGTACGAGAGTTGACCATAGGGTAGGGGTAGTGTATTATTGATGTGTGGGAAATAGTGTTCCAAACAAATCAGTTCCATATAGGGAGTGTACCGAATGGCTAAATTAATAGGATGGGCAGTAGAAGTTGATAAGGCTACCAAGAAACCAACTCATATCCTCGCAAGGCTACCAATTGAGGATGGCGTGAAAACCGCCAAGGGTCAACCGAGATATTATTCATCGGGCGGCTTCACCAAAGTGGAAGGAACCGAGATCGAGAATCTGACGGTTTCATGCACAATCTTCAAAGGTAAGAAGTAAAAATACCTAACCCTCCTTCTCCCACGAGGAGGGTTTTTACCCTTGATAATTAGATTTAATAATAGTGTTAGTAATTCCTTTCCATTCCTTTCCAGCTTATCAACTCCCCTTCCATTCCCTTCCTTTCCATAGAGGGGAGGGGGACATGATAAAAGAGAGTTAATAACAAATGTTGAAGTATTCTCTAGAGTATAGTATAATGGATACATCAACTAGAGAGGAGCCTCTCTCACAAAAAAGGAGTCTATAATGACTACATGCTCAAAGTGCAATCGTAACGCTAACCGCATAAACAAGAACCCTAAACTATATGCAAAGAAGGAATGGCAATTAGCGGTATCCTATTATCGCAAGAAAGCCATCTCTCCACACAGCCACAACTAATCTCAAGCCCCCCAAGGCTCTGGGGGGTTCTGAGACTTGATACTTTTATCAACTCTTTCCTTTCCTGTCAAGTGCTATTTCCATCCTTCCAGTAAGGAGTTCCACATGATAAAAAATATCATGTCGAAGTTTTAAAAAAATATATAGACCAAACCCCCCCTAGGTAGGGGGAGGATTAGTTATTCCCCTGTTAGGATATTCCCTTATCTATCCTATGCTGTACCCATGTAACAGCCTGTACCACGTTGAACGGGACATTGTGTTTTTTGGCTACCTTGATATAGGCTTTCTGTATCCTACGTATTGTCCTAGGGGAATCAAACACCCTGCGAACTTCTCCCCTAGTAGGTATCTTACCGTAGTATACCGCTATAGCATGGCGGTCTATTACTGGTAGCATATCCTGTGTAGGGTAGAGAATCGCCCTGTAGAATGCCGATACTTTTGCTCCCCCCTTACCCTTACCACCCTGTAACAGGTCATCAGGATCGATATCCCCTCTTAGTATCCTAAGGGCTTTTAAGTTGTTGTCGGTAGTTTGTCCTACTGCCCACCCCTTACTTACTAACTGGTAAGCTAACTGTATGTTAACTGACCACTCTTTTTGTGGGCTTAGTACAGCTAGGATACCAGCACCAATTTTAACATTGCCGTTACCTACTTTAGTAGCTACTATCCTAGCCGTAGGATACCAACTTTCGCCGTCCTCATGACTGCTAGGTAAGGCACTTAGGTAAGCGTCCTCAATGTTTTGATGACTGCCCCTTACTAGGGTATCGGTAGTATATCTTCGCCTCTGCTTAGTAACCATTTTCTCGACTCCTCGTCGTTTTTGTTTGTTGGTCAACTCGACCTGAAGCAATCTTAGCACACCATTAAACCCTCTGCAAGTCTCGTACTTTCACTACCTATACCTATCGGCTACCTCTCCCATAAGAACTTGACTTCTAGTTAGGTTAGGGGGCGGAGTAGGTTTATGCTCTATAACCTCAAAGGTATCAGGGTCTATAGTAGTATAGGTAGCTTTCCTAGTAACCACACTACTGTTCCTTCCCCCCTTACTAGCAGGAGACTTATGTTTCCCCCTAGCCACCATGTATCCTTCCTTACCATTACGCTTCCTATGAGGTAGGAGTTCAAACAATCCACTAAATCTTGGGTCTTCGTATGTAGGCATAACACATTTCCTTGCTTTTTTTGATTTTCTATAGTCTAACAAATCATGAAAGGCTTGTCAATTTCCAGCTAGGGTAGGAGTATAAGATACATATACACTATACCTAGTATCCTATTGGTACAACCACTACATGTAGTATGTACTATTTTAGGTAGGGATTAGGGAGTATAGGAGAAGGTTATTTTCTTCCTTGCTTCTGTTAGTAATCGCTATACTTCCCTAGTGTTTTACTGGAATTCTAGTATATTCTATAATACTTATACCTTAACTGTAACCTCATTACCTGTTATATAGTCTTTGTATATTAGGTGGGTATCGTTGTTACTTAATCCACACCGCCCACATTGACAATCGTACCCAATTACTATCTGACAGTAGGAACAGTTACAGGTGAAGTCTTCCTCATCAGGATCATCGTAGTCTACTGACCTATGGGTAAGTTTGTCTATCTGAGTTATAATACTCTGAAGTTCGTTACAGTTAAAACAACTCCAACTTCCCCCCATCTTTTTCTGACTAGCTACATTACTTCGTACTTCCTCAGAAAAGGTATCCCACTCAGGAAGGTAGTCTATAACTAAATGCCCTATGGGACTGTCAAAGTTCATAGGCTTTTCTGCTACAATGGACAGTAACAATTCAATTTTTTGCGTATCGCTTAATGGTCTAATTCGCATGGTTAAACTCCATCTCGTTTATGTTACTAAATACCTTACCGCCCCCACACTTCTTACACATACCTACCGCACTAACTCCTATGGTAGGGATAACAAAGTGGTGAACACAATCATCCTTTAACTGAGGAAGGTTAACATCATCAGCCTGTTCAGCCTTAGTTATTTTAGCTACGACCTTTTCGTCTATGTCGTAGTTAATAGCTACTGGCTCTTCGTCATCTAAGTCAAACATACTACTAAAGTCTATGCTTTCTTTAGGGACAGGCTTGGGATCTTCTGTCTCAGCTATTTCAAATATGTCATCAAAGTTATTCATCGGTTTCTCCTGTTCGATTTGATTTGAGAGAATCATAGCATGGATTAAAATGCCTTGTCAACTCTCGTACTTTTCGCTGTTACGGACGAGAGCCAATCTCTGTTTGTAGTCGTTCAATCTTAGGGTGGACATAGAGTGTTCGTTTATTGTTAGCTAACGGAAGAAGGTCACGCCTTATGTTAGTTACTGCTTCCTGAGGATCGTATCCATACTTGTACATATACAAGTGAATCATATCCGCTAACAAAGCCCAAGTGTCTCCTGACTCTACTAGGTTATCTGCAAATAAATTAAGATCGTTATACATGACTGAGTACCTCAACTTTCCCATCAGCTAATTTAATATGATTCTCTTCCTTAGATAACTCATTAAGGTTATCCAACTTATCTGCCATTTCCTCAAGTAAGGCTACGGCTAACTTCTTAGTGGTCAGATCAGAGAACTCTATATCCCTGATTACTATACCGGCTAGAGTTGCATAGGTAGGTGCTACATTTACGGTTCTCATTTCCTCTCCTTAGTATACCAAGTCACTTATATCTTTCTCACATACAGAACAGTCCCATCCTGTAAACTCGTTACAGGCTCCACACATACCTTCAACATACTCATGTTCTCCCGCCCCACAGCAACCACTAACTGGTTCAGCGTGGTAGCCATCCTTACAATCCATTCGTTGTAGGTAGTCTGTATAGTCCTCTTCATAATCATCAATCATCTTAAACCTCTCTACGTTCATATAATTACTTGTCATTATCTTACTCCTAAGGAACGAGTTTTGTTCTTTCGTTTGCAAAGTATAACATGGGTAAATTGTCAGAGTCAATAAGAACTGCTTCTTCTCCTAACCCAAGCATAACTTCAGCTAACATTTCTAAGGCTAACTTAACTTTCTTATCCCCAAATATCTCAACGATACTTACAGCTTCTTCCTCGTCTCTCCAAATCCCTACGCCATCGTAGATGGTAGCACCATCAGCTACTACTGATCTGTAGATAGCTGTAGTCTTTAAGGTAGCAAGCATCTTGGTTGGAATGTAGATTCGGTTTCTGTTAGGTAACGATTCTGTACGCATAACCATTCTCCTTATTTATCCTACTGTTCTTTTCTTTTGCGTCCCTAGCTTTTTGTTCTAGGATACGTTCAATGTTACGAACAGATTTACGATTGTCTGATTTAAAATTCTTCTTGTTTTCTAGCTTACGATCTCTGCTAATAAAGTCTCTAGGCATTTCTGCAAACTCCTTTTTTGATTTGTGAAAATCTTACACGATCAAGAAGTGATTGTCAAATTGCCCTCTTCTAAATACTCTAAGTAATCCCATGTAGCATATTGAAGATCGAACTTATAGAAAGGAACAGCACAATAAAACCACGCCTGTTTAAAATCTTCCTCATCGTTACTATCAATTAGGTTAGTAGCTAACCATCTCCAAAATCCCTCTACATAATCATGGAAGGGATTGTTTTCGATTTCCTGTTTGAGGAGTTCCTCAATATATCCACTATGATACTTAGATGCTATGTAGGATAAGGCTTCAGCTACAACATTGTTTTCGGGAAATTTTACAGTATACATATCCCTATCTTCTGGATAGGCTGATAGATATATAATATCTTGAACCTCATCAAGAACAGCATCCACTTCCCAATTAGTAATCTCCCCTAGAAGATATCTACAGAGTCCCCCACCTACACAGTAGTCCTCAGGCTCACCGTTATTGTTGTTTGCCGATACAGGGTCAGGGTAGTAACTATGCAAAGCCTTTAGATGTTCTTCCGCTGTTGCTGAAGTAAATGGGAATGTAAGTGTTGTCATTGTTTTCTCCGTCGGGCTTGTTTTTTGATTTGTCGAAATCTTAGCATTGTCTATAAATCGTTGTCAAGTTTCTGGTAGGGTGGGTAGGATTCAAACCTACGAATCCGTTAAGGAGCCAGTTTTACAGACTGGTGCTTTTAATCACTCAGCCACCACCCTATGTATTGAAAGGGTAGGGGGGAATCGAACCCCCCTTCCTACGGCTCAAAGACCGCCTTGAGTCTCCAACATCAATTAGAAGCCTAAGTGGAGAACTAGCTATTCTAGTGACCGTAGTCTAAATGTCTTCACAACCTAGTGTCTACACTAGCATACCATAGGTATCGACCAGTACCCTATGTGGGGGCGGTGAGTTTCCGTTTCTCCTCACTCTTACATTGTTGTGTGGCTTTCGCCCACCATTACGGTGTTACCGGAATTTACCCCAAACTCTCTATGAGAGTAATAACCACATAATCATTACTAAACCAAAGGATATTATAACCATCTTCATATTAGGTATTTCATTCATTAGTTACTCCATCTTCCATCAGCACTTGCTCCCCCCGTTACGCACCACTCATCAAACTTTTTAGCACTACCATGACATACGCTAGGTAGTTCATTAAAGATGAACTCACATATATTTCTAAGTCTAAGTATATGGTTCTCATCTGCCCTTCCTACGGCAGACATCAAATCATTCTCTAATACTTTCTGTAGGAATCCACCTGTAGCAATCCCATATTCAAAGTATCTTTGGAACGCTCCTCTACAGCATTCACAAGTTAACTTATCGTAGTTTAACTTTTCTATGTATTGTCCATATTTTACGTTAAGCATTATACTCTCCTAAAGTTATGTTGGTAGGGGGACAATCAAACGACCATCCCCCAAAGGAACCGCTTAGTATGCGGTAATGTTTTCTGCCTCAGGGATTAAATAATCCTCAAGGTTCTGCAATGTGTTACAGGCATCTTCTAGTTGTCCTTGAACATCTTCAAGGTTGCTAACAGCGTCCTGTATCTGACTCTCTATATCTTCTATAGAGTTTCTTTTTTCCTCAAGACCGTACAGTTGATCTTGTCCGTTACTGATAACGGAATTAAGGTTCTCCAATAAACTTTGCAAATCCATACTAAACCTCCTTTTGTCAGTATTAGAATCTTTCGTCTCGATCTCGGAATAGTTTAACACTCCCGAACTTTCTTTGTCAACTTCTGGTGGGGTAGGTGACCAACAACTACACACTTCATGTAGTTCATCATGGTTACCATCATCCCATGCTAATTGGGAATCTACTTCATCACCCCAACAAGCAGAACAGAATCCCAAAAGATTCTCTTCCTGTTGTAGATTACTAAAGGCAGACCCACATTTCCTACAGTCTTTAAGCATAAGCACATTCTCCACATTTCATACCGCCGAATACTCTATCGTCATCGGGTTTATATTCTCCACATTCTATACATAAGGTAGTTCTAAGATAGTCTGTAACATCAAACCATCGTTGAGTATCTACATGCCAGTTACCGCCTTCCCAATATACAGGGTAGATTGTTACGTTAGGACTAGCATGTAGATTACCTATACAGTCATCTATATCCTCTCCGTGAGATAGGCAAGCCTCATCCTCATCTACCCATATGTTAACATCTATACAATCTACACAGGTATTAGGATGGTCATCCCCATGTAGGCTTCCCCACCAATCTTGTTCTTTACCTTCATCTTCCCACCTATTGTATTGCTCTACTAATGTAAGCATATCAATACACTTAGGTAGCCATCCAGTATCCTGTTCTTTTAAATCTTCTGTTGTCGGTGAGTATATGTAAGCACTAGTTACCAAGGTAGGTCATCTCCTTCTCTTTCTTCTTCTATAGCTACGTCATGATCGGTTACAGTATCTGCATTGTTCCTGATGAACTCTCGGTGAGGTTCAATATGCTCAATTGTCTTACCTCGCCAAGGGGCATCTACGAGACATTGCATATTATCTAATGCTCTCCATACTCCCTCAACTAAATCTTTAGCTTCCTTTAAACCTATACCCCATTCTGATCTAACTACTTTAATAACATTGATCTTATTCATCCTAGTAGGATCAAGCTGATCTACAAAATGAAATACATCTGTGCTATCTATAGCAGGGACTACTACCGTTCTCGCTTCTTGGATAATCATATTACTACTCCTTAACTTTGATATACGTGGTCGGAACCGATTGATTGAATTATAGCATCATCGAATCCCTCTTTGCAATCGGGACTCTTAGAACAGCAATACACATGGTTACCAAGTATTCGGTAAGCAGTTACTGTTGTCCACCCACAAACAATACATTTACCTTGCTTGCTCAATGTCTCACTCAATCTCTTTACAGGTCTGTTAATAAAATTATCAATCATCGTCAACTCCTTTTTTGAATTTTGATATCGACAAGTTTATGCCAACATCATCCTCAATGTCAAATCTGTTGTGGTAGTCATTATAGATACCCTGCCATTTCCACATCATCTTCCCTATAGAACCAACTGATACTTACATCAGGGAACTTGTCTCGTAGGAAATAGCATATAGGTTCAGGTGGACCCCATGCAGTCTCAAACTCATACCTTAACATCCAACCGTCATCTTCTAGGAATGGATTACTAGCATCCCACTTGGTTCCCCAATTATCATTAGACCAATCATACCAGTTATTCGCACCGTATGTTTGTTTAAGGAAGTCTGAATATTCTCTAGTCATAGCACCAGTTGCATATTGTCTAGCTAGTTGGTTGTCCCTGTATCCCAATCGCCCTTTTATATATTCATCTACTTCATCTTCTGTCTCAAAGATTCTAGCAGGAGAACTTGTATGCTCTAACTCTTTAGGCATAGGTAATATAGAACGGAAACTAAAATGTTGTCGTTGTTTATCACAAGTGTCTAAGAATTCTTCTTCCCCACAGTAGTCAGGGTTATCTTTATATTCTCCGTAAGGGGCTTCCGTAGCATCTTTATTAACTACCCATATCTCTTGTTTACCACACTTGTCATGATACCATTCACCATAACAATACTCTTTAAACTCTTCTAACTTATCTTCATCACCAGTTACTGTTAATTCATTGTTACACCAATTAGGCATTGTTCATCTCCTCATACTGTTGCTTGCGTATTTCTGATACTAAATCTTCCCAACATAAATTACAGATCATAGTCTTCTACCTCATCTACAATCTCAGCATCATTTAAACTTTCTCGCCACTCCTGTATATCTTCCTTATAGGCTTCTATACTATAATCACCATTAGCTAAGTCAGTTAGTATTTCAACCATCTCACTATCACTAGGTATAAATTCATATATATCATCGTGGGTTATTCTTATAGTTAACATCATCACCTACTCCTTATGTACTTGAATGGGCAAGGGACGATAGTTGGCTCTCTGGAGCGTCAGTATCTGCGGAGCAGAATCCACTGACTTATCTACCGCACAACTACCTCACCATCTTTTCGGTAAAGTTGTCTTACCGCCTTGCCCATGAATTACTTTGTTGTTTAAGAGTTAGGAACGTAGCCAAGATGAGTGTTCTTATGTTACTCTACCGATCCTTGCTACTTTTCAGCTAACGGCGAGACTGCCTAACTCTTCGATTTGAAGAAAGTCTAACACTTGGTCTATTCGGTGTCAACTCTCTGTGGGTTATGTATTAAATACTGTGTCCATAGTTCATTAAACTCTGAGGGGTTTTGCTCCCAATAAGTTTTAAGACTGTCTTTAAGTGTGTCTTCTATATCTGCTGTTGCACCAATGTCACCTACATAGTAAACAACTAGTTCATTAACCTGATCTTCAGTCATTTCATACATAGGGATAGTCTACGTTGTCCTGTTGTCCAATAGCTGATTTAAAAGCATGGTCACCTGAGTAAGCCTCTTTATGACACGTCTCATGAAATTCGGCTGTCTTAACAATAGCTTCTAATTGTTGTTCTAGCCTACCAATCCATTCGTGTATCTTACTGATTGTATGTTCTGTATCCAATACTCCTGACTGTACAGAAGTATATATTGTAGAATCGATTTTGTAACTCATTCTATTCTCCTAGTTATTCTTGTCTAATCTTAAATACTGATGGAGGGCAAGCAATCCAGCCTTCGATAGGTTCTTTGTTTTCACATTATACTCTTCCACCGTCCCCAATTCAAATGGGTCTTCCTTGGCTTCTTTAACCATCCTAGTATAAATATTCATTGCTTCTTCATTAGCTAACATATTAAAGAAAGAAGCGACTGTGGATTCAATTAACCACTCAGGTAATCCATAAGGTAGCTGTCCCTTAAAGGCTTGACAAGCTAGATTAAATTGATTGGGGTAGAAGGGTTTTAACATATCCACCCACTCATCTAACGATTCGGTATTTTCCATTTCGTAAGCCACAGTCACTTTCTCCCTAGTTACTAAACATATGAATATGCTTGAGCAAATGCTCTTGCTTTAATGTCTGCTCTCTGACCAAAGATAGCGGTGGAATCAGAATGTCCCTTACGATAATCTTCAGTCTCTACAACCGCTTGCCATACAGCCCACGGTGTGTTAGCAAGATGTGAATACTCATCGTTGAATACTTCAAATCTTTCTTTCGCCCCTTCCCTAAGTTTGTCAACTCTTGCTTGACGTTTCTCAAACTCCTCAACTAAATCCTTACGATCAGTTAGTAGTTTCTTCCACACATCTTTACCAACATCATCTGCTGTAATGCTATTAGCAAGTTGCAGTCTGCGTGGTTTGGATGCCTCAGGATAAGCCTTCTCCAAAACTTTGTCAACCTCTTTACTATCTATTGTAACGGTTGCAAGCGAATCCATTATTGGAATCACAGTCTCCTTAACTGATAACATTTGATTGAATAGTCCCATATACCATTCAGCATCTGTCTCAATGTTTCTTGTGTGAGTTAGTCTCACATTAACTTTAGCAGAACTTAGTCCTGACATCAAGGTGTTCTGACATACTACTCTTACCGGAGTAAAAGCAATTTGCATAGCCCCTGTCCCTGTTCTATGATCTGTTACTAAGTAGTAGAGTTTATGATCTTCTCCTGCTATCTTAGATTCTCCTGCATCTAAAGTCATGAATATCTGTTCACCATGACCTAACGCTCCTATTGTTTCAACAGGATACTTTTCAGTTAGTGGGTCTAACATAGTAGCTAGTGTTCTAGCTTGAAGTGGAGTCCACTCCTTACCTACAGTAGCTAACACTCTGTGTTCGGGATCATCTTTTACAGGTTCCCTAATAACAGCAAACTGCCCTGTTGGTATCAGTTCTACTTCACCCTCATCATTCTCCACATATGCATAGGAAGGATGCTTGTTGATTTCAAAATCAACTCCTGCCCTTACTATAGCTTCTGTCATAGTTAGAGGTTCATCAAAAACCTCACCTATTCTATGCCATGCGGGTTCACGTCTCCCTAAAAATCTATCTCCAAATATGCTTGCTGGCATCTATACCTCCTATTATTTTCTGCAATTTTTCTCGACATCGAAAGTTTAACACTCTAAAATTTTAATGTCAACTCACATCTTCTCACTCATTAATCTACTAGCTTTTAGTAGTTCTTTTGTATCTATCTTAATGATTCTAGTCTTATTATTTAAACTTACTGTTACATCTAACATATTGATTGTTATATCCAATAAGTCTTTAGACACTTTATATATCTTATAGTTTATCCAACTAATGTATAACATTACAATAAAAGTAATTATTAATATTAGTATTGCGATGTTTTCAATCATCTAAAATTATTTCCTTCTCTTTTGTATTTGGCATATAATTATAGTTGAAACTATAGCTCCTATTAACCCAATAAAGAAAAGGGCGTTCTGATCAGCAACACTCATATGTACCTCCTATCCGTATATATCTATTAAACGTAATGGTTTGTCAAAATCATCAGGATGTGTTATAGTTATATTTAGGTTAACTACTCGACTAGGTATACCAGCATCAACCTCAAACTGATAGTCCCAAGCCACCCCAAGATTCTTAGCCAAGAATATTTCTAGACTATTTAAAAACTTTTCAAATTGGTCATCTGGTGAACAGCAATCTTTATGTATTGACATTAGATTGCATACCGTAAAGGTAACTGAATACCTCTTACATAGAGCATACCTAGTATGCGTTGTTCAAATGGGTTTAGGTCTTCCCAATGTGCAAAGTTCACATCAATCGAATTGATATTAGTTACTGTGCCTTGTAGGGTAAGTACCTGACAATTATTACCGTCACCGTCTAAATCGTAATCGTACTGTTCTAATATCATAACAGGAAAGTGCTGTTCGTCAAGCCACTCCCCATCATTAGCGTAAGGTTTGGCTGACCAAATGCCATACCAGTTACCACTCCTATCTGTCTGCGGAACGCCATAGGCACTATGCACTAATAGGTTCTTCCTTATTATCGTCATTATTAAACTCCTCCACTTCTTCTTCAACTTGGTATTTAATTCTGTCGTATATTGTTTCGCCTAAGTTTCTCATGAACTTAGCTTTAGTTATCTTAGTAGCGTTTGTTGACAATCCCATATGTAAATAAACTTCGTTTAAATCTGGGTTACGGCTAATGTCTTTACCGTCTTGATCTTTGCCTTGTAAGAAACAAATCCCTGCTTGCTCTAAGGCTCGTAATCGTCTGTAGTAATCTGAATAGTTCTTCTCTGTAATCTTACTGATGCCTACTGATATAGTAGACCATATTAATACTTCAGTAATAGGATTCATTTTAACTCTATCAGGATGTATCGTACCGTCAGAATCTATCTTGTCAGGTAGAAAACATACTGTCTTACTATCATTTATCTCTGTTAAGTCCCAACTCAATGCCATAGTTTTTCTCCTTTGCTCCGTTGAATTTCTGAAAGTTTAACACAATCGAAATTACTTGTCAATTCACTATTCTATATTTAATCCTTGTAACAGTCGTTGAGTTATTGTATCGTGTTCTCGATTGCGTAAAACATCTCTGTATAAACATTCAGCTATCTTACGCTTGAGTGTAAAGCCAACAGGTTCCTCACCTATCTTAACAAAAGATTGGGCTACTTCTCGGAGCATTAAAAGATCAGCGAGTGAAACTTTTATCTCAGCTTCCTTACCTATATTTACTTCGTCAGTAGTATATAAAACTGCTGATCCAATTTTCTCTATAAGTTCATAAGGAACCATAATTCCTGCTGAAGGGACAGGGGTTCGCATACTTAACGGTTGTTGTATTTGTCGTGACTCATCATCATGATGGTGTTCAATCATTAGAGTACAAGTATCGTCTAAGTACATAGCCTCATTACGAGTTATGTTAAGTGTATACTTCTCTTCAAAGTCAGGTTCAAAAATTCCTTCGATTTCTTCCATACATATCCTCCTGAATAACCATCCCACATCTTGCACATCTAAGGTTATCCTTTAAAGGATTGCCCCAAATCTCTAAGAGTGTGGGCTTGTGATTCTTTACTTTACAGTAAAGGCTTTTTATTAATCTGATAACCATTCGGTTTCTTCTTTTCTTCTTCTTTTATATTCAGCGTTATTACGCTTCTGTATTGTATCACGAGTCTTATCCTTAAAGGGTCTACTCATGTTCTTGTTCTTCTTTCTAGTCTCACGCTTCTTATCCCTAGCTATCCATTTCATGTTACTTTGTAATCTCCTCCCAAGGTAAGTAAACAGAGATTAAAGTTCCTGTCTCTAGTGGTCTATGACTACTACAGTCACCCCATTGCATATGATGAACACTCCCTGTTTCTAATAGTTGATTAAATCTCTTTACTAAAGTATTAACAGACCCACGTCCTGCTACATCACATTTAACACAGTAGTTAATTATAATAGTGTTTGTAGGTTGTCTTCCCTTTAGTGTCAAAGTTAATCCTCCCTCTTATTATTATACTCTAATTCTTCAAGAATTTCAAGCATCTTTAAGAGTAAGTCTCGTGTTTCTTTGTGCTGATCTCTTACCAAAGTCTCTAGGTATTCACTCCGCTGTTGAAACCTTTCAGCATAAAGCATCATTTGTTCATGTATACTCATAGACCTCGTCCCCGTTTTATAGCCCTTCTACGCCCCGTAGAGCGTTTTTTATTCTCCCATAGTCTCTGACTACCACCTAGAAATTCTAAACAGTTTTTGATATGTCCTACAATATGATCATAGATATCGTTAGTGGGGTTTCTTGTCTTATCTGAAACCCAACCCCAACCATCTACAAACCAAGTTATAGGCTCTCCATCAAAGTCTGTTGTTTCAAGTAGAAACGATCTGTGTCTCCGCATTAAACTACGGATACGTTTTTCAACTGTCTTCTGCCGTTTCTTATTAGGAAACCATTGTAAGGTGGGTTTAACCCATGGTACATATTCTGCATCCCCACCTATTGGAATTGTCTCCTCATCATAGTTCATCATAATTAAACTCCCTATCTAGGATTGTCTGTGCCTCTAGCAATACGCTTGAGGTCTTCCTTACCTATCTCTACATCAGCATTCAACATATTCTTACCGTTACGATCTTTGATCTGTAACCAGTAGGAATGTTTATAAGCTGATGAACGGTTATCAATAAACTCTATAGTATAACCGCTCACTCCACTACTTACTTCAAACTTCATCTTAACCTCCAATACTTGTCTTAATAAGATTATCTAAAACTCAACTCTCTTTGCATTTCTTTCAACATCTCTGAATTATACTCTTCTTCGGAGATGTAGTCAAAGTCTGTCCATACCCAATCTTCTGAAGTAGGCTGACCCCCGAAAGGATATACCTGATCTATTATATCAAGCCATGCTTCGTTTTCTGAATTTAACCCATACTCATCAAAGTTTAGGTTTACATTGGGGAACTCATCAGGATCGATGAGTCCCTCATAGACAACCATGCTCGTGGCTCTAACCTTAATTTTCTTGCCTGACATCAGGGTATTCCTCCATCAACTGGTTGTATTGTTTAATTATAGTTAGGGCATCATCGCTACTTATGACTCCACCACTTAGTGTAGATACCATATTAGTATCCCACATGTTAGTAACACCTCCGACTCTTACATCTTCAAACGCTTCAAACTGTTCTTTACTTATAGTTGTACTTGCCATTCTAAATCTCCTTTATATTAACTTGTGCTTGTAGCTTTGTCAACTCTTCTCTAAGTTCACCGTTTAGCTTTCTATGTTGTTCGTTTATCTGTCTAGCTTCTTTAAGTGCCTCTCTAAGTTTCCTCTCTTCAAAAGCCATTTTATTTTCATACTCTTTAAGAACTCCTAAAGCATTACCTAATTCAGCATAGTCTTCAAATAGGTCTTCCCATGTTTTATTTGAGTACAAGGTAAGTTTCCCCTTTAGTATTCAACTTAGTTAAACCGCTGATATTAATCATACGGTATCCTTTGTTAATCACATCATAAACGGGAATCAATCCTCGTGATACGGGATCGAACTTTAAGCCCTCACCTGTAACATACTTGGAAACACCGGTACGAGCATTCATTACTCTTACTTCAGTAGAGTTCTTTTTATTAAACTCCACCCCAAAGAATTTACCATTAGTCTCATTTATCATTGCTACTGCTTTTTCTTTACTTATCTCTATCATATTATTCTGCTCCTTCTCTTTCTTCTCTTGACCTTTCATACATTGTTCATAGAATGCCCCATTTGGTTTACAGGGATATGGGTTTTCTCCACATTGGATTATAAACCCGATTATTACTAACAACAATAGAAAGGCTATTGGACTTGGATTACTCAGTCGATCCACCTCTCTTTGCCGACAGTTTATCAGACCCATCGGTCTTTTTCAAGCGGTGATATTTTCTTCGCTCTTTTTCAATGTTTGAATTTGTATGCCAACCTCTATCAGATCGTTCACTATACTTATGTAGTGTAGGTGATACAATCCTTAGGGCTTCACCAAATCCGCTGCCATGCCAGTTCTCTGTATTTAACTCACAAACAAACTGGAGTATATGTGCTATCTCATGCCTGACTACTCGTTTAGCTTGGTTGCGATCTACCATAATCCAACTAGACATTTCTAGTATAGGTTCTTCTTTACCGTTTGGGTTTAACCAAATCTGTCCTGCGGTTTCAACTCCGCATGTCCCTGATTCATATAGTATAGGATACCAATCCTTAACTTTAGTATAGGGGAATTTCTTTGTATTAACTTCTAAATAGTTCTGTATGTTTGGTCGTTCATAAACCTCTTTAGCATACTTCTGTAATGTGTTTAATCTTATCGCCATAAAACCTCCATAGAAAATAGTCGTCCGCCAAG
>Ga0080013_1003279_pt1 | contig 17370 bp, 35 predicted proteins | sample ETNvirenome_6_85_FD_69236 | JGI IMG/M metagenome (GOLD analysis project Ga0080013, IMG submission 69236) | Marine viral communities from the Pacific Ocean - ETNP_6_85 (SPADES assembly) (version 2) | ecosystem: Environmental > Aquatic > Marine > Oceanic | place: Pacific Ocean | collected 2013-06-19 | reverse complement strand
ATCAAATTGGATGCATAGGTTTCCCTACCTTCTTCATCCTGATCGTACATGGAGAATATACCCCACGTTTGAATTACACTAAAGTCAGCCGTAGTTCTCGTAGAAAAGGCCGTATCGTATGTTTGTAGTATGAAATCACATGTCGGAGGATCTTCATATTCCCACCATTTTATCCATTTCTTCTTTATTAGCCCACCTTCTTCTGGAGTCGGGTTCTGCATATACAGAGCATTCCAGTATCTGGCTCCATTGGAGGCTTTAATTTCATTTTCATCTATCTGTAGTATGTGATCTGGCTTCCATTCTGGAAAATAGGAAGATCCGACAGGTAGCTTCAGTAGTTCTGCTGCTTCATCATCCAGCCATGCCGGGATTCTGATTACCTCCCACGGAATAGTTTCATATTCGCTCATTTCCTCCTGCTGTTTCAGGAGCCAACCACATAGATCATCATAATGGTAGCGAGTATTGATTATGAGTATGGCTCCATTTGGCATAATACGGGTACGTAGGCCAGCAGGATACCATTCCTTTACATATCTACGACCAGCTTCGGAATATGAATCCTCTTCGGACATCACATCGTCAAGAATGGCTATATTAGCCCCTCGTCCTGCAATTTGACTACGGACTCCGGCTGCATAGTACGTGCCGCCCTGATTCGTCTTCCACTTTCCTGCTGCTCGCACGTCTGTTCGGAGAGAAACAGCTTTGAAAATGTTCTGAAACTCTTCAGAATTAACAATGTCACGCACAGAACGGCCAAAGTCGCTAGAAAGTTGATCAGAATGAGAAACAGTAAGAATTTCATGTTGTGGATTTCTCCCAATATACCATGCCGGGAACAATTTGGAACAGAGAACAGATTTTGAACTACGTGGTGGGAGGAACACCATCAGTCTTTTAATCTCTCCAGATTCTAATTGTTTTAATTTATTAGATATTAGCTCAATATGTCGTCCCATCTTCCAGTCTGAAACAAGAACAGGAGCCAGTAGGCGGACAAATGTGAGGAAATCTAGTTTAGTCTCTTGTAATATACTTATATTAAGTAGATTATTAAGATCTAAAAAAGGAGTTAATATATTTTGTTGTTGTGACTCTATCATATTATAGTAACTTTATACTAAATAAATCATTATAACCTTATAATGTCTAATTATACACTATAATCTAGTTAGACGCAAGTGTTATTTTTAAATAACTTATAAGTAGCTGAAAAATAAGGAGATTATAGACCCTTAGTTTTTGGTAAATATGTGTCAGTGTCATTATATATATATGGATGTGAGCGTGTGTTTGGGCGTACCCCTGTGAAGACTTTGAAAGTCTTGACAAGTCTTGAAAAAAACAGATACCTTGCTGCAAAACAGAGTACTTTAGTACTCTAAACCTATTAGTTCTAGGTAGTTAAGTAGTTAACGTACTACCTAGAACCTAATAGAAGGGGTTGACGATGGAGATTGTGGAGATCATCAGAGATGGCTCTACAAAGTCTCTTCTCAGAGACTCGACGGCATTGACCAACTACTACTAAGTAGTTGAACTAGCTATTAAATACTAGGTAGTTAAGTACTTACGTACTACCTAGTAGTTAATAGAGATTTGGATGAACCTGATGAATTGGAGATTGCTGGATGATGACAAACGAAGTTTACGAGTACAGCTTTGGCAAGGACTATGATATAGTCCGTGAGGATCACCGTGGTTGGTTCATAGAACCACATGGTGAGGATCGTTGGATGGGCCTGATCGGGCCTGTGTTGGGCGACTATGCTCGTGGATATGCCTCTATGCAAGAGGCTTTGTCTGATGCTCCAAGTCAATATGCCAAGGCTTTGGAGGAAGTCTGATTACTATAAACTACTACTTAGCTTGGTAAGTATACCAAGCAGTAGTTTATAGAGTACTGGATTAACCCAACGATTTGGAGATTGCCAAATGAAGAAAGCAGCATTTGTGGTTTTCAGTTATCCGTCAAAGGGTAATGTTGTGTGTTCTCTTGAGAACGCCTTGGATTGGGCGGACTCACAGCGTAAGCTGTGGTCACCCTCCGAAGTTATTTGGGAGGATGGAACCACCTCCTATGCTAAAGGTTGGTGGTTCTCCCGCAGCACCAAGATGGCTCGCATCGGTGCTGGTGCCTACGGTGACTATGTAGTCGCAAGGAGGTAACTTGCCATTAGCTCTAATACTATAAACTACTACTTAGCTTGGTAAGTATACCAAGCAGTAGTTTATAGAGTACTGCAATTCAAACCTAGCTCTCCTGAAAGGAGAAATATTATGTCAAATTTCGTAATGCAAGCTCTCGTCGATGGTTCGTGGAACACGATCAATCGTGGCAATAAGCAGTACCAAAGGACTTGGGAAGCCATCAAAGATGGCAAGCCAGTTCGGGTCTTGCACAAAGCAAAGACCAAAGCTGGTGTCTTTGGCCGCTCGTTCAAAGTGGTCAAGAATGCAGAGGCTTTGCCTGAAGGCTTTGAAGCCTCTGGCTTTGAAGCTGCTGCCGCTGCGTAGCTTGTCTTGACTTTGTAAGCTCCATGAGGAATATACCTCATGGGGCTACAGAGTTGGCTTTGATGAGCCACCAAGGTGGTTCGTTCAAGCTAACTTGTCTTGAAAGGAGACAATCATGTCGTGGGATTTTGTTAATAAATATCAACCTGATGAGGTTGATGTTGAACTCCCTAGCAATTTCGTAAGGGATCTCTGCGTTGGAACGGCTCACGTGTCTTGGGATTCCAACGTAACTTGGAACTATGGTCCTATGCTCCGTAAAATAGCAGAGATGTCCGATATCGAAGGGCTATATCCTGACAACCACATCAAGAATATAAACAACTGCACTAATGTTCAAGCGGCAGAAGTTATCTTGAAATTCTGGACAATAGCCCTGCAAAACCGCAGTCTTCTTGAAGATCTTGAACCAGACAACGGTTGGGGTGACTATGACAGTCTATGCCAGTTGCTTCAAGATATGCACATACGAAACACTCACTGTTTCAGCAAGAACTTTGTCTGGTACATCTACTAGGCTTTGTCTTGACAAACCTAATTAAGTTCCTATATTCTGAATACAGTGAAGAATATAGGAACTAATTAGATAGGGAGTTTTTGGAATGGAAATTAAAGTCAAACTCAAGAATGTCTACGGTCAAGATCTTGTATATCCTGCTTGCTCAAAGGCAAAGTTGTTCGCTCAAATAGCAGGAACAACAACACTAACACCTGAGACATTATCTAAGATAATGTTCCTTGGCTATGAAGTTATCAACGAGCCAACGAAGTTGAATTTCAGAAACCCATAAGGAGATCCTAATGGCACGTTCCATCAAAGAAGCTTTGGAAGATGCGGCATGGAAGAAGTTAATGTCTTTGCCTGTCGTAGAGCTTAACGAAATAACCGAGGAGGAATACGAGGAACAATTGGAAGAAGAAAGAGAAGCCAAGTATCAAGATTGGTATGAGTATGATCGAGCAGAAGATCAAGCTTATTAAATATCGAACCTATTTAAGCCTGTATAGTAGTACTTACGTACTATACAGGATTAAATAGATTGGAGATTAGAGTGGGCTTAGTGGAGGATACCTTAAGACAGCGGCCATATCTAATAACAGATATTAGGTGCCAGAATGTCTTTGACAATAACGGCTAAAGGTGGTCTGTCGGCCAACTACCACTCCTTCGACAAGAGTGGTCCTCCACTAAGCCCATTCTATACCTTGGCTTGCTGGAAAGTCTGAGCGGACTAGCTAGGCAGGTTCAAGAACTTGTACAGAGCGATGCTGTTATTCAGCAACATCGTCTTGGTCTTGATTATGGTTTGGTTGACTTGTGCGACTTTACCATACGCAAGAAAGACTGTGTGAGTAAGCGAAAGTGGTAAATGCTCCACGATTTGTCGCAATAAAGCCCTACGTAGGCTGTGACAATAGCACTCACACAGTATAAATCTTTATCAAGACCATCACGGCAAAGGCTCAAGAGACAAGTTCAAGAACTTGTGTTCAGGCTTTCCAGTAAGCCAAGTTTACACTTGAAAGGAGTAAATAACATGATGGAGCATAGCACAGAAGGATTGTTATTCTTTGTCTTGATGGCATTTATCTTTGGTAACATTAGCGGCATATTAATATGCAGCAGATTAATTGGAGGTTAACTATGTTAGAACTTGTCTTGAAAGAAACATCAACGGGTGATGAGTTAAGTACATTTGAACTTAACACCAGCAGCCATATATTTAATGCTATCTTGACTGAACTTCCAAAAGAATCGTTGGAAGCAAAGCTAATAATGCATTGTCTTTATGCCGCTGACGTTCTTAAATTGTTTAACAAAGGAAAAGGATCTTGAGCTATGACTTTTGTTGACATTGGAATCGTAATCGTGTTACTATCTTTTGTGCCTTTAGCCATAGGTATAGTGGGACTATGGATAACTGCCATTCGTTTTATGATCTTCCAGATATGGGAAGATAACACTGAGCAACTTGGAAAGGATTAGATCATGGGAATTATAAATTATGCTTATGGTAATCTCTTGACTATACATCAGCAAGATGAGGTGAACGATATTATCCGTCAAGCTATTGAGGAGAACGACGATCCATCCACAACGGATGCTGACATTCGCTACTTTGAAACTCAAGACTATCTAATGAGGAAAGGATTAATCATATGACTTCAAAAACTATCAAGAACTATGTTGATAAAGCTATGGAAGCTGGACGCAAAAGCAACCTGAAAGGTTGGGTAATGTCCGACATTCTTGAGCAAGTAGCTTGGAACTATGGCCGTAACGCTGTACCACAGGCACGAAAGTACATAGTCGAGGAAGTGTGCAGCATAACTGAAACCTAATTAAACCTGTCTAGTTAAGTACTTACGTACTAGACAGGGTTAATTAGAAATGTGGAGATTGATATGTCATATAAATGCACTGGATGTGAGTGGTGTTCCCTTGAGATAGCATTAGAGTTCGCAAGACTTGATGCCGAATTGGATGAGTTGATTGAACTTAAAGAGGAAGAGGAATAATACTATGACAGAAGTACATATATCAAAAATGACGGGCAAGCTGGATGGTTTCAAAGCTATCTCAACCAACACCGTCACTAATGATTTCTGTATCAAGATGAACAAAGCAAAGGACAATGTTATTTGTTCCAAGTGCTACAGTCATACTATGCTCAAAGGATTCCGCAAGAATTGTCAGCCATCATTGCAACGCAACTCTGATCTATTGAGCAGCAGAGTTCTTGAGCAAGAAGAATTGCCTCTGATACTTGATGCGTTCTTCCGCTTTGATGCTCATGGTGAGTTGATAAACATCACCAATCTGATTAACTATGTTAACATAGCCAAGAAGAACCCACATTGTAGCTTCGGACTATGGACAAAGAGAAAGGATCTTATCAACAGGTACTTCAAAGATAATGACTGTCCACCTAACTTGATCTTGATATATTCCAATCCAAAGATCAGCAACATATTATCCAAGCCACCCAAGCACTTTCACAGAACATTTAATAATGTTCTTGAACATGAGGAGGTGGAACGTCAGAATTGTACTGGACAACAGTGCAAGAATTGTTTACTATGTTACACACCCAACAACGGTGTGACTACCATCGTGGAAAAGGTCAAGAAGTATTAACATAGAAGGAACAGGAACATGTATAAAAAAGCAAAGTTGACTTTAGATGAATCGGAACAACTACAACAAGATATTACTTTTTTCATGAAAGATCAGGGCTTCCCTGATAAATTAATAACAGAACTTTGTCAAGTTGTAGTTGATTATACTCTTTTAACTAGTACTTCCGTGTAAAAGGTCAAGAAATACTAATTAACCCTGTCTAGTTAAGTACTTACGTACTAGACAGGGTTAATTAGAATATGGAGATTGAGATGCAAACAGCAGAAGAATATTTGGATTGGCTCATAGATGATGACAAAGCAGGTCGTGATATTGTACTTATCAAGCTCTTTTCGTTGCCCAAATCCGAAAGAGAGCGTCTAAGGAGAGTGATTATCGAGGAGCAAGAGTAAGGAGCTAATGATGTCACATCACATGAATGATCTAGCCTATGAACAACGCCAAGAATTGTATTGGGATACCTATGACAGACTCATAGAAGAAGGGTATCCTGCTGGAATGGCTGAAGATCTGGCTATGGTAGTAGTTCAAAGAGACATCGAAAGAACTGAGCACCCATAAGGGAGATACCTATGAACATAGAGTTCTGGAAAGGAGGTTGGTATGTGGTCAACGGTCCTAAGTTTAGGAAAGGACCATATCTAACATTTCAAGAAGCCTTTGAGATGTTAAGCCGATTGAAACTGCAACCTAATTAACCATGTGTAGTGAAGTTCTTACGAACTACACATGGTTTAATTAGTATAACTGAAACCGAATGGAGATTAACATGAATTTTGTATTCCGTATTCGTAGCCGTGACCGTCACTTCGGTACTCGCAAAACCAAGGATGGCCGTCGCTTTGACCTTGGAAAACTTTACCTTCATCTAGCTAAGGCTCCACATTTCTGGAATATTTCTGGTATTGTGGATATACGTGGCCGTACTTTTGTGATATAATAAATAGAGGAGAGGGTGTGTCAGAGGCACCCATTCTCCAGCTTGGAGAGGACAATGAGGAACTATGACAAAAGAAAAGTTATTAAGATACGTAATCCAGATTGCAAGAACCTTCGTGAGATGCAACAAAACTATTCTGGATTATGGAGAGCATTGGGACTATCGGTAACAAGAAACAAGAGAGGGTTTCGAGCTATGACTAAAACGCATACCTATCAATTGGAGATTTAATATGCCAAAGCCATATGAAAATCATTCAGATATAGATGATGTAATGGAAGATTACATCTTGACAGTATCAAATAAAAAGAATATATATGATCTTGATATAGACGAGATCAATGATCTCCTTGAGTTTGTCGATGAAGGTATTAATGATGTTGAACGTCTGGTAGTACCAGACTTTGTACGAATCTTACAGAAGGATGTAGCATAATGTTTGATCACAACGTAATAGACTTTGACGTGGAGAAATTCCATCTTAATACAGAAGAAGGCTATCCAATCTCACCGGAGGTTGGTGTAGGTATCCGACGTAGTGATAACAAAGTTCCTCTTGCCATAGTCTCTGAGGCCTATGAACCTGTCCAGTATTTAGATGTGGTAACAGGAGTTGAGAAGGCACTTGATATGTCAGGCGTGGACATGACCGGAGCTGAGTTTGAAACTAATGTCTTTGACAACGGTGCAAAGCTGGAGCTACGTGCCAAGTTTCCTGCACATGTTATGTATCTTGATCAGCAAGACAAGGTTATTCCAGAGTTCTGCTTTCGCACATCTCATAATCGAACATGGGCCAACAACGGGATGATGGGACTATGGAGAAGTAAATGTTGGAATACATTAGTATCTGGTGACAAGTTAGCTTACGTCTATGGTAGGCATACAAAGAATTTTAATATCCCTGCCTTTGCAGCAAAGATAAAGAACGCTGGTAAATACATAGCTGGTGGTGGTATAACTCAGATGAGGGATTGGTATCAGAAGGAGATATCTCGTGACGATACCATCAATCTCTTTACTAATACTCTTGCCAAGAGAATGGATAATGTCAAACGTAAGGCCGTAGCCAACAAGGTTATGTTATCTAACTTGATGAAGGTCTTTGACGAGGAGAACCGTCACCTGCATGGTCGCTCTCTCTATGAGAAGTATGGCACCAGAAATGAAGGTACTCTATGGACTGCATATCAAGCCGCTACTCACTGGTCAAGCCATGACAAAGTATCCAGTAGTGCCAGACCATCTCACTCCACCATAGGTGGAAGAGAAGAGAAGGTACGTAAGATGTTGCAGTCCAAGGAATGGCTTGCATTGGCAGCATAAGGAGTATATACTATGATAAAAGAAAGATGTACTAGAGAGTGGAAGGGACAGTTGTATACTAATTTCTATAATAAATTTTGGGAGGATCGGATAGAGTTAGTGGAACGAATAGTGGAGATAGATATTAGTGATAAGTTCACTCAAAATAATTTCAACGATATAGTTTATCTTATCTTGGATGGTCTAGCAGATAGAGAAGCAACAAAATATCTGTTGGCTGAAGCTACTCCAAACCAAACCATCAATTAATTACATGTAAGGAACAAGACTATGAAGGATCGGAGAGTTGCAGGTAAACGAAAGAACAATCCATTGGCGAAGCAACTCTCTGATCCTATGTGGAGAAAGAGAGTTGTGTCCAGTAAGGTTGTGTACAGTCGAAAGAAATTAAAGGATCAAGAGCATGTGGATTATAGTACAGAATGATATGACAGATGACTATGTAAATGTACTAATGGATGACGATGGCAATGCCATCAAGTTCACAGATAAGGTAAGTGCATGGCGTTACATAGAACTAATGTGTAAAGAGCATGGAGTTGACATGGAACACATGGAAAGTGATGTAGAGTTATGGCGACTACATTAATCCAAGGTGTCAAGGCACACCCTTCTGTTCTTAAAAAGGACAAGGACCATATCCTCTATCGTGATAACGTAGAGAACTGGTTGAAGTTTAATGACGAGCAGCGTAAGATACTTGCCAAAGCTGCACGTAAAGGACATAAGGAATCACTTGCTCAAAGTTTAATACATGAAGGTTACGTGAAAGAAATAAGACACTACCTTAGAACAGGAGATTGGATCTCTGATTTCTTTGGTAGAGATCAAGAACATATAACAATCAGAAGGACAATAGTAGCATGATCTATGAAGAAATCCAGTATCCTAGTATCCTCAACGACTGTGGACCTCACGTTTGCAGGAGGATTGAGTTTACTCAGCGGAACTACGATAAGAAGTGGGTTCGTTGGGAGGAGGTGGATACTAACTATGAACCACAAGAGAGGGACTATCCTTTCTCCTCTGGCAATGGTCATAGGTATGCGTGGATATCTACTGGAGTGTGGAGCTACAAACCTATAGATGCTATGAAAGAAGCACAAGAACGTAACAAATGGAGGCGAGAAAGAAATGGATATCGAACGAGAACTCAGACGTAACGTGAAAGATTTACAAGAGCAATTACAAAGGGCTTATACTCGCATCAAAGTCTTGTCAGATGAGTTGGATGCAGAGCGAAAGCGTTCTCATTCCAACTCTAATTTCAAGAGTGGGATGAGTGGTTGGGCTATGATGGATGATCCAGAATATAGATCCTGAAGATGTCAAGCTTGGACGAGCAGCCTTTCTGGATAAGTATGGGCTTGACAAAGAAGAACTATATGATAAAATTACAGGTGAAAACATCCGAGCTATTGTTAAAGATAGCTTACAACGTATAAGAGAATGGAAACAAAAGGAGATAGACATGGCATCAGTAAGTGATTGGCTTATCGAGATGGAAGAGGATGCTGGCCGTCTTGCACGATCTGAATGGGTAGCTAAACATGGAGCGTCCCGTGTGGAGATTTGGGAACGAGCCAATGGTACGGACAATCAAGGCGAACTAAAACTATGAGCAAAGACTTCTTGGCACGAGATAGACAACAGCTATTTCGGAGCATAACAAGACAGTACAAGAACGAAGGCTACTCAGTACGAGAAGCTAAACGTCTTGCAAGATTTGAAGTCGATGATATCATGTCCGATAAAGAGTCTTTTGTATCTAATTATATTAAAGACACATGGGAAGATGTCGATGAATAATAAAATAGTTATCGTTGAGTGGATTGACTCATCAGAATATGAGGATGCTGATTGGAAAAGTGAACAAGATCTTAAAGATCTACGACCCATGATAATTAAGACTGCGGGTATGTTGGTTAATCAAGATGATGTCTACTTAACTATAGCCTCTTCAATTAATAACTCTGATATTAAAAGTGAGGCACAATATGGTGGGCTTATTTCCATACCCAAGTGTGCGGTACAAAAGATGTGTACTATATCAGATAGTTTTACCCGTGAAACTATGAGTACACGTATGAAAGAAATTAATGATGACACTTGGCCGGGACCGGGTGTATAACAACAAACTAATTAACCATATGTAGTAGTACTTACGTACTACATATGGATTAATTAGAAATGAGAAAGGATTACGAATGCTGAAACGACAGTGGCTAGATCGGGGAGCTTGTCCCAAGTGTGGGTCATCCGATGCTAACGTCAACCACAACCAAGGTTACTCGTTTTGTTTTAGTTGTAATACAAAGTTCGGTGATAATGTTTTAACCATACCAAAGCAGGAAGCAAAGCCCATGAATACAGCAGGAAATTGGGGAGAGGTAAGTGACCGCAAGATATCTCTTGATACTGCAAAGAAATATAGTACCAAGATTAAAAGTGAGGGTGCTATTGTAACCCATCACCTCTATGGTTACTTCAACGACAGAGGTGAGCAGATAGGTCACAAGGTAAGACAGACTAAAGATAAAAGAATGTGGGTTGAAGGTGATCTGTCCAGTGCAGTTCTATTTGGACAAAATATATTCTCACCCAAAGGTAAGTACATTACCATATGTGAAGGTGAGGTTGATGCCATGTCAGCTTATGAACTGATGGGATCAAAGTGGCCGTCGATATCTATTAAAACTGGTGCTGCTTCTGCATTGCGTGATTGCAAGGAAGCGTTCCCATATCTTGATAGCTTTGATAATGTGATCATATGCTTTGACATGGACAAGCAAGGACAGGAAGCTGCTGAACAGGTAGCTCAGTTGTTCGCTCCTAACAAAGCCAAGATAGTACGCATGGATCATAAGGATGCTAATGAATATCTCAAGATGGGACAACGTGCTGCGTTCAATGATTGCTGGTGGAATGCAAAGCCGTATACTCCCGCTGGAATAATCAATCTTAAAGATCTTGGTGAAACTTTATATGAAGAAGACTATTGTGATACCTGCCTGTATCCTTGGCCTCAGATGAACGAGAAAACTTATGGTATGAGGACAGGTGAGCTGATTACATTCTGTAGTGGCAGTGGTATGGGTAAGTCAAGTATCATACGAGAGTTGATGCATCACTTCCTACGTAACACAGAAGATAACATAGGTATACTTGCTCTTGAAGAGAGTGTTAAGAACACGGCATGGAACATCATGTCCGTTGAAGCTGATGCCCGTTTGTATATCAAGGAAATAAGAGATGGCTTTGAACCAGAGCAGTTGCAGAAGTTTCAGGAAGAGACTATCAACTCAGGTAGGTTCTTTGCCTTTGATCACTTTGGATCAGTGGACAACGACGAGATACTAGCAAGGGTTAGGTTTATGGCTCAAGCCCTTGATTGTAAATGGATTTGTCTTGACCATCTGAGTATCCTCGTATCAGGTCAGGAAGATACAGACGAGAGAAAGTCCATAGATGTGTTGATGACCAAGTTAAGATCTCTTGTTGAGCAGACAGGTATATGTCTGTTACTTGTGTCACATCTCCGCAGACCTTCTGGTGACAGAGGACATGAGGATGGACGTGAGGTAACACTCTCTCACCTGAGAGGATCGGCCTCAATAGGTCATTTAAGTGATTCTGTTATAGCGTTGGAAAGAAATCAGCAGGAGGATGATCCTGTATTGTCCAATACGACAACCATTCGCATACTAAAGAACAGGTATACAGGAGATACAGGTGTAGCAACACACTTGTTTTATAACAAAGATACTGGTAGACTAACTGAGATTAGTAATCCGTTCGACACAGGAGATGATTAATGGGACGCAAGAAGTTTGATCAAGAGTTATACAATAAGTCAGATCCATTATCCAATGGCATCATGGTACGATGGCTTGACTTAAATGGATATAAACATATAGAGTCAAAAGAAGATTACAAAGTTGACATCGTATGTATGAAGGATGGTATACCAGCATACTTTGAGACTGAGATTAAATATAGTTGGGTTAGGCAATGGCCTAACGATTGGATGGAGATACGTATTCCATACAGGAAGAAGAAAATTATAGACAAGTGGGTGCGTGATGGATCGAAAGGTCCGTTAACTTTTATTATATTTCGCAGTGATTGTAAACAAGCATGGTTTATTGATGGACTATCTGTAAAAAATTCAAAAGTAGATACACTTAATACTAAGTATACAACACATGAAAAGTTTTATCATATAGATGTTAATGATGCTAACCTAATTAATATGGAGAAGCCTTATGATATTACTGAAGAGTTTATTAATGTGAAGTATCCTTCCTAAGATGACAGATAGAGATATAGCCAATAAAGTATGGTTAACCATGAAGGGTATATCTTTACCTAAAAATTATACCGATAAGGATATTATAGAAATAATTTATAAATATTGGCATCGAGCAATGGAACGTGACACATGAATGTAGTACTTGATATAGAAACAGATTCCTTAGATGCGACAAAGATTCATTGCATAGTAGCTAAGAATCTTGACACATCTCAGGTACATGTATGGGACCACAATAACTTAGATAAGTTTAAGTCTTGGTCTGGTACAGTTGATAAATTTATAATGCACAATGGAATATCTTTTGATGCTCCCGTTTTAAATAAATTACTTAATGTTAATATTAAATTAAGTCAGGTAACAGATACTCTAGTTATGTCCCAATTATTTAACCCCGTTAGAGAAGGAGGTCATAGTCTTGGTGCATGGGGAACTAGATTAAACTATCCCAAAGGGGAATGTGATAACTTTGAAATATATAATACAGAAATGTTAGAGTACTGTAAGAATGATGTTAATCTAACAGAGACTTTATATAAACAATTATTTAAAGAGTCAAAGAAGTTCTCTACTTTCTCTATTAATCTTGAGCATAAGATCAGAGCTATTATAGATCAACAAGAAAGGAATGGCTTTGCTCTCAATATACAAAAGACAATTGGATTACTTGCTCGCCTATCAGATGAGGCTTATATTCTGGAGACTTGGGCGAAGAAAGAGTTTGAACCAACCGTAATTTATATGAAAACTAAAACAAAATACATCCCATTTAATATAGGATCTCGTCAGCAAATAGCTGGTCGTCTGATGGAAAGAGGATGGAAACCTAAACACTTCACAGACAAAGGTAATATAATAGTTAGTGAAGAGATACTAGACAAAATTAATATGGAAGAAGCAAAGAAATTCTCCAGATTTTTTCTTCTGCAAAAGAGGATAGCACAAATTCAATCTTGGATTAATTCTTATGATGATAATACAGGAAGAGTACATGGTAGAGTATTAACCTTACGAACTATTACTGGCCGCATGGCACATCACAGTCCTAACATGGCTCAGATACCTGCAATACGAAGTCCCTTTGGCAAAGAATGTAGAGATTGTTGGACAGTTGACAATCCACATACCCATACTTTGGTAGGGACAGATGCTGCTGGTCTTGAGCTTAGATGTCTGGCTCATTTAATGAATGATAAAGAATACACAAATGAGATTCTGAATGGAGATGTACATACAGCCAACATGAAAATGGCTGGCCTCACTGATAGAGATCAGGCGAAGACCTTTATATACGCATTTTTATTCGGAGCCGGGGCCGCTAAGATAGGTAATATTGTAGGAGGTAACAGAGAAAGAGGACAAGAACTTATAGATAGATTTTTATCTAACATGCCAGCCCTGAAAAGAGTTCGCAACAGTGTTCAGAAGGCTGCTGAAAGAGGAAAGATTAAAGGCGTAGATGGACGCACCTTATTTGTGAGGAGTCCTCATAGTAGTCTTAATACTCTTATACAGGGAGCTGGTGCTAGTATATGTAAGGATTGGTTAGTTAATATGATCCAACGAATTAATAACACAGGAGTAGATGCTAAGTTAGTAGCCTCCATCCACGATGAATACCAATTTGAAGTAGCGAAAGGAGATGTAAAACGATTCGGAACCATAACACAAGAAGCCATAAAAGATACAGAACAGAAGCTAAAGTTCAACTGTCCCTTGGATAGTACATGGAAAGATGGGGAAACGTGGACTATGACACATTAATACTTGACAAACGAATAGAAGTATGAGACATTCAGTTTTTAAACCTAACAAAAGGAACTAAAATATGTCAGTAATTTCAGGAAATGCTTATTGGGCAGCGATCACCAACCCTAACACAACCTTTGATTCGGACGGTGTATGGACAATTGATGTTTGTAATCTTGATAAGAAGAACTTGGATACAGTTAAGAAGGATGGTCTTGCTCTTAAAAATAAAGGAGATGACCGTGGAGATTTTGTTACAGTTAAGCGTCGGGTTCGCCGCAAGGATGGTTCCCTTAATCGTGCTCCTGACCTCGTTGATGGTCAGAAAAGAACTATGAGTCAAACCCTTATTGGGAATGGTTCCGAAGTTAATGTTCATTACACCACCTATGAATGGGAGTTCAAGGGCCGTGCTGGAGTGAGTGCTGATCTGCGAGCAGTTCAGGTGGTTAATCTTATTCCTTATAATACAGAAGCTGACGAGGCTTTTGATGTAGTTGATGGTGGATTTACCAGTGCCGAAGGGGATGATGAAATCCCCTTTGCTTCTTAATAAGGGAGAGGGGAGAGTTTTCTTTTGGGGACTCTCCCCTATTTTTATATGAAAACTATAGATACATTAGTCAAAGATATATATAATCTGTTTGAAGATGCACCACTTAATTTAAGTGAAGAAGAAATATTTGAATGTATAGATGAGTTTGGTGATAACATTAAAGAACATCTCAGAGCGGCCTTGTATGAGGAGCAAGGTAAAGGTAGAAACAATTTAAGATTATCTGCCATTGGAAGACCAGACAGACAAATGTGGTATGATGTAAATAGAAAACAGAACGGAGATCCTATATCTTCTTCCACTCGTATCAAGTTTTTATATGGGCATATTCTGGAGGAGTTGCTTATAGCTTTATCCAGATTAGCAGGACATAAAGTTTCTGATACGCAGAAAGAATTAAATGTAGAGGGAGTTAAGGGACATCAGGATTGTATGATAGATGATGTTCTTGTTGATTGTAAGTCCACATCTCCACGAGGGTTTGAAAAGTTTGCGAAAGGAGATTTAGTTAAAGATGATCCCTTTGGTTATATAGCACAGATATCAGCCTATGCTGAAGGTAATGGTGTGGATGAAGCTGCTTTCTTGGCGATCAATAAGCAGAGTGGTGAGATATGTTTATCTCCTGTACATTCATTAGAAATGATTAATGCCGGAGACAGGGTTAAGCATTTGAAATCTATGGTAAAATCTAAAACCCCTCCGGCTAAATGTTATAGTGATGTCAAAGAAGGTGCTTCAGGAAACAAGAGGCTAGGTACATCTTGTATATATTGTAATCATAAAAGAGAATGTTGGAAGGATGCTAACGATGGACATGGGTTGCGTGTATTCAACTATGCCAGAGGGTACAGATATTTAACGAAAGTTTCCAAGGTTCCTGATGTACCAGAGATTACTCATTGGTAGATCATCACTGGATAATATATAGAAAGGAGGAAATATTTACACCCGACCTTAATAAATTTGGGTTCGTTTACTTAATAACCAATCTTAAAAATGGAAAGGGATATATAGGTTGTAAACAATATCTGATGTATCGTAAGATGAAAGAAACAGAATCCAATTGGAAAACATATATGGGTTCTTCTAAATGGTTACTGAAAGATATTGAGAAGATGGGGAAAGAACATTTTAAATTTGAGATCATAGCTGAATACAAAAATAGACGTAGCCTACGATACTATGAGCTATACTATCAAATGAAATTCAATGTTCTTTCCTCCACTCTTGAAGGAACAGACGAACCAGCTTACTATAATTCAAGAGTAGGTGGTAAGTTCTATCGTCCTGTTGAGAGCTATGAAGATCCTGAATATAGAAAGAAAATGTCTAAGATTCATTCTAAAAGACTTACAGATCCTAAACACAGAAAGATAGTAAGTGAGTCTAATAAAAGAAGAGCTAAAGATCCTGAATTTCAAAAGAAAATATCTAGGTCTTTAAAGAAAGCTGCTCGTAATCATAAAAGAGATCCTGTAACGGGAAGATATATAAAAAAAAATGTACAAGCCAAAGAAAAATGAAGAATTATTTATAGATCCTATAGTTCAGTTCGATAGAGAAGTTCCTGAACGTAGATTATATTTGGCTGTTATTCTACAGGCTTTATTAGATGCCACAAATAAAACAAATATTATAGCTAAAGATAAAGCAAAGGCTTGGTTCTTTTGTAGCGTTGGAGTTACTTGTGAAAACTTTGAATTTATATGTGACAGTGCTAATATAGATTGTAATTCTGTACGAGGATTTGCATATGAAGTTATCAATTCAAAACAAAATAAAAATTTTAGATATAGAATATATCAAGTATTATCAGAGAATAAATAGGAGTATATGATGTCGATACGAGACTATCAAGTAGGTGGAGATCATTATAAGAAACTACAAATACAACCTGTTGAATATATTTATGCAAATGAACTTGATTTTCTTGAAGGTAATATAGTAAAGTACGTGACCCGACATAGAACAAAGGGAGAAGGTGCGAAGGATATTAAGAAGGTAATCCATTATGCACAAATGATATTAGAACTTAGATATGGGGATAAAATAAATGCACCTGCCAACTGAATATCAATCCTTTATATATCTATCCCGATATTCAAGATGGATAGAAGAGGAGGGACGTAGAGAAACGTGGCATGAAACTGTAATCAGATTAATAGATTTCTTCCGTAATCATGTGGAGCATAATCTTGGTGTTAAGAATCAGCTTGATCACAAGGATTGGAATATGATCACGAACTCCATCCTATCTCTTGAGGTAATGCCAAGCATGAGATCTTTGATGGCTGCTGGTCCAGCCTTGGAACGAGAGAACATAGCTGGATATAACTGCTCTTACATACCTATAGATAATCCTAAATCTTTTGATGAGATACTCTACATACTTATGAATGGTACAGGAGTAGGATTTTCTGTTGAACGACAGTACGTTAACCAACTTCCGACTATACCTGATATAGAATTTGAAAGAACAGATGACGTAATAAGCATAGCTGATTCCAAAGAAGGATGGGCCAGAGCATTAAAAGATTTAGTATCTTATCTTTATACGAATCGTATTCCCAAGATAGACGTTAGTAAGATACGTCCTGCTGGATCAAGATTAAAAACCTTTGGTGGTAGAGCCAGTGGACCACAACCATTGGTTGACTTGTTTGACTTTACCATACGTAAGTTTGAGGAGAGCAGAGGCAGGAAGTTAAGCTCTATCGAATGTCATGACATCGTATGTAAGATTGGAGAGGTTGTAGTTGTTGGTGGTGTACGTAGATCAGCTCTCATATCTTTATCTAATCTATCAGATGATCGTATGA
>Ga0080013_1003277_pt1 | contig 17377 bp, 36 predicted proteins | sample ETNvirenome_6_85_FD_69236 | JGI IMG/M metagenome (GOLD analysis project Ga0080013, IMG submission 69236) | Marine viral communities from the Pacific Ocean - ETNP_6_85 (SPADES assembly) (version 2) | ecosystem: Environmental > Aquatic > Marine > Oceanic | place: Pacific Ocean | collected 2013-06-19 | reverse complement strand
AATCATCTCTAGAATTAACCCGTGCCTCTATTTCGTGGCTTGGAGACCCCTCGTATATATTACGGATTCTTATTACGCTTAATCTCTATACCGGTATATATATTAAGCTATATATAAAAAACCCCCCTATAGTCCCCCCGCTGGCTATGAGATCGAGGTAACGTCTCGGAGACACGATAAAGCACCTGACGGTGCTCAAGTGGATGTGTATTCTGGCTTGAGCCGGAGACCGTTAAACCGTTTTGGGAAAAGACCGCTGAAAGAGAAAGACGTTACTCCCCCCCATACAATCTCGGAACATTCAAATCCTTGTAAAGGCTTGGTATCAGTAGGTTTAGGTCACCGCAGCATTAAAAATAAAGTTTAAATTTAATTTGACATTTATGTGTGACTATTCTATACTTAGTTTGTTAGGAGAATTTTATCAACAGGAGGAGGTTCAGGCTTCCTCACTAATAGAAGGAAAATATGAGCACACTCAACATTTATTCTGAAAAGAAATGGATGGCTATCGAGGAAGTTTTACGCATCATAGCAGATCGGGCTAGGGAAACTTCAGATGAGAATTATGAGAACCATCTCTTAATTGATGACAATCAAATGCAGTGGGCTGTTCTCCAATTAGTTGGAGTAGCAAATGACCAGTCTAAATCATTAATATAAAGGAACATATGAGCACCCCCAACCTAAAGAAGTGGAAATCAGGGAAGCGTCTTGCATTCGTGCAACGGAATGTACGGTCTCAGGTGGAAATGTCAGAAGATCTCAGGGTAGAAATACTTGGAGTAGGTCTTTGTGAATGTGGAGAAGAGAATTGTTCAGGAATCAAGGCTCGAATCATGCCCTTGATGTATATGGCTACGGATTCAGAGGAACGAGAATGGGTTCCATTGTCTCCGATGGTTGAATGTGGTTTTGGGATATTCACTGAGCTAGTACATGCAATGTGGAAGTTGGGAAAGCATCTCGATAAGTGCAAATGCACCAAGTGCAAGCGGAGCCGGAGCAGATGGAGAGAGAGAGATTCTAATTGGAAAGGAATCCATCGTGAGACGGGGAAGTTTATTGAGACCAAGGAGGACCACGAGAAATGGCTCGCAGAGGTTCCTTATTCTGATCCTACGATAGAAGTTGAGGATTCGATCACTGTCAATTTCATTCCAGAGGAAGAAGAGCTGGAAGAAGAAGAGACCGAATGAAGTTCTATATTATTGAAACAATCAAACTAGTCTTACTACTACTAATCGGGAGTGCAGTAGGGCTTCTTATGAACCCGATATTACTAGAGATGATTATATGAAACATATAGAGATCGACCACCAGTATTGGCTTGAAGTAAGCGAAGCTGAAATAGAACGTGCCTTCCAAGATATGCATGACGAGTTCTATCTGGTGCCAAATACCAACCTAGCCTCATTCCTTGAGGAAAATTTAGACATAATAGCCGATGCACACAATGTTGGTGGTGGAACGAGTGCATTAGCCTACCAATCCTACATCATTGATAAGTGCCTCAATTTACATCGCAATATAGACTATGATTGCAGTGTGACCTTCTTCACAAATGCTGAACGTGAGATCTGGTACAGATTATGGGAACGAGTATGGCACCCATATGGTGCAATGCAATTTAACGAGATTGGACATACAATAGATCCTTGGAGGAAGGAGATGTGCCTGAACTGCAACTGTCGGAGATTCCAATGGGAGTATAAGGGTCAAATTGAACTGTTTGAAGCCGGTTCTATTGAAGAAGACCCTCGACTATGGACAAATTCAGTATGTCCGAAACTAGCCCGTGCATTAACCATTGAGGAGATGGCATGAATGGATTAAAGGATGTATTAGCCTTAATTCTTTCTGTGCCAGAACTTCCTTCCTATTGTTTTAAGAAAGTGAAGGTTAAGAGCTGTGAAGAACGGATGAATGAGGTCTCATTCAAAACTCATGAAGAAAAGACTACTATTTCAGATCAACAACGAGATGAACGTTTAAAGAATCTCAGGCTACCTTGGGATGAGGAATATTTTGAGGTTAATAGACACGAAACATCTCCTCCTACGGAAAAAGAACTTAATGAGTGGTCTATTCGTATTTCTGATCCTCGTCCAAAAATGAGTGCCGAAGTACAAAATGCAATGAAAGAATGGAAGACTAGAGCAAAGACTGATCTGAAAGTAAAGCCTGAGAAGAATGGATGTTCGGATCACCTTAAACGACTTAGAGACCAAGGTACTTGGACTATTCGTGAAGATGGTTCAATGAGCTGGAACCCAAACCAAATGGAAGACTGATATGAAAAAAACGAAGACTTTATACAAACGAGACAAAGAGTTCCTAGAACCTAGACTTGTCAGAGTTATAAGTGCGTGTGTAGCCCATCCTAATACTGCAGAAACAGATAGCCAGGAATTTATTCCTCATGATGTGACTGTTGAGTTGAAGGATGGAGTAGAAGCCATTGTGAGGGTTGTTGCACGAGACCCTATGGATGCAATGGAGACTGTTCAAAAATCTGCAATAAGGAGACCTAATGCATGATTTACATTGTGCTTCCTGCGGAAGCCAAAATATCCGTTTGGTGACGGAGACTTATAGGTGGGATGGGACGGAATGGGTAAAGGAGACTTGGGGTGGGTGGAGTGAGTGCCACGACTGCAAATGTGTTGGCACGTACATGTACACAAAAGAGTACACCCAAGCCTGTGAAGAGTTGAAGACTCGTTCATTGGAGACTGCATGAAAAAGCCTCTCAATAGGAAGAAAGTCCAAGACTCCCAAATGAATATAGACCAAATATTTGAGGAGCTGGATGAATTGCTGTTAGACCAGCATACAAACATGACCCATCTCACAGGAAGGTTGTTTGACAAGACTGTTAAACGACTTGAAAAGAGATGGACTCAAGGAAACACAGAACTAGCCATTCTTTTGACAGTGATGTGGTTCCATAACGTCTCGAAATACCTTCGGGATAAACTAGGCCCTGCATTTATAGGTGCCCAAATGGTTGATGTGGAATGAGTGTGTTCGGATGGAGCCTTCCCCCAGGGTGCCACACCCTTCCAGGGGAAGAGCTTCAGTATTGTGAAATATGTGGTGAAGACGAAAACAACTGTATTTGCCCAGAGTGCTCTGTTTGTGGTGAAGCATGGGGTGATCCTCAATGCTATGAACTGAAGCCAGGAGGTTGTGGGTTGGCTAAGAATCAAGATCAGATTGAAAGCCATAAGAAAAACACAAGACTATGGGAGGAACAAGCCATAGCTGAACAACGATATGCAGAGGAGATGATCCGTGAAAAGATGCAACCAGCCTCATAGAAAACGTGCCCGACAGGAGGAAGCCATCGACATGATGGAGACTCAAATCGGACTTTTGACGCATATTCGTGGAGACATTCCACAAGAAGAACGAGACAAGACGATTGTAGAAATCAATAATGTTATTAGAAACACTAAAGCCAACATGAGGTAGCCATGAATGACAATAGACTTGAATGGAATAAGGTGGGCTCCATCTCTACAGGTTTCACAACCGAGGTGATGCGTGTTCCAGGAGGCTTTTTGTTCCGATGTGTCGGAAACAAAGAGACAAGAGATGATCAACCAACAATAGCCATGCAATTTGTGCCTGTGGATAGAAAAAATAACCATAGCCCAATATTGTCTGAACTGAACGAGATTGTAAGATAAACGAATGAGCTGTCGGGTTAAAAGTGTGCCCACCTGCGGCACTGTTGATACCTCTGAGAGAGGTTTTGGCGAATAGTGCCAGGGGTAAATTTCGTCTCCATTGTGAGTACGCCACCCACAGGAGATCAAGAGGAATGCTTAACTGATAAACTTGTGCCTAGGTCCTCATAGCCTTTGCACTGCAGAGAAGGGAAGGTGCCTGACAGCACACACAAAGAAAGGAGAATTATGGCTCGTACTAAATACAGAATAGACCCTAAATTCAAGAAAAACATTGGAGGCTTCATTTGGAGACGACAACTCAAGAAAGGTGCCGGAGGCGATTACTGGGATTATTTCATTTCAAACATAAAGGAGACATATGACACATGAATTCAGCAGAGAAGTAGCCGACCATACTGAAGAGATGCGGAGACATGCAATGAAAGTGATGAAGGATGAGCCCGCTTCTTTCCAAGATTTGGTAGCCAAATTTGGAGCTGACAATGTTTGGACTACTAAACAAGTCAGGAAGCTCTTTGAAATAACATCATTCATGGCACCTTACTGCACTTGTGTCAGGAAAAGTGACGGACAAGTCGGTAGCCTGATATTTCAACATAGCCCACGATTCTATTTTAACTTTGTAGCCTTCATAGAAAAAAATGAGACGTAAATGGACAAGTGTCAAGAGACCTGATTTCTTGCGGATGATCTATCTGAAGTACATGACAAAAGAGATTGATTTTCAGGAGTTTAGAGATCGGGTTTTGTGTGCCAATAAAACCTTTGAATGGTTGAACTCTGGACGAGTAGATAGCCGATCCTACGATAGACTGAGCTTCCGATTAACCCAACACTTTGAGACTTGTGAAAGGTTCTTGAGCTATTTGGGTCAAGGACATCTCACCAATGATTTCATGGAGTCGGCTACAGAAGAGGACTTTCCAAGAGATCTGGTAATAGTTGAGACTGGTCCTCAAAGGAATGAGCCATTGTTCCGATCCTCAAGAACGGAGCCTTCTATCATATCGTGACTACCCGTGCCTTTCCTGTGCCACATTTAATTCTAACTTGAATTTAAACAGTGCTTGTGTTATACTGTTTTTATTTTAAGGGGAATTACCATGAGGCTATGTAAGGTTTGCGAAATGGAATTCAACGAATTGGACCCACGGCACAAAGGTGGGTACATCAATATATGTGGCTACTGCGATAGTGAGGATGTGGACCGGGCTATCGGTGTAATTGAAGTAAATGGAAAATCCGATGTCTCAGTCGGAATCCTAATGAAAGCGAGTCCGTCTCAAAGGCGGTTCGTCCAACGACAGGGAAAGGCCACGGCTAATACCTGTCAAATGTCAATGATGCTGGGTGGCTACGGAAACTCAGCAAAACAAAAGGAAGAATGATATGGCTATAAAAAAGGAATTAGAAAAGTTGTGGCTTGGACCACATGATGAGTTTTCAGAAAAGCAGTTGGTCTACATGAATGAATTTGTAGGCGAAATCGTCAAGGCTTCTAAAAAATTAGAAACAGGAAGAGAGGACGGGGCTTGGTTCCTTGAAATTGGGGAAATAGGTGAGGCTGTCGAAAAGATAATTTTAGTAGCAACAAAGAGTCCGGCTTGTGGTGGATGGGGAATATCCACAGAAGAATTATAGTCTAACCAAGGGGAGTTCCGGCTCCCCTAACAAAAGGGATAATATGAGGCTAAGTCAGAATCAGAAAGATAAGCTACGGAGAATTTTTGGAAATACATGGAAGTGCTCCCATGTTATCAGATATATCAGAGAAGGTACGTGTGCCATGTGTGAAGATGACCTTCCGGCTTCACATATCAATTGTGGAAGGAAACGCCAAAGACCAGTACCTGCTCGTAAGATAGACGGTGAAGCAGGTGTTGAAATAAGACTTTGTTCCAGAATGTGCCTTACGGATTTTCTGGATAAAGAAGCCCCTGATGATCCAAGGATACTTGCATCGGAACTCAGGAGCTTACAAGGTGAAGTGACTGCAAAACCTCTTGGGCAAGCATACCAAGGAGGATGGAGTAAACACAAAGCCACCTCGATTGGAGACTTAACTGTTCGAGGATTAATATCAACCACTAAATATGAGTAAGCCCATGAAAATAGCCCTCGTAAATGCATTCAGTGTGAATATGCTGAATGGAGACAATCAAGCAGTAGACTTTGCTCCCATATCGGGAATGGAAGCCAGAGAGATGTTGGAAAACGGATTTCTGAGCTTCATTGGTCATGAATCCACTGCAACACTCCTAAGCCACCGCTTAGGAATAGACGTTGACTACAATCGGCAAAGTTACAGATTCATGCCGAGAGATCAGGTTATCCTAGCCCAGTACACTGGACCTAGACTTCCTGACTTTGCAGTTGAATTACCAGAAGGTGCTCATCTTAATTTCTGGTTGATCCAAATTATGCGCCGCGTTGCTATGTTCCGAGACGGAAACAAACAATTTTCAGTTCATCAATATCGATAGGAGACATATGTCTGACAAAAAGAAAAGGGAGCTTCCTGAATCCTTTGAAGAGTTTAAGAAACAAATGGAAGACGCTCAAGAAGATCCCAACAAGGAGATGCTCGCAATTCCAGGAGCAGTGATTGAGCATATGCTTGCAATGGGTGCCAGATTTGGAGTGTACTGCCACTACCAAGCCCTAAGTCAGGGCAGAATGAAAGCCAAGTTTAAGAAAATCCTTGAAGCCGAAGGAATTACATTTGATAAGGATGGAATTCCAGAAATAGAAGCCGAGGATATACCAGACTCTGTTGCTGATCGTATCCGAGACTTAACTAAGGAAGACATGGAGAAATTCCTGTTATCTGATGTGACTCAAGGAATTATTGGCTCCATTCATGGCCAACAAGGAGAAGGAGAGCTGTTTCAAGCCGTAATGGGTTTCAATACTCTATGTGCAAAGCTCGTGAAAAAACTTCGTAAGGAAGGTTTGATTATGGAAAACGAAGACGGGGACGGAGACGAAGAAGAAGAGGTTGAACTCAGTGAAGCCGAACCTGAATCTGGATTATTAAATTGAAATGTTGGGTGCTCTCGCGATTCCATTCCTCCCAAAGGGAGACAAGTCCGACAAGACCAAACGATGATGCGTAACTGTAAGCCTCTGCTATTAATGAGAAGTTGCAAATCTCACGATAACACGCAAACAACAGCCTCTCAAGTCACTGTGAGTTGCCAGCTCTTCCAACGGTGACATGGCCGACAGCACCCACATTTCAAAGAAAAGGAACAATATGAGACCTAAAAAGTCAAAAAGAAAAAGCCGTAACAAAATAACAATTCCTGATGCGCCTTGGTTGAAAAACAAACAGGTGACTCAAGAAGAAGCTATTAGTTCACTTCGGGAGCTGTTTACTCCTGAAGAACGGGAGAAGACTCTTACAGAATCTGCAGAGAAGATTTCAGAGATGTCTGATGTTGAAGTGTCAGAAGCCTTGGAAAGTATTCCAGAGCCAACTATCACTTCTAGCCCACCTGTGCCTTCCATTAAAGAAAAACTCCAAAAACTTGGAGCCAAAATCAATTCCAAAAAGCCTGTATCCATTAATCGTCCAGGAAGACGCCCTGACTATTCACATGGTCTAATTGGTTTGAATCCTGGAGACATTATTGTGTTTATTAAAAATCCGAAAGTTGAAGGAAGGATTATAGACCATACCTATGGTGTCGAGATTGCAGGTCAGATATTCAATGGAATTGTGCCAAGTGCTCAATATGCATACAAAATTTCAAACATACAGCCTCCTAAGAGGGTGACAGGTTTGACAGATTGGATGATAAAAGCCACTGGAGTAAAGATCTCTAAAGAGTACGATAAGATTGCACCGATACAGTCTCCATAATCGGGTGGGGTCAGGTTCTACCAGCCCAGGCTCGCTTCGGTTTTGTGGGGTAAGGATAAGATATGGCTAAGGATAAGAATAAGGAATCAAGCACATTTAAATTCACTCGATTTCGAGAGAAGGTTGTGCCTAACCGTAAGAGAGATGTCAAACCAGACATCGATCCTGTTGAAGAAAGGAGACCTATGGAAAAGGTCTATGTTGTTGTTTACATTGATGAAAATAGTAATGAGACCGTAGCTGCTTTTACCACAAGAAGAGATGCGGAAATTGCTGCAGTAGCCATTGTCGAGGATAAAGCTTCGTTGTGGGAGATTCCAATTACGGAAAATACTACAGACGGAGACAAACTCGGCATGGTTGATAATTGGTCGATTCTCACTAGCCAAAGAGAAAGCCTGGGAGTCTTCGACTGTCCTTTAAACATCCTGGATAGGAGAGATTATGCCTAATATCACTATGAACAAGGTCTATGTATCTGGGCCACCTAAACTGGTCACTGATCTCATATATTCAATAGAAACACGAGATCCGAATATTCCAAAAGAACAACGAATGGTCTTTGACTTTCAATCCATTATTCCAATGCCAAAGCCATTGAGGAATGTTGAAACAGGTCACAACATCGACTGCACTGGAAAGAGATGTGACCACTGGAGGGTGACAAAAGGAAAGACCGTAGCCATTCCAAGGTCCACTCTAAAGAGATGGAAAAAAAGATATGGCACTACAAATTGGTGGGATTGGTCTTCCGATAATTGGGGCACCAAATGGAATGCTATGGTACCCGAAATAGCCGCTCGTAATCCTGATCTCGTTGTTTATGAGTTTAACACTGCATGGGCAGCACCATGGCCGATATACTCCCGACTATGTGAAGCCTATCCTGAGCTGAACATAACTTGGGAAGCGGCTTTTGAAGAAGACGGATACAAAACTTGGCACGTATTTCCGAAAAAAGAACAAGAGATGGAAGAATATCAAGGAAGCTTTGAAAAAGAGAAGGAAGCCTACAATGAGTTTAAAGCCAAACTTAATCGTGGTGACATTAATCTGGAAAAGGAGTGACTACTATCAAACTGTGCCTTCCATGTGCCACGTTTTGATTAATTACTGTGCCTGTCAAATACGGGTACAGTTTTCTATTGAAAAACACGTGAGACTGTGTTAGAATTATACTGTTTTCAGAGAAATATTAGAAGGGAGTCTCGTAATGGGCAGGGTAAAGGAAATGATGAGTGAGCCATTCAAAGTGAATGCAGATGTAGTGCTCAAGGACGTTACAGTAACCTTCAAGCACTTGGTATTGTTATCTACTTTAGAAGTAGTGCCTGAGTTCTCAGGTGAGCCACATCCTGAATGTTTTGAAACAATGACGGATGGTGCCATTTTCGATATTGATGAGGCCGAGATCGACCAATTCAATTTCGAGAAACTTCTTGAACGTGAAGACGTTCAGGATCAAATCCACGATCAAGCCATGGATACATGGAGTGACCGTGTTGATTCTTCATTTAGTTAACCCCATAGAAAGGAGACGTTATGGGTAATGTAGCCACGTTGAAAAATCCTGTACAAACTGTAGGTGAGACACCTCCGATTGAAGTTCCTGAGCTGGATGGGAATTACATTGTCGATCATGATCGGCAGGGTTTGTTAGCCCACATTCTTGCAATCCCACAAGGTGACTTACGTAACATTCTTCTTCAAGGGCCAACAGGTTGTGGAAAGACGGACCTTGCGAGATGGATTGGTGCAACACACAAAAGACCATCCTATGAAGCAATGGTTGGACAGTGTATTGAGCCACTTGACCTTTTGGGTATAAAAGGAGTCCGAGATGGTGCAACGTATTTTGCAGAATCGAGATTCGTACAGGCCGTTGAGACACCTAATTGCCTTGTAATCCTTGACGAGATCAATCGATGCACTCCAAACATTCTCAACATGTTGATTCCATTACTAGACCATCGTGGTCAAGTATATGTGGAAGAGCTGAACCGCTATGTCAATGTAGCCGATGGAGTGGTGTTCATAGCCACTGCAAATATCGGTACTCAGTTCAGTGGCACCTATCGGTTTGATGATGCGATTTCATCGAGATTCATTTATACCTTTGAATGTTCATTCTTGGATGAAGAGATTGAGAAGGATTTACTCATTAACAAGACTGGTGTGGAAGAAGACGATGCAAACCTTCTTGCCAAGTTAGCCTCAACACTTCGGTCCAAAGCCGAAGGATTTGGTGGAACCCTGACTAAGCTCATATCAACTCGTCAGTTGATTGCGAGTGCAAGACTCGCTTCTCAGGGAGTACCACTCAAGACTGCACTTGAATCAACAGTGATTCCTGCCTTTGATGATGAAGGAGGGACTAACTCGGAGCGGAGTCAGGTGCTTCAAACAATTCAACTCATTTGTGGATAAATAGAGATGGGAAAAGCAAAATTCCTGTTCGACAAACCACTAGCCTCTGAAGTAGAAAGAAAAGACGCTCTTGCAAAATGGTGGGATAACCAAGGAGCCGAGGACTATTACAACGATTATAGTCAGGGTGAGCTTTTCGATGAAGAGGACTATGAATCCGTCTCCACGAAGAAGGGGGCGGCTTCTGATTGGTGGAGAGGGTACTTTGGGAAGAACTCCCGAAGCCGTTTCTATGGTGGTTATGGCGGATATATAGACGATGGTGGTGAAGAACATGAGCCACCTGAACAGTTACGTTTAAAAGACGAACTACGCCAGATAGCCAGAACTGTGAATGCAGTTCGGAATACTTCTGGTGCCCTCAAGAGGGAACGGAACCTCAAAGTAGCCTGGGCAGGTCAAGGATTCTCGAGAGCTGATCATAATCAGAACAACATGAGATCCACCAGTACCATTTATATAAGCCCAGATCCTTTAACAGAAAAAGGAACCATTAAAGCCAAATGGACTGAGGGTCAGAAACGAGATGCTTTGGTTGGGGAAGCCCTTTCTCTTACTGCAATGAAGAGAATTGTACAGCCTTCCCATGTGAAGCAGATTATGGCGAACAAACAGCCTGGTGAACATATAGCCCAACTATCACTTCTCGAGATTGATGAACGAGAACGTGCCGTTCAGTTGATGATTGCTAGAGAGTTGTGGAAAAGCCTGGAAACCTATACTGCACAACAAGACCTGTTAAAAGATTACAGAGGTTGTCGTGCCTACTTTGCTGCCTACCTAGCCTTCTACTCTGATGAAGGTTACAAATCCAAGTTAATAGCCTCCATGCAGGATGAGCCAGAAAAGATTAATGCATTCCGAGCTGCTGCAGTATTAGCCTGGAACATTAATCATTTTGGACACAAGAGTGACCAGGTGAATCCTCCTACAGGAGATGTTGAAGAAATCATGATTGAAGCCTTTGAAGTTTTGATGGAAGGATTGAATCTGAGATCAACTTCTCAACGATGGGAAAAAGCAGTAGAAGCCGCACAGATACTACGTGACTTGGACCCAGAAGGTAAAGACCAGGATCAAGAATTTCTGGATCAATCTGGACAAGACGCAATGGATTTCATGGATGGTGCAAATGGAGCCAATGGAAACACTGAGAATATGTTTGGCACCCAAGTTCAGAATGCTTCTCAAATGCAAGGACAAGTAGACTGTGATGACCTTGAGGATGACGAACAAGCCAGTTCTGGACTTACAGAAATCAGTGAGACTGCAAAGTTACATGAAGTGACGGATGCTTCACTAGCCCATGGGAAAATGGGTGGTCGGTGGAATCGTAGTGTGCTTGAAGCTGATCGAATAGCCGACCTCATGCGTCAAATCCGTGAGGAGACTGCAATGGTTCTTGCTTCCTTGAAGAAGGTTGTTGAGCCATATGCACATCTGCCAGTGCTTCCTGAATATGGAATGCGTTCTGGAAGACTATCGCGTAGTTCTCTTTGGAAGGTTACAACCAATCTCGTTGATAATGATCGGGTGTTTTTCCGTAAAGTCACGCAGGGGGTTACAAACAAAGTCTCGATTGGTTTGTTGTTGGATTATTCTGGTTCAACAAGTGGTGGAGTGCTTGATTGTGAGAAACGGATAGCCGTCATTCTTAATGATCTGTTCTCCATGTTCCACCAAGTAGACTTACACCTCTTCGGACATGAAGACGGTAATTATAACAATATTTACCACTTTGAAAGCCTGAAAGGAACTTTAGCCTATGATTCAGGAGGAGGCACCAACGAAGGTACTGCTCTTGCTTGTGCGGCCAAAGCCCTTAATCAAGTTACTCCAAGAGGTAGACGTAAAATCCTATTTGCAATAGGTGACGGATGTACTGGACCTGATGAGATTAAAGCATCAGTTAAAGCCATACGTCAATCTGGGATGGAGGTCTATGACATTTTGGTTACTCAATATGATGATGCCAAACATCAGGCCGTAGACTGTTATGGGGAGGGTCGGGTGGTGACACTCGATCCTTGGACAGAGATCCAAGAGAGTAATATGAGTACAAGTTATGGAGACAATTCAGTACTGATAGACGTTCTCATGGGTCAACTCACAAGGATCATGAGACCATGGTTGGTCCAGATGTTTGCGAGACTTAATAACATGGGTTCACTCTGAGCCCAACTATCAAAAGGAGACTCTATTATGGAGACTACCACAGAACAGTACGTTCCTGTGACGGAACAATTTTGGCAGGAGCTTTCTAATTTCCTGACAGAAGAATCAATCACCGCAATGGATTTGAAACGAGCTGGATTGAATTACAATACGGCTCAAAAAATCGTGAAAGGTACTCGTGCGACTAAACGTGTAAGTGCCAAAAACATGATGATGTTCAAAGATATTGTAGGAGACCCATCAAAGTATCGTGTGAATGCATCAGAAGTGGTGACTTCACTTGATGACATGTTGGGAATTAATCTCACTTCAGACAAGTGAGACAAACGTGTTGAGACACTCGCGATCTTGAATATCTGATTCCTAATGCCTACCGAGGCTATTTTGGTGAGTTGGAAGGTAAGCCATGCTAGAAAGCCGGATGGATGGAAAGGGATGAGGATTGAATCTCGGGAACCCTTGACCCTAATAAGGTGTAGTGACTGCCAAGTGGCAGAACCAAGGGTGTTGAACGAGACCAACAGGCCGAACAGTCTCAACACATTTTTTTTAATCATATAATACAAGGTAGCCTTATGCCGAGAAAAACAAAATCAGAAACCAAGAAAACAATCCTCAGCGGCACTGCTGTAACTAATGGTGCGGAGCTTCATTTGGAGCTTCCCTATTATGCAACAGTAAAAATCAAAGGCACAGCACCGATGTTGTTTCATCGTTGGGACTGCAATGATGTTGATGAGAAAGCCAATGCCCCAAAAGGGTCCAAGACCAAAAAGACAGACAACCTGGAAGCCTATGTTTGGAGAGATGAGGACACAGGTGAGCTATGTCTGCCTTTGGAATATGTTCGTATGTCGATGGTGAAAGCCTCGAAATACTTTCAAGACCCTGCGTCCTCCAGGAAATCTGCACATGATCTCGTGAAAGCATCCATCATTCCTATGGGTGAGCTTGCTTCACTAGGGACCAAGGATTGGGACAAAGTGGACAGGAGACGTGTTGTTGTGAATCGTTCAGGTGTTAATCGTGAAAGACCATGCATGAACGCAGGTTGGGAATGCGAGATGACCTTTATGGTTAATGCGCCTGACCTAATCCCTCCTCACAGAGATCAGGGGACAAAGCTTCCCGATTTCAAATCCATACTTGATCGAGCTGGTTTGTTCGAGGGAGTTGGAGACTTCCGGCCTACCTTCGGAAGATTTACTGTGACTGGTTTCGAGATTCAGACTTCTTCGTAATAGCCTGAATTCATTTTGGCACCCGACATCTGCATCGGTGAGCAGGATCAAGCCTAGTTCTGAGTGGTCGGAGGTTGGGTGCCACCTATCAAATAGCCAGAGTACGTGCCATGAATAAAGAAAATAGACGCATAATTTATGCACAGGTGCCCTACGAAGGTTGGGGCTCCAACAAAGAACACAATTGTTCTGGTGGTTTGTGTGCTCATCGAATAATGATGGGTGATCAGGTGTTTATGGTTGGTGAGCTTTTCAATTTAAAAGCAGATGCGGCTATGTGTTGTAGTAAAGAATGTCTTAAAAACTTGGCTCTTAACTGGGATATGGCAGATAGAGATATTCTAGGAGCCATCGAAAGGGGGATGGATGCCTAAATCAGATAAGACTATTAATTATACTTTTGAAGACATGGTAAAACTCAAGACGATGGTCGATATGCACATGAACCTAGACGCTAAGGGTTATGAGGGTCATGGCACTTTTGAGTACAAGGGAGAGACATATGACACCAAATACGCATATTATTTGGTGCTTCATCTGGAACAAGCCTTTATGCCAAACAAGGAGGGACGATGAGCTATCTAACAGAAATACCTTGGTGGCACTATCCAGTTATGTTTTTCGTCTATTCGTTTATAACAGGTCTTATTTTCCTATGTGGCTTTGTTACATGGATATTATGGACAAATAAAGAGATCCACCTTATTAAGGATGAAGACGATGCCGAAGAAAAAGAAATACATTCCTAGAGATCAGGATAAGAAATGGTTGGAGATGGTAATCCATATCACTAAAGACGGTGGCACTTGGGGATGGCCAGATGCACAAATTTCTTATCAATTTAATAAGACGAAGAAGGTAGCCACTATCACTTCTGGAGACACTTCTTCTTATGATGCCTATGTTGGTGGTGAAGTTTTTAAGTCTATTGGATGGACAGTTCAAGGTATGGGCACGGAACGGTGAGCAAGGCTATGGTCAGGTTCCGTGGAGTATGGTTTCGGAATGGTGCGGATCGGATCGGCATGTCTCGGTTAGGTGCGGCCCGGCTCGATCTGGTATCGGTTCGGCACAGCGAGGTTCCGTATGGAAGGGCACGGCAAGTCAAGGCAAGGTGGGGTCGGCTTTCGTAATGTCAGGTGAGGTTGAATAAGAAAACATATAAGCCTCTGGTGAGGAATGGCTCGCTGATGTCCGCTTTGGTGCGGTTGGCAATGGCGGGGAAAGGTTTGGTGCCGTAAGGTAAGGAGATCGAATTAGAAAATAGTGGTAAGATCGGGTTAGCCACGGCCTGGGTGGGTGTTGGCTCGGCTAGGTCCGCAGAGGCTCGGCATGGCAAGGTGTGGAAATCGAATTAGAAAATATAAGGAACGGTCTGGATCGGCTCGGCACGGTTAGGCAAGGTTCGGCAGTGCATTGTTGGGCAAGATGGGGTATGGAGATCAAATAAGAAAATATGGACAGGAATGGCAAGATATTGTGTGCTCGGGCGGGGTTGGCTATGGCTGAGTAGGGTATGGAAATCGAATTAGAAAATATGGAAACGGAATGGCACGGCAAGGCGGGGCACGGTCCGGTGAGCATTGGTGAGGTCCGGTCGGGTGACGCATGGCAAGGAAATCAAATTAGAACATATGGATGGCTATGGCAGTGCTGGGTGAGCATTGGTTCGGTAGTGTTCGGTGGGATGCGGTATGGAGATCAAATAAGAATATATAAGGCTAAGGTCATGTTGGGCTTTTCGGGGTCCGGCTTGCTGCGGTCTGCTCAGGCACAGTTAGGTACGGCACTGTTTGGTAAGGAAATCGAATTAGAAAATAAGGAGGGGCTTGGCGGGGTGTTGTCCGCTTCGCTTCGGTCGGCTTTGGTAGTGTAATGTATGGCTTGGAAATCAAATAAGAATATATGGATATGATGCGGCTAGTTCAGGTACGGCGAGACCCGGTTCGCTCCGGTCGGCTTCGGCAGTCTAAGGACAGGTCTGGATCGGTTCGGTACGGTAAGGAGATCAAATTAGAAAATATGTTGGCTTGGTGCGGCGTGGTTATGCATGGCTAGGCCCGTTGCGGAAAGGTGATGTAAGATAAGGTTCGTCTCGGTCGGGTAGGGTTGGCTCGAGTATGGTTCGGTGAGGAAACATTAACTAAACAAAAGGAGACCCAATGGGAATAGACTGTTATTTAATTGATCCTGATTCTAATAAAGTATATGCGGAAGAGACTGGTCAAACAGATAGACTTGGTTTTAATACATTATCAGGAGATGCTGGTTATTTACGTGAGGCTTACCATGGTGGGCCTTATGCAACACAGGTGCTCTTAGAAGAGGGTTGGAATGATGGAGACATGGATGGTGAAGGTAACTTTGAGATTCCTGCGTCTATTCTTCGGAAAAGACTTCCGCAAACCCTAAAAGACGCGGCACAGAGAAATAAAACAAATTATGACGGTGACCTTGAGAAAGAAGTGCTCAAGTCCTTTAAAGACTTTGTTGAGCTTGCAGAAAAGTTGGAAAAGGAACGTGGGAAGCCTTGTAAATTTTATGTCTCTTATTAGGTTCCGTCAGGTGCCGTTAGGCGGGCAGGGGTTTGGTATGAGATGGACAGGCAAGGTAAGACTTGAAGTGGTGCGGTCGGGTGTTCTCCGGTTGGCTGTGGTCTAGTTTGGTGCGGTTCGGAAAGGTATGGGGGCTTTCGCCCCCTATTCACTTAGAAAGTGGAGTCACTTCCTCCCATGTCTCCTCCTCCAGTTTCTCCTCCTCCAGTTTCACCTTCAGGCTTACGATCCTTCGGTGCCAGATACACTCTGTAATCTGGTTCATTGTCCTTAGCCTTAAAAGAATTTTTAAGCACCAGAACTTTGGTGTTTTTACTTAATGAGCCACTTAGATACATATCGCCTGCCTTAGACTCTTGTTTCCATAGGGCACACACTTCTACTAAATTAGAATCAGCCATTTGAGATCTCCTTCTTGGCGTTTTCGATTCTTGCAATGATCTCATCTCTGACATCCTGCAAGGTTTTCTCCATATCATCAATTGATCTCACAACAGAATAAAATCCACTGTGGGCTTCTATGTTGTCCCGAAAAGACTCTTGATGTTCGGAGAGTTTTCCCTTCTCAGTCTTGAACTCAATCCAGATAGAGACAGGTATATTAAAAACTGGATAGTCTATATGACAATCCGCTAAACCACGCATGGCGACTGGCCTGAAGCCACCACTCTTAGTAGGAACAGGAACATTATTGAGCCTGACCGCAAAAAATCCATTTGCCTTCAGCCAGTCTAACACTGACTTCTGAATAATAGATTCAGAAGAACTAAGTTTCTTGGTCCGTGCCTGCCGTGTAACCCTGGTGGTCTTTCCAACTGCTAAACTACGTTGGGATAACCTTCGAGTCTTTATAGCCATGAAACTTTCTTAATCAGAGGGCACACTCATTCGTGCGGGCAGTGACGAAATCGAGGGCGGACCATTGAGACTTTATCTAAAATAATGGTACTTCAAACAATCCTGCAGCACCTCCGAATATCTCGAAAGCCAACCACAGAAATGGCAACATTGAACCAATAGCCAATAAAGCAATTAAACTTGAAATAATATTCATTGATCTCCTTTCAAGGTAGTTAGTTAATCTCTCATTCTCTAACTATAGTCTATCAAGCCGTCTCGCTGCAATCAAGTTAAATTTTAACTTATTTACACCATCAGGCTTTAACTTTGTCAAAGAAATCGCCGGTGTCTGCTGCCGAGTCTTTAACTTTTTTAAAGACCCCACTGTTCAATCTCTCCACTTTTTCTCTTTCAACCAGATAATTCATAGCCTTTCTGACTTTGACATTGAATGAGCCTTCATTCCCTTTAGTCCTCCTGGTCACATACTCTTCCGATAGATCAAACTCGTCTTGTAAAAATTCTTTTATTTTCTCAGAAGTGAACATAGAGTCTACTTGTGGTAAGAATCTCTCT
>Ga0080013_1003276_pt1 | contig 17379 bp, 26 predicted proteins | sample ETNvirenome_6_85_FD_69236 | JGI IMG/M metagenome (GOLD analysis project Ga0080013, IMG submission 69236) | Marine viral communities from the Pacific Ocean - ETNP_6_85 (SPADES assembly) (version 2) | ecosystem: Environmental > Aquatic > Marine > Oceanic | place: Pacific Ocean | collected 2013-06-19 | reverse complement strand
CCCCTGTGGGACCAGTGATAAAGCAGCAATGGCTGGGTGTATAGCGGCCAGAGAGCTTAACCCACCCAACCAAGTAGCCGAGCTACCAATCGTCCGAGCCTTCTTCAAACCCGTATGATACGCATAAGGCTCACCTTGTTTAGTAAGAAAAGACCTAGCGTTCCTGACAGCCGCCCACGCATCGCCAGCTGTCGGGGCTGACTCGATGGCATTCACTGTCAAATCATGACTCAACTCTTCTTGGGCACGAGTCGAATAATTTCCAGCCGAAGAATTTTTTACAGCATCAGACAGGGAGATCTCAGTTATGAAGTCTGTGGCAACGTGGTCATCGCCTCGAACAGAATCAGCGATGGCATCTGCGCGTCCTCTTGGGTCTCCTAGATACCCACCTCCGTAGTCCACGACTAATACACCGAATGGAGATACTCGTCCATCTCTCTAATGGTAGCTGGATCGGGGTCTCCTCTGTAATGATGAAACTGATACAGATCTTTACCTGATGTTTTGCCTTCAAGGTAGTCATAGATCATCCCATCACTCATTCCACTCTCAGACATATGAGCAAGGAATAAAGCCTCTTGATCTGCCTCTGAAATCTTACCCTTATCAAGGTCATTCCAAGTTGTATTCTTCAACCTCGGAGGTAGCATTACCTGTTGATTGCGGTCTTTTTTGGGAACGTTATAGACGCGATCTAATATATTCCCCAGACGGTTTAGGGCTGTTTTGTAAGTGCCCTTAAGAATCTGATACTTGCCACGGGCTGTGGATCTCGTACTTCTCGTCCTCTTGCCGTGTTTGCTTTCTACTCCAGACACCTGCTCTCCAAGAGCGCGGAGCTTTTCTGCGTTTGGCACTCTAAGTCTTTCCCCAATGTTATCAATCACTAAGTCAACTAAAGTGGGGGGCAATGAAACATCGGTCTTAAAGTCAGTAACCATAGGAGGCATAATACTGGGTTGTCTACTACCCAAAGGAGGCAACCCTAAGTCCTCTCGATTAATCACTTGTATATCGTAATCGCTGGTTGCCGGATCACCCCACATACTACGTATGAATTGCTCTTCTTCGCGTTGCCTTCGATCCATAGGCAAACCTAAAGCCTCATAATTTATAGGGCTTCCACCCCCCAACAGGGGATCATAAGTTGAACCGGGAATCCTTTCCTCTTCTTCTTGGGGCCACAGGCTTCTTCTCTCAAAGGGTAGCCTTTGACGTGAGCTTGGGTGATATCTTACACCGTTTGCCATTTCTTCCCTCCGGTTTACGTGGACAATATCTAGGACTAGTTCAAAAGTGAAAGGGGGCCGGGGGGGCTTACCGGCCAGCTACCCCGCTTCTGGGGGATAAAATGCTACAAGTGGGGGAGAACCCGACTTAACATAACGTACGTTACGCGAAGCATACTCAAAGTAGGGGAATTCTATGCTACTGAACTGGTTTGGTTGGTTTGAACTGCGTGCGTTAGTGCGTGAACTTTATTGTTCACAGCCCAACAAACGGAAAGTCCCCTGCATCCATCCACTCAGATACCCTGCGAAGGTAAGCCTTGTCCTCGTACCTCTTACTCCATAAGGGAGTGTATCCACTCAGGATACAGTTGCTTGCTAGGCATAACGTAACACCGTCACCTAGGTAACCGTCTATGGAGTGTAGTCTCTCGTCTATATACAGTTCATAGGCTTTGTCATAAAGAATAGGTTTCTTCCCCCGCGCTTTATAATATACATAGGGAACCATATAGGGTACGTTGCGTAAAGCCCACGTCGCCCAACACAGGGCGTCTGACAGCCTATTCATCGTCGATCCACCTGTGCTTGTCCCTCATATAACGTTTGTCATTAGGATGACGCTTTGGCTTATAGGGAGAGTGCTTCTCCACTAGGTTCCTCTGCCTCAACGCCGCTCGCCTTGCCTTCTGCTTCTGCCTGTCGTCGGTCACGTTTAATCCTTAAGTGCTCCGGCCTGCAACATAGTGAGTTACCACAAGTATGAGTCAGGTACCCTGTGAAGTCACCATAGATAATCTCATACATGAGTCTGTGGACGTATCTCAGTTTATCACCAACGTGTAGTCGTCCATACCTCCCATTAGAGGTTCCATGCCATACCAAACAGTCTCCCTCTACCCCTGAGAGTCTAATTATACGACTGAATACATCGTTTACCTTTGTCGGCGGCGTAAAGACTCGGTAGCCACCGTGTCCATACACGGTGTCAGCTAAGTTGTCGCTGTATTGTAAACTTTGTTGTGACGCACTACCCCACTGGAAGTCATACCACTGTTGATATTGTGGCGATTCCCGGTCGAGTTGCGAAGTAAACTCGCTACTCGGTGGACTCCGCATGATCATCCTCAACCGGCAGCAACTCAGCCTTGACGAAATTGCCGTCATCATCATAGACGTGCTTGCACTGCAATTTGCGCCGCACTGTCTGCTCAGTAGTGATGAAGCTACCATCCTCTGGTATGGTATGACCACGCATATTGCTGAACATAAGGTCAGTCAGCATCATGGGACGCATCCCAAGCTCGTTCATTCCACGGGTGAACATCCGGTCGATTGCCCGGACCTGATCATTGAACAGCGTTAACTCTCTTACCATATTACACCTCCGTAAACCATTAGTTACCCCCCTCACTTGTGTGCAATAAGTATCCAAATTATGCAATCCTCCCATATAGGGTGACACGGATTAGGCAGTCCATATCTCCGTCTCAAGGTCTGAGAACAGTGGCAGGACGTCACGCTTATACATAGGACGAAGCTCACGCCAACGACTCCACGTCACATTGACGACCATGACCTGCACCTCCTTGCTCATCTCCTTCTCAAGGAAGGACTCCATAATACCAAGACGCGCCATTCCACGTATGTCATTTGGCACTATGTTCTTACGTCCGAGGAGTTTAAGTGTTTGTTTTGTAAACCTTCTCTTGACTACCTTCTCGCAAATGGCGTCCTCGAGACGCTTCATATAACAAAACTGAAGGCAATATTTGATCCGTGCATAGTAGGAAGCATTCCTCGACATCTTTGAGGTTATCATAGCCACAGACTCCCACGGAGCCTGCCCTATCCCTGTGACCATCTTGCCAAGGGAACTCCCTACCGTGAATGAGGATAGTAACTCAGGTTTCAGAATATACTCCTTTGAGGGGCTTCATAGTTGGCTCGTGCTCTGGCTATTTCAACGTACTCCGGGTCAAGCTCGCACCCTACAAAGCTGAATCCCTCCATCTTAGCGGCCTTGCCAGTGCTACCAGACCCTGTGAATGGGTCGAGGACAGTGCCACCGGGAGGAGTAACCAACCTGCAAAGGTAGCGCATCAGGTCATTAGGCTTAACCGTTGGGTGTATGTTCTTGGCTGTCTGCTTGCGTCCCTCGGACGTCATGCCCATGTATGACTCTCCATCAACACCCGGTAGTTGCTTGTCAGGAAGGTGTTCCAGCCCCTCGTTGCGGTCACCCTTGTTGGCTTTAGGGCAATAGAAGTACTCAGCCCACTCCTCGTGGAGACCGTCGTGCATAACGTTAGCCGGGAACTTGCCCTCTTGTGTCCTACAGCCGTCGATGTTAATGGCTCCGGTGCCGTGATCTAGCACGTTCTGGGCCACAGTGCCCTCAAATGGCTTCCTTGCCAGCACTATAGGCTCGTGCCCCGGCTTTAAACAAGTGCCCCACCCGTCCCATTGCTTGGCCTCATCAGAGGACGCTGCGGTGACTTCATAGGTGTCGTTCCATCCACCCTCGTAGAACTCCGCTACCTTGCTGGGGTTATTGAAGTTATATATGCCGCTCCCGCTATTGGCTCTCTGTCCCTTAACGTCTACAACCTCTCGCTCGGCTCCCTTCATCTTATCAATAGCTATACTTACATTGTGGGATTTAGGGAAGCCAGACCCATATAGCCACATCATCTGGTCCCTTATCTCAAAGCCTGCGTCCTCAATAGGGATAACACCCCTGTGGTAGGTCCGACTGCCAAAGAACGCAAGCAGGTGGCCTCCGGGCTTGAGGACTCGGTAGCATTGCTTCCATACCTCAACATCCGGCACGTCATAGTCCCATGCCTTGCCCATGAAGGACAGTCCATAGGGAGGGTCTGTCACTACGGAATCGACCGTGTTAGGGTCGAGGTTGAACAGCTGTTGTCTACAGTCACCTTGGTATATCTGTACGGTCATTGTCGCTTCTCCAGTTTAATGAAGTCGTCTAGTAATAACAGCACCATATCATCGGTCGTTCCATGCTCTCCTAGCACCACAATGGGAGTAACACCCTCTGGGGAGTTAGCCCTGCATTGTGCCCAAGCATCTCTAATCCAGTCTGGCAGTCTCTTCCTGTGCTTACACTCTATACCATACGGTAAAGATGTGACTATGTCATTGTTGGTAGCCTGATCAGCTACCGGACAGCGTCTGGCCGTCGGGTCAATCTCTTTGAACCGCTCGGCTATACGCCGCTCAAACCGTTTCCAAGGCTTATCCATCCAGCTCCATTCTCTTGGGTGGGTCACTAGGCAGGTAGTAGTTCATTGATGCCATATCCAAGTATAGGTCAATCTCCTCCTCGGCACCATCGAAGTGTCGAGCCTTGGCTATGGATAGGTAACCGTCTGCACCTGCCTCATAATCCTCCTTCCTGTAGTACCGACCAAGGAGGAGGACATTGTCGACCCTGTCGGTCAGCTCTCCAGCACCCCTGATAGACCATTTGTCTATCTTTTCCTTCATGGACATCCCTTTCCGGGCGTGAGCTATCAGTATGATATGCACCTCTAAGTCTCGTGCTATGTCAGCAAGCTGGCACACAAGCTCCTTTTGAGCGGTGTAATCGTCGTGCCTAATGCCGGAAATGGTCATCAGAGAGTCTATGAGTATGTACTCAACGCCATAATTGTCTACAGCGTATCTCATACAGGCATGAAGGTGCGTCATGTCAATGGTGCCTTCCTTGTCGAGGAACCAGAGGCGTGTCGAGGCCCATGAGTTAAAGGCCAGACCGTAGTCGAGCGTCGGTGTGACGTCTAACGAGGCCTGTCTCCACATACGTGCCAACTGGTACTTGGGACTCATCTCCAAGGAGACGCTAAAGCATTTCTTTCCCTCCATCATGGCGCAAAGGAGTAGCTGGCCTGCGAACAAACTCTTACCCGACCCGTTTATGCCACCCAAGAGGGTGACCTCTCCTACCCTCAAGCGGAACCTGTCTGCCATATGGGGGAAGGGTAGCTTGACTCCGGTAATGCGTTCGCCACCAAGGTAGTAGTCCAGCACCTCTTTGGTGAACTCATTAGCAGAGAGGATACTCCGCTCCTCCTCCACCTTTAGATAGGGTTCCAGCAGGTCGAGGGATAGTTCTGTCATCTTGGCGTCATCCTGTCGGTCTCATGGATTTGTTGCTTGAGTGCCAGAGAAGCTACCTTCAGTCTGAGCTTCTCAATGTCCTTAAACAATTCGAGTAGGTCATGCTTTACATCTTCTAAAGCATCATCGGCATCTTGTAAAGCTCTATCTACACTTTCAAGTGGCGTGATCAATCTAGCTCCCCTCATAGTAGTCTCCTGTAAGTTGTAGCCCCTTTAGGGGGGCTACAACACTATACTTTGAGTCTACCTTCTATTTGCCCTCTTGTCCACCCTCTCCATTACTAGGGGGACCGTCTACTACTCCCATAAGGTGTTACAACTGGGTTGACTCCTGACCCCAAGGAAGCGATACTGCACCTGTCAATACGACACCAACCATGAAACGAAGAGAAACCAACATGACCTTAACCACAGCAACAGAGAGAGTAACTGAGCTAGGAAAGAAACGGGACGATGCACTACGACGCATCGAGGACAACCGGAAACGCCGACCCTATGGTGAAAGAGACAACCCCTACTACGATGATTGCACCGATGCGGTCTGGGGTCTCTACTACGCAAACATTAAGAGGCTCGCCACATGAAACGACGCAACCAAAAGGTGAAGCTGGAGAACAAGCTAACGAAAGAGGTCAGGGAGGTTAGCGTAATCATAGCCGACTCAAAGCAGGGGTACTTGGGGTCGGTACCCACCGGAAACCCTAATCATTTTGACTGGGAGTGGTACCCGCCCAGCAAATGGGAAGAAGTCAAAGCTTGAAGTATTTCAATAACCGATGTATCCTAAAGATAGGAGGCTTGTAATGCCAGATGATAAAGTTACCAAATTAGAACCAGTCGTTGGAGTGCATGAATCATACGTCCGACGATATGGATACCGCTTTAATGAGGGACCGGGTGACCCACGCGATAGCGTTGATGACTATCTCGACCGCACCCAGTACCTTATCCACTCAGCCAAGGAGCCGACCAAAAAATAATGAACGAAGGAACCTATGAAGACTATATTGCGGTATCTCGCTACGCACGATACCTGCCTGACCTAAAACGCAGAGAAAGATGGGACGAGACCGTAACACGCTTCATAGATTTCTTCGAAGGAAGGTTTGGAAACAACCCGGACTATACCCGGACCTTTAAAATCCTTAAGGAGGCAATCACCGACAAGAAGGTATTGCCCTCCATGAGGGCCGTCATGACTGCGGGTCGAGCATTGGAGCGAGACCATGTCGCTGGGTACAACTGCGCTTATATTGCCGCTGATAATATAAGGGTCTTTGATGAGTCCCTGTACATTATGTTGTGCGGCACTGGCCTTGGGTTCTCTGTAGAGCGACAGCACATAGCCAAGCTCCCAGAGGTAGCGGAGTCCTTTCACGACACCGATACGACCATAGTGGTCAGCGACTCCAAGCTGGGCTGGGCCAAAGCTCTCAAGGAGCTGGTCTCCCTGTTGTACCAAGGGGAGGTGCCCAAGATAGACACCTCAAGTGTGAGAAAGGCAGGGGAAATCTTGAAAACTTTCGGAGGTCGTGCGTCTGGACCGGAACCATTTGAGAGGATGTGCCGTCACTTCATCAGGGTCTTTAAGGGAGCCGAAGGACGTAAGCTCACGTCCATTGAAATACACGACCTCATCTGTCACACGGGTGAGGCTGTCTTGGTGGGAGGGGTAAGGCGCACAGCTCTAATAAGTTTGTCTAACCACTCAGACGAGAGGATGCGTCATGCCAAAATGGGTCAGTGGTACCTCGAAAATCCCCAACGAAGTCTTGCAAACAATTCAATCTGTTATACAGAGCGACCAGACATGGGAGCTTTTATGCGTGAGTGGCTGGCAATTTACGAGAGTAAAGCCGGGGAAAGGGGTATCTTCAACAGAGAAGCTTGTCTCAATATGCTCCCCGAACGGCGAGATGCAGACCACGATTTCGGAACGAACCCTTGTTCGGAAATAGTTCTTCGATCAGCCCAGTTCTGTAACCTCACAGAGATAGTGGCTCGTCATAATGACACGGGAGACGACATATATAAAAAGGTAGAGCTTGCTACCATCCTCGGCACCATGCAGTCGACCCTCACAGATTTTAGGTACCTACGTAACATATGGAAAAAGAACTGCGAGGAAGAGCGATTGCTTGGGGTAAGCATTACAGGAATATACGATTGTCCTTGGTTGTTAAAAGCGGACAAATGGGATCTGGCTGACCTAAAAGAACACGCTGTTGCGGTCAATAAGAAGTGGGCCAAGAAGCTGGGCATCAACCCTGCCGCAGCCGTTACCTGTGTGAAGCCGTCGGGCACCGTGAGTCAGCTTGCCTCATGCAGTTCGGGAATCCACCCATCGTACAACGAGTACTATAAAAGGACCGTCAGGAATGATAAGAAAGATCCGCTTGCACAGGTAATGATCGATGCTGGAGTCCCCCATGAGGAGGACATCCACAACTCTGAAGCTTGGGTGTTTTCCTTTCCAAGGATGGGGACCGGAGTTTATAGATGGAAGGTAACACCTATAATGCAGTTGGAGATGTGGAAGAAGTTCGCTATAGGGTGGTGTGAGCACAAACCCAGTATGACCTGTTATGTAACCGAGGACTCGTGGGCAGAGGTTGGGGCTTGGGTATGGGATAACTTCGATGAGATGAATGGGATATCATTCCTTCCATCGGCTGACTCAGACCACATCTATGAGCAAGCTCCGTACCAAGACTTAAATAAGCTAGAATATCAAAGCCTTATGAGACAAATGCCCAAGACAATAAACTTTGAATTTGAGGAACTCCAAGACCACACCACTGCCAGTCAAGAGCTGGCCTGCACCGCTGGGGTCTGTGAGATATGAGCTTCCCCAAGATAAAGCGGTGGATCAGCAAGCCCTATATTAAGTTTGTGTCCGACCTGCCCTGTGTGGTTTGTGACGCAGAGGGGGACCATGTAGTCGCCCATCACCTTAAAGGGGCATACTCGCCACACAGTGGCGGCATGGGGCGCAAAGCTTCCGACCTGTTCACGATGCCTTTGTGCTATGAGCATCACATGGACCTGCACACCGGAGATGGGGAGCTTAGAAAGCGTCAAGCCTACATGATATTTGGAACACTTGAAAAAGCCACAGATAGAGGTATACTGAAAGTAAGATGACTGAACTCGTATCAATGGAGGACGCTATAAGGGCCGCTGATTTTCTGCGGGACCAAGCGTCAAAGATAGGTGAGGTTGAAGCTCACCGCTACCACCTTGAGGACTTCCGTAAGGTCCAATTCTCTGTGTTATGGGAGAAAGCACCGGAAGGTTCAATAGCGTCAAAGGATGCTTGGGCTTATGCCCATCCTGAGTACGTTCAATTCCTCGATGGACTGAAGGTAGCAAGAGCCTCTCACCGTAAATATACGCATCTCGTCGAGGCGGCTAAACTGAGGATCGAAGTGTGGCGTACCATACAAGCAAACGAAAGGGCCGGGTCCGTTTAATGACTGTAGAAGATGTCTATACACCCGGCGAAGACAACGATCAATGGCAGTCTGATCAAAACGACCAACTTCAAATGGAACACTCACAGGGAGGTAAAATGGCGTACGATAATGCACCGAAAGACAACGCAGTAACTATATGGTTGAACGAGGGACCAAAGAAGTCAGAGAAGTCACCTGACTTTGGCGGCAAGGGTTTAATTAGGGGGCAGGTGATGCGTGTCTCTGGCTGGAAAAACATAACCAAAGACGGCAGAAAGACTATTAACCTGCGCTTTCAGTTGCCGGATGGTGAAGAGCCTGCGCCAGTTAAAAAAGAGGAGCCGGATGACGACTGGTTCTGAAAGGAGAACCCCGAGTTTGCAGAGATTGTTGAGCTGGTGCATAAGCACTTTGGTGAACCCGAAAGCATAAGGACAAGGCATGGAACACCCAATAACGTTTCACGACGGCACTGAAAAGACCCTCTCCTTTAGAGAGGACAAGCACTGGTATAGTGTTGATGGGGACTATGTCCCCTCTGTAACAACCATCCTCAATGTAATCAGCAAGCCTGCCTTGATGCCTTGGGCTGTTAAGATGGGGGCTGATTGGTTCGAGTCTAATTGTGAATCATTCTCAAACGCAGAGTTGTCCATCAAGGACATGGTGAAGGGAATCAAGGGAGCGTACCGTAAAAAGTCTCAGGACGCTCTCAACATAGGTGAGGCTGTCCACGCTTGGTGTGAGCAGGCCATCAAGTTCAAGCTGGGCGAGGGGGCGATGCCATCCCTGCCTGACAACGCTATAGTCAGAGAGTCCATTGAGAACTTTAGGGACTGGACTAAAGAGAACGACGTCAAGTGGCTCTCCTCAGAAGAGAAAGTCTATAACCGCAAGTACAAGTACGCTGGGACAGTCGACGCTGTCGCAGAGGTTAACGGCACCTTCGGGGTTATAGATTTCAAAACGAGCAAACGATTGTACGATGAATATGACCTGCAAGTCAGCGCCTATGGTGAGACCATTGAGGACATCTACGGCAGAGACTGCGAGTCATCTTGGCTCCTGAGGTTCGATAAGGAAAATGGATCTTTTGAAGCGAGGGAGCTTAAAGGAGAGGACCATGCTGAGAACTTCATGGCCTTCTATGGAGCGTTGTCGCTGTATAACCGACTAACTGTTCTCAAGAACAGGAGGAAATAATGACTCTTGGATTAGCAAGCTGGCCTAAAGCGGTGTGGCGAGGTGCTTGGGAGGTGAAACAGGGGGATGATAAGGAACGTCCTATAGAGGTTATTGTCCCGGACGTACCCCATGAAGGGGCGCGGCTTACAAAGAAACTCACCACCGACATGGCAGTGGAATTAGCTGACAGCTTACGGTCAAACGTACTTGATGTGGAGGAAGCTCATAAAAGCTTCTGTCACCACAGTCAGATAGATTTCACAACCTTTGATGGGTCCATAGTAAGAGTTAGAGCAAAAGATGTGCGTCACATATCAAAGAACGGGGAGAAGGCAATGTTCCCGTTGGTTGAAGGGGAGAAAAAATCCTTCATCACCTTGGAGGTGACGTCAACCGAAGCCGCACGAGTTATGGAATCAATGTGGCGCGACGCAGAGGAAGAAGGTAATGAGAAAAGCGTTTTTCGACATCGAGTGTAATCACTTAAATGCAGACTGGGGTCTGCTGATCTGTGCCTGTATTAAGTGGAGCGATAAGAAAACAATCGAGACGTTCCGCATCACTGACCACAAGCAGAAGTCTCTGAACGATGACAGCGGAGTTGCCTGCGCTATAAGAGACTCTCTTGAGGACGCTGACATCATAGTCACTTGGTATGGTAAGAAGTTCGATGTACCCTACCTGCAATCCCGGCTTCTAAAGTGGGAGAAGACTATTATGTCACCCAACATATCTCACCTTGATCTCTGGGCTACTGCTAGGTACCAGCTCAGACTGTCGAGCAACAGGCTCGCCAACATTGAAAGGTTTCTTGGGCTACAAGCAACAAAAACTCCCATCAATCAGGGAGCTTGGATCGAAGCGCTTGCTGGTTCTAAGAAACACATGAAGATCGTGGTCGATCATTGCAAGCAGGATGTATTGATGTTAGAGGAGGCGTATAACAAGATGCTACCTCTAATAAAGAATCACCCTCACCTTGCTCTCAGGGGTGGGCCTTCGGATGGTTGTCCAAAGTGTGGCTCCATCAATATGGAAAAGATGGGGCACCGGATAACTAAGGTAAGAAGGTACCAGCGGTGGAGATGTAATGATTGCGGCTCAACCTGTAGCACTCGGGTCCAAGACAAAAGGGAGCCACTCAAGTTTGTCGCTTAATGGTACAACCTCCTCAACACAGCCCTTGGGAAAGGCTGTAATGCCGTAGAGTATGGGTCTTGCCTCACCCTTGGCTTCATCAGTAAAGTCTTCGAAGTCAAGGGTCGAGGCGATCTTTACGGTATCATCGGTATCACATACCAACCACCCAACAGAATAGAATGAAGGGCACTCCACTTCTTTAGCCCTCGTCCAGCTGTCATCAGCTAGGACGTCTCTCCACTTAACTACGACGAGCTTTTTTTCTTCCGCTCCAGTGGGCCGGGAAGTACCCATCCCAATACCATCGGTACGAATATCAACAGCAGTAAGAACCATCCTCCCATCTCCACTAGGGAGCCTAACAGACTCCAAAAATTATCTGGTGCACAATCACTCATAACTTTCTTTCCTGCGCCCCCAATCGAGGTCGCCTCCGTTACCACATCCGCAACTGCACTCGTCACCACAGCTCCCGCCACAGGAGCAAGAATCCCCGTCGATACAAGACCCCCGGCAAGCGCACCCGACCCTCCGGCTAGCCCCACTATACTGGCCTTCTTCAAAGTAGTGCATCCTATTAAACCTATCAGTGAGAGGGTTAGACAACTTCTTGAGGTGAAGACCACCAGCCAGTGACCCAGCCTACCAGAGCTATGATCACTATGATCCCCACGGCTGCCCAAAACCTTTTCTTTCCAGCGGTTAAATCTTTCCATTTTTCCATAATATCTCCTAGATTAAAAAATACCATATCAACAACACTGCGGCACTGATATCAACGCACACAGACCAGCACAGGTATGCCCTGAATAACCACTTAGGACAGTTCCTGATTAAGTTTATGCACTTCATCCGATACCTTGGAAGTAAATATAGAAGGTAACAACCCATGAACCAAGGCAGTCAACGACAAAAGAAATAACTTCAAGGCAAGTCCCCACGCAAAATGTAGATGTCTCCCCCATGATAAATTTATGTCCTTTAAGTGACTCATTCTATAATCCTCGCTACTACGATGTTCCCTTCCTTGTTTGTTTTTAATTCGACCTTCCGCTTCTCGCAGGTGAAGCGAGTCTTCCCGGATGCCGTGTCTTTCCATCCATTTCTTTTCAAGGTACGTTTCATGCTCAGGCATCCTGACATCCCCATTTCAACCCACTGACCAGTGCTTGGATTTTCCCAGTGGCCCATCCATTCCTTCAGATTATCGTTCATGTATAGTAGAAGAACAAACATTACTTCCATTAGTGCGCCCCGTTTTGTGATTTAATTTGAGCAACCTTGTCCTTGAGTATTTCCACCTTGGCCTCAAGTGCTTCGATTCTCTGACGATAGAAGTCAAGGGTAAGTGCCTGCTGCCTGTCGAATGGAGCCTCACCCCCCTCTATCATTGCCTGTAGCTTCGCAAATTCACGGCTTAGATGTTCTATTAACATATACTGTTCGGCGTCATCGGGGAGCGCTCCAAGCTCGCCCCTCGGCCACAGCTCACTAAAGTTACTGTTTTTAGTGACAGCTGATTGCATAAGAATGTAGTTCGTCTCCACCTTATTTAGACGCTCCAGCACTCCGAAGTAACCCCATGCTCCCACGCAAACTGCACCGATCAAACCGATCAGGTTCCTTACGGGCATACCTACATTCGTTTTATCGCTTAGTGCAACAACATCATCCACCACTACTTAACCACCTTGTGAATAGTGAGCCTCCTACTCCTGACAGCCCAACGGTAGCGAGGACTACACCGATCCCAATTCCTCTCGTTCGTTCAAGCTGTTGGTCCAACTTGTCCAACCTGTCGTTCTGCTCTCTAACCATAGTCTCAAGGCTGTCGACCTTCTGGATTAATTTTCCAATCTCAAGATCGCTAACCTCACTCATCATAATTCCTCAAAGTTCTGTTGTACTTCTTCTTTAGGAGGTGCCATACCCTCTGGCCTTGCAAACGTCTGTGCGTTTAACCCAGAAAATATCAAGCAGGTTCTCGCTTCGCTAATATGTAAAACAGCGGCAGTCTGAGTGTTAGGGTTATGCACAACCACTATACCTGTAATGGGTGTCTCCTCGAAGGTCATCATTATATTCACGGCGTAGTCAACCGTAAGCGCCCCCATCATTTCGGTCATGCCGGGGGTACAGATAACCGGGAACGATACCATTAACTTCTGGGCATTCTCTGGTGCATCGGCCTTGGCTGTCATGGCTCCATATATACCGTACAGAAGAAGCCACGCTACCAAAAGTATTTTCACTGTGGGCTTCCGCGCCCAGCCCCACCAAACTCCTCATCAAGGAATGGGGATAGAAGTCCTCCGACCATAGCTGGTGCAACGTTTGGATATTCCTCCTGTACAACAGGCTCTGTCTGAATGCCTGCCTGACTTGGGAGCATTGTGTTGACAGCCTTACCGGGGTAAACGCTCTTGCCACCATACGCTTCCATCTGTCCTTTCAAGAGAAGCTTGTTCGCTTGGTTGACGGCACCGACATCCCTCATCAAGTTAATGCCGGGTATGTTAGCAGCCCTTCCAAGGATGTTCTGGAATATAGAAGTGTTGGAGAAGTTTGCACCCATGTTCTGTTTCTTCATTACGCGAGCAGAGTTATAGAGGAACCGACTGAGCATCTGCTGGTCCTTAATGTCAAACATAGTATTCAACAGGCCAGGATTTTCCCTCTTCAATTTATACCAAAATCCAAGCATCGTCTTCGGGACAAAGTCCCCTGATTTATTCCTTGCGTTTTGTATCATGCGTAGGACAACCTCGTCCCTTATGCCACGCCACCCGTCACTCATAACACCGAGTCTCTTTTTAATCTCAAGAAGGTTCCTGTTCAAGAATGGCTTAGACAACCACCCAGTGTTAGTGGTGTTCAGAATAACATTAGCCGCCTCGTCTGGCATGAGCTTAATCACTCCCTGAGAATCAACCACCTGTGAGGCTAAGAAATTGGGGTCTTCTTTTGTTGTGGCCTGCCAATCCTTGCCAAACTTCCTTCTCAGGTTAACAGCTTGTTGCCAGAACTGTATGTTCTTCGGGTTGCCTAAAACAGAACCCTTCGTTATAAGATCATTGATATAATCATCGAAGTTCCTGACCATACTTTGGACTGCCATTGACCCAGAGGGGTCCGATCCCTTCAGGGTTGTAGCTGCCTTAGAAGCCTCTGACCTCCACTGAAATAAAGATCCTATGGTTGGTCCTGAGTCTTTAAAATGAATCCCAAGCTTCCCAGATGCAGCTAAAATATCATCCAACGCACTCATGTGAATGCCATAAGCATTCGTGGCTTCTAGAGTACCCCCACCACTGACAAACCCAACCTGATCTCTTAGAACCTGTCGTTCAGTTGTTGGAAGAAAAGCCACCGTCCTTTCGGCATCTCCAAACATTACCTTGAATGCTTGGTGGTCCCTAGCAGATAGAATCCCAAGCTCCGCAAGGGTTCTGGATAGAGCAGTGTCCCTTGTTGCACCTCCAGCAAGCGTCTCTGCTGCTGACTCAAGCTTCTGAGCCTGTGTTGTACGCTGTGCTTCCGCAATGTCCTGCGCGGCACTCCCTCTGGCTCCAGATGAAAGGAGATACTCCTGTTGCTGGGTAGCTGTCCTTTGTGACTTTTCACCAGCCGTTAATGGAACGGTCAGATCCTCATCGAGACTCCTTGCTACCGTCTCGGCAACAGCACCCTCGGTGCCGTACTTGCGTTCCATCTCATTAAACCACCTGCGTAGTGGTGGTTCTATCTCGGCAGCTACTATCCCAGCCTTCTCGAGTTCCCTTATTGCTTCGGGGCTTAAGCTTCCACCTTTAAACCAAGTGGCGGCTTTGTTGTAGACAGCCCTTGATAAGATACCACCGTAGTGAATCGCCGGAATACCAAGTGCTCCCAGAGCACCAATCAACACAGCCCTTTCACCCTCAGGTTGTGGGCCTCCCAGCGCGTAAGAGCCAACGTCCCTTGCTGTCGCTACTCCTGTAAACGCAACCATGCTTCCAAGCATACGCTTAAGCATATTACCGTAGGCGTAGAAACGACTTCCGGCTGAGTAAGAGATAAGCTGTCCACCCAGTCTCTCAATGTCTGCCACAGAAAGGCCCGGTTTGTTTAGATAGAAATCAGATCCATCTATGGTTATAACAGTGTTGCCGTGTTTGTCGCGCCAGAAATCAACGCCAGAGTCTTGACCAAGAGTTTCTTTAACAATCCCGGCAAGCTGGTAATCATCTTCGGTAACAGCTCTACCAGCGCCAATCTTCGCTGACTGCACTGGGGTGTATCGACTCTCACCACCACCGTAAACGAAAGCTTCTGGATCACCACCCATTGCCTCCCAAGTACTTCTGTCTGTCATCTCCGGGACTTCAGGGAATTCAGTTCTATCGGTACCCACAAACAAGCTATGTAGTTTGTCCCACCAAGTGCCATCTGCCGCTTGCTGATCTTGGCCCAGTATGTTAAGCATCTCTGACTTATCAATGCCAGCATCCAGTAGTGGTCCGTATAACCGCTGTTGGTTCTCTTCCTCAAGCATCTGCTTGATTAGAGACTGATCTTTTCTTGAAAGTTCTGCCATAATTTTACTCGTTCATTTGTACTTCGTACATGAAGCCATCCTTTATTATAAACAGCCTCCCCTCATACCTAAATGGTCGGGGAGTGTCTACTTTGCTAAACTCTTCGAATTCTCCAATCGCACCAGAGATAACTGACCAGTCGCCATCGACTGACGGGATTCCTACCGTCGGTTTATCCAAACTGAAGTATAGATCTTTTGCTTCCTGTGGAATTATTCCTCCAACCCCCTCTTCATCGTACTTAAGCCACCTAGTAACCTCCGGTTGTTCCAGCATCCACTGAGCGAAACCTGTAGGAGATCCCCGACCCTTTGATGCGGAGGGCCAACCGTATGTGTTTATATATCTAAGGGCAGCTTGCCTTCCACTTATAGTCTTAAGATTTATGTTTCTGAGTATTTGAAGGAGAAGTCTGTTACCCTCTACCGACTTAGAAAGCTCAGGGGCTATCTTCAAAAACATGAGCATCTCACGCTCGGTCACATTACCCTTGGTAAGCTGTATATTCCTAGCACCCAAAAGAGTAAACAGGGAATCTAAATACTCTGCATCCCTTACATTTATGTCTGAGATCCCACTTGTTCTTTTTCTGGTTTCGGCTATAAGATTCCTTTGTTCATCACTACCACCAGCAAATGAGCTTTCAATAAACCGCTTAAATATCATCATCGGTCTGGCGAGTGGGCCAGTTTGAACCGTCCCAGAGTCAAATATGGCAAGAGCGTGGTCAATCCTTTGTAAATCCACAATCGCATCCTGATAAACCCTGTTTGGGTCCATGACAAACTGATAGATATCTTGGTTAATCTTTTTGTTTATATCTATTAAGCCCTTGGTTTCAACCTCGGCTTCTTTGATCTCTATCTTGCTGGTTGGTGTGGTTTGCCAAGTTGCCATCAAGTCTGCGGCTGCCCTGTTTACCCAATCCCCCTGACTAACACCTTGTTCAAGCTGGTTATACTTCTCCTCTTCCGGTAGAGAGTTCCAAGATTGCTGGGCAATGAACAGGGCTTGCTGCATCGTCTGTCCCATCGCCGGGTTGTTGGCGTGGTAAGCCGTACTGAGTTTGCCCATCTGCTCAATCGTCGCGCCCTGATTAGCTGCATCCTGTATAATCTCAGGGAAGGATTGATTGGTATAGAAGTCCTGCGCTATCAGCCTGTCTGCGGTGTCCTCGGCGTTTGTCCTATCTAGCTTCAACCTCTGCAAAACCTTAGTCATAAAAGCATCGGCTTCAGACGTACCTAAAACTGCATCCTGACCCTTTAGCTTTTTGAATATCTCGTCAGCCTTAGATAGGAGCGCCTTCTCTCTGTCGTCCATATCCGTAAGGAGCGTCCAAGCATTGCCTGTAGCACCTGTGTCATCGGGTGGACCGGTCTGGGTGTAGCTGGAATCACTAACCTGAGTAACTCTTTCGTCAGTCAGCCCATCATGGTCCGTGTAACGTTCAACCGTAGTCTTGACCGGGGGTGGCTCCTGTAAGAACCCTAAAGACTTCGGCTTTAAAAGCTCATCAAGATCTTCTTGTGGTAGTAAGGAAAATTGACCCATACTTAACTCCCTAAAATTGTCTTCCAGTATTCATCGTCTGTGCCCATGATTCCAAGCAAGCCACCCATTTGTGCGGGAGGGAAGGTAGATG
>Ga0080013_1003275_pt1 | contig 17380 bp, 38 predicted proteins | sample ETNvirenome_6_85_FD_69236 | JGI IMG/M metagenome (GOLD analysis project Ga0080013, IMG submission 69236) | Marine viral communities from the Pacific Ocean - ETNP_6_85 (SPADES assembly) (version 2) | ecosystem: Environmental > Aquatic > Marine > Oceanic | place: Pacific Ocean | collected 2013-06-19 | reverse complement strand
TTATCAACCATCATTGGAAAAGTATCTCCACTAACCTTATCTAAGGCTGTACCGACACTATTAAGAATAACGACATCCCCAATATGTCTGTCATTTTCTATTAAATATTCATTTAAATTCATTATGCTAATTCCAACATTGAAAATGGAACTCTGTAAGTCATACCATTCATATCTACAAGTGCTTTTTTAATGTTCATCTTAGTAACTACTCCTGGAGTCCTTTTTGTTTTCTGAACTACGAAAACTTTAGAACCAACACCTAATGTTGATTTACCCAACATAGTCTTACAATCATTAATAAATGTTGATAGTTCATTCAACTCTGAAAGACTATCCAATTTTCTTATTTCGTTTTTTATGTTTAACATTATTTTCTCTCTCTTATTTATACCTAACGCTACGACAAAAAAACGAGAAAGTCAAGCCTTTTTTTCACTTTTTTAATAAACATTAATTCCGTTCATCGCCATATCAAAATCATATTCATCTTTTGGATTATCAAAAGTCAATCCATCCATCCCAAGTAACATACCCCTTATATCTAAATCTTCTTTGTCAAACCAATCTTCTACAACATCAAAATCTTTGATTGATAAACTATTAAACCATTCTGGGTCGTGTTCCATAATATCCAATGGATTATCTACATCAAACGAACCATCTTCCATCGTTGGCATTACCACTCCAGTTGATGAATTAAACATACAACCAACTGAATTTAATATCTTGAGATGGTCAAGTCCATTTTCTTTTGTTAAATAATTTTTCATTGTTTTTATCTCTCTCAATTCCTACCTAACGCTACGACAAAAAAACGAGAAAGTCAAGCCTTTTTTTCACTTTTTTCAAGTTTTTTTATTTCCCTTTTTACTTGAATTTCGTTAATCAAAAATTTAACTGCTTCTTGAACATCTGGATCAAGACTTTTAAATACTTTTTTTATTTTTTTATTCATCAATTTTATTTCTCCGATTGTATAATTTAGGATCTATAGTAGAAATATATTTAATTAATCTACCACATTTTTTGCAACATATTGGTGTAATATCTTTTGTTGATGGGTAGGATGATAAATGATTCTCACAATACTGTTCTATCAATTCCCATTCATCTGGTTTATTCTTATTTAAAGTCTTTCTATCTCTATCTTGATTACAACATTTAGTATATCTATCTTTTGATTTCTTACCACTTTTCTTTTCTTTAAAATAATCTCTATCCATTTTCGTTTAATCTTGTCCTTACTTTCATAATTGCTTTACCCAATAGATTCTCACCTTGCCAGTTGGATTCATCTAAAATTTTATCATCATCACACGATAAACCAATACCCCATATAGTATCATATGGACTTGCTTCTACAATAGTTTTATCTCCAGTATCTAATAATAGTTCTTTCAATGTTTCATCTTGGGTAAACTTTAAATAATTTGCATTAACAACAATATCAAACTTATGTTTATCCCAAACATCTTGATTATAATTACTAACCATTCTCCCCAATTCCTTTTGTACTGATGGATACTCTTCAGACATAATCATATCATAAACTTTCTCATCATTAAACAGTTTTGCCTTTTTAGCCATCATATATTGTTCACAAGAATAATATGTAATATCTTCTTCCACCATAGTGTACTGGCTCCATTGACAAAATATACCATTCCAAAAATAAATATGGGTATCTGTAATTCTTTCACCTAACATATTTTTATTTCCTTATTTTTATTATTGAGCGGGTGGACGGAATCGGACCGACAGCATCAGCTTGGAAGGCTGAGGTATTACCATTATACGACACCCGCGTCGGGTAGGTAGGATTTGAACCTACAACCCCGTGCACCCAAAGCACGTGCTCTACCGGATTGAGCCACTACCCGTGTAGCCGATAGGAGAATCGAACTCCTGTTGCCAGGATGAAAACCTGGAGTCCTAACCACTAGACGAATCGGCCATAAAAAAAGTTCTATGATATACCTGCCTGCCCTCCCGAGTCTGCTCAAACCGAGCATGTCAAGTGACTCCAATCATAGAACTTATTTATATTCATTTTATTTTTCCTTTGAGTGCTGGACAGGATTCGAACCTGCGAATAATGGATTTGCAATCCACCCCATTAGACCACTCTGGAACCAGCACGGCCTCTAAGCTTGTTCCAAAATGATTCATTTATAACGTGAGTGCGGTAGGATTCGAACCTACTTGATGGCTAAACGGATTTACAGTCCGCCCCCTTTCCAAATCGGGCTACACACTCATAGTGGAGCTGGAGGGAATCGAACCCCCAATACCGCAGTGCAAGTGCGGAGTTATCCCGTTTAACTACAGCCCCATACTTCGTGTCAATCACGACACAAGTTTAAATCTCATATCTCTTTATAACATCTTTCCCTATACTAAATGGTATAGACATAAATGTTCTCTCTTTTAAGTTAAATCCCTTTGACCTTAAATATCCTAACTCTACTTCATTGTTAGAATACTCCATTATTAAATCTTGTGGATATACTAACAATTCATGTCCAGATTTATTCAACTGAACAAAATGTGTTGTGTTGGATTCATTGTATATTCCATCCCAATAATGATTCCGTTTCCTAATCTCTATTCTAAACCTATTCTCTTTCTTCCATTGTTCCCATAGGTTACTAAAAGATAAATGCGATATTTCTATATCATAATCCTTACCTTCTAAATCTACTCCATACTTACTACCGTGTTCTAATACTACATTTTTAAGTTTAAACCACTCTCTAATAAGAATTCTATCTCTCACATCATCATACTTTAGCATTTGTTGTCTGTTCATCTTACTGATACCCTATTGATAAATCTACTGTTCTACCTTCTCCAATAGCATCTATCGTATCCTTGGCTTGTCTTAATCCCATATTCACTTTAAGTTCATCGTGCATATATTGTCTGTAATACTTAATAGCATTTATCTTTTGATTCTGTGATAACAAATCTTTAATGGTATCTTCCACTTCTAACATTTCCAAGTTATCCCATTCACCACTCTTAATCTTATTACGGATTCCCCATATTCTATTAGAGTCCTTCATAATCTCTATTATCTTTATTCTTATACTATCTTGATCGTGGTTAGAATTACCAGTAACTATACCTCTCATCCACTCTATATTCACTTGTGTCTGTATTGAGTGCAGACTAAACAAATGATCTTCATTTGGTATGTCGGGTTCTGTTTTTTCTATCAGAGCCTCTAATGATTCCAATCTTTCTAATATCTTAGCGTTATCCATCTATATCTCCATCAAGACACATAACACAAGGACATAGACCCGTATCATATTTATCTATATCCCCATAGTCATCTGAATCGTAGTCCTTTATATATTGTTCTAATGAAACTACATCACTAGCCCCACCATAGTAATATAACCACTTATGAAAGTAATGATTATATTCTTCTTCTGTTATGTTTTTTATTTTCATATTCATTATGTGAGTGCGGTAGGATTCGAACCTACTTGATGGTTAAACGGATTTACAGTCCGCCCCCTTTCCAAATCGGGCTACACACTCATTCTATTAAATCACTCCACTTTTTTAGTTTGTTCCTTTTTACCTTAACTCGTTCTTCTATATCAGTATAAGAAACCAAATCATATTCGTGTAATAATTCTATCATACACATAACATCGCCGACTTCCTCAGTTAATCTTTCATTACCGTAATAATCTTTTTTTCTGATACTCTTGGAACACTCTTGTATTAACTCACCACACTCTTCCATAGTGATTGTTAATAGTTCTTGTAATTTGTCATCCATTATTATACATCTTAAACAAATCGTTTACTTCTACCATATGTTGTTTCTTAATAAAATTCGGTTTATGATATTCAAATAACTCTTTTAATTTATTATACCTATCTACATCATCACCATACTTCCTACCTTTAGGAGAATCAATAGATAGCAGATGATTCTTCCTTGCCCAATTATCCATAGCCATTTTAAGAACCCTAAACTTATTAGGAACACTATTGTCGGTTTCCACCATAACTCCACCTATATTATATTTTCGATTTTTATTCATACCTTGATCTTACGAAGAATAATTGAGAATGTCAAGTGTTTTTTTAACTAATTCTAAATCACTTGGTGTATCTACTGATATACTATCATAATCAGTTATTAATACTTTAATTTTTATATTATTATCTAATGCTCTTATCTGTTCCAACTTATTTAATTGTTCTCTTTTTGTCGGTTCTAATGAAGTATATTTCATTAATATTTTTTGTCTAAATCCATATACTCCAATATGTTTATAAAGACCACCAAGTTTATCAATAGTATTTCCATTAAATAGCTCACGAGTAAAATCAGTTGCATACATATCTTCATCCACACACAACTTTACCACATTTCTATCTGATAAATCATTCATACTTAAATGTGTACTGCCTATCGTTGACATATCATCAACTAACTCAACAAACTTATCTATTAATGCTGGTTCGATTAAAGGTTCATCCCCTTGAATATTAATAATCACATCTTCATTATCAAATTGTTTAGCAACCTCTGCAACTCTATCTGTACCTGATTGATGTTTGGTTGATGTCATTTGTACTTCTATATTATGCTGTTGCACAATATCATATACTTCCGAATCATCAACTGCAATTATAACTTTATCTAACAGATTAGATTGTTGAACTTGTTTCCCTACTCGTACTACCATTGGTAGTCCATCAATATTCTCTAATATCTTATTTGGAAATCGAATAGAATTTAATCTTGATGGTATTATTCCTATATTCATATTATTAATTTGATCTTATGAAGAATATATGAGAATGTCAAGTCTTTTTTTTAAATGAATGGTGGTGTTTCCTGCCGTATCCATTCTATACCAGTATAACCTTTTTTAGTAACTAACTTTCTAACATCATCTTCACTCTCTTGTGATAACCAAAACCTAACTATACCTATTGTCGGATGAGTAGCTTTAATGTGATACCATTCTTTCATAATAAAAAACCCCCCTGTCGTTTTACGCGTCCCGTCTGCGACGGGCCGTATCATTAATCCTCTAATTCAATACTAATAAGATTATCACTTCCCGGCCTCTCATTATCCAAATCCCAATCTAACTCCCATACCCAATCAGGACAATCTTCAAGATCACCACCAGCTTCTTCCCATTCTAAAAATAACTGTTTTTGTTCATCCGTAATTTCAGCATGAAACAAACATTCATTTTCTTGTATTTCTAACTTTTCTAATGTCGGCATTTATAACTCCTTTATTAATAATACTATAACCTTTAACTATAAGTATCAGTTACTTTTTTAAAACACACATTTATTTTGTGTCAAATTAATCACTTATCTAATTTACCCTTTAATTCTATAACTATTCTTTCTAACCGTTCTACCTTACTGGCAAATCTATTAATAGTCTCACCATAGTTCTCCATAAACTTATCATTCCGTACATCAGCCCTTGCATCAGATTGGTTTAACCTATCAATTAATTTAATCACTATGCCATGTACATCCGTAATCTGTGACGATAAGTTATTAACTATATATTTACCTCCACCTACTACAAGTAATATAAGTACACCCATTACTCCAAAACTCTGAATGTACTCAAATAATTCTGCGTTCAACTTCTCTCTCCCATTTTATTGTGTTCTTTACTATAAATATAATATATACATTACAAAATACTATAACTATATAAAATAAATGAACACGACATAATCAAACAGAGAAAGAAAAAGCAATGTCACATAGTACAATCAAATAACTTAATGTCATAATGTCATAACCAGACGGAGCTGAATTATATTTATCTCGTCAGAGATAGCTAATATGTATCAAGAGCTATAGCCCCAAAAATTGACACCGATATGCATTCCAATCAGAGCCTCTGACGTTATGTCATACCTTTTCACGTTCACGATTAATTATACCCCCCCGATCTTGCTCTGTCATTTTGTCAGTTTCGTAGGCAAAATTTTTTTATCTTATTCGTGGCATAGGGAATGGCCGAGTCCTGTTATCTTATAACCACAGAGTCGGTTATCGTGTGGTGACAACTATTGGACTCGACCTGTGTTGTGTTGGATTAAATCTTAGTCTATATACCACTCGTCATCAGACTCTTCGTATTCCATAAAATCTTCTTCGAATGATCCACTTACAGATGTGTCATCACCGAGTAGATATGACATATAGTCAAATTTTCCATCGGGTTCTGACATGAACTCTGTATTATCATTTGTTTCTTGGAAATACTTTAGAGCTTCTTCCGAGTACGGTATAGTCTTTTTAGTAGTATTCTTATTCATAACAAAAAATTATTTAGTTAACGGTGATGATATTCCTTAACTGTAATTTTTGTGGAATGGAAAGGACTCGAACCTAACAGAAGTTTTCAATCGGTATGTTAGATTGATTAATTCTAACACCCTACTCACTCCACCATTATCTCAGTTGGATTATCATTCCAACCTTTACGACATACATTCCAAATTTTTTCGTGTGTCTCAACGCCCCTTAGACACTTTTATATGAACCTAATCAAACGGGGTTAAATCAGTATTTTTAGTATTTCCATATCATCTCATTCATAAACGATCTTACGACAAATAAATGACAAAGTCAAGGCTTTTTTTCATTTATTTACTTATTAGGTGGTAATATAGAATCCTCATCACGTCCAGATAAGTATTTATCAAACGCTTTTTTATCTTTAAGGAGTTCTTTAGGACTTTTTACCCTAACTTTTAATTTAGTACCACCTAAATCCAATACTTTATAAGTAATACCCTTCTCAACTACTATTACTTCTTTATTATCTGGTTTAAATCTATTGACTTTTCTCATAATATTCCTTTATTTACTTAACTTAACATTCGATCTTACGACAAATATATGAGAAAGTCAAGTCTTTTTTTAATTATTTTACAGGCTTCGACCAGTATTCTATCTCCATGGCCGTGCATATAGACTAATCACCTCATGTTTTAAGGTGAATAGACTACTTATTCCCCTTATATTATACTATTTTGTGATTGTATTCACAGCTTATAACGTCAACCTCATAGGGTTGATATATTATTTATCAACCTTATAGGGTTTATATTTCTTGGTCACTTTCTTGGTCACAGCTTAGTCACTGTATTTCACGGAATATAACAGAAATTCATAAAATTATTTAGATTGTCCGCCTCGATTCGGGCTGGCTTTGTATAGGCAACAGTTTCACATTACTGATCTTACGAAGAATATATGACAAAGTCAAGCTATTTCTTGCTTATTTTGAGAATATTCCACCTTATATTATTAAGCAAATCGGGAAAATCCTTAATCACCCCATTTCAGAGCGAAATAGTTGAGATATGTCGTGGCTGTGTCACCTGTGAGTAGACAATCCAGCCGATAATAGAATAATTTTTAGTGAAATCGTGTGACACTTTGACAGAATGATACGAAGCGTGTGTGAAACCTGGTCGGGGCGGAAAAATGTGACATAAAGACAGACGCACAGAAGTAAAAGAAAGGTGGGATATATTTGATATGGATAAAAGTGGGTAGTTGTGGGTTGATGTGGTTAGTGATACTAACCACTTGATGTCTCATTTTGAGATGTCAAGATTGGTTGAGTAGGTAAATTATTTTTACCTACTGAAGTTATTTTTGTTTTCGAATATAAGAAAATATCCAAAAGACTAATATCATTAGGACTATTACTATAATTGAATCGTAGTTTGTTTCCATTGTTTTCTCAAGACAATGAAAGAGTTGTCATCTTATGTTATATAAATATGATATATATCTATTTATTGGATATAAATTATAACTTAACCGTGAGGAGAATATTGTGAAAATAAACAGATTTAAGAATTGGATGAACAGATTAAAAACAAAAAAAGTACACCTTCCTATCCATATTATAGGTGATATAGAATTTCCATCAGTTGATTTGGATAATGATTATTTTATGAATAGAGAAAAAAGAAGAGTAAATGGGTAAAATTACATTAAATAAAGAAAGGTTGGATAAACTTCAAGAGATAATAGAGGCTCAATTACAAGCCCTTCAACAAGCTCATTTCGGTAAGGAAGAAGTTCGTAAACAAATAAGTAAAATTATTATATCTCAATTCAAAAAATATCTAAAGATTTATTAAGTAAATTGCCGTTAGGCTTCACTCATCACTTGGCGGATAACTCTTTCCCCCCACCCAATCACATATATCAGAGTTTATTCATTACAAGAATAATAAAACCTATTGTAAGAAATAAGATTAGTAGATAATATCCAATTTCAGAGTTTATCTTATTCATTTTGATTTCCAATACTATGTATCCATTCCATTATAAAGTGAAAAGGATTCTTTTTTTTCAATTCTTTTTTCTTGGTCTTTTTCTTATGTTTCATTAGAAAAATTCTTGAACAATCGAATCAAGAATTAATAGACCAGCAATCACTATTAGAATATCTAACCATATGTATCCTGAAGTAATCATTTAAAAAAGTTATTTCCTTTTATATCCTTATATTCTAATACTCTCCCTCCAGATGACGATAACCACCCAACTAATATAATACTATCAGAACCTTTTATACTATGCATTCCATTACTATGAGGTATATATATTTTAGTGTGATGTGTAGGACATAGCCATATTCTATTATGATCTTTATCACTTCCACTTAGTTCACGTGGAATAATATGATGATAATTGATTTGACTTCTATGGTTAGTAGAGTAATCACAATTAGGGAATTTACAATTATATTGTTTTAATTTAAGATCGTTCACCATTACCGAGCCATTTTTGTGTTGTACTTTTACTTGTTGATATACATTTTATAAATCTATTCATTATTCTATTCCATTGAGTAGGATAGTTAAATAAAAGTAATTTCATTTTTTCTCGTAGTTTGGCTTCTTGTTGTTCGGTTTTCATTTGTATTTCCTTGTGTTAAGTGTCACTATGTCCACACCTAATGCATTTATTATCATTCTCTTTTTCCCACTTACCTTGTTGTTTTGTGAGTCTCACATAGTTTAAATATGAAAACAATACAACTAAAAACTGCCATTTATCATAAGAAAAGAGTGGTAACATAAAGACCATTATAAAGTTTCTCGCCATCCACCTGTCAAATGGAGTAGGATTTTTAATTCTTTTACCCCACCTTATCATTTCTTAGTGTCTCTAAGTGTCTTCGTTAGTAGAAGTATAGCTGTGTGGAATAGGATGTCCCATATAATTCCTATGTTTTATTTCGTTATGTGTTTTTTTCGGAATTATAGCTATTTTCTCATATTGTTTATTGTTTCTTGGTGTTATATACTTCATTTGTTCTTTGGTCCAAAGAATAATAATTTCGATTGAGAGACTAATAATTTTACCGATGTTTTTCCATATTCCCATAGTGTTTTTCCTTTGAGTATTTTCTAAGTGTCTTCGTTAGTAGAAGTTCTAAGCTGTTATCCATAGTTTATTAATTAGTATGACCGAATCGTTATTGAGGACTGAGCGTCCTTGAGAAACTTGTTTCGAAAGGATTCTCGTCCTAACGATTGGTCGGTTACTATGTGTAGGTGTCATGCGTATTTGTTTTCACGCGTATTCTTCGACACCCTCTTCTTTCTTAATAAATAGTTCCAAACTGAAAATGTTGTATATATCTATATACGGGAGGCGTATTCGTCCTCTCGGGACGCGTTTCGGGGGGTTTTTTTATCTTTTATAACAGTCTGTACAAATAACCTTACTATCTCTATAATACCAATCGGCCCAATAAGAGTCTGAAGTATGTACAGTTTGATATACTTCTCTCTTACAGTCTGTGCAATACTTTCTTGGCTTCTCTCTGTGTTGTAGGTGTGGTCTTTCCATAGTCCCAATAAGTATTACACGGCACAAAAAAACCCCACTAACTTATCTAATGAGGTTTTAATGTTAGAATTGGTTACTTAGAACCAAACACTTTACTGAAGAATCCCTTCTTCTTTTTCTTTCCTTTTTGTATTTTCTTTCCTTTTTTCTTCTTCTTTTTCTTTATCTCTTCCATACCGGCTTTGTCACTATAGTCCATGGCTGGTAATGTGGGTACTGCTCCGAATAAGATGGTTAAGGAAAGGATATATTTTAATAAGTTTTTCATACTGCTTCTCCATCGAACTGTTAATGATAAATATAACAGGGCACAAAAAAACCCCACAATAAACTATGTCATATAATGGGGTCTTTTTTCCCAAAACCAAAAGGAGGTTCTGGTTATGTATTATAAATTTTAATCTTCGTCAAACTCAACGTCATCATCACCTGATCTATAATGTGTATTAGTGTTTGACAGGCCGTTTGGTGATATATTACCACTCTGTGCCCTTGAAAAATGGTCTGTTCCATTCTTACCATTAAATGAGTTAATTCCCATACTATGTAGATTAGCACTTCCACCAGCAAAACCACCTCGTCCATTTGACTTTGTTATCTTTCCTTTTTGTATTAAAGTACTCTGACCATTCAAAAGTTTATCTACTAATGACATAACATTTCTCCTTATGTAAATAAATCATACATTTGTTTAAAAAATAACCCTACGAAACCTGCCCCTATTACTCCACGCCATTTCGTAGTGTCTTTTCTAAACTGAGTATTCTGTTTAGACTCTGCCCATAATCCATTATGTGGATCAAATAAATTTTCTTTAATGAATTTGATATCTTCGTGCATCTTAGAACGGTCTTTTTCGGCCTGTTCCATTCTTTCTAATATTACATTCAAATCTTGTTTATCTTGTCCGTTCACAAATGTCTCCATATTTTTATACCATTTTGGCAATTCATCCAACGGTCAATCTCCATTTATTATTTTTTATTTAATAGTGTGTCACATCAGGTCTGAAGTAGAGCGGGTGTAGTTGTTTTGAAAAAACTTTACACTTTTATCATGAATGAGTGTTCAGAACATTTCCTTTATAATATTAATTATGCTCCCCATTCTTCAGTTGATGTGAAAATCTTTATCTTTTTCACTTCCAACTATAAATATTATATATATAGAAAATCATTAGTTCCGTTTAATTATATAGTGCCCAATAAATGTTCTAATCTTTGGTTTACCACACTTTTGTCTATAGTAATTTTCTAACCGTGTCCAGGGACAATCTAATACTCTACTAAATGCTAAATACATTATCCATCCAATAATAGGAACAGATATCCAAAACGGTTCCAGTATAACTACAAGAAAAGAACTTATTCCACATAGAAGTAGATATATCCAATGAGTAGCCTGTATTAAAAACAATATTAACTTATTTATTATATTCATCAAACCATACACTTTTTAACTATACTTCTAATGCTCTCCGATACCATCCAAACAAAAACTTCTCTTGTTCTGGTTTCTTATTAACTAAATCATAATAATGTTTTAGTCTATAACAACGAACTCTATCTACTTCAGGTGTGTGTTTAGATAATGCTGCTTTAGTACCTGGACCAAATCCACCATCTACTGTTAACTTACCACCTTTACCATTTATTGCCCGTTGTAATACTTTTACGGCAGTTCCTCTACCTTGATTTATACACATATCAAAATAGATATGTTTTAAATCATCTGGTAAATCATCTACTTTGTTCTTATCCCAATAGTCTTTCTTGTAGATTTCCTTTGCACCTTCTTTGGTTAGGTTCTTTATATCTACATCGGGATAGAATCGTTTAGTTATGCCGAAATTAGTTTCCCCACCTAAATCAGTTGGATCGTTTACATACCCACCTTCGTGTTTTAATACACCTTCTATAATCTCATCAAACTTTGACATTTCTTCTTTCTCCTCTATTAAATCAACTTTATATTTAATAAATAGACTTTTAAGAAAATTTATTATTATGTTTATCATACTTTCTTTTTATTAGACCTAAACCAAAAGTCTATAACCTTACCAAATGAAGCTAAAAATCCACCAACTATGATGTTAAGTAAATCTCTAAACTTCTCATCTAAAGTCATTGATGGTGAAAATAACAAATAAATTATCCAAGCAAAAACTCCAAACATAGCAACTGTAATAGTAAATTGCATCCAATCTGGTAATCCATCTCCACCATGTAATTCATCTGGTCCTGTTGGTAAATTAGCCATAATAACTCTCCATTTTATATTCAATTATAAATATTACTACAAAGTTATTTCTATACCTATCTTACCCTTATAATATGAAGTTCCTTTTAGTTTGGATACTTCTCCTTGATTATATAACCTAACTTTGTCTGTAAGTTTCCAAGACACTTTGAACTTATCTTCATATTCAAATGTAGTATTATCACCAGCCTCATCGGGTGGCATATAACCATCAAATGATATTTCTACTTCTATTGCATCATTTCTATAAGTTTTCTTTTTACTTATACCAACTGATGCAAATGTTTCGTAATCATTTAATGCATCAGTAGTGGAACGAGTAGTAAATCCAAATGTTGCACCTCTATATGGGAAACGATAATCAAGTTTTAAGTACTTAACACTCTGACTTTGTTTATCCATATACTCTGGTTTAAAATATAAATTATCATCATACTTCAACCAAGCCAAATCATCAATGTACTTTTCACCAAGTTCTCGTTCCCATTGTCTATTAATATGAAAATTCTTGTGAGTCAATCCAATACTGACCTCATAGTCATCTGGATTTGGTTGAACATTTGGTGATCTAACTGCAAAGGAACTGAATAACATTACACCTGCTAATAAACTATCTAATACCATTTATTTCTCCCTCTTTAACCAATCTTAACTTTTAATAAACAAAGATCACATTCCATCTTCATCCCAACGTTTTTCAGAAATTACTTTCCCATCTTTGTAGTTTGTTTCATTTTTCTTCTGTCCATTCTCATACCATTCAGTATATAATCCATCTTTTATCCCATTTTTTAAATATCCTTCTTCTCGTTTCTGTCCATTTTCAAACCATATAGTAACTAATCCAGTTTTACCCCCGTCCTTGTAATTTTCTTCTATTCTCTTTTGTCCATTCTCATACCAATAAATCCATTTCCCATCCATTTTCCCATCTTTCCGAAACATTGTTTGTTTTAAATTACCATTAGACCACCAGCCCTTTGATATTCCGTCTTGTTTCCCATCTTTATAATACCATTCATATCTAAGCTTACCATCAGAAAACTTTACTTGAAACAACCCATCAGTAGGTACATCATATTCAACACCAGGACCAAATTCATTTGCAAATCTCGTGTCACCGTTTTCTCTTACAACATGCTTTGACCGAAAGCGCTTTCCGTTGGCTCTAATTTCAATCACATCTTCACCATATTTGTTTTTCTTGAGATCGGCAAGATTGAAGTTGGGCTTACTTGTTTTACAATATTCTCTGTCCTTTTCTGATTTCATAGTAATAACTATCGTTATCTCTTCTTATTTCGTGGTTTATAATTTCGTTTCTTTCTTGGTGTTGGTTTACTCTTTGGAATATTTAACCTATGAATTTCCTCTTTAAGTAATTCTCGTTGAGTTCTTAAATCTTGAATTTCCATATATAAATCTTCTGTCTTACCTGCACTAAGTAATGAAATAGTAAGTATTCCACCAACAGAACCTATGAAGATTCCAAGAAACACCCATAATACTGTTTCTAACATTATTTATCTCCTTTTTTCTTTTGTTTTTTTAATTCTTTGGCAAGTATTTGAGAACTACTAACGAGAGCCTTATCTCCTAACTTTTCATCCTCGTATTCTAATAATGAACTTTGTTCATTAACATATACAACACTGCCACTTTCGTGTGATGGATTCTTGTCATAATCCACTTTCATTGCGATTGCTTCGGCTTCTATTTCGGCCGATAACTTGATTAACTCCTTCTCTTGTTCGGGAGTTAGTTTATCTTTTTTACTCATAACCTTCTCTTATTTAATATTTTAATTCACTATCCGTGATTTCCTTATCTTCTTTCCACCATTCTATTTCTCCATGTGATGATGGCTTTCTTAATCCCATCTCTAATTTTTTATCATAATCAATTCTGGTCATTACTTTCCATAACTTATCAAACTCTTTTGGGTCTATTTGTTTTACCCCAATAAAGTATGTTCTTGCACCACTAATGCCTACATTACTTGCAAGGTCATTTGTGGATACTATATTATCCCCTTTATCCACCAACACATATTTCACATCCGTTCTCCTAATTTAATACAATATAAAATACCTCGTCTATTATTTCATATTTGTTGTTCCAAAAATACATTCTAATTGTCATTGTATCTCCAACCATAGATTGAACTGGTGCTATCATTGTATTTACTTCACCATCCGAATTACTATAACTTGCTGGATTAATAGTAGGAACTTCCATTCCATTAAATCCAACTACATATGAAGTATCTACTGATACATAGATTCCATCATCCGTTAAGTATCTATTAACAATGTAACCAAGAGTATCTCCAAGATACCAATAATGTGAAGATTCCCAGTTTACTCTTAATACTTCAAGTGGAACATCGTTTATATATGCAGTTCCACTAAGTCTATGTAAGGTTTGCCAGTTATCACTCAACTCTAAATGATAATATCCATTATCATCTACATTTAGTCTTGGATTGAGTTCTACTCTTATTACATCTGGTTCTACTGGTTCAAATGCTACTGAATCAGAACATCCAAATAGTAATAGAAATAAAAGACTACTTGTTATTACTTTCATCCTTTGATTTTCTCCTTTTCTTTTGCCATTTTTTCTTATTTAATTGTCTTTCTTTATCTTTTTGTAATTGTTCCCAAGTTTTCTTCTTCTTGGGCTGTTTAAATTTTGGTGGAGTTTCTTTATAAAATTCTTCTTCTAAAATCTCATATTGTTTCCAGTCAGTCATTGTAATTCTCCAACTTGTTGATCTTACGAAATATGCACATAAAAGTCAAGGACTTTTTATACTAAACTTGGATATAATGTCCATAAATTCGGTAAGAGTGTAAGATTTCTTAGTATCATCAAGAATCTTGATGGTTTCGAGTAATTCGGGTTTCTGATTAACTATGTTGTTCAAGGCTACCATACCTTGTCCAGTATAAAACGTTCCAAAACTTTCTTCTCCTAAAACATTTGAGTCAAAATAGACATCTTCTTCGGTGTCTTCCGACAATAATAAATAGTATTGCATATTATTTTATTTGTTTGTTTCTATAAAATCTCTAATATAATTCTCTAAATCTTTTCTTGGTTTCCAATCAAGTAATTCATGTGCGTGAGTATCAGTACATAAACTTTCTCTCATTTCACCATCTCTTTTTGGTAATGAATCACAAGGATAATCTTCACCAAACCAACTGGCTAATTCATTAATAGAACAATTCTCACCAGTACCTAACTCAAATTCTTCACATACCTTAAAATATTCATCTCCTGATCTAACCAATCCATCCACTATATCATCTACATGAGTAAAATCTCTACGTTGTTCTCCGTCCCAAGTAATTGTTAATGGTTCACCATTTTGATATTGTCTTTCAAAAATACCAACTACTGTACAATACTCACCTTCCGTTTCTTGGTATGGTCCATAAACATTATAAAATCTACAGATACTTACGGGCAATTCATAAATTTCTGAATACATCCTACATAACTCTGCCCCATTATACTTTGTAAATGTATATGGATTAACATATTTGTTTCCGTGTACTGAACTTGAATCTGCATACACTATTCTAATCTTATTAGCCCATCTTTCTTTTTCATTCTTCTTTCTAGCGTACTCTAAAATATGTAGTGTACTTACCACATTAGAATTAAATGTTTTTATTGGGTCTTCAAATGATGGTTGTATTCTTGGTAATGCTGCCAAATGAAATATCACATCATATTCATCATCTCTCCAGGATGGATAACTACCATGGTCTACATATATCCCAAGAGTATGTGAACTTGATAAATCAAAATCATGATACTGACAACCTTCTTGATGATTCTCCTTTTTACCAGTAGAATAGTTATCTACTGATACTACTTCATGTCCGTCCTTTAATAATCTTTTTATTAGGTTTGTACCAATAAAACCGGCACCACCTGTAACTAACGCTTTCATAATTTCTCCAATACCTTTTCTTTAAATTCTATAATACCATCTGAACAATTTTCTTCCCAATCTTTTGGTGAATGTTCATTAACATTATCTGTAATATACTTGAATGATATAAAATCTACATTATATACAAAACATACTTTAGCTAATGCGTAAGCTTCCATATCATACACCTCACTATAAGTATCTGTATCATCTTGGACAAAGTTATCTCCTGTACCACATCGTAGTTTCTTACCTATTGGATTAAATTGTACGTGGTCATAGTCTAATATCATAGGGACTTCCTTTTCAAATGGTGTTTGTCCTTTTAAAAATCCCATCCCTGTTACATCCATATCTCGTTGTGTAAACTTTGTACAATCTACTAATTCACCTATTGGTAAATCTCTACTACCTGCCGTTCCATAATTGATTACAAGTTTTGGCATCTTAGGCATATAATGTAAATATGACCTATGTAACCGCTCAGTAAGTTGTCCTGTAGCATTTATTTTACCAACTCCAGTATAAGTGATTTGTCTTGGGTCTGGTAATATTCCATCTAACTCACCATTAACTTCTTGTTCAAGTGCACATACAATTTGTATATCTTCTCTACCAAACATCTTCGCCCCATTCACGATACTTTTCTTCACCACCAAGTGCATCCCAATCTGAATCAATAGTAGTTCTTGACATTATTCCACCTCTTGGGTTACAATCTAATACCAATCGTAACCGTTGTGGTTTATAAACTTCCATCATGTGTTCAAATATAACATTTATCAATCTCTCGTATGAAATAATAATATCTCTATATTGTTGTAAATATATCTTGAGTGATTTTAGTTCAACTATTTTACCATTAGGATACATCAAAATAAATAATGTGGCAAAATCAGGTTGTTCGTGAACTCCCATGAATGTCAACTCTGGTTGTTTCATTTTAAGTTCGTATGGTCTATTTCCTTCTGGACTTGGTAAAGATTTCAGAATTGATTTATCTGCATCTTTCCATGTTTTTTTAGTCATCTAAATTATTCCAAACTGCAAAATCACCTGGTAATAATCCAACATCATAAGATGATACTTCATTACCATTAACATCTACAACTTTTACTGTATTCATTTCTGTGTAATCTGTAATACCAAAATAAATGTAATCACCTATAACCTCTGTTGAATAGACTTGGGATTGGTCATATGAACCTATTCTTGAAGATGTTCTAATATCCAAGTTAGACTCTAATGATGCAATTCCACCATCATATGA
>Ga0080013_1003274_pt1 | contig 17380 bp, 23 predicted proteins | sample ETNvirenome_6_85_FD_69236 | JGI IMG/M metagenome (GOLD analysis project Ga0080013, IMG submission 69236) | Marine viral communities from the Pacific Ocean - ETNP_6_85 (SPADES assembly) (version 2) | ecosystem: Environmental > Aquatic > Marine > Oceanic | place: Pacific Ocean | collected 2013-06-19 | reverse complement strand
TGACTCCTCCTATAACTTTAGTAGAAAACTTATCTTCGTATTCTTTTTGCTTAAGTAATCCTATTTCATCAGCTCGAACACTAAGATCATAAATCTTTTCCCCTTGCATAGGATTCATGATCATGGAAAAACGTCTGGCGTCTTGTTCATACTCAGGATTCTTCAAGACTTTAGTTAAAAGTTTAAGAGGATTAAGAAGCTCGGCGGTACTGCCTGCTTCTTTAGCCTTTTTCTCTGTACCCCATTCTTTAATCGCTTTAATATAGTCTTGAACGATTTCAGGATGGTCTCGAAAGACATCAATATAACGTAAGGTTTTTTCTTTATAGGTTTCAGGAAGCGCATTGATATAAGTTCTTTCAGACGAGAACTTATCTTCTGTTTTTAACGCTTCAATGGTACTTAATTTTTCTTTAACTCGTTCGTTGATAGATTCTAAATCTAAATTGTCAAGAATGCCTTTAACTTTTTTCTCAACATCTTTATTTATCTGTTCGAGATCAATGTTTTGAAATGCATCTGCCATGTCATTATGTTGTCTCCGTGTCGAACGGCAACACAAGACTTACCCCCCATTTATTATTGAATGCATATACTTCATCCTGTGTTTTGATTTGGGCAAACTCAGCAAACGCGTCTTGATTATAATAAATGAGTTGAACAATGTCATCATCCACCTGAGGAGGCATCTTCGCTCTGAACTCTTGATATGTCATGTTAACACTAGGCTGAATCTTTTCTTGAACCGATACATCTTCTTGCATCGTTCCTTGAGGTGTTTGAATAGTTTCGTCTACATTTAAACCGACTTCTGTAGGTTGAGCTCCTTGCATTCCGGTACCGAATTGATAGCCTACTCGTCCCCCAGTGGCTTTACCGGCGCCGGCTTGAACAATTCCTACGATTGTCATAAGTTGTTTAGCTAAAGCTTTAATACCTTCTTCGCTGCTAAGGTCAGGGTAGGTAGTTTGAATTAATATTTTAGCCAGACCTAATGCTTCTTTTTCTAAATTGAATCCTGAAGTAATAACATCTATCTCTGCTCGATAGTTTGCATCGGTTTCATCTAAGGTTCCATCAGATTTTCTATATTTTGCTTTAACGGCTTCAATTTTTTGTGCCGTCGCGGTAGCTTTATTTGCTAGTGCTTGAACCTTGATTTTATTTTCATCTCCCATTTGTTGAAGAATAGTTAATGTTTCTCTTTCATAGGGAGCTGTAACTCCCAGTTTTTGAAGTTCATATCCTCGTTCAGCAGCTTTTGCTTCTGCAGGTCCTAAAATCTTTTCTTGTCCTCTAACTGCTCCGCTTAATGCTTCGCCTAATGTTCTGGCATTAGAAAAACCTTCACCAATCCCAGACCAGAAAGCTCTCTTCCTAGTAGACTCAGGTACGCTAACATCTATTTCTGAAAGTTGTTCTACTAAACCTTTTGAATCTGCATACCCTTGACGTGGAACATCCAAGCCAGAAGTAATCCCAGTGCCTTGAGCATCCATCACATCTCCTCCACGTTTGAACATGGGTCTATTTAAAATTCTATTGTACATTAAGTTCTTGCTCCCATAAGACTTTGAAGATCAGCAAAGGCTCCTATACCTGCATACGTTGGATTTGCTTGGAAAGGTTGAACCGGTGCGCCAGGAACTTGTCCTGCAACTGTACCAAAAACATTAGCAGCTTGTTTAATTCTATCCATTGGTAAGTTCATGGCTAATTGATTGGATTTAGCAAGTTGATTCTGTAACGCTTGAGCATATGCATTTTCTGCTCCACCCATTTGTCCATAAAGATTTCCTAAACCCGCTTGTAAGTTAGGAACAAATTTTGCTTGATTTTGTAAGTTAGCTAAGTGGGCTGCTTGTCCTGCTTGACCTACACCAAATCCTTTTTCTAAAAGACCGGAATGAATTAAACTTCTATTGGCATCCGATCCTAGTTGATATTCAGACTGTGCAATGCCGTGCCGAGCTCCTCCAAAAGCTCCTGCATCTGAGGCTGTTTTTCCCAAGCCCAATTTTCCAATCTGTGCTTGTTTATCGAATTCTGCCAGGGTCTTGTTGATCACATCGGTTTGATACGGTGACATATAGTCTTGGTATTTTGTTGGGTCGAGTAAACTTTTGTCTTGAATCGTTTGTAAATACGGTTGAAAGGAAGCTATGCCTGTGCCTCCCGTAAATCCTGAAATTTGTCCTGTTGCATCTCGTTGAATGGATCCCAGTCCACCCATGTCAGCAGTGACTTGTTGTTGTGCTTGTGTGAAAGCGCCAGGTCCTGCAACCTGTGCAGTCATCGCTCCTACATCAATAGGTCTTCCAAGTTGTTGAGTTGCTAAACTTGCAAGTCCTTGACCGTAGGGTTGTATCCATTGTTGAGGATTAGTGGGTAATGCCATTATGCTTTTCCTTGTGATTGCTCGGAGATTTCTCCTCCGGCTTCTAAATTTTTCATGACGTTGTACATTCGTTGTGCACCTTGATCGATGTCTCCACCACCTGCAGCTCTTACTGCATCTGCGGTAAAGACGAATTCATTTTTACTGAGTCTTGCTGGAACGTCGTCGGCTTTTTCTTTTCGACCGATAGGAACAAAGCCCCCATCTTGTCTATAATCTTTTTCCATGCCACCTAAATTAAGTAAAGGCATAATGCCTCCCTTTTGGGCACCTATTCTTCCGCCTTGAGCAGCGCCTAAAGCTCCCCATTGCTTGCTCTCTTTCCATTCCATTCCTGGATCTTCAATCCATTGATTTCCTTCTGCAGTGAAAGTTTTACGCAAATAGTCTACAAATTCTTTATCTCCTACTTGTGTAGCTATTTTTATAATATCATAAATATTGTCGCTACCTATCATGCCTGCGTAGCTTTTCATTTTCTCTCTAATGACTGGATAAGGAACTGTATTATAATCTATTGTTTCTCTTTCTTGGACTCTTGTTCCTTTTAATAAATCTGCTATTGCACCATAAGGAGATTCTCTCTCCCAGTTGATTGTTTTTGTATCAACTCCTGCTGGACCTGATTCATACATTTGTTCTACACCTTCAGAAAAAGTGGGTACATCCCAATGAGGACCCATACCTTGTGCATAACCCATTCGTGGATTCAGTGCGCCAATCCCTCCGAGGTTGTATCCAATCCTTCCACCTTCAGCGACCGCTGTGGTTTTCATTGTGGGAAGAGTGACATTGGTAAACGATGCAATATCTTCTATTGTTTCGGGAACATTTTGTGGTGTTTTTAGTTGGGCACCTAAATCTGTGTTTATTGCAAATTGTGTTTCTGCAGCTGCCAGTTCCTCACCGAGTCTAATGAACTCTGCCATTTCATGTTCGTTTAATCCTTCTTGATCTTTCTTAGCTTTTAAGAATCCATAAACAGAAATAGCATCGTTAACAATACTTCTGCCTCCCTCCTTTATAGGTGTATCATAACCCAAAAGACCACTTACGAAAGGAGCGGCTGTGTTTTCAACCCACCCCCATGCATTACTAAGAATGTTATACGAAGGCACTCCAGATAATGTTTCAATTCCAGATCCTCCATGAGCTTTTAATATTCTGGCTTCTGTAGGATTGATATAGGCTAATGATTCGCCTTTAGGTGCGTGTTTGTTAAGCAGTTTAGCTGCTTGTTTAAGTGATTTAATTCCGTTTGATTTTGCCATAATTTCCTATTTTGCAATGTATATTAAAAGAGCAGGGATTGCACCTGAGAATATATTTATTATTACTTGGTTTTAGCGAACAAATCAAGCTTTGGTATCTTGACTAAGATATCCCTTTGGATGTCTTCAACAGGTATCTGCAGGGTTTTCCATTCATCCTCTGTCTTATAAATAGCGCCTGTTTTCTTGTTTTTTATGGTCGTTATGACCTTCGCATTGATTACCGGAATGTCTTTACCATTAGCTGTCATTAAGTTCGATCCTGTTCTAAAATACTTACTACACCGGTGATTTGATTAGCTGCACTAGCTTGAATCTTTAAAATATCTCCTTCTTCTAAGACTAAAAGATTACTAGTGAGTAATTCAAATTGTTGAATAGAACTACTGGTCGCATAACCAAAGGCATAGGTCGCAGAGGCACTATCATCCGTATAAGAAAGAGTCACCGTCACAGCACTAGCGGTATCATTAAAACCTTGTATGGCTTTGATAATCGCTACCGTTTCCGCAGGAACCGTATAGATGGATGTTAAACCCGTTGTCGTTAAGTTGATCGATTTATTAATATATTTGTTTGCCATGTTAATTCATAAATAAACTAAAGGATTCGTACTCATCCGTTAGTTGTTGTTGGTAAGTGGTATTAAGTTTTTGTACTACCGAGCCAACATTGTCGGCTAAAGCCTGAACATTCATGGTATCAAACTCGGGTCCTATAATAGCTGCAATAACTTCAGAAATTTTTGCCATTACCTTCTGCCTCCTGCATGAATATCAAGTCTAAAAGTTCCCATTCTCCAAGTCTGTCCTGTACTAATATTGCCTACTTTAATAGCAATTTGTCGAGCTCGAGATCGGGTGAACAATTGAGTTGTACTTGTCGTAGCTGTATGATTGGTTGCCACCGCAGTGCTACTCGGAAAAGCTTTAGTACTTAGTGTAATTCTTGAGTCGCCCGTTTGAGCTCCATAGTCTGGAATAATTCTAGATATTCGCATCATGAATTCTCCTTCTCCTTGTTCTCCTTCAGGACCTCCAATATCATAATCTCCTGATTCAATGTAGCCAGCAATGGCATTCGTTGTACCATTGGCGAAAACTTCATCAGTTCCTTTTTCTTGTTGCCAATAATAACTTGCTCCATTAGAAATTCCTACTACCGTTGGATAAGTCGGAGCGACGGCACTTTTAAATTCAGTAGCATAAGGTTTAGCAAAAACACCTTCGATTGTCCAAGTTGAACGAGCTAGTGACGAAGTATACCAGATTGGATTGTCTGCTGTAGATTCCATATAATTATAAGTCACCGATCGATCAACATAATCTGAAGAAGAACTGGGATAGAACCAAGTAATTTCTCCAAATAAAGCGTTAACGGCCACATGAATTTGTTGATTGGCGTCAGTATTAATATCTTCAAATACATAATCTTCAACGAGACACGGCATTAATTGTACTCGTCCTCCATCAAATTTATAGAATCCTGTCGGTCCCATCCAATAGGCTATCCCATTCACTTCAGCTGCGGAGTGCTGACTCGACATTCCACAATTGGTTCCCATTTGAGTAAAACCAAAAGTAAAAGGTTGTCCAATAAATTTCATAGTGTACATGGCTGTATCCGACCAGATATAGACCGCTGTTTTTCCTACAATGGCTCCCATCAATTTAGAACCATCCGTAAGTCTTTGACTACCAGCAGTATTCGTTGCCGTAGGTGTCCAGACAGTTGTGGATTCTTGATTAGACCACCTTACAAACATATCATCTTGGGTTGCTGCAGTTTGAAGGGTAGTTTCGGTTCCGATACAAATCAAATGACGATCGGGTGTGGAAAGAACCATGTCTCTTGAAGCAGTTGGAACTTCACTTCCAGTTACTAGAACTGCTCTTACCTCTAAATTAGGGAGAGAAGGTTCCCATTGAAAAATTTTTTTATTATGAATAAGGGCTAATAAATTTTCTCCATAATTTATAAGTCTCCATTGGCCAGGTTCGATAACAATATTAGAGGAAGAACTTGCACTGCCCCAACCCACATAATTTGTGGCATCGTAGGTTGCTACGTTATCTGCGTGAGCTGCTGTTGAAGTTCCATTAGTTCCTCGGGTAATTCCATTTAAAGTGTTACTGGTGATACCGGTATAAGTAATCAATTCACTTTCTACGAGAATAGTTCCTGAAGAAGAAAAATTGGTGGTGCTAGTTAAATCAATATCCGTTCCAGATCCACCGGTCCCATAAGCATCATTAAGTAACGCTCCATCTAAAGTTGTTTGAATGAGAGGAAGGGTTTGACCACTCCAAGTATTTGTACCCCAGCCATAACCATAAGTTTGAATAAGAGGACCAATGATATAATAAAAATCTATAGTAACGGTTCCTGAGGGTCCGGCGCTTGAGCCAGCATTAGCTGCCATAGTTATTTCCATGGTTGTACCCGTTGGCACATCAGTTACTTCAAAAAGTATATCATCAAAATCAGATGTACTATAACCTCCCGGAACAGAAGCGGCACTAGAACATAAAATAATATCTCCTTCCGATGCTCCATGAGCAGTACTGGTTGTAAGAGTAACTGTTTTTGAACCACTCACGGTCGTGAATGTAGCTCCGGTTTGTTGACGTGCAGTATCTAAAGGAGTGATATCATAGAATGCTCCTTCAAAATAAATATAAAGACATTTGTTGGTTCCAATAGCTGCGTACTTATTACCAGCTAGATCGACCCAGGTGTGTTGATCACGACCTGCACCAATTAAGGTATTATTAACCAGCTGTTCCCAACCCCCTACTTTTTCAGGAAAGCCATAACGAAACCGAGAATAATCGGCGTTAACCCATTTCCCTTCGGCTCCTGTATCTGAAGATTGTTTATCTAATCCAGGTTTAAGTCGTATTTTATGTAACATAGAAACTCCGTTTTTATTAAATTATACCAGAATCAATCAGGAATCAACTGTCTGTATTAGTATGTAAAGAGGGTATTATACCTGAAAATAGTTTTCTTATGTATAAGAACTCAGGTCTACTTTCAACTCAGTTAAATTTTTAGCACTGCCTAATTGGGAGGTAAACGTATTAAAAGAAATACTATACCGAGCCTCTATATTCCAATTAGAAGGAACCGAATGAGCTAAACTAGAGGGAAATAAAATTAGATCTCCTGCCTTTGTTTGTAGAGTTAGACTTTGAGCATTCAAACTATGAGTGATTTCCTCTAATTTAAAAGTATCCGACCGTAGTTTACTAAACCCTATTAAAGAATCTTGAAAATAAAATACTCCGCTTACTAAACTATTATAATGGGTGTGTTCGGCATGGAGAGTACCTGTAATATTTTTATTAGCCCACGATTGAGTAATCACTAATTTAGATTTAACTTTTATAATATCATTAGCGTAGATATCTAAACCTTTTTGTATGAAAGTTTTAAGTTTAGCTAATGCTTTACATTTAAGAAGCCGAGAATCAACAGAAATAACATTAAAGGGAGTATGAATCTGAGAACTCAATTTATCATTATAAGGTAATTTTTTAATAAAATTAAATTCTTTCTTGAAAGAATGCTTGTAGTTTTCAGTCCAAATAGGAGTAGGAAAAGCTTGAAGAAGTTTACTCATTTTCCATTATCCAATAATAAATAATTTTCATTGCGTGCCTTTAAAGCAAGATCAAAGGCTATAGTCACACGAGGAGTGTCGGCAAGATGCTTGGTACTATAATGAGGAAGATAACCTGGAAAAAATGTGAGGTTCCCTGGAGTATTGTGACTATAATATTCTTCACGTTCATTATAAGTGTCCACAGGATTAACATAAATGGTTGAGGTATCTTGGCACTGAACTATAAAGTTCCCTCCCAGATAACAGTCAGCATCAATTTCATGAATATGGGGTTTCATAAATTTATTCTTTCTTAAAACATTAGCCCAGCATTGAATATACACAGGAAAGTTAACTTCTTTTCCCAACACATGTTGATAGTATTCTCGATGAAGTTTTTTAAGGGCCTTGCGAAATTTAAGTACTTCTGAATGCTTCCATGTTAAAACTTTTGTTTTGCTATAATGCGCTGTCAAACCTCCTACTCCGGTGTATCCATCATTTAAAACAAACTGAACCACCTCTTCGGATTTAGCATGAGTTTTAAGAATTTCTTTTTCTTTTTTAAGAATCAAAGCTGTTAGAGATTTATAATTAAGCTTAATATAACTTTCTCCAATTGAATAATTCCAATAAGGAGTAAAGGGAGTATTCGGAGTTTGACTTTTAGAATTATGTATTTTCATTAGATCCAAAAACTTGAAGAGTGATGCGTAAAGGAGCGTCCGGAGCTGTTATAGAAACACCATGAAAAATTTCTTTATGATTAATAACACATTCGTTGTATCGAGGTAAACGTACCTTTAAGCCTTCGGGATCATTTGTTTTTCCGGTATGATATAAAAAAACTCCTCCATGATTAATATTCCAGTTTTCATTTAGATAAATGGTAGCACCAAATTCATGACCTTTATCACTATGCCATCCAATATAACTGCCTGGCGGCCACACATAAAACATTATATTATTCTTATTGAGAGGTTTCCATTTAGTATTAATTTTATGAAAGCGTTGTTGAATAGAGGAACAAAATACTTCTGGTACTTCTATAATAGCAATAGGGGAAGAAAATCTTTTAATCTCCCTTTTCCAATAATGGCTCGTTTTCCATTTATAAGTACCTACTTCACGGTTTGTATACTCTTTAATTTTTTTTAATAATTCTAGATCTAGAAAATTTTTATGAAAGGAAATAGAGGATCTCTTCATACCTTAGCTCCAATCGTTTCTTGCACCAAATTAAAAGAGACCGAGACTCTCCATCCTTTAGTTCCTTTTAATTTACTTAAATTCTCTGTAACGGCGTGAAAAAGATAAGATGGAAAAAATAATAGTCGACCAGCTTTAGGTTGATAATGGACGAGGCGCCATAATCGAGGAGGAAGATCCTTCTCTTGTCTAGGCATAAACATATTAGATGCAGCTCGGGGGTCTTCAAGTTGTAGGGTTCCGCTATGGTCGGGAACTTGAATGTAATAAACTCCTGACCAATGAGCATTAGAATGTATATGAGCCACATTCGATGAGCCTGGATAATTAATATTCGCCCACATATTACCAATAAAAGTGGGATGAGTATAACGTTGATCCTTACACACTTCACCATGTGCGCGTAAAATTTCTTTTGTTAAAGGTTCATATTCTTGTTTCAAATGCATATCGGTCTCACTATGCCATCCTTTACGATTAGTTTTTGAGAGTCCTTTTTTATCTTTTTGTCTCCACTGTTTAATATGTTTTAAAAGATGCTTATTTAATTCAGTAGCATTCGGCACAAGTTCTCCATAAATAGTGGTTGGAAACCAATGATCAGTTATCATTTCAAAGGAGGACCTCCAAACCACATCACTAAAGATTTACGATTACCTTTGGTAACAGGAGTAATACGATGACGTAAAAAACTAGCAAAGAAAACTGCGTAACCTTTTTTAAGAGAAACAGATCTGCCCTCATTAAGTATTTGGAACTGACCCCCTTTAAATTCTTTAGGATCATTAAGTAATAAGGTCATAGAAACTTTTCTTACACGAGGCATCATTGACATTTCAGTACTACTATCTGAATGCCAATCATAAAAGCCTCCTTTTTCATATTCGGTATATTGACCTCCTTCAGTAATTTGTACTCCATCAAAACCAAAAAAATTAGCATTAACAGAGGATATATTACGTTCGATATCTTTATACATAGAGGTTGCTTCTTTAAAAGGAAGAGCACACACTTTGCTAATTCGTTTCTGGCTATCTATTCCCTGTCTTTTTTTACTTCCAGGTTTTCCCATATGCACCCGAGCATTTATTAAAGGTTGATTTCTTCCTATAGTAATTATTTGATCACATTGCTCTGGAGTTAAAACTGGAGTCGTTGTTACCACTATATAAGATTTCCATTTAGGTTCAAAAAATAAAGGCATTTATTGTAAAGCTGTTTCTAAGAAATTATAAGTTACGTCCACATTCATAGCTAAGGTTCTTCTTACTTCTTTCCCTTTATAAGGCATTACACAATGCATAATGTCATAAGGAAATATAAAAAAATCTCCAGGCTCGAGATTCCCTGGCATATAACCCATTTTAGCAAATTGACCTGTAGAATTTCCCATTATATTTAATTGACCATTATGAGGAGCATCAGATCGTGTGGTTTCTTTACCATAACTCTTAGGTATTTTTAAAAACATAACGGAAGAAAGTCCTGTGCTCACATCTCCCGCATGCATATGAAGGGGATTATACTCACCGGATTTCATTTCATTAATCCAAACAGAATTAAATATATATTTATAGTTTTTAACTCTATTCCATTGTAAATAATGAACCACGCTTTCCTTAAAAAAGTTCATAATATCCGGAGTAAGAAAATTATGTTTTTTTAATATGGATTCATTCTTCGAGCCCCAGAATAAAGAATGCTCGCTGGTTATTTTCCCAATTAAATTATTTCTCATCGTAGGTAACTTTTTCTTACGTTTCATGGTTTCGTAAATAGAATTAAGTTGTTTGACGATAGTTGGAGGTGCACGGTATCTTAAAACTGTTTGTCCAAAAAATATAAATTTAAAATTATCCATAGGCTACTCCTTTAAAAGGGTATCCCAACACAGGTCTTCGATCTAACACATTGGTTGTTCCAAAGGGTCCGTTCCTATCATTATAATGTAAAAAGGTTTGCCCACATAAAGATCCTGTAAGAGATTTTCTCCAGTGTTCTAGGTCGGCTCCTTTATAAATTAACATGTCTCCGGGTTTCAATAAAATACTTATGGCTTTAGAACGTTTCTGTTTTAAATAAAGAGGCCACACTTCTCCACCTAAATGAATAGTTGTTGAAATCTCACAGCTTGAACGATCTTTATGACGCACTAATTTATTTCCTTTTTTATAAAGGCGGGTGAATGAATAACAAGGAATTAAATCTAGTTCGGTTATTTTAGCTGTCATAGATAAAAGTTGAATCAAAAGTGTTTCCATCACATGATCTCCATAAATATTATAGGCTCCTGGAACCTGGTCATTTGAATTGGAATGATAGCCTGTTAACGGATATTGACAACCGGTGGTGCTATCCATTACACGCTCAGGAATCCATTTATCTTCGGTCATTTTAGCTATGGCATTATGTTTTAATACTAAATAATTAAAAAGAAACTTGGCTTGCCCTTCACTAATAGCATTTTTAATAATTTTGTATTTATCCTTTTTAAATTTCAATGTAATCTACCCTATCTGGAGCTCCTAGTTTTCCTTTTATAAAAAAATTGGCTCCAATTATAAATTTCTCTGAAGTTTGAACGTTTGCGGAATGAGATAACCAGCCAGGAAAAGCTAACACCGTTCCGGTTTTAACTGTAAGAGTATAGGCATCTGAATTAAAAAAATTAAAACGACCCGTATTATAGGTAAAATTAAATCCTCTAGATAAACAATTGAGAGGACCCGAGAATTGTAGAGTCGCGTCTTTATCTTCGCATTGAGCATAATAAACCATACTGAATAAAGTATTAGGATGAGCATGTTTGAAATGAGCTGCTCCAGCTGGAGATTTAGCCACCCAACTTTGAGTCAAATAGGTATCAGACGTAAGCTCGAGAACATCCTGTTTATAAATCTGAGCTCGTTCTTCAATAAATTTTTTAATTCTTTTAAATACTTTCTTTTTAAAAAGAAAAGGATCTTTAGAAATTTGAGCTCGTAACGCAGGCTTTTCTTCATAACGATAAGAAAGTTTACGGACGGCATTCCATTCAGTGGTATTAAGTCTAAAACCTGTTTGCTCTTTATAAAGAGGACAAGCATAAGTAGGTAAAACCATAGCTGAATTAGGTAAAGTATAAGGAGAAAAAATCATTATGGAAATAAATTGATTGTTAAAGAAAGACGAGGCCCTGTACATTTAGGAACGGAATGATGTTGATTTCTCAAAACATAGAGAGCTTCTTGTGGTTTTAATGTTGTTTTGTTATTGTCTATAAGCCAGTACCCTTTGCCATAAATTTGTTTAACAACTACTGGATAAAAATGGGTATGAGGAGGAAAGCTGGTATGATTTTTTCCATTAGCAAAATAAAAATTAGCATTCACGCTTGCTCCCATTCTATTTCTTACGAGTTCATGTAATTTTCTTAATTGAGGAGTCAGATCAAAAACATTACTTAAAATCATAGTAAAGCCTAGATCATAATATTTTTTCCATTTGTCATAGTCCAGATAACCATCATGATCAAAAAAATACATTTGCTTATTAGCAAAAACATCTAGAAGAACAACTGAAGGAGCTTTAGTAGCTGGATAACCCCCTATGTGTGCCGTTGTTGACCAGCGATATTTAATCTGTAATAAATTTAACATTTCTTCTTCGGTCAACGAAACCTTAAATTTTTCAACTTGTCCCCTCATGAGTTCTAAATCACTTTCATCAAAATTATTAAGACCTGGCATATTATTTCTTTCTAGTAATTTTTGTAGTACCTTTCAGAGTTTTGCGTTCAGCTTTGAGACGCTTTATTGTGTTTAACTGTCCTATGATATTAAGAGAGGACTCTGGTGTTGTATATTGATTTATAGCCCCAGCTCTAATTTCATATTGTTTATGATAAGACTCTAGTTGATGGTCGTTAGGATCCTTGGTACTAAATTTACCTTTATCTAATTCTTTTTTAATTTTAGACCAAGTAGCTACTTCTCTCATTCGATGTCTCGCTTGTAATTCTAAAGTTGCTTGTGCAAAAATTTTCTGTTCAATATCAATTTGAAGTAATTCTCTTTCTAGATCATCTTTTTCTTTTGCCAATTTTCTTTTTACTTGTTCAAGTTCAACAGCAACCTTTCGGGCTTTAAAAGAAGTTTCCAGTAATTGATCAAAATGAGTATTTTGTTCCCGCACACATTGCCAGTACTTGCCAGCTGGTGTTGGATGTCTACCATCATTTAAAACAGAAAAGCGCATTTCAGTTTCAGTTCTAAACACTTGTTTCTTAGTCCAAGTATCTTTAAGTTCGGGAATTAAACTTTTAAAAGTAGCTAAATCCTCGTTGCTTAAGACTCTATCGAGATGAATGACTTGTTGGGATGTAAGTTTCTGTATATCTTTTCTACGCTTCATATTTCTATTTCTTTCTTACTTGTTTTTTATGTCAAAATCAAGGGAGAACTATATCTAGAGGCTCCGTTTCTGCTCCACCTGTTTCTGTAGGAGGATTCTTTTGACTATCAGGCAATGCTGCCCATTGTGCTTGTAGAACGTCCACTGCTGCATCAACTGTTGCTTGAGCCGCAGCTTTAGTAACACGCATGCCTCCAACTTTTCCAATCCATGCACCCATGTTATCGGACACTACCCAAATATTACCGGGATAACCCGTGATAGATCCTGTCTCTTTATCACTGCTTGTGATAAAGCCTTCTCCATAATTTATAGCATCTACATATAAACTCATATTATATCCTAACTTGACGTAACCGTTTTTGTTACTCCTGACAACGCGTATTCTTCCATTAAAAGACTTCCTACCGTACTAGGAGATCCAGTGTTTCCAGTTATAAGAAGACCGGCACTACCACTACCTCCACTTGAGGATCCTTTTCTTCCTGTGTTAAAAGCGTTTCCTGAAGACCATGTACTACCATTCCAATCTTCCGTGTCGCTCTTATATCCAGGGCCTCCTCCTGCACAAGCAGCTGCTGTAGAAGTTCCTATTCCAATAGCTTCAGATCTTGCTGTATTTAAGTCTGCCACTTCACTCCATGCAGAACCATTCCATTGTTCACATTCATCTTTTACACCGCCTATAAATCCCGTTCCACCAAATATCATACCTGCTGTAGAAGTACTAATAATTGCACTTGCTGCCGCTCTTCGTACTGTATTTAAATCAGCAGCTTCACTCCAAGAGGAACCATTATATTCTTCTGTGTAACCTAAGTCAGATGGATAAGCGATACAACTGTTGTATCCACCAGCATATACACCTGCAGTTTGAGTTCCAAAACCAGCGGCTAATACTCTTGCAGTAATCATGTTTGTGCCTTCAGTCCAAGCACTACCATTCCATTCTTCAGAAAGGGCTACACCTTGAGGCTGAGCCCCTGTTCCACCGCCAGCAAATAAAGCGGCGCTAGTGGTGCCTAATCCTGTAGGGCAAGCAAATCGTGCTGTTCCAACATTACCTGTTTCAGCCCAAGCACTACCATTCCATATTTCAACGTTTACTGTGTAAGGAGCAGGTGCTCCTGACCAGAACATAGCTGCTTCTGCACTTTCACCGCAACCACCAGGTTCAATACGACCTGCATTAACATCAGTAGTTTCTGTCCAAAATTTTCCTTCCGTTCTATATTTAAGAGCGCCACTTGTAGAATTATACCAAATATCTCCAGTATCAACGGGAGAGGGATCCGATGCTACTACTCTTACTCGTGAGCCTTTTATATTTTTATATGTAGCCATATTTTTATTTCTTCCTTAATCTTAATTGTCTGTTAATAACCAGCCTGCACTTCCATCATATACTAATGTGGATGCAGCCCTGTCAAGTGCAATTGTCAAATCTGCAGCAGCTCCTTGAATAGTTTTACCATTTCTTGCGATTGTAATATTGTTAGTAGCCGCTGAACCATAATCTATAAAACTGACTTGATCTCCTAAAGCTGGACTCCCTGGTAAAGTAAGAGTAATAGCTCCACCGGATGTGTTTATAATATATCCATTACCTGCAACTGCGGTAATAGGAGAATCTCCTGAAGTACTAATTGCTTGCCATGCTGTTCCAGCTGTACCCCAAGATAATACTCCTCCTGTTGTTGATTTTAAAGCTTGACCAGCTGCCGTAGCAACTGCTCCCGGCATCGTTAAAGTATAAGATGTCGTAGTTCCGGCTGCTTTCATTCCAATGTACTGTCCTCCTGTAGTGTCTTGTAATCGTAGTTCTTTCTGTGAGCCAATATTTAATCCAGTTGCAGCAACCCAAGTTAGATTAGAATCTCCCCCGAAAGCTCCTGAATTATTATATTGAACTTCTGTTGTAGATCCTGCCACTGATCCGAAATCAGCACTTGCATCTAAAACATTTGTTCCGTCTGTATAAAGTAATTTTGTTCCTGTAACCCCTGCTGCCCAAGATACTCCTGATCCTGAAACAGTTTTAAAAGTAACCGTATAAGTACTTCCACCTTCGGCATTATTAACAAGCCACCAGTTTTCAATACTGTCGGGCACTGTGACAATAGAATTCCCAGCAGATAAAGTTCCTGTTAATTTAATAACACGAGTAGCTAATACGGATGCTGCACCCTCACTTTTAGTTAAAGCGACCGTACCATTATCCGCTAAAGCTTGGGTAGTATAACCTCCTGCGATATTTTCAATCATATCCCAGTTAGTATTGGTTAAAGTTCCCCATGTACCGGCTTTTTCACCGGTAGCCATTTTTTGAATTCCTAAATTTGTATATGTGGATGGCATATTTTTAAAATCTCCTTAAGCTGCTTCCGTATCTACATCTATATACGATGTATTTGATCCAGTTGCAACATTAGAATATGATGTATCTGAACCTGTGTCAATATCTTCAAAATGTTGAATTCCTAAAATTCCTACAGAAATTGTAACAGAAACTCCCGTAAGTCCCATGATTACTTGATCTACAGGCGTAATAGTTCCTACAGAAGTAGTGGCTGAAACTCCAGTGAGTCCCATCACTTGATCTACAGGCGTAATAGCTCCAACCGATGTTGTAGCTGAAACTCCCGCAGGCTGAACCGTTGGATTAGAAGTAACTGTAAGATCCCCAAGAGAAGTTGTGGTTGAAACTCCAGTAAGAGTTGTCGTATTATCTGCTACAGCAGTTGGAGTTCCGACAGTAGTCGTCGCTGAAACTCCGGTTAATGGAATTCCTTCTCCAATAACAATAGCACCTACAGAACCAGTAGCTGAAACTCCTGTTAAGGTAAAAGTGGCATCTATAGTTAAATCAGGGGCACCTACCGAAGTTGTCGCTGAGACTCCCGTAAGTCCCATAACATCTGCAGGTGTAATTGCTCCTACACTTGTAGTTGCTGAAACTCCACTTGGTATTCTATAGACTGCTTCGTCAACAGATCCCCAGCCATTTTCACCCCAGGCTAATGTACCCCACCCTGGATAATAAGAAGGGGTTGCTGTTCCAACTGATGAAGTTGCAGAGACTCCTGTTAATGTAAGATTGACATCAGCTTGTTCACCCCAAGCATTTTGACCCCAGGTTGTTAAGGCTTGATTCCAAGTGTTAGCCATAAGGAAGGGCTCCTTATGCTATTCGTATAATCGCTGTGGATGCGGCTGCTGCTGGAAATTCAATCGTGAATGTTCCACTAGTAACGGTTTTATCTCCACCAAATGCAATGGCACAAACTGCAGCGTCACTTGAATGTGAATCATTAAAAATTAAACATCCGTTAGCTGTGAATGAAGCAGATGTCCATGAGATATTAGCAAAATCACAAACCGCTGTATCACTATCCAACGTAGGAGTTACACTTGTAAGTGCTTTTCCTTTTGCAGAATAAGCAGAACCTGATGTGTTAGAAATTTCGTTACTTGAACTATATGCAGTTGTAGATTTATTTAAAGTTGCTGAACTTGTATATAAAGCTAAGTTAAAAGTATTACCACTTGATGCAGTAAAATTATGTTCAGCTTCTAAAATTTCTTGTTTAAAGCTATTACAAATTGCTGATGTTATTGCCATAAATTTTCTCCTAATTATTGAGGCGGTGACTCGATAGGTATTCTTACTGTACCATCCGTGTAATCGTCTCTTCGTCTTCTTCCAATTTGCTGTGAAGCAAACTTCTGTAGTTCTTGTTTATACTTTTGCTCATATAATGTCAACATATCTTGTGGACCTTTTAAAAAGCTAAATGCTTCCACTAAACAAGCATATAATAACCCTTGAGGGAAATTAAGGCTTATATAGTTAGTTTGATTGCTGGACTCTAAAGTAGCTGGCATTGCATTTCCGTATATTTTAATAACATAATTAGCGTCTGGAGTAGGAGCCATTACAATAGATCCAGAAGTGGTATCGCTTAGTCCTGTTGCTCCTCCGAACATAGCATAATATTTAGGAAGTCCTGTTACATCAGCTCCTGATGCAGTAGATCCTTCAGGACCTGTTAATCTTCCTACATATTCTGATAAAAAAGTTTGATCTCGTCTTTCCAACCATTGACCTTGTTCGTTAGAATTAGCTGTAGAATTAAAAACTTGAACTCCTCTTATAAATACAAATCCTGCAGGAACTCTAACGGTATTAACATCTGTAGCAATCGTTCCTTCATATTCTTGTCTGTCTGAATCGATTGGAACATCATAAAATATTCTTTGTTGAGCGTTTAAAATTATATTTTCTAATACATCTGTAGTAAATACAGTATCATCTACTTCTGTATAGTTTCTAATTTGTGTTATTAATGTATTGTAACTAATTCCTGACATAATTAAGCTCTATCATTAACGGGTCCAATTGTACATTGAAAACCGCCTCCTGTATCCGCACTAGTAGCATTATTTACTAAAGGGAAAGTTAAATTATTATATAATGTTTCTGTTTGCGATGTTTGAGGACCC
>Ga0080013_1003273_pt1 | contig 17381 bp, 22 predicted proteins | sample ETNvirenome_6_85_FD_69236 | JGI IMG/M metagenome (GOLD analysis project Ga0080013, IMG submission 69236) | Marine viral communities from the Pacific Ocean - ETNP_6_85 (SPADES assembly) (version 2) | ecosystem: Environmental > Aquatic > Marine > Oceanic | place: Pacific Ocean | collected 2013-06-19 | reverse complement strand
GTTTTTCCTTTAATGGATTGGATTGCAGGCACCCTGGAGGAACGACAAGATGAAAGTTAAAGTTGCGTTCTATAAAGGAAAGGGAAACTGGAAACATAAAATTGTGCGGTGGTGGACAAAGAGTCCTTATAGCCATGCCGAATTGGTGATGCCTGATAATTATACGTGGATCAGTATTAGTCCTCTGTTAAGCGCCAAGGTTTCCAAAAGAATAAAAACGGATTTTGATTTAGAGAAGTGGGATTTTGTATCCTTAGAAATCGATGAAGCGCAACACGAGGTAATTCAAGATTTTTATGAAGAAACAGAAGGGTGTCATTATGATTGGGCGGGAATGATATTATCTCAACTGCTTTCCTTTCATATCAAGCGCCGCGAAAAATGGTACTGTAGTGAGTGGATTGCTTACGCGCTAAGAATTGCAGGAATTATTGACTGGAGAGTAATTAAGATTTATGATCAGAGCGACTTGTCTCCCAAAAAGCTTTATGAGATAATAACAACTCAAAAGGAAGAACAACAGGAATGTCTTCCGGAAAATTAATAGAAGAAATAAAACCCGGCGATTTGGTTTTATTGAGAGAACGACGAAAAAAATATAAAAAAACACCGGCTGTAATAGTGAAAGTTTTAAGCGATCATGACCGAATTTTTATTGAATCTACGATTTGGACCGATTTCCACTACATGGTGTACAGTGAAGGCAAGACTATATATGTGACGGAAGGACACATAGAACGTGTTCTTAGCAGCAACACTGAAGGAAATATATAATGACGCATCGTATTTTACAAAGACTCCGTTCCATTTGGGACGCTTTATGCGCAAGGATACTAAATACTACAGAGGAAGAAGCATTCCGCTGTCCCTGTTGTGGATTTACTCCTTGTGACTGTGATGACCATTAGAAAACTCAAATTATTATTCTTTGGTGCCCTTTTGGGAACACTCGGCTGTCAGCCAGATTATGGCATGAATTATGAAATAGTAGAAGAGATACAGCCGACACATGTGGTAGTAGATTCTCTTATCCAACCATCTCCACCGGAGAAACTAGATATTTTGATTGTGCTTGACACTTCCGGCTCAATGACTGATAATTTTCAACAGGTTTCTGCTGGTGTAGAGCTTCTCCGCGAAGATATTGAGAAGATCACGATGGATTATAGAATCGGCTTTATCAACTCTGGACTTAATAAGACGCCATATTTCGTAGGCCCCTTTGATAGCAACGCTTCTCTAATTGACTTTCTAATGGCCCCCTATACCCTAGGTGACGATTGGCTTGAACAAGGGTTTCAAGCTATGTATGAATTTACCACCACCACTTCGGAAGGCGCCCTCTTCTTCCGTGAAGATGCTGATAAAATATTTATTTTTATCTCTGATGAAAATGAACAAGGAGCCATCCCCACCCTCGTATTCCGCGAGTGGCTTGTAGACCACTTTGAAGAAGTCCAGCACGATGTAGTAGCTATTGTTCAAGTGGAAAATAGTGTTTGTACTACTAATCCTTATACTGCGGATGTGGGTACCCGATTTATTGACTTGGTAGCTTATTACGGAAAAACAGGAATCGATATTTGCAGCGACTGGGAATTATGGCTAGCAGACAGCACCTTTCTTGTAGGTATCCAACAACACATTAATCTAACAAATACTCCATTAATCGACAGTCTTGTTGTCTACCGCGACGGCATCGAAACAGCTCTATGGTATTATACGAGCAGTACAAATACAATATATTTAGATTTTGAACCAGATCCTGGAGAGCTTATTGAAGTCGGTTATGTTGTTTTATAAAAAATACTTGACCTAACGCCCAAGAGTGGTTATAATATATAAGATGAACAAAAGCCCACTTGTGTTATTTGATGTCGATGGTACCCTAACCGAACCACGGCAGCCGATTCGAAGCCCTATGATTGCGGCGCTTAGAGAGTTATGTCGCCATTGTGAAATTGGATTAGTGACAGGTAGCGGAGTTGAATATCTTAAAGAACAATTCTGGCCGGCACTAAACGATTACATAATCAGAGAAAATTGTCATTTGCTTCCCTGTAATGGCACAGAATATCTTGTACCTTGTACAGAAGCTACTACCAATTTTCAAACAATCATGTCTAATTCTATGGTAAAAGAAATCGGCTCAAAAAAATTCAATAAACTGATGAGTTCTCTGTGCATTCTGCACGCTCAACTAATTCAAGATTATTCTGTTCCTCTCGCCGGCCATTTCATACAGAATCGCCAATCAATGGTGAACTGGTGCCCAATTGGCAGAAATGCTGACCGCGATCAACGAGCAACTTTTGTACAATTGGATTTAGAAACAGGATTACGTCGACAATATCTTAAATTATTAAATCAAATAATACATGAATCCCAGTTAGGTATAACAGCCAAACTGGGGGGAGATACTTCGTTTGATATTTATCCGCACGGGTGGGACAAGACCTATGCGCTGAACCATTTCGATGCGCAAAGTTGGGATTTTTGGTTTGTGGGAGATCGCTGTTATCCGGCGGGAAACGATTATGAGCTTTTTGAATTATTGAAACACCGTGAGCGTTCCTTCGAGACATCCGGCCCCGAAGAAACCATAGAACTTATCAACCATTACATACTTACACAAATAGGAGCATAGATGTCTGACGACACAAAACAATTTAAATCTTGGAAACAAGAAGGAATCTTCGATACCTTCGAAGAAGCAGATAGTGAAAGGGCAGTATTATTATCAATGAATACTGACAACAAATTACTAGTTAAAGTAAAACGATGTGGGTCTAGCGGAACACAGTTCAAGGTAAAATCTTGGTATCCGCCAGAACCCAAAAGAACTAAAAAGAAGGGAAAAAAGAATGACAATTCATAACGAAATGGTTGGTAACACAGAAGAAAGACCCACCGTGATGGTGTCCGGAGGATTTGATCCTGTACACGCAGGTCATATCCGCCTGATTAGAGCAGCTGCTCAATATGGAAATGTGATTGTAATCGCAAACTCCGATGAATGGCTATTTCGAAAGAAAGGCTTTGTATTTATGGATTTCGATGCGCGCGCAGAGATTTTAAACGCGGTCAAAGGTGTTGTAGTAGTGGATTCCGTTGATGACAGTGACGGAACCGTCTGTGATGCAATTTATCGTCATAAACCTACCTACTTTGCAAATGGCGGGGATCGCGGTCGAAACAATACACCCGAACAATCAGTTTGTGAAGAATTGGGTGTAAATTTATTGTGGGGTGTGGGCGGAGATAAAAAGTTGGCAAGTTCTTCTGATCTGGTCGAAAATGTCCGCGACTTTAAGGCCCAACCGCCCCACCGGTATAAAACTCCAGTGTCTGAGAAATAAAATCTCCACACAGAGTTCTATATAAAGTATGGAGCACTCTTCACATGCCCTCAAATTAGACGCCTCGTTTCGACCAATAGAAGTTATTGATGCCTTAGAGGCATTTATTTTATGCATTATGGGAAAAGAGTTGACAAATGCCCAATTTTAGATTATATAGTGAATTCTTAATTTGGATTGCCGCAGGGGTAGCATTAGGTGCTCTCCTGGATGCATGCATCGCATAAGTCAACACAGCTATTGGGGTGTAGTTCAATTGGCAGAACGCCTGACTGTTAATCAGGAAGTTGCAGGTTCGAGTCCCGCTGCCCCAGCCACATTATGAATTGGAAAAAATTTACAAAATTTTCGTTGATTTGGTATAGCCAACAATTTGCAATTCCTTTTTGGATTGTTGGTCATATTCATTTGCATCTTAACGACTACCGTGATATAATAGAATTATCAAGTTCGGCTGTAATGCATTTTATGGTTGGACTTGGTTTTTGGCTTGATTGGAAGAATTATGATAAAGGAGAATAAATGTCATTTACTCAAAAATTAAAGAACCTTGGAGTTGATCCCTCCACCTCGGCTACATTGACTTATGTTGATGGCGTCGATGTTTTCGTGCATAACGAAACAGAAATCGAAACAGCACTTGCTGAGACTAACGTTGTAAGTCAACTATGTGAATTGGTAGCCACCCCTGGCTTAAATGTGACGACCGTACATGGAACTCATATTTTACAAGAACTGCGGGATTCACAGCTTCTCGACGAATATGAACGTGGAGACTTTGAATTTGCAGACTACCTTACTGAAATTGTTAATGATAATTTCTATGACTTCGACTTCATTGATGTGAGTGTTGAAAAGTTTGATCACAAGCGCGGCTTTTGTGAACTCAGAGCCGAAGTTAATGTTCCAGTTGGAGAATTGATTGATGCTAGCGCTTTCTTGAGTACATGGACCGTTTCTGTGCCGACAGAAAATGGTGTCCTCACTCTAGAGTAAAGCGCGGCCGCTGTATCGTCGGGTAAATAATAACGATACGTGGCTGCCGAACGTCACGCAGGCAGGGGTTTTCCGGTTTTCCTGAGACGTCTAAAAACCGGACTCATTTAGATATCAGCACTACTTAACTTCAGTTACCACCAACTTTTATGGCTAAAAAAAATTATGTATTAGATACTAGCGTTTATTTGACTGATGCAACAGCAATATATAAATTTGACAATCATGATATCTTTGTTCCATTAAAGGTATTAGAAGAAATTGATAAACACAAAAAGCGCCAAGACACAGTAGGAATCAACGCGCGCAAGATTATCCGCATCCTTGATGAGTTGCGAGAGAAAGGCGATCTAAACAACGGCGTCCGGCTTGGAAAAGGCAAAGGCATATTGAAAGTGATGTCTTATGAATATTTAAATAGTTCATTACAATTCCCACCGGATCTAGATTTAAGAGTTCCAGATCATATGATCATCGCAACCGCAATCGCAGTTAAGTCCTTAGCCCAAGAAACTAAAAACTCCAGAAAAACGACTCTTGTATCCCGCGACATTAATATGCGCGTTATTTGTGATTCTTTGGGACTACAAGCTGAAGATTATATTATTGAGAGTGCTGTTACTTCTTCCTCGGAATTATACCAAGGATTTGTGGAACACCTAGTAGATGATGCGGCTATTGATCGATTTTATAATGGAGAAAATATTCTTATTGGATCCGACGAAGTTGAGCAAAAATGGTACTCTAATCAATATGTAATGATGGTGTCCAATGCTAATCCTAAAAAGACCGCTTTAGCTCGGTTCCATGGCCATCAGGCGCCTTTAAAAAAAGTAATTCATACCGATATCCCCGATTGGAAAATTAAATCAAGGAATAAGGAACAGGCGTTTGGAATTGATTTATTGATGGATCCTCGTGTTAAAATTGTAAGCCTTGTTGGCCGCGCTGGATCCGGCAAAACTTTAATGGCAATTGCCGCCGGTCTTCAACAGACAATTGGATTAAGAGAAAATATTTATACTCGATTAATTGTCTCGCGACCAGTACAACCCATGGGCAAAGATATTGGATTTCTGCCTGGAACTATGGAAGAGAAAATGATGCCATGGCTAATGCCTATCCAAGATAATTTACAATTTTTGCTAGGAGGAGATAAAAGCGCGCTGGAGCTTTATATGGATAAAGGCAAGATCGAAATCGAAGCTTTAACTTATATTCGTGGACGTTCTATTTCCAATGCCTTTATGATTGTGGATGAAGCGCAAAATTTAACCATGCATGAAATTAAGACAATCATTACTCGTGTCGGTGAAGGCACAAAAATTGTTTTAACTGGGGATATTGAACAAATTGATAATATTTATGTAAATGAGACCTCAAACGGACTAGCTCATGCTGTAGAAAAATTTAAAGAGTTTGACATAACAGGTCATGTAACATTTAAAAAGGGCGAACGTAGCGAAGTTGCAACGCTCGCATCAAAAGTTTTATAAAAAAAAGTTGCACATTTAGAAACATTGTGTTATAACTAATTTAGGAGAAGATAATGAGCGATACAGAAAAAGTAATTACGGAAGAGGAATTACTCGCAGCGCCTCTGGTCGCAATACCAGAAAACAACGAATCAGAGCTTAAGAGCTATCTGATTAATTTTACAGGACATAAGATCCAACCAGAAGATGGAAAAGTTACCGCACAAATGATTATAGAGACAGTTGCGGCCGAATTTCCAGAGGTTGTATATTTGATCGCTGAAGAGAATTTTGCACGAGGTTACCAATTAGGATTAGAAGATGCTACGACACTTACAACAGAAGCAGAAACAGTTACAGGAAATGAGGAGTGACTTTTACACTGCTCGCGGCACCCACGTTTATTTCAAAGATGATGTAATAGATGATGAAATAGATGTTGAACGGGTTGTTGCAGCCTTAGAGAGTGCGATACCAGAACATTTGTTATCAGAATTAGAAATGATAATCGTTGGCTGGTTTGACGAATTTGAAGAAAGATCTTTGAATGCATTTTATAAAGATGGAATTCTTCACATTTCAAATATTCAAGATAACGAGAGCGATATGCTTGATGATTTCATTCACGAAATTGCGCACTCTATTGAGTCTCCACATGGATATGAAATTTATGGAGATCAAAAAGTAAAGGACGAATTCTTACGAAAGCGCAGGCATCTACATGATAAACTATGGGCTTTAGGATTTAAGGCACCTCTAAAATGGTTTGAGAATGCAGAATACGATGAAGAATTTGATAAATATCTGTTAGAAAAAGTTGGATATGATAAACTCCGTTCGATTTGCACGGGACTATTTATTAATGCATACGCTCCCACTTCGTTGAGGGAATATTTTGCAACTGGATTCACGGATTACTTTTTACACCCGAACCATAATTTTCTAAAGAGAGTTTCCCCCTCTCTTTACGAAAAATTATTATTATTGCAAGATGAAGAAAACCTTGACAATATAACATAATGCGGTTATAATATAGAAAAGCGGAGTTTATGTGCCACACATAAGTTATAGTGAGCTTAAGGATTGGTCCTTTTGTGCCTTCTACCACAAGCTAACAAGAGTAGACAAACTAGATGGATTTAAGGGCAACGCCTTCACGGCGTTTGGTTCCGCGATCCACGATGTTTGCGAGAAAAAACTTCTTAAAGAAGACATTAATGATGACGAACATTTTATCAAATCGTTCGAGGAAAATTTAAAAAAACTCCCAGAAGACGTAGCGGTTGATCCTAAGCTTGTTCTGGGCATGCGAGAACAAGGAAAAAAGATTTTACCTGAAATAGAAGCAGCCTTGACTGATTATTTTGGAGAATATGAAGTATTAGCATCTGAGCTTCCTCTAATGGAACCCATAGAGGGAGAAGATGATTATAAGTTTAAAGGATATATCGACGCGATTGTTGCCACTCCTGATGGAAAAATTCATATCTTTGATTGGAAGACTTGTAGTTGGGGCTGGAACTCTCGGCGAAAAAGCGAAAAGCTGACCACTTACCAGTTAACACTTTATAAGCACTTTTTCGCACAAAAAACAGAAGCCGATCCTAAGCACATCGAAACCCATTTTGCTCTGCTTAAGAGAACAGCAAAACACAACAGAGTAGAATTTTTCCGCGTCACCAGTGGTGCAAAGAAAACTCAAAATGCTCTTAAACTTTTAAATATGGCTCTTTGGAACATTAAGAAGAGCCGCTACATTAAAAACAAACTATCATGTACAACAGGCTATGGTTGTAAATTTTATAAAACAAAACATTGCCCATAAGGAAATATAAATGAAAAAAATTAAGATTTTAACACTCTCTGATCACCCTCTTTCGCCCTCCGGCGTTGGGACTCAAACAAAGTACTTTATTGAGGCGCTCCTTAAAACTGGGCGTTATCAGTTTATTTGTCTTGGAGGAGCTATGAAACACGATAGCTATCAGCCACAACAAATTGAGCCATATAATGAGGATTGGCGGATCTATCCAGTAGATGGTTACGGAAACCATGAAATAATTCGATCAATCTTACAAAAAGAACGTCCCGATGTTTTGTGGTTTATGACGGATCCACGATTTTATGGATGGCTGTGGGAAATTGAGAATGAAGTTCGTGCAAATATTCCAATGGTATATTATCATGTGTGGGATAATTTTCCTCTTCCTTATTATAATGGCCGATTTTATAGATCAACCGATGAGATCGCCTGTATTTCAAAAGTAACTTATGATATCGTAAAAAATGTTGCACCAAGTGTATCTTCGTGTTATCTTCCCCACGCCGTAAATTCGAATATTTATTATAAATACAAATCTGACGAAGGCAAGGAAAAAACAAAAATACTTCGTGAAAAAATTCTTCACGAGAGTACATCACCCCACTTAAAAAATTCAGACAAAAAGATATTTTTTTGGAACAACAGAAATGCCCGCCGAAAACAAAGTGGTACGTTAATTTGGTGGTTTAAAGAATTTTTAGATGACGTTGGTCATGATAAGGCGGTCCTTTTAATGCATACTGATGCACAAGATCCTCATGGTCAAGATTTACCACACCTTATTGAACACTTGGGAGTAAATGAAGGTCAAGTGTTGCTATCGACCGATAAGGTTAGCGCTGAAGATTTAGCCGGCATGTACAATGCGGCCGACTTTACAATTAATATTTCGGATGCAGAGGGCTTTGGCTTGGCAACTCTAGAATCGCTCGCATGTGGTACCCCTATTATTGTTAATATGACAGGAGGACTTCAAGAACAAGTAACAGATGGTGAAAACTGGTTTGGATTTGGTATTGAGCCAGCCTCCAAAGCAGTAATTGGTTCTTTGCAGGTGCCTTATATTTATGAAGATCGTGTTTCACAAAAGGATTTCCATGCGTCACTCAAGAAGGCAATTGGGCTGACTCCAAAAGCTTATAAGAAGATGTCTATTCAGGGCCGTGACCACGTAAAGAAGAATTATAACTTCGATAATTTCGAAAAAAGATGGGTTAATTTAATGGATGAAATAGTAGAAAAACATGGTTCATGGGAAACTCGCGACGGATATCGTCGTTGGCACCTATTGGAGGTGGCGTAATGCGTAAAAAGATTTTATTTAGGGCGCCCGTATTAACGCGCTCTGGCTATGGAGAGCAGTCCCGATACGCCCTCCGCGCTCTAAGATCACGAGAGGATTTGTTTGATATATATATCCAACCTCTAAAGTGGGGACAAACTTCTTGGATTAGCGGGAAAGACGAAGAGAGAGAGTGGATCGATTCTAGAATAGAGAGCACAATAGGATACATCCAACAAGGGGGCACGTTTGATGTATCATTTCAAGTCACAATCCCCAATGAATGGGAGCAAATCGCCCCCATTAATATTGGCTACACGGCCGGTATTGAGACCAACAGAGTGGCTCACGAATGGCTTACTAAGGCCAACGAGGTGATAGATAATATTATTACAATTTCTAGTCACTCGAAAGATGTATATAAAAATACGCATTATGACGTCACAAATCCTCAAAATGAGTGGGAAAACGGCCAGTTGTCTCTTCAAAAGCCAATTGAATTTATAAATTATCCCACTAAAAGATTTGATAATCTGGCAGAATTAGATCTTGATTTAGAATATGATTTTAATTTTTTGGTCGCAGCACAGATTAGCCCCCGGAAGAATGTTAATAATACTATTAAATGGTTTTTGGAAGAATTTAAGGACGAAGAGGTAGGATTAGTTCTTAAAGGGAATCTGGCAAAAAATTGTCATATGGATAGAGAACACACATTCAATGATTTGCGCACATTCCTAGAAAATACCGCACCAGATCGAAAGTGCAAAGTTTATCTTTTGCATGGCGATATGACTGATGAAGAAATGCACTCTTTATACAAACACCCCAAGATATCAGCTTTTATGAGTCTGGCGCATGGCGAAGGTTTCGGTCTTCCCATTTTTGAAGCGGTATATTCAGGAATTCCTGTGGTTGCGACGGGCTGGTCCGGTCAGTTAGACTATCTTATTGATGAAGAAGGTCGAGAGCAGTTTTATAATGTTAATTTTGATTTAAATCACATTCAACCGCAGGTTGTCTGGGATGGTGTATTAATAAAAGAATCTATGTGGGCATACCCTCGTGAGCAATCTGCAAAAGAAAAAATGCGTCAATGCTATGAAGACGTTACTTCTAACAATGAAGATAGCTACGCCGGCAATGCCGACCACTATGCAGAAATAATTCATGAAAGGTTGGACCAAGAGAAGATGTACGAAAGATTTATTGAATTAATTCTATCGACTCCGGGCCTTAAAGATGAATTTGATGTTGAACTTTGGTTAGACTCTTTAGATATAGAAGAGCATGAGTGAGTATATAATTATTGCTGATTTTTTTGCAAATGAAATATCAGGCGGCGGCGAGCTAAATAACGAAGAACTTTATAAGTTATTAAAAAAAGATCATAATGTAATAAAAATAAAGAGCACACAAGTTACACCTGATTTTCTGAACAAGAACACAGATGCAAACTTTATAGTCGCAAATTTTATTCAGTTGTCAGAAGAATGCAAACAAAGCTTACAAAAGAAGAAAAAATATATAATCTACGAGCATGATCACAAATACGTCCGGACTAGAAACCCAGCAGATTACCCAAACTACACTGCACCAAAAGAAGAATTAGTAAATTATGATTTTTATAGAAATGCGTTGGCCATAGTATGTCAAAGCAACTTTCATGAATCCATAGTTAAAAGAAATTTAAATTTAGATAACATAACCAATGTTGGTGGAAATTTATGGTCTATAGACAGTCTTGATTTGATGACTGAAGTTTCAAAAAAAGAAAAATTTGATAAATGCGCCATCATGGTATCCCAAAATTGGCACAAGAATACAGAAGAAGCTATTCAATATTGCAATGCAAAAAAAAATGCTATTGACTTAATTTATCCGTGCGACTATAATGAATTTTTAGAAAGACTTGGCCAAAACACAAAATTTATTTTTTTACCTAAAACGCCCGAAACCTTATCACGTATCGTGGTAGAAGCGCGCATGATGGGGCTTGGTATTATAGCTAATAATAACATTGGAGCAACAAAGGAACCATGGTTCTCTCTCAAGGGCCCAGATCTCATTAAAATAATGAGAGAAAAAAGACAAGAAATAACCACTAAGATTATAAACATATTTTCATGAAAATCCTTCTCACAACTAACAAGACATATAGAGGCTTTCCAGATACGGGACACTGGTATGTGTATTTGCCTTTAAAAGAATTAGGGCATCAAGTATATTGGTATGACACGGTGGATCCAAAAGAAAAAGATTATGACAAAATTATTGAAAAGTTTAAACCTGATTTGATATTTTGTTGTGTTACTGGTGACGGGCGTATCACACCATATGAGCCTTGGGGAAGCATCAAAAGAGAGACCGACACTGGCCGCACCGTAACTTTTAACTGGTTTTGCGACGACACTTGGCGATTCGATAGGTTCTCCAGTATCGCTTGTTCTTATTTTACTATGTGTTCTACCCCCGAAATTTCATATATAGACAAATATAAGAACATTGGTTATAATAATATTTTATTGGGCAATTGGCATGCCAATTCAGATTTTTATCCAGTGACGCCTTTTTTGGATAAAAATATCGATATATCTTTTATTGGCGCTCCGAATGCATCTCGGGAGGCTTTTTTTAATACTATTACACCGCATGTGGACGTTACTCAAGCGTTTGGACTAACTCAGGAAGAATTGTTTGAAACTCACTGCCGATCACAGATTGGACTTAATTTAAGCTTTAATGCTAACGATCCTGAAGGCAAGACTCAAATGAAACAAAGACTATTTGAAATTACCGCTGGAGGAGGCCTCCTCTTCACCCAAAACCACATAGGCTTGGAGGAATTTTTTGAGATCGATAAGGAAATAATCACTTTTGAATCAACAGAGGAGTTCGTTGCCAAAGCTCAATTTTTTTTAAAAAACCCATCTTTAGTGGAAAAAATTGCTACCAATGGTCACAAGAGATTTTTAGCAGAACACGATTCTAAAATACGACTGGCGCACACTTTAGAAAAGATAAAGGAGCTATCATGAGAATCTATGTGATTGATTATCCTCGGCATGCGGGACATTGGATATACAAAGGATATCAAAAAGCATGGCATGCCCTAGGGTACGATGTATACCCTGTAAACAAGATCGAAGAAATTGAAGCGATACATGAACAACGAGACTCCAATGAAGAATATATGGTGATGTTTGTAGATGCGGATCCTCAACCGGAGGAGATTGGCTTAATAGAGCGAAGCAAAAAAGCCTTTATTTTTGCACAACCTAATCAGTTTCCCTCCCCATGGGGACATCACCCTAATTTTAGATGTCTAGCTAGCGATGGGCTAGTAGATGTGTTAAACCAAATGGATCATGTACACTTATGGACGTTTGGGGACGATGTATCTCGTCATGTGAAATGGAAAGAGGTCCATACGGTTCCACTGGCCTTTGATCACATTGGCTATCAGCCGGCCACAGACGATAATTATAAACAATATGATATTTGCTTTATTGGAGGTTGGGCCAATAATGGATTTAATGAAAAAAGACCAATCATGATTGAAATATTTTCTGAATTCATGAAAACAGATTTAAAATGTGGATTCTTTGTGGAAAAGAATTTAACCCATGAACAAGAGTGTGCCCTTCTATATAATAGTCGATTAACACTAAACATTCACGACGCATACCAACGCATCCTAGGCAATGATACCAACGAGCGAACTTTCAAATCTTTGGGACTCAATGGAATATTAGTATCGGATACTGTAGGACAGTTGAACCGCTTATTCCCAGACTTACCTACGTCGCTAGACGCCAAAGGTCTTGTAGAAATAACACAAAATTACCTATCTTTAACAGAACAAGAGTTGACTGATATTCGCGAGAAGAATCGTCAAGATATTTTAGAAAACCATTGCTATACTAACCGAGTTCAACAACTTTTAGAATTATGATTTGTTTATCATGATAAAAATATGAAAATTACAATAATTATACCCTGCTATAACGCCGAACAATGGATATCAGAAAGCATTCAATCAGCTCTCGCACAAACATATCAAAATATAGAGATTATTTTTGTTGACAACGAAAGTCTAGATAACAGCTATCAAATCGCTAAAGAGATGCAGAGAGATGGTCAAGATTTTAAAGTACTCACAACCCCAAATTTATATAAGCATTCTTGGGAAGAGCCTGTGAACAAAGCATTAAACGAGGCTACTGGCGAGTATTTTACAATTTTAGGAGCAGATGATTATATACAAAGCGATTACGTTGACAATATAGTAAAAATAATATCAGCGGCCCCAGATAAAATAAAAATATTACAAACACCAATAATAGGAGTCAGAGGCGCCCAGGAAGAGTTTTTAGGCGAAACAAAACATATTTACACCAACTTAGACGATTTTAAAAAGCTTTTATTTCAAAGATGTCCCGTAAACACTCCAAGCATGGTGTATAAGAAGGAATTATATGATAAAGGCATCGTTCGGTGGAATTCTAAAGAGTACTTGGGAGCAGCCGATTACGACTTATATTTTAATATAGCCGATAAAGGACTGTTCATCTATCCTTATCCAAAATGGATAGGATATTTTTATAGATGGCATTCTACACAGTCAACGTGGGGAATGCAAAGAGATTTTTCCCAAATAGACGTTAAAATTAAACAATATTGGAAAGAGAGGTGGGCCCATGAGTAAGCAAGTTCGAGTAGTTGATTATATCGCGGAACGAATATCACAGTTAGGAGTAAAACATGTATTCACCCTTACAGGTGGCGGAGCAATGTTTTTAAATGACGGTATTGCTAAACATAATAAATTAAAGGCTGTTTGTAATCATCACGAACAGGCTTCGTCAATGGCTGCTGTCGCATATGCAAAGTATACTAATGGATTTGCAGTTACAATGCCAACCACTGGGTGTGGAAGCACAAATTGTATTACGGGACTCCTAGATGCATGGCAAGACAATTTACCTTGCATTTTTATTTCTGGACAAGTCAACAAAGCCCAAACATGCTACAATTCAAAATTCAAATTAAGACAATTTGGCGTACAAGAAGCTAATATTATAGAACTTGTCAAACCAATAACCAAATATGCTATAATGGTCAATGATCCACAAAAAATAGCTTATCATTTTGATAAAGCAATTCATTTAGCCAACACGGGTAGAAAAGGCCCAGTATGGATTGATGTTCCTCTGGATGTCCAGGGATCTTTTATATCTCCCCACGAACTAGAGAGATTCGAAGAAACCATACCAGGAATTAACGCCGATCTAGAGCCTTTTAAAAAAATATTAAAGACCTCTAAAAGACCGGTTATTTTAGCCGGAAATGGGGTCAGGTTGGCCAATGCTTCAAAAAACCTACAACAGTTTGCTGAACAATATAATATTCCTGTAGTGACAACATTTTTAGGGGCAGACTTACTACCCACTTCTCATCCTTTGAATATAGGCAGGACTGGGATTAAAGGAAACCGAGCAGCTAATTTTACAATGCAGAATTCTGATTTGTTGCTATCTGTCGGAACACGTTTGGGTGTGCCAACGATAGGATATAAATATGAATTTTTTGCAAGGGGAGCCAAATTGGTTGTTGTTGATATAGACCCAGAAGAACATAAAAAAGATACTGTTAAAATCGATCTGTTCTTACACATGGACGCAAAAGACTTTCTTAACAAATTAGATTTAGACTTTAAGTGTGATAATTTTTGGCCCGCTAAATCTTTAGAGTGGAAACAAAAATGGCCAGTATTTTTGCCAGAACATGTAAATGACGAAGGAGGAATAAGTTTATATTATTTTATAAAAAAACTATCAGAATATTTGCGACACGATTCGGCCGTTGTTAGCGATGCCGGTTCGGCATATTATGTTTCTTCTCAAGCACTTCAACTTGATAAAGAGCAGAGACACATTATTCCCGGAGCGCAGGCTGAAATGGGCTTTACTATTCCAGGGTGTATAGGGGTTAGTTTTGCTAAAGACAGAGGCGAGGCAATAGGCATCACCGGTGATGGCTCGTTTCAAACTAATATACAGGAACTACAAACTATTGTACAATATAATTTGCCAATTAAGTTGTTTGTTTTGAATAATGATGGTTATTTGTCGATACGAGCAACACAAAGAAAATATTTTGAAGATCGGTTTATTGGTACCGATAAGAACGATGGAGTTTCGTTCCCCGAAACTAAAAAGATAGCAGATGCCTATGGTATAAAATATTTCCTATTTGCGGATAATACAGATCTTGATAAAGACTTGTCACAAGTTTTTGATTTTGAAGGACCAGCAATATGCGAGGTGTCGTGTAAAAAATGGGATGAGATTTTACCAATATTGGCTGCTCAAAAACTAGATGATGGAAGCATGGTTTCAAAGCCTTTAGAAGATATGTTTCCTTATTTGACAAGAGAGGAGTTTTATGCCAATATGTATGTAAAACCGATAGAGGAAGAATGAACGTTCTCATTACTGGCGCCAATGGGTTTTTGGGAAGCAACCTATTAGAAAAATTTCTGAAGAATAATCATAATATTTATGCCCCCTCAGTTCATAATCATAATTTAAAAAAGTTTAAAAATATTCAATTTGATAGTATGAGGCTAAAAGATTTTCACACCATCAACAGATATAACAACAGGCTTACAGCAGACAATAGAATTTTTAAGAGGAGAGAATAATGTTGTCAAATGACAAGATATTTCCTTATTTGACAAGAGAAGAATTTCGTGTTAATATAACAATAGTACCACTAAACGAAGGAGAAGATAGTGACAACTAAAAAGACAATTTTGGATTTTATATCCATGAAGCGAAGCAGCACCCCATTAACTTGGATTACAGCATATGACTTACCTTTTGCACAAGTAGCAGAGGATGCCGGCATAGATATGATTTTGGTAGGCGATTCCGGCGGGATGGTCCAGCTTGGATATGATACAACCAACCCTGTTACAATGGAGGAAATGATTTTTATGGCTTCTTCCGCTCGCCGCGGCGCCCCCAATACTTTTATTGTAGGAGATATGCCTCAAGGCTCTTACGAGGTGTGCGATGAAGATGCTGTTAGAAACGCACTACGCTTTGTAAAAGAGTCCGCATCAGACGCAATTAAGTTAGAGGGGGGAGTGAGAGTCGCAAGCCGTGTTCGAGCAATAGTAGATGCAGGAATTCCGGTAATTGGACACCTGGGTCTAACACCACAGAGCACAACAACTTTTGGAGGCTACAAGGTTCAAGGGAAAACAATAGAAAGCTTTGAAAAAACCTTAGAAGATGCATTAGCCCTTCAAACCGCTGGCGCATTTGCTATTTTGCTAGAAGCGATGCCGGCCGAGCCAGCAGCACAGATCGCACAGCAATTAGAAATTCCAATTTACGGAATAGGCGCCGGCGGAGCCGTTGACGGTCAGCTTGTTATTATGCACGATCTGATGGGATTTTATCAATCATTTAGACCTTGGTTTGCAAAATGTTATATACCTGAAGTAATAAATGAATTTGGTAATTATTTAAGCGCTGCTGAAGATCTTCGAAAATTGGGAAGAAAAGAAAGGCGCGACGGACTTTTAATGTTAGCCACAATGGCCATTAAAAAATATGTAGGAGATGTGCAAGATGGCACATTTCCTGGCAGCTTATATTCCTACTCTATTAAAGAGGCCGAACTTGATGAACTTAAAAAATCTAGTAAATGGATATCTTAATTACTGGGTGTGATGGTTTTATGGGACGTTCGCTGTCTCAATATTTTAAAAATTCAAGCCACAATATCTACAACACAAACAGACAAGTCTTAGATATTACGAATACGCAACAAGTTTCTAACTTTTTTAATTCAAAAAATGTGGATATTGTTATTCACACAGCAATCAAAGGCGGCAAAAGAGACCAAAAAGAACACATTGATGATTTTTTATGTAATATATCTATGTTTAATAATTTGCTAAATTTTTCGCATAAATACATAATGATGTTTAACTTCGGGTCTGGCGCCGAATTTGATCGGAGCGATGGCGTTAAACTTGCCAAGGAAAGCGAGATTTATAATTGTTATCCAAAAGACTATTATGGCTTATCAAAGAACATGATTAGTAGGAAAATATCTGACTTAAATTCAAAGATTTTCAATCTGAGATTATTTGGCTGCTTTGGAGAGTTTGAGGCAGAGCAAAGATTTATAAAGACAGCCCTTAAATGTGTAAGAAACGATCAGTCAATAATTATACACCAGGATAGATATATGGACTATTTTTGTGTTCAAGATGTGGGCCGCGTAATTGAATATATTATCAACAATCAAAGCAAAAACATACCGAGAGATATTAACTTGTGTTATCAACAAAAACACAAGTTAACAGATATTGCAAATAAAATTATTTATTTGACAGAAAGCAAAAAACCAGTTATAATACAAGAAAG
>Ga0080013_1003272_pt1 | contig 17381 bp, 13 predicted proteins | sample ETNvirenome_6_85_FD_69236 | JGI IMG/M metagenome (GOLD analysis project Ga0080013, IMG submission 69236) | Marine viral communities from the Pacific Ocean - ETNP_6_85 (SPADES assembly) (version 2) | ecosystem: Environmental > Aquatic > Marine > Oceanic | place: Pacific Ocean | collected 2013-06-19 | reverse complement strand
ATAAGGAATGATGATGTCGTCACCTTCCTCGCGCCAGTTAGAAACAGGCTGGGCATGTGACCTTGGAGACTCAGATGGGCCTGATACTGCTATCAGTTCGTCTGCATATATAACGAGGGCAGTGCCTGATGTCGCGTAGACACCGACCTGTACGGTGGAAGACACATCACCAAGGTTAGTAGATACCGTCAGGCGTTCCCAGCCCTTGCCACTATGGGTATCTCCTGTAGTCGCACTCCCGCTGTCCACGCTTATTGCGGCAGACACACGGGAGGCAGTCTTACAGTAAACCCAGATGGATACGTTCAGTTCCTCGCCGTCATATGTAGTAGGACTGGCGAACGACATGTATGCGCTTCCTGCGCTCGATGCACCGACAACCATCTTGCCTGACTGATCTCCTGCAAAGACCGTGTAGTTGTCAGGAGAGGTCGTCTCTGCCTCTGCGGTAAGAGTGATATTGCTGGTAGTCCAGTTGGTGGTTACCGTGCTGTTCTCGAAGTCGCAGTTCAGGGTTCCGACTATGTTGTCGCCGTATCCTGCAGCACTTATCCGCTCCTCAACATATACCTTCCTGACAAAACCCTGCTGGATACTTGTCGGGCGAGCATAGTTGCGCTGCTCCGGGTGTCCGGTGTGAGTCCTGTCCTGAACCTTCTTGTAAAGGGAAGGGAATGCCTCCTGACGGGCATCGTTCAGGTGATCGGTAAGGATTGCAGGGTCGTACCTGTACAACTCGAAGTTCTTGGAACCAGACTCTGCGGCAAGGCTTACACCCCTGAGGTCTAGCGCACCTGAAGAACCAGTGTGGTCTAAAACACTGCGAGTAGTGCCGTCATTCTCTGCGCCAAGAATCCGGGCAAAGGTATCGTTCAGGGTGTCATCGTCTTCAAAGTATGCGGTGAGACCCGTGGATACCAGAGCCGTACTCGTTGTAATATTCGTAGTGGTAGCAAAACTACCTATGTACGCTCCCATGTAACGAGCAAACTGAGGAAGCATTGTATTCAGCGTAGTTGTGGTCATTACTCATCTTTCTGACGCTGTCTATCTTGAGAACGCTCAAACATATAACCGACTTCAGCGTCGGTCATTACTTTATTGTGTGTCGAAAGTAACCCTGTATCACCATCTTCTTTCAGGTAACTCAGTTCCCATAATCCGGTAGCAGGGTCATAACCCATCTGTGCGGCAGGGATTTTCGACATTATCTTTTGGTTACGAACCTTCGCCCTGCGAACACCCTGATCTTGGTCAGCCTGTTCACGAGCAGTCTCGTAAGCCCTATCACCAGCCTTCGTGTCAGTAGACACTCTGGAAACCGTATCTGCAGTCATAAGGGCAAGAGATTCTTGGTCTCCATACCCCAACATGCCATCAGGCACGACTACAGTTCCATCAATACACCTACCGTCCTTGGTAACAATACTGCCGGGGGCTTCAACCTCTGCCCAGTTAAGTTCAGGGGTAGTCTTATTGATGATCTTGTCGTTTGCCTTAGCCAACGGTATTCAATCCTGTTCCTGCGTTTGCAACCAGATCAGCAGTACCTGTGTCGGTAAGGTATTCAATCGAGCCAAACCCGCCGAGTCCCCTTCGAGACATCTGCTTCCAAGGTTGTCCGCCAACCACAATCGCACCGTATCTGATCGAACGGTTTAGTGGGTGAATTGAATTCAAGGTTGTAGAAGAGTCGAGGGCGACACTAACCTTGAAGCGAACCCAGTACAGTGGGGTATTGAATACCTGACCCGTACCTGCAAATGTGCCGTCCCAGCTTTTCTCCGTCTCGATAATAGTCCTGAGGGTCTTTGACTCCCAGTCAGAAGGCTCTGTCCACGTTATGCTCGCGTCCTGAGCAAGGGCTGCACCGCCTGAAGCAGTACCATCCGTCTCTGTAATATCGCTCCACGCAGAGCCGTCCCAGTAATCGCCTGTCATCAGCGACGAAGTGCCGTTTACAGCATCTACATCGACAGCCAGTCCGCGAATAGGAACAGCACACCCAACAAACAACGCATCACCATTAGCGAGCGTGTCCTGAGAGGACATCGTCACATCTGTAGAAGCGTCATCGTCTTGAGCGTTCTCTGAATAGTCAGTCCAACTAGCACCTGCATCCTGTGTCTTAAGGACACTGATCCAAGGGTTTATTGCAAACTGGACTACGGTAGCACTGGAACCTGCATTGTGTGCTTCCAGACTTACGAACTGTGTGTTAGTAGGCAAGCCTACCGTCTTTGCGGAACTTGTTGCGGCAAGTCCGCCAGCGGTATAACCAGCACCGCGAACTTCATAGTTCACTGCTGGATTCGTTTGAGTAGGCATCTATGACCTCTTTCTCTTGATTTATGCCGGGGGGACAAGCCCCCCGACCTTATTACTAACTGCTAACAATATACAGCGTAACTGCCGTGGAGGATGTGCGCCTCCAAACCAATACTGCTGCCTCATTGATTAGAACAGTATTTCCCGTATCAGCCACAGTTACCCCTGTTCCCCCAGCAAACGTACAGGTCTGGTCACCGTCGTTGATGTAATAACTGGTAATGGACTCGTTGTCTTTACCCAGAGGTACGTTAGCGATGATGTTCGCTGCGGTATCTGTTGTAACTGTTCCACCGCTACTGGCGGATGTGTGGACGTTGATACCAGCAAGAATATCTGCTGCTGCCAGCGTCATGTCCGTTGAGTCATCGTCTACAACTGTAAGAATTTCTGTGTTTCGGCCTGAGCGAGTCGTTACGGCGGCATCGCCTACGAACTCGATGGGGTCTATTGCATTCATCTTGGGCATAATTGCCTCCTGTGGCGTACCGCTTGTTTGAAACGCCTGCGCCTAGTAAAAGTTAAGTTGGGCGGGAGCCGAAGCCCCCGCCCTGAGAATCTGACTATGTTGCGGCTATCTGCGAAGCCTGCCAACCATTAGCAGCGGATAAACCGTTGCAAAGTAGAAGTGCTGATTCACCCGAGTCAATCGCAATGACCGTCGTAGACGAGTCACTTTGCTTGACCGTGATTGTTTCACCACCCGTGTTGGTAATTAAGCATTCACCGCCCTGAGTACCTGTGCCTGACGGCATGTCAACGTCTTTTGCTCCGTCGGAGTCAATTCGTTGGTGATATGCCGATGCGGCAGTCAGTACAGTAGGATCGTCAGTCAGAGTCTCGGTGTTCGCATCTTTAATGCGAGGAATACCGATGCTCATTACGAGCCTCCGATTTCTAAACTAGTTTGTTTGTTATTAGCTTTTTTAGGCTGAGTTTTTCTCGACCCTGCCTGCTTACCCCTCTTACCAAGGTTCTTGCGTTCTTCAGAGGCTTCAATCGCAGACTCATAGTCTTTGAGAGCCAACGGAAGGAAACCGCGCTCTAGTGCGGTAGCGAGTTGACCGGGGCGCACGTTGTGGATAACAGGTGAGTAGGTTCCATCTTTTTGGGGATGGAGAAGATATGCGGAATCCGCAGAGACAAAGTCCAATTTATTGAGGGCTTCCCCAATGTCGCCAAAACGACTCTCGAACTTATCCAGCACCTCTGCAAAATTTGCATTAGCGCGCGCACGTTGGCGGGTTTCAATCGCCCATGCTTCTAAAATAAGTTCGGGTGGACGGTCTAGTTGAATTACCACTTATCTATCCCTTCTCTTTCCTCGTTTACCACGTTTACGCCCACGGCTACTTTTAACGCCGGGAGTCGAAGCTAACGACTCCGTTTTGTCGGGTAATTCCGCAGGCAAGGTCTCTGAATACGCAGGTGTTGAACCTCCGGGGGCGTGATGGACAAGACCCGGTTGTCCCGGTATCTGTACCCATACCGCCCTTTCACCTTCTTTAACAGGACGAACTTTAGCCAGCATGTACTGCTTGTCAGCAAGCGGAACACGAATCTGGTGTCCGTCCAGCGTGTCATACAGGAAACAATAGTCGTCTTGTTTGTCGTCTATTGCAATCCCGTAGTCCTGACCTTGACTCACAATGTTATTTCCTCTAAAGGATTGTGAGTCTTGCCATTGTTGTATAGGTGAAGTTGTCAAAGGATTATTTATTAGCTAATAGCACTTGCCAATGAGAAGACTTCAACAGCCCATTCATCAACAATTTCAGTTTCGCCCCAAGTACCAACAGTAACAATGTCAGTACCACGAGAACGAATGTCACGGTCGTCTTCAGCGTCGATCTCTTTTGCCATACAAAGCGCAAAAGCCTGAGGAGCAAAGACACAACCCTTGGAGTCACCAGAGCCATCACGCTCAATAACACCAGAGGAGTAAATCTGTACTCCGAATCGAGTTTCCTGACCACGCCAGTAGTTGTTGATGACATCATCGGACGGGCCACTTGGGCGCGCGCCAGCAGCCATAGTGGTAGAACCACCTGCCTGCAAACCAGAGTCATCTTCTACCAGACGACGTATTTGTTCCGGGTGTAATACTGCATTCACTCGACCCCCCGGAGATGGGCCAAATGAGGAGTTGTTGTCGGTCTGTAAATAAGCGACTGCGCCAGCAAGTTGCCTGAAGCCGAGGTTGGAACCAGCACCCGGAATTGAAAGCCCGGTAACTGAGTCGAAGAGGGTCACGAGGTCAGACTCACGGAGACGACCAAGTGCAAGACCCTGCATCATTCCAACTTCAGCAAGAACATCCTCGCTGTTTTCACGCTGTAGTACGTCAGACACGAAAGTCAGGACACCATGCTCAGAAGCAGTGACGTTACGAACGGTCACTGAAACCTGCTGGGCAGCCTGAATAGTTACGCCCTCAGTAAGAGCGGCAGCAGAAAGGCGACCCCATAACGGGATGTTCTTCTGCGTTTCGCCTTTAGCAAGGTCGTATCGTGATACCAGGCTGGCGGTTGGGCCAGCAGGCTCCACGTTAGCAATCGCGTCTGCAATAACAGTTGCAGCCATACTCGACAGACTCGACGAACTGGATAGTGTCAGACCTTCAGCCATAACTTTCCTCTTTCATTATCGTCGCAACCACCCTTTTTCAGAGCCGATGCTTCGATACTCGTCGATGTTTATGTCGCCACGCTGAAATGCTTCTACGGCTTCTGACTTTGTCTCTATAGGAGACCTAGTCTGCGAAGGAGCCTCTTGCGTGGTAGGTGGCGGAGTCGCGGGTGCAGGTGCTTCTACTGAAGCAGGTGCTGGAGCAGGAGTAGGCGTAGTTTTTAGGCGACTGATATTGCTGTGTGCAAGAGCCAAATACTGATCTGAACTCATACCAGCGGTTGCGCCTTCCCAAATACGGTTATCAAGATGAGTCATCTGAAGACCGTTCTGAGTAATTAACTGCGTCACATTATTAGCAAGATTCAATTTTTCATCTGCGGAAAGTTCCTGCTGCTGTTGCTGCCTAGGAGTTTCTGCTGATGTTTGAGCCTTATTCTTCCAATATTCAACCTGATCTTCTGGCTCCAACTGATCGACTTGTGCCTGTTCCATTTTTTTGGACAATTCCCTGATGGGCTGTAATGCCTCATCTACTTTGGAATTCAGGTTGTCCTCAATCTGTTTCATTCGGTTCGCATTCCAATTGTTCTGCGTACCCTGATACTTATTGAAGACATTTTCTATGTCGCTAAGAGTTGGGGCTGAGGAAGCAGGAGCCTGTTCCGGTACTTTTTCCTGTACCTGTTCTTCTGCCGGAGCGGATTCACCCTGAGCAGCCAAGACTGCATTCGCTATGTTTTCCGCTGAATCTTGTGAAGCCGAAACTTCTTGCTTTTCGGTTGTCATGGCCTAAACCTTACCCCTAAAGGTGACTTATATTTCCGATAAATTTACTAAGCCCCGAAATAATAATCAATATATTCCGGGTTTAATACCAAAATTTTCAAGTGGCAGTGGGCGGGTATCCCTTATATCGCTTGCTGCCGTTAGATACTGGTTGTCCGGGTGTCGTAACGTGCCAGTAAACCCCCACCTATATAGCCAAGCATCAAGGTGAACGTCTCTAGCCCTCAATTCTTGCCTAACATCACTAAGTTTGTTTTTGAATGTTTTAAGAATTGGGCTGGCTTCTAATAATTGGTCTTTTACATCTGCGTTAGTTTCTTCTAACCATTGATTCCACAACTCAGAAAGCACATCGCTATTTTCGCTAGCTTCTAAAAGTGCCAACTCTGTGTCTTTCCAGTAATACTCGAAGTGTTCTTTACCTTGGTAGTATTCATAAACCATTGCAGGAAGCTGCCGCCCCTCAGCAAATAGTTGCTGAACGTAACTGTAAACTTCGTCTCCCCAAGTCTGTCTGAATTTTTCTATTTCACGGTCTCTTCGTCTGAAGTTGAATCCATCAGCATCTTCAAACACTTCATGGTTTGAGATTATATTTACGATGTACTCAGCGTAAGCTGCGTCTTCAGGAGTATCAGGGCCAAAGCGCGTTGCGTTCTTAGCAAAATGCTCATTGACTAAAACAAACTCCCCATTTTCGTTGTACAACTCATTTTCAAGACGGCTTCTACGTTGAGCGTTTGCACCACTAATGTAAATATCTTTAAATTGTTGAGGGGTGATTTGACCCGCATCTAAGAACGCTGTGCCTTCAGCTAACGCAGCAGACCACTGGTCATCTATTTCTGCTTTTCTATCCCAGAAAGCATCTATGGCAACATTTAAATCGTCCCCAATGTCAGCACGTTCTTCCCGTATGATTTCTTCTAATTTGTCTAAGGCAGCAGCGTCTGTTTCACTAATATTTAATTCTGGGTTGTAAGTTCTAATTTTTTGTTTCTGAAGTTTATTTAGGTCTTCCCACTTCTTGCCAAAGTTATCAACTGCAAGATCGTCACGTAACCACCTACGTCGCTCTGCCGCACTGGCGGGTCTAATGCGACCACCAAAGACTTCTGCTGTTGCTCCAACAGGCCCTACTCTGTAAGGAGAGTCGAGCATTGTTGCCTCAACCCAAATAGGGGTAAGCTGGCGCGACAAATGCTGAGTCCAATCCCCACTATCATTAAGCTGCTTACCCATAAAGTCATGCCCGGTTGCCATGTCCCAACCTAAACCACCAACAGGGGCTGACCTACCACGAAGGAACCTAAGTATTGGGCTGTCATCTTTGTCCCACAAATCCGCTCTTGCTTCTTCATCCCACGTAGTAGTAGAAAGTTTGCCTGTAAGGCGAGCCATTTGAGTCCAGAAAGAACCAACACCAATCAAATCATCTCCAACTTTAAATGTCATAAAGTCAGATTTAGATGGGTCTAACTTTGGTTCTTCCCCGTGGGCTGTCGCTAATGCCCAGTAAGTTAGTAACCCTGCACCAGCCATACCTGTAATTGAGCGTCTTGCAAATTCACCTTCAACTCCACCGTCGAAGAAATTCTTTAGCAACCCTAAAGATGCGCGAGTGTAACGCTGCGAAAAGAACAAGATATTACGTTCAATAGCACTTTGATTAGGAGAAATTCCTGCATCAAGAGGGTTTAATGCTCCGGTCATCTTATTTACAAATGACCCTAAGTCACGCAGCCCTTGCTCTCCGCTATGCTGCCATGCCGTTTCACGCATTATTTTGTAGTATTCAATTCTTAATATGTCACCCGGAGCAACATAAGCGCGCTCAAACGGCTGGGCTAGGGTCTTTACGAGTTCATCAAATTCTTTTCCGGGTTTACCAAGACCTGCAAAAGCGGTTTGGTTTTGAACAGCTATGAATATATCTGTTGCATTTCTTGAAAGCTGAATACGCCCTTTACTTATAGCTTCAGCGAGAATGTCTTTGTTTTCAATTATGTTTCTTGTGAGAACTTCTGCATTAGTTGTTGCCTTAAATCCTCGTCCTACAGCTTTTCTCCATGTGTTAAATAACTCTAATCCTTTTTTAGGATTTTGAAGGAAAGTATTTGCTGCAAATCCAAGAGCAGGAAGTCCCTGAATTAGAGGAAATCCAAAGTCAAATCCTGTTTTACCGACTCGGATTGTGTCACCAATCTGCGCCAGATTATCCATGGTGTCGCCACCAATGCGTTTAGTTGCGCCAACGTTTTTTAATATGGTGGCAAGTTCATTTTTGTCCCTAAACAACAACCCTGCATAAGCTGGCATATCCACATTGAAATCTTTACCGGGGCTAAAGTAAGTACCAGCTAATTCCACCATGTCCTTATCGAACGCTTTATTAAAGTCATCAAACTTTTCCTTCCTTTTTTTGACATTTGAAATTGCGTTTATCTTTTCAATTTCCGCAGCAAAATGCCCCATTTGATTTGCTTTGAGCCAAGCTATTGTTTCCTTCTGAACCTGAGGGGCTTTTCCTCGTCCTCCTTTTTTCAGCTTCCTCCTTTTCCTTGAAAAGGTAGCTAGCACTCGGCCTTTAACTTTCCGAAGTTTTGCTGTATCTATAACTTGAGGATGAAGACCTTCTGCAACTGTTTTTGCAGTTCTTGTTAATTCTTCGTCACGAGCAGCACGATATGCTCCACGAAGAAGATTTTCCATTGCTTCAAATGGGTCATGGAGAACCATCCCTTGTTCGTCTACAGCTTTTTGCAGTTTTTCACGAGTCAGTTTTCTTGTCTGTAAGTTCATAGGTGTTGAACCAACAGCAACCCCACCTTCTCCTGACTTAGCCATATTGAATATCCAGTTGTTGTCGATATCAACCCATCTTGGCGCGTATCGTACTCCAGCAACTCCTTCATCTATCCAATCAACTTTTACTCCTGCTTCAGTTAGCATTACGCCTACATCAAAAGCAAAGTTTTGGTAAGTCCAAACAAAGTTTGCAATATCAGAATGCTTACCGCCTTCAAAGCCATCTCTAATCAAGTCCTTATTCTTATTGAGTGACCTGAAACTATTTACTCCCCCGGCTTTTCCAGTTGCAACAACTGTCTCTCCAGTATTTTTATTTTTAAATCTGACGTTACCAATATCTAATTGCTTGTAACGAGAAACATTTCGCCTATCGGTTTTAAAGAATTCCTCTACGACGTTATTCCAAACTTTCCCGTCAAGGTTTGTACCAGTACCAGTTACTCGCCCTCTTTCATCAAGACCAAACCCAACAGCGTTTCTAAGAGAAGTGCCTTCGCCGCCCTTCAAACTGTCAGGAACGACATTACGCATTCTTCCAAAGGCTTCTTTTAACTTTCCTGCTACAAGTCCTTCGCCATATTTTTTTTGCTGCCCCCCTGTACGCGTCGGAAATGTTTTTAAATCAAGTTCGTCAAATAACCTAGCCATCGTGTGAGCGATGTTTGCTTCAGAAATTCCAAGATTCCTCATATGCCCAAACGCGCTGTTACCCAAAGGGTTTGAGGTGTTATGCAAAATATTTGGGCTAACAAGGTTTAAGAACCCCGTTATAGTTCCTGTTACAAGAGGAATGTCGGGAATAGCCGATATAAATTCTCTAAGAGTTTTAGATTGAGTATTTTCAATAACCTCTTTAGTCTCACCAACTTTTTCAATTGGAAGGACATTTCTGTTTTCAAGAACTTCTGGGGCTTTATCTTCTATATCTATATTTCCAAATTTACGTCTTAGACCTCTTGATGCGCCTACGGCAATGTCAAGTCCAGTTGCTCCCATTACTCCTCGCCCAAGTCCTCGACCTGTGGACTTGAGACCAGCCCTTAAACCTGTTCGCGCTGCAGTAGCACCAGCAGATGTCCCGCCTGTAAGTATTGCGAGAACGGCCTCAGGAATTAATTCAAGCGCACCTTTTACTCCAAGATCAATCTGGTGTAACTTTCTATCTCCCCCAAGTCCTATCTCAAAAGGCAAAGTGACTTTCATTGTAGGCATATCCGTTCTACGGAAAGCCTCAGCAGTTAATTGAGCCTGACCGGGTAAATCAAAGAAGCTAGGGCCACCTTCTCGCTCTTTCTTTACTTCTCTTAAACTGCCTTCATACCCCATAAAGTCACCGGGAGTAACTGCTCCAATTCCACGTACTCCTGCACCTACAATCGTTTCCATACCTTTTTGAAATTGTTCGAGCGCGCCAATACCTATTCCTGCTGCATTTTCTAAGATTCCAGAACCAACGAATGAACCAAACTCTGGCTTTCCTCTTTTATCTTGAGCAGCAGTAGGGGCGTATACGTCCGCTTGTTGGATTCCGAAAGGAAGCCTTGCTGGGCGTTGAGCAGTTTGCTGGGCGGTAAATTTATCTTGTTGTGCCTGAGAAATAGTAGGCGTAATCGGCTCAGGTAATGCAGAACGACGCGGCTGGTCAATAACTGACTGAGCAACAATACCCGCTTGAGCAGCTTTAGATTGACGTACTAACTCTTCAAAACGTCTTCTACGTTCTTCGCGCTTCTCTCTTAGGCTTGCCAACTAAACCCCCTGAGGCGTAACTGTCTGCGCCTGTTGGAATATTTGACTTGGAGTCAAAGACTGTTGTGCAGCCATCTGTCCTTGATAGAACCCTAGCTGCTCATCAGATAAATCCGTAAGGTCTGAAAGTGTTGGATTTACTGGAACCTGAGGAGTGCCTTGAACCTGAGGTGTGCTTTGCGGAGTATTTAATCCAAACAGTGATGCAGGAATATTTCCTTCAGGACTATCTGCAATGTCTTGAAGCATTCCAGTTTGTGATGCAAATCCTACGGCAGATGGATTACCTATAAAGTTTAGGTAGTTCGCCATATTCTGCGGAGCAGCATTAGCCTGTATTTCAGCAAGCCTTTGTGGCGCGGTAAGTCCGCCTCTAGCAAGTGAGTTCTGGAAAGCCATAAACTCATTCTCGTCAGTTATTCCGCCTCTAGCTTGGAATCCTGCCAGATTTAACTGCTGTTCAGGAGTAAGCCCCCCTCGTGCTTGCAATCCTGCTAAGGCAAGCTGCTCTTGTACGGTAAGCCCTCCTCTTGCAAGACTTTCTGCAAGTACCTGTTGCTGGGCAGCAGTATTTCCACCTCTTGCTAACTGATTCTGTAAATCAATTTGTTGTTGTGCAGTAAGTCCAAACGGATTGCCCGGCGCACGAGCAAGTGCAACTTGTTCAGTTGGAGTAAGCCCACCACGAAGAATCGTGCCGATCTCTCCCATCTCCTGTCCAAGTTGTGCTGCTTGGAATGGGCCTTGGGCAGCCTGAGCCTGTTGAAGGTCAAGTACGTCCTGATATCTGTTTTCGGGTGCTGTAGTTAGCGCACCAAATGGAGTTGCACCTGTCTCTGCCTGAAGTGCTTGTAAGTCTTGAAATTCCTGATTAGTGAGATTGTATGGGTTGTACTGCTGTTGCTGAATGGCGGCAAGTTGAGCTTCACGCTCAAGTAACAAAGCGTCTCTTTGTTCAGGAGTTAACCCTTCCGGTAAAGGTTGTGCAAGGAATCCAAACGGCCCTGCTGCAGCGGCAGCGGATTGTGCGGCAGCTATTTGTGCTGCGGCTGTCTCTGCTGCCTGTAACTCTTGCGCTTCAAATCCACGAAGTGTTGCTTGAAGATTTTGCGCGCCCGTAGAAATGATTTCTCGCTGTGCAATTTCAGCTAGCCGAATATCCCTCTCTTTTTCAATTTCGGATATTGCTTTTTGACCTGCAACTTGGTCTCCAATTCCAAGTCGTTGAATCCGGGCAATCTCTTCATCTGCTTCAGCGTTAAGTCTGTCTCGCTCTATTTGACGGTCAATCTCTCTTGATTGAATTGCAAGAGCATCTGCAGCAGCTTTTTGCTGAAGTTCAAATTGTTGTGCTTCCTGCAGCCGCTGATCTTCAAGTTGCTGCATCTGAAGATTAAATTGCTGAACATTCTGTTCTTGCTGAATTTGAAACTGCTTCATTAATTCAGCATGTTGGCGGTTAGAAGCATTCTCAGACTGCTCTCCCTGTTTTACTAACAGGTCGTATTCTTGCTCCTGCATCCTTTGCTGTAATGCAAATTGATAATCTTCTTTTTTATTTAGGTAATTAAATTCCCGTATTCTGTTAGCTTCATTAATATCCGCTATTGCTTTGTCTGCTTCAATTTTGAGTTCGGTAATCTCTTTTTGCGAAGCCCCTTCTTCTTCAAGAAGTTCAAGTTGAGATTCTTTTTCGAGTTTGGCTAACTCTACTAAACCCTGACTTTCAATAAGGGCAAGTTGTGCTTTGCTGATATACCCTGCCTGTGAGTCAGCAATAGATATGGCTTCTGCAACCCATGGATTAAGTTGCCTGATACCTGTCTGGTCGTTTGTCCAAACAAGTTTTGCGTCGTCACCTTCAAGACCTGTAAGAAATTGCTGAGGGTTATCAATGATGGCTTGAAAAGATAACGCCTCGCCTCTCTCTTCAAGGTCGGCTCCCATGGTGGCCCAAAAATCGGTTGCCTCTTCCTTAGTGTTTCCACCAATTACTTTCTTGTTCCACTCTTCTGATGCTTCTTCCCACTTATTTTTTGATGCTTCTAGGTCTAACCTAAGTTGCTCGCCTAAATTGTCAAGCGTGTCAGTGAATTCTGCATCTTTATCGTTTTTGATATTGGTTTTAGCAGTTTTTATATTCTGCTCTTTCTCAATATCTTGAGCGGCAAGGAAGTTTTTCAGCCACTCGTCTTGGTTTAACAAGGAGGTATTAGCGTCCGTGGGAATATAAGGCTGCCAGTTTTCCTTAAACGTATCGAAACCTTCTCCGCTACCCATTCCCCCTATCATTGGGTTACTAAGACCTGTAAACGCGTCCCACCCGGTTTGAATAGCACCCCACAAGTCTTGTGCGCCAGAAGTTTTACGAGCTATAGTGCCAGTTGCATCTGGGTCAGAAGCAAGACCTGACGCAACTTGAGCAGTATTGATAATTTTCTCAAAAGAATCACTTGCTCTGTATGAGGTTCCTGCGGGAGAAATACCGGCTGCTGCAATTACGTCAAACGGAATTCCAAGCCTATTTGCTACTTCTTCATATATATCATCGTTAGTGGCAGTATCCGGGAATTCAATTTGTGCATACCTTGCACCCCACCCCGGAATGTTTTCCATAATTTTCGGCGAGATTTGAATATAACGTGGCATTTACCTACTCCCAAACGGGTTCATCGGGCGAAGCTGTTGCTTTCGTTTACCGCCCGGAGGGTTAATTTCTGCATCTTGAATTTGCTTCGGAATAGTATCAAGATACCGTTTTACTATTTCATCAAATTGCCCGACAGCTTGAGTAATAACATCAGTCGGCTTATTTTTTGAAGCCATTATCTTCCAAGTCCTGCTGGTAATTGTGAAGTCGGTACACGTCTACTGCCATCACGAGCAGGGCTACTTATCTGCCTTGCTACCAAATCTGCTTCACCTATAGACCCCGGCATTACTGGTCTCGTAGTAGTGGGTACGCCAGTCCCCGGAGTCTGTGGTCGAGTGCCAGCCTGATTACCCTGTTGGAAGTTTCCAGCATTAGGTAATTGCGTTGCACCTTGTGTATTCAGAATATTAGTTGCGATATCTGCTGCATCGTTATTACTTGCACCTGCTGCTTCAACTATATTTTGAAGAAGCGGAACCCTTGATGCAGCCATGCCTTCAAGAAGTCCTTGAATCTGTTCAGACTGCAAGAATTTTTCAGCTAGCAATTTTGCCTGAACTTCGTGTGCATTTGAGACCCCGGCTTCACGCAAGGCAGTATCGTGGTCTACAAATCCTTCTCGCCATTTCGTTGACCAGAGGTTAAGAGTCCGTTCTCTTTCTTCAGGGGCAGTTGGGTTGAGTTGAACGAAGTTGACAACATGCCCTTTTATATCTTTTGGCGATATTGTGGCATCAATAGAGCCAGACTCTGTCTGCCCCCAAACTGTAATTCTGTCCCTAATAACGTATTGAACGATATTGAGAATTATTTCGTTTCTGTGTTGAAGTCCTCTTTGTGACCCATCGACATAAGCAGCGAAATTAAGACGGCTAATACCGGACAGCACTGCCGTCTCATAGCCAGAGGCAGAACCTGACGGACGTTGTCCACGCGTTACCGACGGTGCTGTATTGGATTCTAACGCCTCGTCCAATACTCCTTTGGCTATAAGAATTGATTGCGGTGGTTCAGGAACCTGCTGAACATTGACCGCTACCTGAGGAGGAAGGTTATTTCGCGCGCCGGGAGCCTGATCGTATTCTGCCTGTACTTCTTCAGTCATACCCGGCGGGCCTTGGAAGTTAGTAACAGGCCACGCCGATTTGTTTACGATATCGAGATAATGAGATGCAAGCTGGGATTCTGCCCGTATCATATCGAAGTTACCGTCAAGTATTCCTCGATAGAGGTCTTCAGGCTTATTACCTAAAGTAACCAGTCCTGTTTGAGGCCAGTACATAGTCCACGGCAATGTCATGTAGCCATGTTTTCTTGGCTTCATAACCCATGATTGTTCTGCCATATATGCAACTTGCGACTGTGTCCATACTTCTACAAATTGCACAGTCCCGTCATTTGGGCCTTTCCATCCGGGGAAATGGGCATGTACCCAAGTTGCCTCAACGTCCCAGAAGTGCATTACCCATCTTGGGTTGAACTGGTTGTTAGTGTCCCAAACACATTGCTGAGGGTTTACGGCTTTCGCAACAACAGGCCACGATATTGCCCGTTTCTGCATTACGTCATCGAGTTCTTCTTTATATCTTCCTACATCACCTGAATCATCTGGTGGCTCAGGAAATTCAGCCCACCTGTTTCCAGCAAACTCTGTTTTCTCCCAAGCAACTCCATAAGAAGCCATATGGAAGTTAATAATTCTTCGTGTGGGAGTGTCCTGTTCGAGTCTGTGGTTTGCTCCTCGCAGAAATTTTTCTATTCGTTCTGCTCGTGCCTGACCTCTTGGGCCGGGTGGCGGGACAGTAATGTCAATAAACGGTGGGGTTATATGGTCAGTAAGTGTTTTTACTGTGGAGTGTGCTGTTCCCAGTCGAATTTGAGTTCCATCTTCTGTAATTGGAAAGTCAAAATCGCCTTTTACAAACTCATCCGCCGTCTGACATTTTCTCCAGAACTTCGAGAACTTCATACGTCCACGAGCAAGTTCTGATTCTACCCATGCTAGTGACAGTGTTGGCTCTGATTGTGCCGGTGCTTTTTCTAATGCAATACTCTCATCAGACACCGTCTGGTTCATTGAGTTGACAGTAGTTCCGTTCAAATATGAGGAAGTCATAAACCGTTTTTACATCTGTACAGGTTCGCCGTTTATTACCACGTCTACTTCATCAAGTACATCTGCGTATCTATGTTCTCTGACTTCTCGAAATAAAGAAGTTTTTTTACGTCTACGCTCAGTATTTAGAGGTCTTAGTGGTTCAGCACCCTTGAAATTCTTGTTTGCATGCGCTTTTTGAGCATACTCTACTGGGTCGCATCCATGCAAGGCTAAAACCTCTGCATCAACCCAGTCATCGTGTTTTCCTGAAATGGTTGTAAATATGTGTCCACGATTAGACGTTTCTTTATGCGAAATGTCGGTTAATTGACTTGACAGCTTTGTCCAACCGTTAGGGAAAGTTACTTGTTCGTGTTCGAGAGCAACTCGATATGGCAAGAACAAATCATGATATTTAGATACTGGTGTGAAGTTGAAAGCGACAACTGGTATTCCTTCAGCCAGCATTTCGTTGTACATGATGTCACGGGCGAATTGACCACCAAGTCCGGTGGAGTCCATGACAATTTGTTTGAGGTTCCATCTTCGCGCTTCGGAGCGGATAACTTCCATCTGAACAGTCCAGTCTGTCTTCAGGAGTTCTGTTGCATAGACGGATTCCCTTGTCTTGCGGTTTTTTATAATCATGACAGTAGCGTCATTTGATCGACCAAGGTCGAGTCCCGCAACGTATTCGGAATTTGGTTTAGGGTTTAGTAGTTCAGTCCCTATTGCTGCTTTATCAACTTTTCGGAAGAATGCCCCAACGCCTTCAGGCTGGATAGCCATATACAGGCGGTTCCAGTCGTCCTCCATCATGGTTTCTTTATCTTCGAGGATTTCTTCTTTTTGTTCGTTTGTCAGGAGTGGGTTGTCAAATGCCGTCCAAGAGAATGCTTCACGGCGTGAGCTAGGCTTTTCTTTCGCTCTTTTGAAATTTCTAGCGAACCAATGCGACGGAGAAACTGGCGGTATTCCTTCGACGAGAGCGCGTCCAGCGCGACCGGGCGATGACAATGTTGGTCTAAGTTTGTTCCATCCACGTTCGTCTATTTCCTGTGCTTCGGTTACGTGTAGAAAGTCGAGTCCTACAGACTGTAGTGATTCGGGGTTATCTGCGGATTTGAGTTCCCAGAATACGACAGGTCTAGGTCGTGGCTTACCGTCTTTTCCTCGGAGCCATCTTCCGTTGCTGTCTTTAAATACCAGCCAGACGTGCAGCGCGTCTTCTTTGAATCCAGATCCCCTGCCTCCGCCCAGTTTATTTTCTCTGTAGGGGTTGGTCTTAGAAACTAGGTGTTCTGGTATGAACGCTTGCATTTCGTTCCAGACCTGATACATCTGTGCCTTAGTAGGTGCAACAGTCCATACGTGGATAGCTGGAACGAGTCTTGCTTCTTCAGCCGTTTGCTTATTGTCGGGGTCATTTGGGAATACGACGTATTCCTGTGAGAGTTCTTCTATGACCGCTAAGTCTTCTTCAAGTGCAGATCGGGTTTTTCCACCACGCCGTCCCGTCTGATTCCATTTCACCTTTGCTTTTGATTGGTGAAGTTTTAGCTGATGTTCATGGGGTTTGTAAGGCATGAAGAGAGCATATCACTCGGCAACTGTTTCAATGTATCCATCAGTTAGCTTTGTGTATTTGATGGGGGTTTTATGTTTTTGGCAGAAGTCGCTATTAGTGGTTTGGTGGTAGAAGCACTTAGGTTCTTTGCATTGCGGGAACTTTGATTTACCGACAATGAAGATATCTTGGCTATTCATGTTGTATGCCTAACTAACTTTGAATGACGCAAGTCCTGAATCGTCAGATACCGGATTTTCCACCTGCTCAGTATCTTCAGCCCATTTAGCGTGGGCTTCAATATCTTTTCGCTCCTGAAAAGGTTCTGCCATATCGAGCATACCGTTTTTCTCAACAATATCTCTGTGGAAGTTTATCGCTTTCGGGTCTGCTTCCAGCATTGCATACGCTGCAAGTTCCCCTTCTCGCATGTAAACAGTTTTTAGCTGAGAAGTTGTTACTGGCTTTTTCCAACCCCGCTTTGCAGGATAAGTCCCTTTGTCCCTATAAGCCTCAAGTGCTTCCGCAAAAGTAGGAGTCCCCTTGATAAGCCGGTTTATAGATTCCCACTTCCAACCCCATACCTCAACCATGTCCTGAATAGCTATCTCAGAAGAACCCCAATCCTCAAGACTGGCATATATCCGACGAAGCCTACGAGGCCAATCCTTCCAAGAAGGAACCGAACCATTTACACGATACTCAATCTTGTCATAGCCATTTGACATAAGCCTTGATTTCCTAAATCCCCCTTTGCA
>Ga0080013_1003271_pt1 | contig 17381 bp, 24 predicted proteins | sample ETNvirenome_6_85_FD_69236 | JGI IMG/M metagenome (GOLD analysis project Ga0080013, IMG submission 69236) | Marine viral communities from the Pacific Ocean - ETNP_6_85 (SPADES assembly) (version 2) | ecosystem: Environmental > Aquatic > Marine > Oceanic | place: Pacific Ocean | collected 2013-06-19 | reverse complement strand
TACACCAGATGTGTCGGGCACTTATTCCATTGAACTAGGATTAACTGACGGTGTTGCAACACCAATTAGCGGGAATGTTGATGCTGTAATTAGCGACAGCCCACCAACTCCTCCTACTGGATCTATCATATCGGGATCAAATCCAACTACAACACTAGTTGAAGCGGACAACGCTTCTTCTGGATATGTTTTTAATACCAATAAGATTGATTTGCTTTCTGTTCAAAGAGCCAGAACATCAGAACAGGTTCCTTTCATTCTTGGTACAAAAAGTAAACAAACCTTAAGACTTAGAACCAATCAAGATTTCACTGGATCGGCATAAAGCAAAACTAATAACTATTTATTATATAACATTACTTTAAAGGAGTTTTTACAATGGGAAAACAAAGAAGAAGAGCCTGTCGGCGGGCGGCACAACAAAAAAAAGCGGCTGCTGCTGCGGAAGTCAAGGCTGCACCCATAGTTGCTGAAAAGCGCAAACCAGCAGTAAAAAAACCAGAACAGCCCAGAGCGGTTGCGATGCCAAAGAAGACGAGAATCTCCACAGCCAAACCTAAGGCCACGAAGAAGCCAGCCGAAAAAGCAAAAGGTCGTTTTCGGAAAAAGAAAAAGGAATAATAAATCATGGATTTTGATAAATTAACAAGAAAGTTTCTTTTAGGAGAATGGAAGGGGAGTGTTTCTGTTAATTCTCGTCTATCTTCTATTAAAGAGGCGCTGCAAAGCCTTAAACCTCGGACGATAAAAGAGCAACAGAGAGTTGAACTGGCCTTGGAAAATCTAACGCATATTAGAAGAGGATACAGGAAACTTCAAGAAGAACATAGAGTTCTGGAAGAGAAGCTACAAGTCTTAGAAGAAGGCCAAGGAGACGAATAATGTTTTTAACTGAGGGCGGCGCTGCGGGTCACGCTGCGCATCCGTATGAGCTTGAAGAAGTCCAAACTGGGAACGAATTAAAGAATTTGTTTTTAAGAATTCCTGACTGGCTTTCATTAGAAGTTGGCAAGGAAATCAAGAAAAAACTTGAAACTGGGATTTCATTAAGCAAAAAACTAGCTACTCGCAGTTCTTTAAAGTGGGACGGATCAAATAATAGTATTAAAATTATTGATCGAAGGGGTAAATATGAGTTTGCCTTAGATCGTGGCTCGACGGGAGGGCGTTTTCCAATTGATCCACTGGGAGTTACTACTGATGATTTTGATGAAAGAAGGCTTAATGTGGGATTGAGAAAATCAACCGCGATTTTATTGGATCAAATTATGAATCCAGCGCTTGAAGCATATAGGCCAGATATGATAAAAGATTTAAAAGACTTAGGACTCATCAAAAAAAACGGAGAAGCTGATACTACAAAATTTTTAAATACTGAATATATTCAGATCGATCCTGAAACTAGGAGAGCAAATTTAGTTGAATACCCCCATAGTGCTATTGTTTTTCATGGCGTTAATGAATTTTATGAAAAAAAGAATAAAAGAACAGGAGAGGTTACAAGGCCGGGAGCAAAACCTAGAAAAATAAAAAATTCTCATACAGGTGAAGTTACATTAGGCGGAGAAACAAGCAGGCCGATTCCATATAATAGAGCAGCCTTGGATAGATTAGTTAAAAAAGTTATTCCTTTTGCAAGAAAATATGAATTTGAAGTATATGCTCCAGTGGCCACATATGTAGCGACTGAAATAAAAGAAGAATTAAAAGAAGCTCTCAGGGATGCCCTTGATGAACGCATTGAGGTTAGTGTTTCTGATTCGGTTGTTATTGATAAAAGTATTAATGATTGGTTCAGCACCATAACTATTGTTCCCAATTATCATTCTGAGATTAGGATGAAAGATGGGAAGAAAAGAAGTATATATCATAGGGATCTTTATGATGCCGTTATAGCTAAGCAATTACCAGTTATGGATCTCATAGCAAACGAAAGATCTAATTGTGATCTAAAATCAAAAGAAACGACAGATTGTAAGTTGGCCATTTTTGGTCCGGTTATAGTAGAAATTACGAGAATTTTAGGAATTGTTCTCTTAAAGCACCTTAGGGCCGATATTAAAAGATTGGAACGAAATAAGAAAGGTGAATGGGAAGGCTTCGACATATCAGAAATTTTTGGAAATCTTATGAATCAAGAGGGGATTATTATTAATGGAATGTATGATTCTCCATTTAAAATTACTGGTAACTTTATTCTTCAATCGAAGTTCGGCGCCTTCGCAGGTTTAGAGGAATCTTTCACTATTGTTTTTAGTAAGAAAGATAAGATTACCAAACCAATCAACGAATGGTTGTTGCAACTGGAAGATCCTCGGAATAAAATTGTTGAGATCAATGGAAAAAGAATTGCAGCAGATAGCAAATATATTTATAATTTAATTTTAAAAGAAACTCCACTACCTTCCTTCATAAAAGATATGGGAGATATTAAATTTGTTATAGCAGGCGCTATTTGTCGTCATCTATCTGAACAAACTAAAAAGAAAAGCTTAATAAGAGAAAATTTTATAGATGAAGTTATGAGTGTTCTGTTTGAAGAAAAAGAAAAGAAGAGGAAAATAGTTTTATATCCTGGTCGTTTTCAACCCATGGGAAGACATCATTTGGAAGTATTTAAACAATTAGAGAACAAATGGGGAAAAGGAAATGTTTATATTATTACCTCTGATAAAGTAGATCCTCCGAGATCTCCTTTGAGTTTTGAAGATAAAAAAATAGTTATGATAAAACACGGAATTCCTGAAAATCAAATATTGTTTGCGAAGAGTCCGTATAGATCAGACGAACTAGAGAATTATTTTGACCCTCAAAATACTACTGCAATTTATGCTGTTGGTAAAAAAGATATGAATGAAGATCCTCGTTTTGCAAATCTGGGAGGAGTAACTAAATCTGGCTCTCCCGCTTGGTATAGAAATTATGAGGCAAATAAAGACAGTCTGGAAACCTATGATAAGCACGGATATGTTATGGTTGCGCCCCATGTGTCTATCGATATTTCGGGCTTCGGTGAAATGTGTGGATCCACAATTCGTGCATGTCTTGAGAATCTTACACCCGAAGTTTTTAAGAATTTAATGGGATGGTATGACGAAGAAATATATAATATGGTTAGAGAAAAAATTAGTGGTACGAAAAATAATCTTTCTGAAACGATTTTTGAGCTTGTTGAAGAAGTGTTAGAAGAAAAAGTTGGTGGAGGCGGAGGTGGCCCGACGCCACCAAGATTCGCGGGCCCGAGACCGGTTGACTGTAAGAAGTGTTGTGGAAAATGCAATTGTCCTCCTAAAAAAAATAAAAAAGGTCCGAGTTCAGAAGAAGATTTATTTGATCCCCTTGAAGAAATATCAACTGCAAGCGCCGCTGGTGCTTTTGGATTCCCCATGGGCGCCAAACCAAAATATTTTGATAATCCGAGACCAAAAGTAAAAGGAATAAAAATTTGGACTCCAGGATCAAAGAGAAACTAATTATAGTATAAGTGGAGACTTTTTTGATGATTAATAGAAAAGATTTGGTAGAAGAGCAAATATTAAGAGAAAATATTCGTAAAGCTATTCGCATTGTCCAAAAAAGACATAAGGATGAAGAAAATTATGTCAGAACAATTGTCCGCTATCTTCTTAAAGAAGAGGCTGTGGTTAAATATGATTATAATTCTTTGAACCAACTTGCTCATCTTATGAATCAAGTGTTTGGTTCTACTGATCCCAAGAAGGCAAATAGCAAATTCGCCTTTAAGGAGGCATTTACGGATTTAACTTCTAATCCGGAAGATAGAGAGAAATTTGTTGAGTTTGTTTTAGATTTTTCTAATCAAGATATGAGCGACATTGACGCAGAGCAGGAATTAAAAAAATTAGATAGCAAATTTGTTGAAAAGGGATTTGTCGATGATGAAGAGGAAGAAGAATTCGTCGAAGAGGAAGATGATGATGTTATCAGAATTTCTGTTGACAACATCCCTGGCGGTGATCTTGAAGCCGGTGCACGCGGAGAAGAAGAGGCAGAAGAGGAGACATTTTCTTTAGGAGAAGATGCTGATGAAGATGTTGAAATTGAAGACAGAGAAATTGAAGATGAAGAAGAGTTAGATTCTGCTCTTAAAAAGTTTACACGTCGAGCTTATAAATCAATTGGCCCAGCAGTTAGAGACTACTATACTAATTTTGAAGATAGTGAAATTAGAGATGAGATTGTTGTAAATACAACTGAAAATATATTTCTGCCAGAAAAAGAAAGATATGAAAAAGTTTTTGAAGGTGGTACTTTAACTGAAAGAGATCTCTTTAAGATTTTTTATAAAATTAATGTTGAATCTTGGGCTGGTAGATATAATAATGAATATTTTAATGATCAGCCGATAACAGATGTAGAGATTGCTCCTCCTGGTGGAGAAGACATGGGAATGGAAGATACTTTAGAAGGTGGAAAAGAAGGAGAGATGGGAGGAGAAGAAGGAGAGGAGTTTGATATAGATTTAGGTCTGTAAAAAATTACAACTTTTTCCTTGACAGCGTTTAAATTTAATGCTATATTATATATATCACACTAAACACTCTAATAGTTAATCATACTAATCACTCTAAACACTCTAATAGTTAATCATACTAATCATACTAATCACACTAAACACTCTAATAGTTAATCATACTAATCACACTAAACATACTAAGCACAGTCTATGAGATCTTGGAAACGCAAGAAGAATTACAACGGTAAGAATAAGAATTACAGTATGAGCAAGAAGCTCCGAAAAGAACGTCGTTCTAACGAGGAGTTTGAAATTATGCTAAACACTCTAACATTAGAAGAAGTTATAGCATTGAAGCTTGAACTCGCCACCAAACCGATTGCTAATAGAATGTATGGATTTCCTATTTGGTATTCATTACATGAAATTGTTCAAGATGCAGTTTTTAAATACGCATTCTCTGCCACAAGAACCCAGGCGGAGGCAATGCGTTTTCTTGGTTTAAAAGAAAATTCTTTCCATCTATTAAGAAAAAAATACGGACTTGATGATTATTTTCTTGACAAAGAGGAGAAATAATGTTATTCTATAAGTAATACTGGTTGATATTATCGAAAGGCCGGAAAGGATCTAAGCTATATATGGTGAGGTTCAATATCTCTTACGAACCCAGGACAAGGAAAGGGGAAAACCTAGAATTTCCAAACTAACGAGAGAATAACAAGTTGGCACTGTGAGCAAACCAACTCCTTCCTATCTTTCAGATTTTTGAACTATTTAATATAGGAAACCAAAAAAAGAGGCTTCAAAATGTTGTTACATCATGATATAATAGAATTTGTTACACCAGAGGAAATAATAGAATTAGCATATTCTGAATATGAAACACGACTACCAAAAGACGCCGACTTGCGGATAAGAATCGCCACTGATGATGGCGGAAAACATATGGAATTTCTTGTACAAGGGGTAGAAAATGCCTCTATGCTACGCGGAGATCTTCCGCCAAGATATAATGATATGAGGACAGTTGTTGTTTATTCGAGAGGTAATGAAGTAAAAATCAAAAAAAAGATAAAGATTAAGAAAAAAGTCCTTGACAACTGAATCAAATAATGATATATTATAGGTATGGACTTTTAGCTCAGTTGGTCAGAGCACCCGGCTCATACCCGGATTGTCGTTGGTTCAAGTCCAACAAGGTCCACCACTAAAGGAGAGAGAATGAAACGCCCGAATGGTCGTAAATATCCTCGTGAATTACGACACGAGGAAGCCCTCAAACGTCAAGAGGTAAGAGATAAACGTTCACCAGAGGAGCAGTTAAAACTTCTCGATGAAAAATTAGGTATCGATACTGGTGCCATTAAAGAACGCGTTCGTCTGATGAAGATGGGTGTGGAAGAAAATCAAAAAACAAGGAATAAAAATGTCAAGAATTCAAAAGCTAAAAGAAGCAAATCTAAATCCAGGAACTACAGTTCGCCTTAAATATGAAGATGGTTTGGATGTAATCCACTCCAACGATAATTACGTTGAGAATGTTATTCAATCAACATATATTACCGGTCATCTATCCGATCTCGTATTAAATCCACTATTGGGAAACAACCAAATCTTAGCAGAAATGAGGGAACAGGGCCTTTTAGATTCATATGAAAGAGGATCATTTCATTTTGAAGATTTTGTATCAGAAGTGGTTGATCAAAATTGGAGTGATTATGATTGGATTGAAGCATCTACAGAAGCGTTTGATCACAAGCGAGGATTTACAACAGTTTCAACAACCATCGAAACAACTTCGGAAGCCGTCACTCAGATGGCTGATTTTGAACTTGTTGGCTGGAAAATCGAAGTGGATCATCCCTTGGGTATCTTGGAGCTTAATGAGTGAGCCCTTGTAGCTCAATGGAAGAGCAACAACCTTCTAAGTTGTCGGCTGTAGGTTCGAATCCTGCCAAGGGTGCCATTTTATGATAAAATTAATCAAAAAAATAATAAAATCTTATTTGGTTTTCGGTCTTGGGATGTTGTTCGGAGCAGTAATAGCTTCGGTAGTATCTTGGGTAATAATGTCCATAACGCACGGAAATCCAGATTTAGAAAAGTTTTTAGATGTAAGAGAATGTTTAGAGGAGAAAATAAATGAGCAAGAAAGCCCCGAGAACCCCATATGATACGGTAATGGTCTCGGGTGGTTTTGATCCCATTCACGTTGGCCACATCCGCTTGATCCGCGAAGCTTCAAAATATGGAGATGTAATAGTTGCAGCCAATTCAGATAAGTGGCTCTTTAGAAAAAAGGGCTTTAATTCTATGGGCTTTCATGAAAGAAAAGAAGTTCTTATGGCGATCAAGGGCGTTGTTGACGTAATAGAAGTAGACGACGACGACGGGACAGTTTGTTCGGCATTAGTAAAATATCAACCAACCTATTTTGCAAATGGAGGCTACCGAACAAAATATAATACTCCAGAAACAAAGATTTGTGAGCAAGTTGGTATTGAAATGTTATGGAATATAGGAAGTCAAAAGATTAATGAAGATTAAACCATATGGGTTGGCAGATAGAATTATCGCAAGATTATCTGCGGCCTTTTTTTGGTATGTGCTTATAATATTTATTTTAGCAAATATAGTTTACTATGGACTTTGTAGTGAACCTATTTATAATGAGGAAAAAACTAAAAATAGCAAATTTAGAGCATAGTTATTAGTATGAGCACTACCAATTGGTTCTTATATATTGTAAAAGAAGCATTTGTAACCGAAGATGAAATTATACAGCCGGGAGAAAATGGGGTCGGAAGATGTTCGATGGATCCTGGTATGATGGAGGCGCCATATGGGATGATGTATGTTATTCCAGATGCTTTTGTTGTGGAATATCACAAGGAAAGGGGATTTAAAAGAGCTTCTTCTTCACTAATAAGTGAAGCTGTTGAGAGTTATTTTGGAGTTAAATTAAAATAATGCGGCTGAATGGTGGAATTGGTAGACACAACGGACTTAAAATCCGTTGCTCAATGGAGCGTGAGGGTTCGAGTCCCTCTTTAGCCACTAGCAAGGAAAAGTAGAATGAAAGTTAAAGCTGGTACTCTTTGTTATGTTTCGATGCCCGGAAAGGGAAATACGATAAGGCCCATCTTTGATGGCACTGGTAAGTCTTTTTTTTCTGTTGATCAAGAAGTGGAAGTTATGGATATAAGTTGTGAAAATAAAAATTTAATTGCTGTATTTGCTAAAGCAAATGATATTGAGGATCTCATCGCCGGGGAAGGTATCGAAACAGTAGTGTGGATAAACAAAAACAATTTAAAACAAGTCGTCAAATGACGGCTTTCTTTTTATGTGGAAACTATTTAATGATAGAAATGGTTATAAATGGCTAAAAAAACATATGTTCTCGATACTAGTGTTTGTTTGACTGACGCATCTTGTTTATATAAATATCAAAACAATGATATTGTTATTCCCCTAAAGGTCTTAGAGGAGATAGACAAACACAAGAAGCGCCAAGACTCAGTTGGAGCAAACGCAAGGAAAATTATAAGAACTTTCGACTCGCTTCGCGCCAGAGGTAGTCTCCAAAGGGGAGTACGTCTTGGAAAAGGAAGAGGAATTTTAAGAGTATCTCTTGGAGATCTATCTACGCTGCCAGAAGAACTGGACAGACAAATAGCTGATCACGTTATCATTTCAACTGCCCAAACAGAGCACCTAAAAAACCCAAGTAGAAAGACAGTCTTGGTATCCAGAGATATTAATATGAGAGTCATATGCGACTCTGTTGGTATTTTATCTGAGGGTTATACTTTAAATAAAGTAATTGAACATCATTCTAATCTCTATGAGGGATTCTGCGATGTTTTGGTTGACGATCAATTAATTGATAGATTTTATGATGGAAAAGAAGTTTCGTTGGATGAAGAAAAGAAGTTTAATCCCAATCAATTTTTGCTGTTGGTCTCTTCATCAAACGAAAAAAAGACAGCCCTGGCTCGATATATCTCTCCGGGAAAACCTCTCAAGAAGCTTTATGAAGCTGGCAAAAAGGGCCTTTGGGGAGTCAAGCCGCGCAATAAAGAGCAAGCATTTGCATTGGATTTATTAATGGATCCCGACATCCCGTTTGTTAGTTTGATAGGAAAAGCCGGCAGCGGAAAAACATTGCTAGCCATAGCCGCAGGTATCTCGCAAGTCATTAGCGATCCCTTTGCCAAGGGGAAAAATAGTTTTTATACCAAATTAGTTATTTCTAGACCAGTTCAGCCAATGGGAAAGGATATAGGATTTCTTCCTGGTTCTTTGGAAGAAAAAATGAAGCCATGGCTAATGCCGATTCAAGACAATCTTCAACATATTATGGGGAGCGACAAGGCCACAATAGGGGAATATGTTGATAGGGGGGTCATAGAAATCGAGGCCCTCACTTATATTCGTGGACGATCAATTTCAAACGCCTACATCGTCATAGATGAAGCTCAAAATTTAACAATGCAAGAAATTAAAACAATCATGACCAGAGTTGGAGAAGGAACAAAGCTTGTTCTAACCGGAGATATTGAACAAATAGACAATGTTTATGTAGATGAAACCTCCAGCGGCTTAGTTCATGCTGTAGAGAAATTTAAGAGAACCAATTTATCTGGCCACATCACACTAAAAAAAGGTGAGAGGTCTAAAATTGCAACATTGGCAGCAAAAATTTTATAATTTTACTTGACAAGAGCGATAATTAAGGTTATAATAGTATTATAAAGGATTGAAAACAAATGTCTACTGATCAAAGTGATTATGAAAATGGGTTGTTGAAAAAAGTTATTACAATCGATGGAGAGTTGAAGGAATTTCTTATTAATTATGCAGGAAATAAACTACAACCAGAAAATGATGAGGTAACTGTGGGAATAATTCTAGAGGCAATTGCTTCTGAATTTCCAGAATTGTTACTGGCGGTTGCCGAAGAAAATTATTTAAGAGGATATGCCAAGGGTCTGGACGATATATCATTAGCTCCAGAAAATAATAATGTATAAATTAGACTATTTAAAGGAGTCGGCTAATAAAGCCTTCGATCAAACTAAAGAATTCGTTATGGGTGAGGCTGTGCAAGTTTATATAAAGGATCCACTGACAAATGGAGTTAGCATAAGAAATATATTAGATAAAATTAATATTTCTATTCCTCCGCACTTGACCACCGAAATCGACTCTATTTACGTTGGTATCTTCGATGATTTCGAAGAAAAAGAAACGAATGCGGCATATAAAGATGGAGCTATTTATATTTCCAGCGAGCAAGATGATGATCAAGATTTATTAGATGATATGGTGCATGAAATAGCTCACTCTTTGGAAATTCCCTTTGGGTATTTAATTTATGGCGACGGCGAATTAGAACAAGAATTTTTATCAAAACGTAAAAAATTATATAAAATATTAAAAAAAGAAGGTCTTAAGCCTAACAAAGAATTATTTTTGGATTTAGATTTTATGAAGGCTATGGATGATTATTTATATAAAGTTGTGGGATATGACCGTTTAAATATAATCGCAGCTTCTTATGGTTTATTTACATCAGCCTATTGTGCCACATCATTGAAAGAATATTTTGCAAATGGATTTGAATATTATTTTTTAGATAATCCACCATATTTAGGACAGATTTGTCCGATTTTATACAAGAAGATACAGGAGTTACACGAATATGATAGAGATTGAAATACAAAAGGGAAAGGGAAAAATAGTGTGCATCGTTTCAGTTTTGAAATATGAGCACAGATCTTGTAAAAAAAGAATTTATCTTAGTGAAAGACTTGTAAAGAAGAAACTGATTGATGATTATGGATTAAATCCAGGATCTTGTTTACAAAATACAAAGATAGATAATTTTAAAGGAATCACAAATGGTACTTGGATTTTTCAAGATCAAGATTATGTAGCGCCAATTCCAAAAAAGACACTCCCTCCTCGTCGTCGAGCAACTTCAAAGAAAAAGTTGAAAAAAGTTGAAAAAAAAGCTTGACAAATCAGATGAACGTGTTATAATAAAGGTACAAGATAAAACTTTAGATAATAACGAGAAATAATTGTCCCACATATCTTTTTCAGAATTAAAGAATTGGAATTTCTGTCCATTTTACCATAAATTAACTTACATTGATAAACTTAAGGGTTTTAGAGGAAATGAATATACTGCATTTGGAACTGCCATTCATGATGTCTGCGAAAAAAAGTTACTTCAAGAACAAATCGAGGCCGCTGAATATTTTGTAGACCGATTCGGAGAATGTTTGGCAGAATTAGATGATGACATCAAATTTCGAGAAGATATAGATGCCATGGCGGCTCAAGGAATTGGAATCCTTCCAGAGATTGAACCGGCACTTAAAGAATATTTTAAAGATGGCTTCGAGATATTTTCAACAGAAGAGAAATTAATGGTTCAAATTGAAGATGAGGATTACAATTTCAAAGGATTCATTGATGCGGTTATCAAGACTCCAGATGGAAAATATCACATTGTTGATTGGAAATCCTGTTCTTGGGGCTGGGATATGCGCAAGCGCTCCGATCCGATGGTTACTTATCAATTGACATTTTACAAGATTTTCTTCGCACAAAAACACGGAATTGACTTAAATGATATTGAGACGCACTTTGCCCTTCTTAAAAGAACGGCAAAGAAAAGTCGTGTTGAGTTCTTTCGTGTAACAAGTGGGAATAAAAAGAGAGAAAACGCCCTAACTCTTCTTAAAAGGGCTCTCTTTAACATTAAGAAGAAGAATTATATTAAAGACAAGCGGTCGTGCACAAGATGTGATTTTTGTAAAACGCCAGAATGTCCATAGAGGTTTAAATGGCAGAGAAAAAGAAGATTTTGGTGATTTCGGATCACCCAATGGCTCCTTCGGGGGTTGGAACTCAAACAAAATATATTATTGAAACATTGTTAAAAACAGGAAAATATAAGTTTATTTGTCTTGGAGGCGCCGTCAAACATAGAGACTATAAACCTCAAAAGATTGAGGGGTGGGACGAAGATTGGATTGTTTTTCCAGTAAAAGGATACGGAACACCAGAAATGGTTCGTTCTGCAATTTTTAATGAAAAACCAGATATGCTTTGGTTTATGACGGATCCTCGTTTTTATGGATGGCTGTGGTCGATTGAGAATGAGATAAGAACTCACATACCTATGGTTTATTATCATGTCTGGGACAATTATCCCTATCCTCACTATAATAAAAAGTTTTATGAATCAACAGACGTTATTGTTTCAATTTCGAAGGTGACACACGATATTGTCAACAATGTGGCTCCAGATGTGGAAAATCATTATCTTCCTCATTCTGTTGATACAAATATTTTTTGCTGCCTTCCTGATGAAGAAATCGAAAATCATCGCAAACAACATTTTGGTGAAGATGATAAAAAAATAACATTCTTTTGGAATAATCGCAATGCAAGACGAAAAATGAGCGGCTCTCTACTTCATTGGTTTAACGAATTTGCCGAAGAGGTCGGACCAGAAAAGGTACGCCTCATCATGCATACCGATCCAAAGGATCCAAATGGCCAAGATCTGGAAATTCTAATCAGCAATCTCAAAGCCGACGATGGAAGAATACTTATTTCAAAAAATAAAATTCCCCCACAAGCCCTATCTGTAATGTATAATCTGGCCGATTGTACAATTAATATTTCAGATGCAGAAGGGTTTGGTTTGGCCACTCTTGAGTCTTTGTCCTGTCAAACGCCGATTATTGTCAGTATGACTGGCGGCTTGCAAGAGCAAGTTACAGATGGGAAAGAATGGTTCGGAATAGGCATTGAGCCGGCCTCAAAGGCCATCATAGGCTCTCAACAAGTTCCATACATATACGAAGATAGGATTTGCAAAGAAGACTTTATACAGGCTCTGAGAGACGTTTTTAACATGACGCCCGACCAAAGAAAACTTCTTGGACTAAAGGGAAGACAACATGTTGTTGCCAACTATAATTTTGAAAATTATCAAAGACAATGGATTAAGATGATAGACTCTATCGTTGAAAAACACGGTTCTTGGGAAAATAGAAAATATTATAAGCCTTGGGCTTTTTCGGAGATCACAATATGAAACAGAAAATTGTAGTAAAGGGCCCGATTTTATCGCAATCTGGTTACGGAGAACAAGCAAGATTTGCTGTCCGTGCCCTAAGATCAAGAGAGGATCTTTTTGATATTTACATTGTTCCTACAGCCTGGGGCCAAACTGGCTGGATAAGTGTCGACAATGAAGAGAGGGCTTGGACGGATCAAAGAATCGCCCAAACTCATGTTTTTGGACAGCAAGGTGGTCAGTTTGATATGTCGTTACAGGTAACAATTCCAAACGAGTGGGAAAAAATGGCACCAATTAATATAGGATATACAGCCGGAATTGAGACGACGAAGGTGGCACCGGTCTGGCTTCAAAAGGCTAATGAAATGGATAGAATTATCGTCGTTTCGAATCATTCAAAGGAAATCTTTGAAAGTTCAAATTATCAAGGACAGAATAATCAAACCGGACAAGTTGTTCATTTGGCAAATCAAACTCCAATTGAGGTAGTTAACTATCCGGTTCGTCATTTTGAAAAGAAAAATCTTGATTTGAAATTAGATTATGATTTTAACTATCTTGCAATTTCTCAATGGGGCCCCAGGAAAAATTTTGAAAATCTCATCAAGTGGTTTTTAGAAGAAAATTTTGATCAAGAGGTTGGTCTTGTTGTAAAAATATCAATTAAGAACAATTGTATCATCGATAGAGAACACACAACCAATCGTTTAAAGTCGATTTTAAAACAACATGAAGATTGCAAGTGTAAAGTTTATCTTCTTCACGGAGATTTATCAGAAGAAGAAATGACGGGGTTATATCAGCATTCTAAAATTAAAGCCCTTATTTCAACAACCCACGGAGAAGGTTTTGGTCTTCCGCTATTTGAAGCAGCCTATAACGGATTGCCTATTATTGTTTCAGGCTGGTCCGGACATCGTGATTTTCTATATATCGAAGATAAAAAAGGCAAGAAAAAGCCAATGTTTGCATCCGTCGAATATGATCTTCAAGATGTTCAAAAGGAGGCCGTTTGGAATAATGTTATTCAAGCAGATTCTCAGTGGGCGTTCCCAAGAGAGGCAAGTTTTAAGCGAAGGTTGAGAGAGGTTCGTAATGAATATTCTCGTTTTAAGAGAAACGCTAAAAAACTTCAAAAACATATTGTGGAGAATTTTACGGAAGAAGATAAAAATGGAGAGTTTATAAAATCTATTATTGGAAATGAGGTTGAAAATGAATTTGAAATTATTTTGTGAGTGTAATTTCTTCTCTGAAAAATTCGATCAAAGTCAAAATTTTAAATTAAATCAGAAAGAATTAATTATGAAAAAATATTCTGGCGAGAAAGCATCCTTTGAAAAAAGGGACGTGGAATATCGATGTATCTGGAAAAAGCAAAAAAAATGGGACAACTCACTTCCTACTTTGATCATACCAATAAGAAATAATCTTAAACTACTTTCAATAACTGTTGAAAATTTGAAAAATAATGGCATAATCCAAAAGTCTAATATCATAATAGTTGATGATAGATCCGAAGAGGAAGTAGAAAAAATTGTTTTAGATAATGACCTTTCTTATCTTAGGGTTGATAACGATAAGGGCTTTAATTTTTCTATGTTGAATAATGTAGCGGCTAAAATATGCCACACTCTGGGAATAAAAGAAATCATCTTGTGGAACTCTGATTTATGGTGTGCATCGGAAGAATATTTCGATATATTATTGAAAAAACACAGAACGTCGCAGTCTAAGATATCAGGATCGAAATTAATATATCCTCCTGCAAAAATGTCTCTCAATGAAGATATAGACACCGACAATATTAAGAGCGCATTCCCATCGATGATTGGCGAAGAATGGAGAGAGACGGTTCAATTCGGTGGGCCATTTTGGATCCTAACCCCTCAATCTCCAATTAGAATCTCACCCATTCATTATAAGAGATTCGGTTCACCAACTGACCCCAGAGTCAATTGTGACAGAGGGGTCTCTTTCATAACTGGTGCCCTACATATATGGGATTTAGAATATTTTATAAAAATCGGTGGATTAAATCCTAGTTTATCTAGAAATTTTCAAGACGTTGATATATGTCTGAGGGCTTGTATTTTGGGTGAGTCTCCTATGTATTTTGGAAAAGATATTTTTTTCTATCATGACGAATCGGCAAACTTCCATAGCAATAAGGAGGCAAAAAATAATCATCAAATGAATAGTGATCATATATTGTTTTCTAAATTGTGGAATGAAAAAATACCTGGAGTGGTATTTTGATAATGGGAGAATATACAACTTTCGAGTTAAAAAAATATTATGATGATCGTGGTCATTTTTATGAATCTTTTTCGGAGAAGATATATAAAAAAAATGATTTTTCGTTTATACAAGATAATATTTCTTTCTCCAATAGGGGTACCATTAGGGGATTACACTATCAGTGGGATAAACCCATGGGAAAATTAATTCATGTGGTTAGTGGATCCATTATCGATCACATTGTCGACATACGATATGGGTCAAAAAATTATGGAAAGTCATATAAATTTAATTTGACATCGGAGAACAATCTCTTATTGTGGGTACCTCCAGGATTTGCTCATGGCTTCGAGGCGCTGAGAGATTCAATAATTATGTACAAATGTACTAGTTTTTATAACAAGGCTGGAGAAGGTTGCATTAACTTTTTTGATAAAAGTTTGGATTTAAGTTTGACAATTGACAAAAAAAATGTGATTATATCCGAGAAAGATAAAAAAGGAATATCTTGGAATCAATATAAAGATGATCCCAAATTTTAATTGGAGTTTAATATTAAATATGTTGTAACGGGCGGAAGAGGATTTATAGGATCACACTTTGTTGAAGCAGCCTTAAAAAGAGGAGATACAGTTGTAGATATAGATAAAATGACATATGCTGCCTGTAAAGATCTTCCGTGGGATTCTAATCCAAACTATACCCTAATAAAAGAAGATATAAGTGAACTAAAACATCTACCAAATTGTGATATTGTTGTTAATTTTGCAGCAGAAAGTCATGTAGATAATTCAATTAGAGACACAGACCCCTTTATTAAAAGTAATATATTGGGTGTTCACAATTTGCTTGAATTAATAAGAGGTAAACAACCATATAATAGGCCCTTATTTTTCCACATCAGTACCGATGAAGTTTATGGAGATAAATTAAAAGGATCCTTCACAGAAGAAGATAAATTAAGCCCCTCTAATCCCTATTCTGCCACCAAGGCTGCGGCCGAAATGCTTGTTTTGTCTTATTCTAGAACTTATGGTATTAATTATATTATCACCCGGAGTGCAAATAATTATGGGCCCAGACAATACGAAGAAAAATTAATACCCAAGTGTGTCGAGAGTATCCTAAGTGGCAAGAAAATTCCCATACATGGAGACGGTTCATATATCAGAGATTGGACTTATGTAAGAGACAATGTAAGTGGATTACTTAAAATTATTGATTCTGAAATTGTCAACGAAGTTTTCAACGTCGCTGCTGAGAATCACATGACTAATCTTGAAGTTGTTGATAAAATTTTGGAATGGTATGGAGTGGATAGAGATATATTAGAATTTGTAGAGAATAGGTGGGGCCAAGATTTGAGATATGCGATAGATTCTTCTAAATTAAGAAAATTGGGCTGGTCACCGGCTTATGAAAGCGGCATTTATAAGTGGGAATAAAAAATATATTTTTAACTGGGGGATCCGGGACACTGGGATCCCAATTAATATTGGACTCTCAAAATTATGGCGTGAGTTTTATTAGCCCCTCTTCGGAAGAATGTGACATTAGATCTAACTGGCAGGTAGATAATAAGATAGGGAATTTCGAAGGCGATACCGTCGTACATTGCGCGGCTTTTACAGATGTCAAGAAGGCTGAAAGATACCCCCTGCTCGCAGCTAAAATAAATGTGATTGGCACCTTCAACATATTACATGCTTGCATAAAATATCAAAAAAAATTAATATATATTTCTACTGACTATGTTTTTGATGGAAAAAAAGGAAATTATAAAACTTCGGATGCTATCAACCCTCTTTCAAAATACTCAAAAACAAAAGCGGCCGCCGAATTGATAGTTAGAACTTATGATAACTCCTTGGTGATCAGGACTAGTTTTTACGGAAAAGAATTTCCATACAAAAAAGCTTTAATGGATCAGTGGACATCTAAGGACTATGTGGATATAATTTCTCCTAAAGTTTTACAATGTATAAAAAAAGATGAATTAGGAATAGAACATGTGGGATCGCCAAGAAGAACAGTATACGAAATAGCCAAAGAGAGAAAGGGTGATGTAGAGGGGATATTTATGAACGAAATCGATATAAAAATCCCTCGCGACACGAGTTTTAAAATAGAGGAATAGAATATGAAATTAGCCGCCATTTACAATGTTTTTGATGCGGAAGAATTATTGACCCACAGTATCAGATCCATTAAGGAAGTAGTCGATGTGATTATAATAGTCTATCAAAATGTTAGTAATTATGGCGAACCCCACATTAATCCTAATTTTGAAGAATGGTTGAGAGAATTAGATGCCGGCATTCTTCTCATATATGAGCCCAAAATAATTAATAGTCCTCTAAACGGGGAAATTAATGAGAGGGCCAAGCGCGCCATGGGCGCCCGCAAAGCGCTCGCTGCTGGCTGTACCCACTATCTTTTTGTGGATTGTGATGAATTTTATGATAAAAATCAATTTGCTCGTGCAAAAGAAATAATTATTGCTAATGATCATGATTCTAGTGCGTGTTTATTGAACACTTATTATAAAAAAGC
>Ga0080013_1003270_pt1 | contig 17382 bp, 21 predicted proteins | sample ETNvirenome_6_85_FD_69236 | JGI IMG/M metagenome (GOLD analysis project Ga0080013, IMG submission 69236) | Marine viral communities from the Pacific Ocean - ETNP_6_85 (SPADES assembly) (version 2) | ecosystem: Environmental > Aquatic > Marine > Oceanic | place: Pacific Ocean | collected 2013-06-19 | reverse complement strand
AGATGTGGGCAGTTGATGAAGCCCATTGCATTAGCGAGTGGGGGCACGATTTCAGACCAAGCTATACCAGGTTAGGAAAAGCGATTCGTAAATTTAATCCGAGCCAAATAATTGCATTAACTGCGACGGCAAATGCCAGAGTTATAGCTGAAATTGCTCAGGTTTTGGGAATCAATGACTGTGTGTTCAAGACCTATAGCCCTGACAGGCCAAATATCACTTACATGGCTGTTGGGAGGCGCGTCTCATTGACCGCTATGGTGGAGAGAGCAGGTTCTCCCTGTATCGTGTATGGCTCTACAAGAAAGAGCGTTGAGTTGGCTGCTGCAGAGCTTCAGAGGGGAGGTTTTAATGCTGAATTCTATCACGCAAAAATGAACAAGAAAAAGCGAGGAGAGGTTCAGCGGCAATTTATTGAGGGAGAGATCGATGTCGTCACAGCGACTTGTGCATTTGGTATGGGTATTGACCATTCCAGTATTCGTGGCGTTGTTCATCTCGAAATGCCAACTAGTCTCGAAGCCTATACACAAGAAGCTGGGAGAGCTGGTAGAGACGGAAAGCCCTCACTCGCGCTCTGCAGATCAACGTTTGAAACCCTGAAGAAGGCTAATGGGATTTCGCTCCTGAGTTGGCCCACTCCACATATGATTGACGAAGTCTGGACGAGGATGGAGCCTCTGTTTGAGTCCGATGGATGCGACACAGGAATGCGTAATCGAATCCATATGACCAACGAGAAGATCGCGCAAAAGATAGATTTTCATCCCATCACTGTTGGCTCTGCGATTCGATTTCTCCAGAGAGGAGGAAGCATCAGAAAGACCAGCTACCAAGAGAAATTAGTGAGAGTGAAGATCAATGAATCAGTGGCTCTATCCCTAAGAGGGAAGAAAGAGGTGGCTGTGATTGATGCGTTGCTTGATTATGAAAACCATCTGAATGTGGTCGCTGGGAGCGTCTCATTCTTTAAAGAGGTGATAGGGCTCGACAAAGCTTATGCGGAGAGACTGGAGAGCAAAGGAGCGCTTGAAGTGACCTGGGCAGACAGGGTTCAAATGCTGGAAAGAAAACGCACGGGAATTGCGTGGTTTGATAGAGACAGGGCGACAGAATTGAGACACCGTGCGGTGAATCGAGTGAAGTCAGCGGCTGGTTTCTTGAGCACTCCAACATGCCGAAGACAATATTTGTTGGATTACTTCGGAACCTTTGAGGGCTCCTCCGTTGAGGAGTGTTGTGACCGCTGCGTCATATCCAATAGGAAGAGCGTTGCTTGATGTCCATTAATGATATATGTTGTCACAATGGCAGCAATATTTCATGTCGGCGCGAGAGTATCAGAGGAACAGCGGGAGCGATATAAAGCTGCCGCTGAGATGCTTAATATTTCCCTCTCCGAATTGATAGTTGCATCTCTCGATGGAGTTTCAATCGAGATTGTAAACAAAGAGTGGAAGTGTCTTTGCGTTAAGGTCATCAAAAACAAGGTGGGGATAGCCAAGCCAGAGGAGCAAGGAGTAGACGTGCTGGCTCCAGAAGAATTTTGGGCAATGCTGGGGATCAAGACGTGTTCTTGATTCTCTTGCGGATGCGAGCCCTTTTTCTTCTCTTCTTCTCCTGCCTAATAGATCCAACCTCTTTGCCCAGCCTTTTCCTGGCCTTGATCTCAGCCTTTATCTCTTGATTTTCTTTGTAATTCATGTAGATATTCCAGCCCGTAAATGACAGGCCGATAACCGTTATCATGAATCCTATGTTGGCTGGAGGAAAAGAATTCCTAAGCTCCACCTGGAGAGGATCGGTTTCTCCAGGGGTCATCTCGGTTATGTGATTGAGCAACTCTACCCGATGATCGGTAGGATCAATAGAAGACTCTCCAGGAGGCGCTACGATAGCCTTTAGACCCCCTGATTCCCTCCACGCATACCTAAACTTAGGCCAGGATGACAAAGTCATTCTCCAGCCGTTAGGCATCGCCTTAGAGCGAGTGGTAGCCCCTTGTGGCCCAAGCGTTTTCTCAGGCTGTGCGTCAGCAATCAATGGAGCCAGAAGCTGCAAGGCTGTTGCGAGCCTTGCGTCTCTAATATGCTGAGATTGCGAGAGAACAGAGGCCGCGAGGAGAAGATTCGCCGCCTCCAAATTTGTAGGAGCGAGCCTTTCAGCTTCAAGGAGAAGGTCTTCGGCGTCAGGCAACTGAGGCATCTGAAGCATTGGATGCAGCGATACTTCTGCTGGAGACAAATCAAGCTTTTGAGGTAAATCCATCAGAGACCTTTAGACGCACTTGTGCCCACCAAGAAGTTATTATTCTCTATACCACGACTTAGAGAAGGAATTACTTGCGGCGTTTGCTGTAGTCTCGGCGAGACTTGCTCATGTCTCCCTTATTCCCGCCCCATTTCCTGTTTTTAAGCTTGTAAACAGTAACGAGCTTTGTCTTTTTTCCTTTGCATTTGGGACATTTGACGCGCTTTTGAACCTTCTTGTATTTGGGATTTCCCTTTCGACGTGCCATGGTGAGCTCCTTAGTGATAAAATCAATCCTTCCTATATTCACTCATTGATTTCACTATGTCAAGAAAATCAACTACGCTCTTCGTCGGGAACGAGGTTTATGCGTGGCAATGGCTACCTCATAGCCTCCTCTTTGGATGAGTTTTAAGAGGTATCTGACCTCATAAGGCTCTGCTTCGACGAGGCTGATCTCCATGCGGTCTTTCTTTTCACAGAAAGAATAGGGGACTCCACTTCTGTTGATGATTTCTATGAGCTTTGGCTTGAAATCTGGGTGCCATCCTCTGTCGTCAGGGCAGAGAACAAAGACTTTTACGTTATCCATCGCGGCTGGCTCTGTTTTCTTTTTAAGAGTTTAAGGGCGACGCTCAAAGCGCTTTTTCTTTTGTGGCTGCATGTCTCCCCATCGTCCTCTTTTGCAGAAAATGCCGAATCGCTGAGGAGGTTCTTGATGGTCCTCCAAGAGTGAGAAGAGAGATATTTTTGAGCCATGTTTAAAATCTTGTTTTCTTGCTCCGTCATCTTCGCCATATGAGCATTGACTGCGTGAGAAACTCCTTGAATCGCTGCCTCGCTGTTCTTGTCAATTTGGAGACCCAAGACGCCTTGAGCATAACCAAATTCTTCGCCGACTCCTCCCACCCAGGTCAAGAAAGCCTTACGCTGTTCAGGCTCAAGATTCTGAGCAGCCCAGCTGATGCTCTCAAGACAAATGATAGCTATTCGGTGAGAAGCAGGACCCTTTGCTGGATCTAAAGACCTTATCATGTCCTGGCTTGCGTCTTCGTTAAAGGGCTTGAGGCGATGAGACACAAAGGAGCAGACCTGTTTGATCATGTCGTCGTCGGACTCCTTGTCTTGCAGCCTCTTTTTGGTTTCATGAAGATCGAGGACGGCTATGTTTATAGCGTCAAGGTCCGTCATGGCTCACTCCGATGGAACGTTTTGATAGAGAGGCCACCTCTTGCAAGAACGCCTCGTCATTGGGAAAGGTCTTCCTGAACAGCCTCAGGATATGAAAAATATGAGCTCGCACAAGACAGGTGTGGGCAGCGACCGATTGTCGGCTATGACAAATGCCAATGGTTATATAGGCTGGGTCTATTGTATTCGACATTGCGATGTTGCTTTTTTTAGATTCACCCGCAACGAATCGTTTCCATTCAGCTATAACCGCTTCAAGAGGGACATAGGGAATATTGCACGCCTGACAAGCCATTTGCCAGAGGCTCTCTTTCTGTTTCTTAGTTGACTTCCGCTGAGTTTTATTTCGACCGAAGTTTTTAAGAAGATCAAGATGGGCTTTCTGGATTGGGGGAATTCTACTCCTGATCGGTCTGCTGCTCATTTGCTTCTTCCTGGTTCTGAGAAAGCGAGCTCATCATTATTTCTTCGGTGGTAAACACCTCAAACAAAGGGATTTTTCGCGAAGAATCTGCGCGAGAAACGCGCATTCTACCTCCTTCTGTCCCCCTCAGGATTACCTGTAATTCCGAGTTGTTGAAGTTGCCTCGGAGGATGACATCTTCACCTCCAAGTTGCCATTGCAAAATGAGCTTCTGGTAATGCTCATGTGCCAACCTGACTATATCGTCATCCAGCCCTACTCGGACATGGACATCAAAATAGTTGTCCACGTTCAAACTTTGGCGAGGCTCCTTGCGTTCTCGTTGCTGACGCCTTAATCTTCTGGGGGATGGTTGTCTTTGTCGTGACATTGAGCTGTCTCCGTTTGTCCAAAGTTGATATGATGTAATACATCTTTAGTCATAGGAAGTCAACCAAGATGTTGAACATCTCTGCCGACTTTAATGTTTTCGCTCTAAACGTAGGTCCTTCTGTTTTCAAATCAATGGTGAGGGCTTGCGGGGGAGCGATTGAGGCTGCGAATTTGGCTGAGGTTTCGGTCCCAACCTTTTATAGGTGGATGAGTTATCCTGTGTCAGAAGAAGGGTGGGCTGGCTATCCCAGGTCGCTGGTTCAGCTTGATAAATTTGCTGAAAAGCTTTCGGAGGGAAGGCATTTGTCTTTTTTTTCATTGACCTATGAAAACCAGGAGATTCTAAAGACTTGGAGAGAAGGGAGGCTCTCATTGGTTCGTGATTTTGGCTTGACAGAGGCAGACGCGATGTCTCAATTGGCGAAGGTAGGGGTGCCAAGAACAACAGCGAGGAGATGGATTCTAACGGTTCCTTATCCCAGAAGCTTAAGCAGAATAGATGCACTTGCGCTGCATCGACATTCAAAATGCTGGTTTGAAAAGATGGCTGAAATGCAAAATAAAAAGAGCGTATGGACTCGCTCTGTACCTTCAGAGGCGCTGAGTTGTTTGGCGAGAAATAAAGTTTTTCCTTGCCTCGTCAATGGAAACACCCTTAAGTAGATGTTAGGATTTTGTAGCATTTTAGAGGTGTAGAATGCCCATAGGTGGCAGAGATAGTTATTTCTTAAGAGGGGCTCACCCTGAGGAATGGGCTCCAACTCTGGATGGAGCGCTATCTGCTCTCCAGAGATTTTGGTTGTCCAGGCCCAGTCTCAGGAAAAATCAAATCGGAAACATGGTCATCGAGTTGACCATCTTGTCTCAGAAGGTGAGCGTCGAAATCACCAACCCATTGATACTCGACGCTTTTTTAGGGGCGAGCGGTCCACAAGCCATAATAGCGGATTTGGCGAAGAACATGGGAATACCTCCAGCCGACGCCAGGAAGGTGCTGGATGAGGCAGAGGCAAGAGTGAGGGTCGACACGGTGCGTATCCCTTATGATCAGACAGCCTGGAGGCCTGGAGTTGGGCTTAATGGAGAGGGGGCTCCCTCCGTAGAAGAGGCTCTCCCTAAAGCTACCCCCTTCCTTATCACAGCGGTGATCAAAGAAGAAGACAAGAGGACACAGAGAGCCCCTGGAGCGAGAAGATCCCAGTTATCTAAGGAGATGATCAAGTATCTCGTCGTGTCTGCTCAGAAGGAGGGTATTGGAGATACCAAGCTCGCAAAAATGACGGGTCTTCCTCGGACCACTCTGCGAGATGAGCGATACAAGATTGAGAGAGCAAAGCTGGCGCAGGTTAAGATTCCAAAACTCAAAAGAGGCCAGCGATATTCAGACTTGGAGATCAAGAAGATGCTTCTCCAGGTCAGAAAGACCAGAGGAAACGTCACAAAAGCTGCGCGTCAACTCAAGATGAGCAGGACCAGCCTCAGAGACATCGTAAAGCGGACAAAGAAGAAACCCTAAAATTGTGGCCAAACTCGATAAGGTGTTATACGTTTAGGGTCGGAGGTAAAAATGGCTCTCGTTCACTACGTTGAAAACACAGAAACACTTCTTCAGAATATGCAACGCGGACTTCCGTTCGCAGAAGCAATATGCGGTCGTCCTGCAAGAAAAAAGGCTTTGACAATTCATCCTCTTATGGTGAGCTGCCCAGGCTGCGCTCAGATTCTTAACGATGTTGTAGAGCAAGAGAAACAGGCTCATATTGAAGCCCCATCAGAGCTTCCGCCAGAGTTGCCTGAGGAGTTGCCTCAGGAGCCCCCAAAGCCCCTCGATTTAAGCGATTTTCTTCAGCCTCTTTTGAGCTTGGAGATTCCAGGTCGCTGCATGGAGGACGAAGGCTTTATCTTCAACTGGGGAGAGACCAATGAATTTATGGAGCCCCTGGATAAAGATTTCATCAATGGAGTAGCAGAGTTTGCCCAGCTCCTCGGAAGAAAAGGATTGGCGAATCAGCTATGGTCTGTGCTTTTTAGATCCATCGCCAGAGGATTGGACATTGGCCAATCGGTTGGATTGTTACATGCCAACGTGAAAACCATCTCCACTTCTGTCGACTCTGGAGTGTGTGACTCGGCTCTTCAAAACATGTTAACAGAGGAAGCTCAAGGTAAAAATAGAAAGGGAGTGATGGAGGCTCTGGAGCGAAGAATTCTTCTCACACAAGAATCGGAAGGCGAAGAATGAGCGAAGATGTGGTCCCAGAATTGCTTCTACGCATTTCTCCACGGCAGCATGTTGCGTTGCTGGTGAGTTTGCGGTCAAAAGAAGTGAGAGACCAATCTCCTAATCATTTCTATGCTTTCAATGGAGAAGACAGCGCAGCATCATCAGCTAAGAGCGTGGCTGACGCCTTGATTTATCTCCAGCAAGCGAAGGTGGAGATTGTAAGAACCATTGAGAAAGCGGAGCATGGAGCAGCGCTCTGTATGTGTCTTTCTCAAATCATGGAGGCCGAAGCTAATTTGTGCGTGGCAGCAGAGCGAATTCTGCTGGTTCAGGATGAGATGTTTAGAAATAGAGAACGAGTCTGGAGGGAACATGGCTCAACAAGTGACGATAACTCAGGACCAACTGAGGGTGGCAGCAAGCACTGAAAAGGGATTTTTTATAGACGGTCAGATGCTCAATGAGATTCCATGGGGTCAATTGAGAGGAGGATACGTCTATGCAGCACGACTCTATGACCTGGAGATGATGCTCGCAGATGCGGCTCTTCAAGGTTACCAAATCTTATCAGGCTTTACGTCTGACAGGAGAAGCCTGAGAGGCTTCACGGTAGGCATAGGGGCTTGGGGGTGCTTAGGCAAGGTGGAATGTAGGGTTGCCGATGTTTGGGGATTAGAGCCTACTTCTGATGACCTGGAGGCAGAGTGCGCTCTAATGGAGACGCAACTCAAGGTTCTGTGTGAGAGAATAAACGATGAGGAGACCCCTTTCAGAGGCTCAGCATTTCGATGGCTCTCAGCGCTCTATCGACGGATGGTCGAACCTCTGGAATTGTCAGGATATGCAGAGGTTCTGCCAGAGGACGTAGCCCAAATGTGCAGAAACGCTCACATTGGTGGACCAATAGTACACGCGAGGTCTTCCCTGGAGCCTTATGTGTCCATTGATCGAGTCAGAGCCTACGGGAACGCCATGATGGAGGAGTTGCCAGTGGGGCTTCCTGCTGAGATTCCTGTGTCAGGAAAAGGGCTTCTTCGATGGACTCAGCGCGACTTGATGCGGTCTTGTGGACTGGCTGAAGCCACTATAGAGGTAAGAAGAGACCTCTCGGTTCCCCTCCTTCCGCTCCTCAAGTCGGACGTTCGGTATGATCGGAGCAAGACCATCTACCCCACTGGAATCTTCAAGGGGACCTGGGCCTTGCATGAGCTGGCTAAGTTAGAAGAAACAGGGTTTGGAACCGTAAAGTCTTTGGATAGAGTCATCACATTTCAAACCAGACCGCTGTTTGCTGGATTGATTAGGTATTTAAGGAGGATAGAGTCTGACTTGCCAGTCCAAATGAAGAGGCTGGAGCATATGCTATATGGCAAGTGCGCCAGAGGGCTCTCCTTGGGCAGGATTGGGTCTGGACCTACATTTGCTCCCTGCGTTGCCTCGGATTTGCTGGATGACCGCTCGATGAAGCGCGTCGACGGAAGAATTGAAGTTAGAAACTATGGAGTGAAGGCTGGAGGGGGCTTTCCACGCCATCCTCTCTATAAGATAACTGCGAAGCTTAGCGCCAGGGCAGAGAGAGGCACCATGGACAGGCCAGATCGCTCTGTGATGATCACTTCTCGTAATCGATGCGCTATGGTGGACATCATCTGCCAACTTGACAAGGTGCTAAAGCCAAAGATTTCAGGGGCTTACATTGGAAGGATTTATGTCGACGGCATTGACATTCAAGCCGATGTGAAGAAGATTCCCGCTATAGACGGTGCGGTTATCAAGAGCCACGGTCCATCAATGAGAATTTTTAGATCAGGAGCAATTTATGCCAAAGAGCACAATGGTGATGAAATCGTTGAAGGGGCTGGGCTTATTGCCAGCGGAGGGTGTCTGGAAGAGCTTGAAGACGCCCTCGACCATAGCCCAGACGCGGACGGTGGACCGCTCGCTGCGGGAAGAGTTTGGGAGAGACATGAAGGAGAAGTGGATCCCAGGAGGAACCCAGGGAGGAGCAGCTATCCCCCGCACATAGATTACTCATTGGCCCAGATGCTTGGTTTTTCCTGAAGTTTATTTGCACGAAATAAAAAGAACCATTATAATATCAAGTATCTAAAATGCTAAAAATCCTTTCAGAGCTTGCGGTTCCCTCCCGCGAGCTCTGATTCTTTTTGGCATTGCGAGAGAGCAAAAGTAAACCATTGGTTGACTCTTCTCATTAAACATGGTAGGTTCAGTGATACCTTTCATAGGAGAAATAGATGAACCAAGAAGCTAAACTGTCTGACCTGCCGCGTCCAACTCCCCCTTTCATGGCGTTGGCACAGTACCTAAATGACCTACGCTCCAAAGCTGGAGGGATGTCTGTGAGCTCCCTCAAGACTTTCCTGGAAGAGCGAGGACAATCCGTCAGCCTCCAGGCTATTTACTACTGGATGTCTGGGCAAAAGCGCCCCTCAACAGCCAATCTTGAGGTCCTATGTGACATCTTTGAACTCACCACAGAGGGCTGTCTCAAGCTTTACAAACTGCACAGCAGACGCTCATAGGATATAACTATCCTGAATTCTAATCAGGATTGGTTATGCGAGTATTATTAATAGGCGACTCTCAGGGCTTCAGGATGTTCAGGACAAAGAAAGGAGGGCTCAACCCTCATCCTGAAATGAGCATTACGCACAAAGTCCAGGAGGATACAGGTGTAGATATAGACTGGATCTTCCATACAGGCTGGGGGAACGATAAGTACGCCACAAATCCCCAGAAAATGCTTCAAGAAGCAAAGCACGATGCCAGCTCCAGCATCAAAAGCAAAGCCAAGGGAAAAACGCTGGCTCAATTCTTAGAGTCTTCTGATCCTTATGATATTGTAGCGGTAGAATTGGGAGGAAACGACTGGGGGACGGCAAGCGAAGGCTCTTATCGATCAAAGGCTCAGAAAATGTTGGAGGTGGTGGATCTCGCCGAGCCCAAGGAGATTATTTGGATAGGTGTTTTTGGCGCTCATAATATTGCTGGAGAAAATCAAAATTCGGACGTAAGCGAAGGAAAGGGCAACGTTCATAAATTTCAGGAAGCACTCTTTGGGCCTATGCCCGATGTTGAGTTTGTGCCCATGCTTCCTTTTATGCAAGACATCGGAATAGACTTCACCAATCTTACATCAGGGAGCAAGAAGAGGGATTTCGATAGTTATGGGGTTCATCTTCTCCAAACAGGCCCACACTTTGATGCCATCACTACAAGAATTGCGGATGTGATCAGTGATGCCATTGAAGGGCTGGAAGGAGAAGAGGAGGAGCCAGCGGAGCCCTTTGAGATGTTTCCAGAGGAAGAAGAAAGCTATTACGAGCAGATGGAATTCGACGCGGAAGACTTGGAGTTTGAAGATGTAGCTCCAGAGGAGCCTGTAAGAGTCGTGGAGAAGTGGGCTCCTCCACCAGCTGGTACTGCCAACATGGTTCAGGCATACAAGCACTATTCAGGATGGAGAGTCTCGGACCAAGATAAATTCCAAATCATATGTGAGATGCTCACAACTTTGCCTCAAGACCGTAGACCTGATCCTCTTATTTTAACTGCGATAACAGGCTTGGAGTCTGGAGGAAAACCCTATGTTATACGATTTGAGAGCCATGTTTTTAACAAAAGATCGCCCAATAACAAGGGAAGAGTCTCAGGCAGTGATCAAAAAGCATTTGATAAGGCTTTTTCTTTAGACCCAAAGGCTGCGGTCTTATCAACGAGCTGGGGATTGGGACAAGTCATGGGTTTTAACTTTTTGACCCAAGATGGATTTCCGTATGCTCAAAATCCTCAAGGATTTGTGGAAGCCTTTATTCAAGATCCTTTATATTGGTCGGTAGAGGTTGAAAAATATTATCTAATGAAAGCTCTACAGCGACATGCAGCGGCTTTTGTTGAAGCATCCCACGCGAACCCTCAAACGGGAGGAGAGCCACGAGAAAATGGCCGACTCTCAAGCGGAGCCCTCCCTCCTGGGACTGGAACTCCGAACAACAAGCTGCATTATCCCGAAGCTGAGAAAAGCTCGTCGATGTACATTATTGGTAGCATCTACAACGCAGGTGGAGGAAGACCCAACATTTCCTCGGTTTACCAAGGAAAGCGCAGGGGATCTTGGAGCAAAGAGCGCTATAGGCTTGGAAAATGGACAAGCGATTACCCATACAAGCTTAGAAAGAAGTGGGAGCAGTTGAAGAAAAATGGATGGGATTGCGGAGACTTATCTACGCTACGCCGAACCCCTGTAATCATCAAAAAAAGACAGGGCCAACGAGACATCACCCCCTTTGATCATCCCGTAGTCCCAGCAGACGGAGGGGGTATGGGAGGCGCCCTGGTACTGGGAGGGCTCGCAGTGGGTCTGGGCTGGTTTATCATCGGCAGAAAAGGGAGATAATCATGGTCTCACCCGACCAGCCCCCTCCTTACACCGTGGCAGCTCACCGTCGCGGTCCCACTTCTTTATATTTGGAGTGGTTTGTTATTCCTTTGGAGGACCGAGGAAAAGGAGAAGGGGCGAAGCGATACCTTGAATGGGAAGCTGGCCTCCCCAAGTGGGTGAAAGAGATTTATCTTCATGCTGCCGATAGCGGCTCTGGCCCCACTGATATGTTTTGGGACAGCGTAGGATATGATTGGGTGTATGACATCTCCAGTGATGAAAGCGATGACTATTCGTATGAGGACCAACACTTTATGGTGAAGAAGATAGAGGAGATCCAATCTGAGGCCTCATCAGACAGGGGGTCAGCGCTGGTGTTGGCAGGATTTGTGACTGGTGTTGGCCTGTTTGTTCTTAGCAGAAAGGGGTAGTATGAGCAGCGAAGAAGACGATAAGGAACCCAAGCCGAGGAGCAAGGAATCCCAGCTTTTTAGAATGGTTACAGATATTATCAGCAGAGATTCTGATGATGAGCTACACAATGCTTTGAGGAAGATCAAATCTAAATCTTCAAGGGGAAAAAAGATGGCATCGAATGGAAAACTAATGGATTTAGGCTTTAAGGGCTTATCCGTTTGTCTCACCATGATTATTATTCCCACCTTCGGCTGGGTCTGGGACGCTCAAGGACGCCTCAGCACTTTGGAGTTGCAGACTCAAGACATAGAGCGCAGATTAAACAACGTAGAAGACTCCCTCAAGGACGCTTTAAAGAACCCCCCACCCTCTGAGCTGGCTGTTCAAAACGGAACCGATGTGAAGCTTCTCAGGCAGGAATTGGAGTTTGTAAAGAGCCAGGTCGGAAAGAAAAACAAGTAAATATCTCTTTTTTTTTGTTTTCTTGTCCGTCTTTCAGATTGCTTTGCGTCTATGAGTCACTGGTTCCCAGCTCTTCTTCTGCCAAAGGAGGGAGCGCTTCGGCTTCAATCTCTGAAGTCTCTCCCAGGATTGCAGCTTCGGCCTCTTCGGAAAGCTCGACTGCCTCTCCCATGTCGATCTCATCGTCAACTTCTGCGATGAGATCCAACACTTCCTCTGCACGCTCCCTGGTGGTGATGCCTTCGATGGGATCTTCCAAATACCACTCTGGACCTTCTTCCAACTCGGTTTGGCTCAACATTGGGTGCTCATAGGCGCCTTCAACCACTGCTGCCAACTCTTCGGGGGAGTCAATGTCGCGATTGATGACCAGGAATGAACCATCACCCTCGGCTTGATCGATGGCTTCATTCACATCATCCAGAATGGCGCCGAAGTCAGTCCCAGAAGAAGACTCAACTGCTCCTGCAGGGATAAAAAGATCGGCTTCTTCGTCAATGACTCCCACAAAGTTATTGGAGGACGGGGAGAACAGAAACAATGCGTCCTCAATAGCCGCGTCAAAGACACCCTCCACTCCGCTAAAACCTGCATCGACTAAAGCAGGGAGAGTCTCCTCGGCTCCAGGGGTCATCGCTGATGACTCCTCCCAGGTCATTGCGATGGCGTCCATTGCTCCTGCATCAGCAAGATATTGAGCGACTTCAGGAGGAGGCATCCACACTTCTTCCTGGTTAAAGAGATTCTCCCCTATGGCTAACGATAGCCCTGATGGGCTGTTGATGAGGAGAACGCGAGAGGCCAACTCTTGCTGTGGCTGTGGCTGTGGCTCTGGCACGGTTTGAGTGGATTCGGGAGGAGGAGAACCTGTTAGATATGCGTTGATGACAGCTTCAACGTAGAGAGCCTTGTCATTATTAATCCCTCCAGGGGAGCTCTCTCCGCCAAACAAAAGAACCTCATTGAGGTTCCACAACATGTCAGCGCCGCGAGAGTAGGTCGCTACGGCACTTTGCGAGATGCCCCCATCTGTGGGAGTAGGGTTACTCGTATCAGCCAAAAAGACCACCATCTGGGAGCCATCGGTTACCCCTGCCGCTTGACTCTCGACGTTGAAGTCAGGGCTCTTTAATCGCATCTGGTGAGCCAACTTCTTGACGGCTCCAGCGTCTAACATGCTCGACGCTCTGAAGCTATTTGGCTGTCCAGGCGCGGTCGCATAAAGAACGCTTAAAGAGATGTCTTCGCCTTTCTTAAGCTGCATCAGCGAAGTAGCGCCAAGCGCTATAGAAGATCCGATCAAGAGAAGGGTAAATGGGTCCATGGCTGTTCCTTGAAAACGAGTTAGGAGAGACTATATCACTAAACGCCCCAGAGGGCATTTAGGAAGTCATTTGGAACGCCGACCGCTTCCCCAAACTCATCAACCTGGTCAGTATAAAACCGACCACCTGAGCGATGATAAAGCTCTGGAAAATAACCAGGGGCTCGATGTCCACTGTTGGCTTGAATCTCAGCAATAGATGGGTGTTGCACTCGGTACACCAAGCCGCCAAACTCATCAACCTGGTCAGTATAAAATCGACCACCTGAGCGATGATAAAGCTCTGGAAAATATCCTGGGGCGCGATGCCCACTGTTGGCTTGAACCTCAGCAATAGAAGGGTGCTGTTGGCGATAGATTAACCCGCTGTATCCACTCATTTTTTCTACCTTCTTAGCTTCTTTTTTGTAGCTGTTGATGTAGTCCACCATATGACGCGCAGCTTGCTGGTGGTCACGCATCCACTCTGGATCTCTGAGTTTCTTCTTGAAAATCTCAGCCTTCGCTCCCGCAGCCGTCCATCCTTCATTCACCATCATTTGAGCAATGTCTCCCGCCTCCATTAGCTCCCTGTATTCTACAGGTCCCATGAGCTTAGACAGAAGAGCGCCCTTTTGAGACGCCCAGGCTTTTTGGAGGGCTCGGTTACTCAGTGCTGCAACAACCCTTTGCAAAGGCTTGCTGATATTTTTTGAGAGCCTTCCGAGGAGGGCAGCGACCGCTGCATCATTGCGATTTCCAACGATTGTTTTCCATAAACTGGAACCGCTCCTCCCCATAACGGGCATGCACTCTGAGAGCGCTTTGATATAGTCAACGCTGAGTCCCTTGTTGGCTCTGGCTAAGGCATCAAAGAAAGTAAGAGAGCAGCGAGTTAGCTTAACTGCGCCTCCAGCAGCAGGAAATAGAGCGATCAGAATAAGCTCCGCTATAGCGACCGTTTCCTCAATATAGGCCAGCTCTTCGGCAGAAAACGCCTTCTGCAACATCTCAGGATCTTTCACCCACTCCGAAGCCAATTTCCACCCAGCCGCGAGCGCTGATCCATATTCTTCGTCGTCAATCATAAGAGCCTCTCATATTGAGCATGATTATAAGACGTTAGAGATTTTATTCCAATATTCTTCTTTTATTTTCAACCGTTGGTTGATTGTTCTGCGAGAAGGAGGTAAAAGGTGTTATCATTTCAAACTTGGAGCCACCATGACTAAGAATCAAGACGTCTTAAAGCTAATTAGGTTGTTATCTTCCTTGGAAGAAGGCAGGAAAAAACAAGGACGAATGCTCCTTGAAGTCCTGGGGATGGACTTCTTAAAAGTCGCTTCGGGAGGAAATCTTGCAGGGGCGCAATTTTTTCAGGTGGATGCCTGGGAAGAGATAGACCGCAGATTTGAGGAACCCGCCGACCAATTATGGGGAGGAGAGCCCTATGAAGGACGAGGGGTCGCCCCCGATACTTGGACCCAGCGAGACATGGATCTTATGATGCTATGGAGGCAATCTCAAGACTGGGGGGGGCCGATAGCGCCATTGGCAGGAGTAGACTTTAGCGATTGCGATTTAAATTCCTCCCATTTCGATTATGCCGACCTTGAGGGGGCGAATTTCAATGGAGCTAACCTTGAAGGCGCCTCCTTTAAAGAAGCCAAACTCGGTGGCGCCACCTTTAATGGTGCATCTCTAACAGGAGCGGACTTTGAAGGGGCCGATTTGAGTGGCGTGGATTTGGGAGAGGCATCCCATGACTAAGAATCCCGAAGTCAGAAACCTCATACGCCTCTTGGGTCATGAGCAGATTGAGCGACAGCTACAGGGGAATGAACTCCTCCAAATATTAGGCTATGACTTCCTAAAGATAGCCTCTGGAGGTGATTTAAAGGGGGCTGATTTCGGACTTCAGGCGCCTCTGGGTCGCGTCGATTTTAGCGGCTGCGACTTGAAAGGAGCCTCCTTTGAGGGAGCTAACTTACAAGACGCCAACTTTGACAGATCGCACCTTGAGCGAGCAGCATTTGATATGGCAAACTTAGAAGGGGCGACCTTCATCGATGCCCAAATGTACGGAGCAGACCTCTCTGATACCCTCTTGATGGATGCCGATTTTACGGGAGCCGATGTGAGAGAAGTCAATTGGTGGCAGTCTTGGGGAGGACCCAATGACCAATAACACCCAAGTCCTCAACCTTTTGAGGCTCCTGGAGAGCCCAGACGAAGACCGAAGGAAGCAAGGCCTGATGCTCTTAGAGACGCTGGGGATGCCCTGGTTCAGACAAGCCTCTGGCGGAGACCTATCAGGCTGGAGAAAACCCGTTGATGGCGTAGCAAAGGCCTATCCATTGAACCTGAGAGGGCTGAATTTTGATGGCTTCGACTTTTTCGATTCGGTCTTGAATGGCATCGATTTTTCCGAAGGGTCGTTCGTTGGGTGCAAATTCGAACAGTCTAAGATGTATACAACCAACTTCTCTCACGCAAACATGGCCGATTCTAACTTCGCCCTCTCCAGGATGGTAAAGGTCAACTTCTCAGAAGCAAATCTTGTGGGAGCCTCGTTTTTTAGAGTGAAGGGATGGTACGTCAACTTCCAACACGCTGACCTGACTGATTCAACATTTGTAATGTCTAAGTGGGTAGGAGCGGACTTTAGAAACGCAGTCTTTCGTAACGTCAACTTTCGCAGCGCTATGGCAGCGAAATCAAACTTTATAGGCACTGACGTTTCAGGCGCCCTCTTCAACGCTGCTCCAGAGTCTGGATGGGATTTGGGTCTGCCTGAGACAACAGACATAAGGGACCCTGAATGGGGAGTTGGTCCTCAAGGTGGACAGATGACGCAGTGGCCACCTGGGTGGAAGTTACAGGTGTTGGATACCAGCCTCATGCCTTCACACCCTAACTATCCAGAGCGAATTTATTCTTTAACTTATAAGGGGCCGCAATGACTGACAATCAAAGGGCTTTTCCTCGATAGCGTCAGGAATTTCCCCTATCAAACCTCGCAGGGAAACCTGGTCACTGATTGAGCGAGACTTGAGTCACATAGGTTTAACCGTTATACTCTCAAGCAAACTTCAGCTTTCCATAGAAGGAAGAGATATGACTTGGGATTATTACGGGCAAGCAGTACCAGAAAGCGAAGCCGATGGGCCAGTGGTGTTTCGGTTAGATGCGCCAATGGAAATTGAAGGTGAAATCCGAGGGATGCAGGACCCCATCTTCCCTTGGAGAACTTCCAATGAGCTTGGGGAGAGCTTCGATGTAGATATTGGGACTTTGTTTGGGATTCATCACATCAGAGCTGCCTTAATTGGAAGCCGTCAGGCATTAGAGGAAGTAGCTGCTGAGTATGAGATACCAAGAAATGTAATAATTGCGGTCTTCAATGATCCTTATCAAATCCTGGTTGAGATCACAATCTACAAAGAAGACACAGGAATCGCTTCCTTTGTAGGAAGGCTGGGCTATAGTTTCGACGGAGGTGTTGTGGAGACAGGACCTCCTAATGTGGAGGTGATAACCGAGGGAGATGGGACCCAAGTGAGCCCAGAAAACGAGGAGCCTGTGCGCCATAAGGTGGCTCAATGGACGACGCCATGGGATAATAGTTTCTTTCCTTTTCCTGGAAACGAAAGCCTCGGTTTGGAAGGAACAAACGTAGGAAAAATGATGCCAGGAGCTTCACCTGAAGATGAAGCAGGGGGGTTTGCGCTTTCTTTGGTGAGCGAAAATCTGAATCGCTCCATTGGTGTTCTTCATGATTTGATGGTTATGGAGGCATTCGGTACCGTTTTCACCTTGTTTGGCTATGAAATATGGCGAACTCCTTTGATGAAGCAAGAAGACTTTGACACGTACATGTCCTTAGGGGTGGCAGTCGTATCAATTGTGTACCCACCCGCTGGAAAAGCGGTGCAAGGCCTTTTATGCGCCTCTAAAATTGTTGAGCTTTTCCAAGATGTGACAAATATCATTGAAGAGTCAGACATTCAGCGAGGTCAACCACTAACGGACAAAGCGTGGGCCAGCGTGGGTGGAGGCATAAAGACTGTTACGTTGGATGGACTAAGCGCTTTTGGAAGTTGCATGGCCGCGCATTCAATGGGACCCCTCAAGCAAGAAACGACTCCTGGGTTCCTGCAATATACGGACATGGGAGATGGGACCGCTAGAAAGATCAGGGTTTTCGCCTACGACAAATACAGCAGCTTGGAGTTGCTGAAATCTAAGATCCAATCAGTCGGAGCGAAATCATTTTGTCAGTTTATTTGGAAGGCTATGACGGGCGCCCCAGATGCAGAGGGGCAGACTTCGTATTT
>Ga0080013_1003269_pt1 | contig 17387 bp, 12 predicted proteins | sample ETNvirenome_6_85_FD_69236 | JGI IMG/M metagenome (GOLD analysis project Ga0080013, IMG submission 69236) | Marine viral communities from the Pacific Ocean - ETNP_6_85 (SPADES assembly) (version 2) | ecosystem: Environmental > Aquatic > Marine > Oceanic | place: Pacific Ocean | collected 2013-06-19 | reverse complement strand
GTTGGCGCTTGATTGTACCACGCTATAATCCACCAATATTTTGATAAATTATAGTATTTATCGGCTAGTTTATAATAGCGATCTCCTATCGACCAAAGATGTTGTTTTATCACGAGAGAATCAATATCTTCATCGGTAGGGTGGCCAAGAACAGGAGTATTATAATGCCTGATGAAAGGAACATTTCGGTTCTCAAACAATTCTTTATATTGCTCTTCTTGGTTTCTTAAAACAATTCTATTTTCATATCGAGAAGTCATAGTTTAAGATTTCCACGAGAACAGGTCTACACCCGACCGGGCCCCAGCGCGGTTCCGTCTCCGCTGGGCGGCCAGGTGGGCCCGGTTGCCAGTGCGAGGGCCGGCGCCCTGGGCCTGGCGCTGCGCGCGGAGAAGTTCTCTCTCGCGGTGTCGTTCCTCTTGTGCGTTGCGATTATCAACTTCCATCTGTGAAACATTTACGGCCGACTCTGCAGGCGACGCGGTGCCTCCCCTGACTTGGGAAGTGGTGTGGACGCCGCCGGAGCCATCACCAAAACTAACCGTGAAACGTTTTTCAGTGCCAATTTGTACTTCGTAGTCCTCTTGCTTGGCGCTCATACCGTCTGGGGCAACAACTGACCTTTGTCGTTGCGCCATGATAGGTGCCGATGATTCTTGACCAGTCCAGCCCGTCAAGTGTGTGTGAAGCACTGTTAAATCAAAGTTAATTCTTAACAATTGTGGGTACATTTCAGCGCCATCAAGAAAAAATCCTGCATCAAAATCTGGTTCGTAATTAATCCCTCTTATATATCCGACAAGTCCTTTTTTAACCCCCTGATCTTGTATAAAATTGGCCCAACTAACTTCTAAGAGCGGTGCGGCTTTCAAAGTATTTTGATATGAGCGCGCGGGTTCGAATTCGTGATATACTGGATATAGGAATCGACTTAGCTTATCTAATTTTGCCGTATTGTTGATCGCCTGCGGTTTATTTGCCGCGGGAATATCTAAGGACACGCTGATGTTTCTTCGAGTATGCTGGAAAGTCGACATGGGATCCATGCGCCCGTATGCCATCTCCTCGTTCCACTGAGATTGGAATTGATCACTAAATTGTGTCACCCAGCCTGGAAAAGACACTGTTTGTCCTGTGGCAATGTGTTTAAACTTAATCTGCCATAATGGATTTTCTGGATCCGCTATCATCCCGGGGCTCGCCGTCTCGACGACATCAGAAGGAATGTTGGTGCCGTGCTGTTTAACTCCGGGCCCGATCATGCCCCCCTGAATGCCGCCTTCCGCGCTGCCAAGCTGACCGGTGTCGACGAGGCGTCCGCTCTGCCGCTGGCGGGCGCGCCCAGAGCCTAGGCCGCTAGCGAGTTGTCTTTGTCCTTCCGCGGAGTCCAGCGAGGGGATCGCGAATTCGCCGCCGTCGGCGGCGCCTTGACTCTGGGCGGTGCGGCCGGCGGCAGGGGCGGCAGGGGCGGCGGCGTCGGCTGCGCGGGGATTCTGGACGGTGCGGCCGGCGGGGGCAGGGGCGGCAGGGTCGGCGGCGGGCGGTGACGATACCGTACGGCCGCCGGCGCCGTATTGGCGATCAGATCGGCACGCGCGCCTAGCCCCGGCGGAGTCGTAGTCACTGCAGCTGCCTCCGCGGGTGGGGTCATAGGCGCCTGATTCACTTCTGGAACCCATCTTTTATTCCTCCATACTCATTATATATAGTCGCATATCAATTATCCCAGCAAAAGAGCCGCCTTTACTTCCGGCAATGTTAAAATGTCCTTAATGAAAACCGTCCCAACCTCTCTGGCTCCCACCTTAATCACTACATTGTTGCCGGCGTGCCGACGATCACCGCCGTGCTGGCGGGCTGCGCCGGCGGCGGTTAACTTATCCAGCTTGGCAGCTAAATTATCCATCGATTTGGCCATTTTTGCGGTGCCCATGTTATCAGTGATTTCAGTACCGTGCGGCAATTCAACAAATTCTATTCCTTGTTCGCCGACCATGGTAACCGGAGAATCGGGGGGAATCACGCCGCCGTGCAGCGCGGCAGCAATTGGAACACTTGTAGTGGCTTTGTGTGCTTTGCTGGCTGCCATAACGCCTTCTGATGGGCCTTTGCCACTGGCTGCGACCCCTTCTGCATATGCCGCTTTAGCTTTGCCCCCGGCCCAGCCGAGTGCCATTCCCACACCAGCGAGCTTGCCACCCAGCATGAGCATCGGGATCGCAAAGGGCGCCAGCGCGCCGCCGGAGAGCCAGAGCATGGTGGCGGCGGCGGCGATCAGCACGGTGCCGGCGATCCCGAGGATCTTCGGCGCCATGGCAACCATATTTTTTAGCTCGACGATGAAATTTCCGATGCCTGTGGTTGAGTCTCGCATGCCGGCAACGAATGGTATGATAAAATCATCTATAATTGGCTGCATATCAATCAACAGTGCATTAAACACAGCTTTAAGCTGGTCTATTACGGATTGTGCTTTGGCGGCAGACTCGGCTAGGTGCTCCTGTGCTAGAGCCTGTTTCTCAAATTCAACAGAAGAGGCGCCTAGTAGTCTTCTAGCTTCATCAACGCTTACTCCCATGGCATCAGCGATAGCCATCTGTTCGAAGCGGTTTAGCTCATCAAAGTGTATACCGGCTTGTTGCGTCATTCTCTGTAGAATATCTATACGCTCTTCCTCAGTAGCGTTTAGTAGATCAATTGAGTTAAGGTAGGGGCCACCCATAATAGCGTTCAAGCGCCCGACGGCCGCGCCCGCTTGATCGAATTTATCAAACTGGCCCGTTATATTTAAAAGCTGACCAATTTCAATACCCGTCTGCTTGGATTGTGCCGCCAAGCCCTCAAAAACCTTCATCATGTTGTCACCATACTTGGTGAGTTGCGGCGATGCCGCGGCAAAATCATCAGCCAGCTTGCCCATGGGCAATCCGATAGCCTTGGCGGTAGCTGCAATGTCACGCAGTAAAGCTTCTGCCTGCATTCCGCTCATTCCCAAAGAACGCGTTGCTGTATCTAATATTTTAGCAGAGGTTCCGGCCGAGACGCCTAATTCTGCCAGAGCAGCTGTTGTTTTACCCAGTTCTATTTGTACATCTTCATTTAATTGAGAAAATTGAGACATGCCGGTATATAGATCGGTAATTGCTTGGCCGGCATCTGCTGCTTCTACGCCAGACATGGCCATTTGTCGCTGAACTTGAGCTATCGTACGACCATATTCCATGCCGGCGCCGGTAGACTTCATAAATGCCGATCGGGCCTCGTCTTGCGCCATAGCCAATTCGATGGTGGCGCCAATAAATTTACTAACACCGCCCCTGACAAGGTCTATGCTTTTTAGCGCTAAGACACCATCTTTTATGAAAACTTCTTTTAGGACTCCTCCAAATCCCATACCAGAATCTGCGGCATTTTCAAAAACTATCGCTAGATTCTTTCCGAGCGCAGTCCATTCGGCCATTTCTGCGCTGAGGCCTAGGCCCAGCATGCTGCGGGTGGCCTCAACTGTTCCTGCCAAGGCTTGTTCGAATTCTTGCTGCGCCTTGGTGGCGGCTTCTGTCAGCGTTGTTTGGGCTTCAATATCATTGTTAAGACTGTCGATCGTAGCCTGGTAGGCCGCTAGCGCTGCGGCGCCGGCACCTGCTTCCTTAGCAATCTCGAGATCTGCGAGGGCTTGTGCTTTTTTTGCTTCAAGAATTGCTAATTCTTGTTCTTTAATCTTTCGAAGCTGTCCAAGTCTTTTTTCGCCGGCCTCGATACTAGCTTTGTCGGCTTCAAGTTTGACTCTCTTCGCTTCAGCTTCGCGTTCCGCTTCCTGAGCAGCTTCCTTAGCTCTTGCTAATCTGTCAAGTTCGTCGGTCATTCTCTATACCCCTACTTAAAAGGCCAGCGGAGGCCGGTTTCTTTTTCAAAGCGCTTCGTTGCCGTGTTAAGTTTCCATCGCGAATTCAGCGTACGCGGGTCATTCAACCCGTGGCGGATATAAGATTGCATATAACGCTTTTCCCCCCGCAAGGAATTAAAAAATGCATCAACTTGCCCCGGAGTACCTTTAATAAGGGTTTGCAAGCCAGCCGGGCCGCCGCCCAGAAACAGAGAACGCATCATAGCAGACACGTCGAGAGCAAATTTGCTCATCGCGTACTCGTCGAGTCTCTTATTTAAATTATTTAAATCAATTGTATAAGACTGTAATTCATCTGTCATGTTAGGCCCTCAACTAGACATACTAATTAGTAAATTATAAACAAAACACTCAGCTGCCTAGTTTATAGTGACTGGAATTCTTTTCTTGAGCAGATTTTTGGTTTTCAAACTCTTTTACTAATCGCCTGACAAACCAGTGGCGCAATTGCACCGGGAGATTGTATGCCTCAAAAAAACTCCACCCTCCGTGGTGTTTTAGAAGGAATAACTCTTCGTAAACAGCTTCAAGATATTCATCGGTTAGGCCAAAAAAAGTCTGCGGTCAAAGGTACCGCAATCCTCCCCTCATGTGAGCATGATGAGCATTGGAAATCATGAGTTAAATCTACATCAGGGCTTATTTTTTCATAAACGTTCCTGATGTGAACTGAATCGGGTATTGGAAGCACTTCCAATAATTTATTTATAGTTTTCGCGTCATCTCTTCCCTGCACGGAAACAAGCAATTGTCTTAAGAGGCCTGTAATTGGCGACTCTTGAAGATTTTTCTTCCGTCGACGCTCATTGAGTTCCATAAATGCCCTTTCTTGTTTGCCGGTCATTAAGCGTAACTCAACTTGAAGATTGCTTTGTGGCAAATTTACAAAAAAAGTGCCATTTTCTGTTTGTTCCACCCCTTCGGGCAATGTAGACTTGCGTACGTCAAGCGTATTTAAGTCAAATTCGACAACTTGAGCCGCTCTACAATTCGAACATGCCACTTTGGTTTCATAAAGGGGGCCGTAGCCTGTAACACGCGCAGCAACAATCAGGGCATTCTTATCACCGACGAGCAGTTCTTCTAGAGAAACGCTGCTGTCTACCAACAACGACTGTAGAAGCCTATCGATGGCAATCCCTTTCCGTAAAAGACTCTCAGAAGTTAAAATATCTTCTTCTTTGGCAGTCATGTGCCTTATTTCAATTGACGTTCTTCCGTGTAAAGGATGTTCTTCTCCGTAAAACTGCCCCTCACTGGGAAGATCAATAATTTCTGTTGGGGTTACAAAAGAAAAAATATCTTCCTGATGATTGACGGTAGCTAGGGGAGAAGAAACGTCTGGCGCTGGTGCGCCTAGTCGGTCTTGATTTCTTCTTGAACTCACATATACCTCGTTTCTATATTATATCAGCGCCGCTGAAGTGTCGTATGTTGCCCAGTCATACTTTATAGTAATGGAAACATTTAAAACTTCATCGGCGCTATAGTCTAGATTACCAAATTTTGCGCCAGTTATAAAGGCATTATTTAAAGTCCACGTACCAACAACGGATCCTTCGCCGTCCAGCTGGCGTATTACAACATCTCCAATGGCATCATGAGAGTTGACTTTGTTTACGGTACCCACCGCTTGAGCGGCGCCGCCGAGTGCATCATACTGCTCATTTGGATTAAGATAACCGGACTTAGACAAGGCGTCCATAAGAAGCGCATTACCATCCGGATCTACTGCATTAACGATATCTACCGTAACCTCATCCCACGTAACGGTGCCGGGATAATGGTATTCGTTACCCAAAAATCTATGGGTTATGGCATTGATAGTATAACCCGGAATAGTACAGGTTTTTGCCAGATAGTCTTCATACACGCTGCCGCCAGCGCTAACTAGGTTGGTAAAACTAACCAAAAACCTATGTTGTCTTTTCGGTTCAGAGGATGCTAAATTCCAAAATGCCATTATCTACTGTTCTCCTTAAAATTAAATAGTGAGGGTCAATAAAATTGCCCTCATCTTTTATTAATCGTCAAATGATGCTCCAGTTCTTGTAATATTGAAGTCAAGAGCAATAAACTCGATTGCGCGGGTTGGCTTCAAATATATTTTTGCGTACATGATATTTCTATCGATCAAATCTGGTGTCGTCGTAGTCTCGTCCAGAACAAGCTTGTACTCGCTCAGTCCAAAATTGGTACGCACCTCATTCAAGAAAGGAGATACCTGGCCAACAAAACGATCCCACGTCTTTTGAACATTGGGCTCAAAAAGTAGCCGGGTGGCCATTTGAGAAATCCTCTTCTTCACAAAGATTAGTAATCTCCGCACATTAATACGATCTAGTGCCGAAGGTGTTACCTGCAGCGTCTTCTGGCCGAAAACCACAATACCTTCCGCAGGAAATTTAGCAATTGGATTAATATTCGCCTCATAAAGATCGTCTCTTTGGGAGCGCGTAAGCTGTTCAACAATATTTACCACCGGGATACCGGCGGCGCCTGCTGAGAGGCCCCCGCGATTGAAACCGGCTGGGGCAAACCAAACTTGAGTTCTTCGTTGAGAACTCGAGAAGGTACCCAAAGCCACAATAGAGGGTGGTACCCAAAGTAGAGCACCGTTAATAGAATCTCTCGCCTGAACCCATGGATAGTATGCACACGCATAGCTTGAATTAAGGCCGCGGGAACGTAAATTACTAATAGTAGTTGATACAGAACCAACACGACTACTAAAACTTTCTGTGTTTTCTGTTTTCGCCTTAAAGTCTCCCTTGAGATCAATTATTGCCAAGGCGTCAGCGCGATCTTCGCACGTGTTAATAAGATGGGCCGTCATCGACTCGTCCCACACACCCGGAACTGCAGCAAGATTCATTTCTACCATTTCCGGATCGGCGACAGAATCAATTGCGCGCTTAATGCTATAATTGGCATAATGATTAAATTCGGTTGTGCCCGCCAAATCGGTATTGTTAAAAGGCTCTGGTTCTCTGATGTCGAGACCGTCAAAACCACCATGAAGCGGTATCGTAAACCGATCAAACCCTTCGTTAAGCACCTGTTGCCACGAAGAACTAAGAGCAGTTAAGGATACACCGCTAGCTCGAGAGCCAGAGACCCACGCAGCATTCTTATAGTTTCCGCTGCCAACAAATTGTAAATCATCCAGCGTAAAAGCTGTTCCCAATTCAGTACCGGTTGTAACACTAAACTGATTAGTAGTTAGGCCGCCCACCATATTCAAAAGATCCCCGGTTGATTCATCAAACCTGGTACCGCCGACTGCGCGGGATACCTGAAATCCAAAATAGGCATCTGTATTTTCACCTATGCCGCCATCAGAAGCGCTTACGCGATATATCGCCGCAGGCAATGCCATAGAAGCGGTAAGCTTCGTGAAACCATGTCCAAAATAACTACCACTTTTCATATAGGAGGAAGTCAAACCGTGAGCGGTTCCGCCGGCGCCATAAGCCGAACTAGAAAGACCTAGAATGCTTGGGCTATGTGCCGCTGGAACGCTCCCTACACCGCCGGTGAAAGCCGTCACATCAATTATATCGACGCCTGATACGCTAGCTAGCGCACTAGTAATATTGCCAGTCGTGCCGGCAGTATCCATCGTCAGCGTAATTTGGGTATCGCTTGAACCTTCGGCAGCAGTGACGCCGATGTCATAACCGGCTTGACCATTACCCGATGTCGCATAATTGACTTTGGAATCTGTAACTGCATTAATGGCTTTGATAATGAGAGCCGCTCTGGCTGCATCGCTAATGCCATCATCGGTGCCAATCATGATTTGATTTGCTCCTCCGGTGCCGCCGGTGGACTCGCTGGCATCAAGTAAAAATGTAATAGCCGTGCCACCCAGACCACCAGCCGCCGTTGAGATCGATATTGTAAACGAAGCATCGTTGTATCGGTCGGCTAGGAGGCCAGTTGTATCAATACAGTCTACTGCAGTTGCAGCATCGGCGTCTGTGAGAGCGACATCCTTGTATTTGACCATTCCTTGGAAACCGAAAGGAAGTAGTCGCTTGTCTGGTAGACTACCATTATCGACAAGAGAGTTCATATCCATTCGAATGTACCTAGAGCGATTATTGTGTTCGCCATACGTACGATATCGACGGAGCGTATCGTCCCACGAAGTATACCTATTGCCTATTACTCTACCTATGTAGTTTAATGAATCTCGATTTAAATTACAGTTGTCGAACTGCTCTACAATCTGAACCACGTTATCTGAATCAGCAAGCCTTCTTATTACTACCGAAAAGCTACCAAAGGTATTAAAATCATTTGTGGGCGCCTTGACATTTTCAATTGAAATTTTCAAGTTTTTGTTAGTCCACTCTCCGGGCTCATTCAAAGCAACAAATCTGAAAAGCTTCTGCATGGTGTTTGGATTAAAGCTTGAATTATCCGTTGAAGTATCCTGTGATATAACCCATGGAGTTTGTGCCGCTTGAAGCGGTGTCTGAAAATTGCCTCCATTATTGCTGCCGGAAACCAAAGGTAGGAGGGCAGCATACTTAGTGGCAGAAGAGCCAACTACATTCTTCAAATGGCGATCAAAAGATTCACCTAGCCAATATTTAATCGGATCCTCAACTGTCTGTTCGTTTGATTGTTGCGGATTCGTATTAAAAACCTTACGAAGATAACGCGGAGAATCCGGATTAAAGTTAAAAGCAGTTGTTTTATCCTTGGTTCCTTGGTAATTCGCGAGTACCATCTTAAATTCATAGTCTGAGGTTGAACCAATAGCGTCTAGAAGAACCGATGTGCCGCTAAGGGCTAACGCATTAGTACCACTGAGGCCTACGAGAGTGCCGCTTAAAGAAAGACTAGATGAATTCGTCGTGGAGCGATCAACATAAAAAACAGCAGCCAGGGCGCCCGTAAGAGTAGCTTGTGTAGAAACAGTAGTGTTGTTCGCACCCGAAGCAAAAATTACCAGCCCGTATGCCCCTTCGGACGTGGTGCTGTTTGCGGCTGAAACCTTCCATCCGCCGATGCCGCCGTCATTACGAGGGCCGCCGCTGGAAGCCTTCGCGGCCGATTGTGCACCGAGCAGGCGTACATAGGTTAAGGGAGAACTGTTCCGAAGATATGCTTGCGCGCCATATATTCCATATGTGGGACCGGTCGAATTTCCATCGCGCCAAACATCGCCGCCTGCTCCACCAGCTATTGGGGAGCCAAAGATCTCAACAAATTCTGAAAAAGAATCAACTGTTACGGGCCGTAAACCGGGGCCTTTTGGGGCACGTCCGATTACTACCGGGCCCAGACCAGCTGGAGACGCTGGTACCTGCGAATTGTCAATTTCGTTAACAAAAACGCCAGGGGATACAAATCTAAACTTCTTAACCGCCATTCTTGATGTTCTCCTACTGCATTAATTAAGTGATTAACTTAAGTTATTTTCATTATTAAATAGTATAGGGGCGCCCCAACAGTCTTATTCTCTATAAAAACCTCTACTATCGATATTTTCTGGTATATCTCCCACCACTACGTGCTCTCTGGCAAAGCGAAATTCTACGGCATTTTGACGCTTTACTATCTTCGGACGTTCTTGGTTGGGCCCGTCGCCGATCAAATATCCTAAAACATTTGCTGTAATTACTGTCTCATAATTTCTTTGAGTCATGTCTAAGTTGCTAGTATTGCTATTATTTGCATAGTTTCCTTCAAGGAACACTTCAAATTTGTGATTATCTCTCTCGATTCGAGGAGGCATTGTGCTGTTCCCTGCGATAGTCACCCACGGCTGGATAAGGTCGTTCATTTGCTGCTGGTATTCGGTGCGCAAACTAATTTCATATCCAACGGTCACCCAGGTGGGAAGAGGTATAGTTATCGTTTCATATACATTTTTTCCAGCTACCATATTTCTTTTATTGGTGGCATGCATAGAGGAACGCACGTTGCCCGGGCCAAATCTACGATCCGCCAAGTTGTTTTGAAACTCGGAAGTTTTCTTCTGATTAAGACGTCGAGCTACCGTAATAGTGCCCCCTTTGGAATCGTTAATTGGCATTACATTAGCCCACGGAAGTCCTCTCTTATTTGGCTCTTTGATAACCGACTTTCTTTCAACAGTGATAAGGGGAAGTATTAATGTTTCTTCTGAGTCCCTTACGTCTTTGTTGTTTTTAATCTGAAAAGCTCTTTCTGCGGACGCCCAAATAATGGGCACCTTTTCAAAGCCTTCGTTGGTGGTGGTGAATAAATTTAATTTTTCGTTAATAAAATCGTAAAGAGCATAATCAATGGTTTCTAATGTAGAAGGCATCATCACTACTTCTTGTACTTTACCCTCGGTGGTATTATCATCCATATACGCAAATCGAATGGGGAACTTGTTCTGTAACTCTTTTTGATTCTTTTTAACTGTCATCGTTTATACCTCGAAATGTTCCTCTGCGTGCACGGACACAATCTGCACTTATCTGAAATTTATGTTCTACCTGACCGAAATAATATTTAGTATCATTATAGGTTTTGGCTATTTCGTATAGCTTATCGCCGTATTGAACAAAGTCGCCAGGGCGAACATAAAGATTTTGATCTTCTGTTAATCTTTTGCGATGAAAATGAATCGTTAATTTGCTTTGATATTCATAGCTGTATTTATCGTTTGTTTGCTCGTTCTCAACAACTACATAAGCATATACTCGGACTGGCGGTAAAAAGGTTTTATCCAATGCCTCCCCGTATAACGAATGAAAATTAGTTCTATCAACGTCAATAGGGTAATATATAACAGTTTGCCCAATAACGCGCTCAGCTAGCTCGTCATTAACCTGCTTGACCAAATCACGCTCCTTCTTCCCAAAAAACATGGGAGGAGGAGGGGCCGCAGGTTGATCCCATTTGTTGTTCGTGTTTCCCATCTATCTACCCTACGTAGATGCCGGCCGGTATATCGGCCAAAACTTTTTCAGCATTATCTCCGATTGTTGCATCGACCTCGGCAAGTTTAGAGTACGTAAGTTCGTCAAATGTTGTCTTAAGCTCTTCTCGCAAAGCATCTTGCTCCGCTTTCGCTTGGGCTAACAATTCAGAAGCATTCAAGGTGACCGATTCTCCTGGAATAGGAATAGAAGCAAACTTCCCACGTATCTGTCCTAGCATTTCTTTTGCCAAGGCCAGAGCAAAGCGGCGGATCCACTGCTTTCCTATGGAATTAATACTATTATAGGCTATATTTTGAAACGGTAACGTATTCATATTATTGACGCCCTTGACTCCTGAAAGCCTATCTCCAGCAGAATCGTCCCAAGGGTCCGTCTCTACAGTAAATTGAAACCAAAACTTTGCTGGACTGTTAGATCCGGGAGTAGGGTGTATACGAAGCATATTATTCTTTATCTCATACGACCAATGAGATACCCTAGTATTTAAGGCATCCTCGTAAGCCATTGATTGAAGTTTGTTCTGCCAAACAGGTACAATATCGAATGTGGAATCGTCTGCATACTGTCCGTAAGTTCTTAAGTTTCCAACTACACTGAATCCTCCGTAATAACCATAAAAGCGCCACATGGCTTGAGGTGTTTTATAATAAAGTCTCCGAATTGTAATTCTTTTATTACCGACTTTGCCATAATACGGAACAGTCGAATCGGTTGCCGCTGACTCAGAAATAATAGTCTGTAAATCATAATCTGATTGACTATTAACTTTGGTTACAGATCCTGAATAAATATATTCGGTGCCCCCAACATTAGAATCGGTAGCAACGCGTTCTCCAACTCGCCTTATATAGCCGTAATCATACTTTGGATATCTTAGTTCTATTTTTGAACCCGAAAGAGAGTGGCCGCTTGTAATTTGCCCATCCTGATTAAAGGAGGCAGTAGAGTGACCCAAAAAGCTTGAGAGCGAATTCTTCGACTGATGCACGTTAACAATGTATGAATATTCCAAGCAGGCCTCTTCATAGGCTGCATATATATTTCCAGCCGTTAACTCAATATCTAATATATCACCGCCTAATTTTTTATAAGTGTATGCTACCTGATCAGCTGCGCCGGCGTGAAATGCCGTCGTTTCATAAATGCCAAAAGGGAGTGCCGCGGCAACATCACCGGACGTTCCCGTGACCGGTAAAATATTAGAATTCGTAGTAGAAGCTGGATTTAATTTTGGAAGAGCCATTTATTAGTCCTCAAGGTTAACTAGTGATACTGTTATAAATAGAAAGCCCCGCCTCAAAAGAGACGGGGCTTTAACTATTTTGACCTTACGTCAGTTATAATTAAACTAGATCACGAATGACAACTAGTCCATACATATCTGGACGCACCATCTTCTTGGCATATCGGGTCATGACGCCCTTACGGGGTACAAAGTCCTCAACGCCGAAGATTGTAGGCGTGGTCTGCAGCGGCACATAGGGAGCGTATACATAACCACTCTCTAGGAAACTACCGCCTCTACGGCCCACCAGCACGAGGCTGCGCGGGAAGTAGGGATCGACATAAACATCCCATTTCTTAGAAACGGAACCAACCTTAACGGTGCCAATCGTGCCCTTATCACTGTCAGCAGTGACATTGGCGCGGAAGCCAGCCGTGAACTCAAGGATGTTGGCAACTTCAGGTCCGCAGACGACGAAGTTGGCAGCACCGCGTAGAGTCTTACGGTGGATCTGAGCAGAGACATCATTGATGGTCTCAATAAGCGTCTCATACCACTCGCTCACGTTACCGGTGAAGTCGGGAGTAGCCGTGGTGGCACCAACCTCCTTACCAGTTTCGCGATCAAGGAATCGACCTGCAGCACGTGACCAGTAACGAACACCAGCCTTCGAACCGCGAATTAAGTCCTCGATGATCTCGCGATCAATTTCAAGAGCGATCTGCTCAGATAGAATCTGAGTAAGCTCGACCTCGGCATCAAGGTTGTGGTAGGCGTTAAGATCCTGTCCTAACTCCGGGGTCCACTTAGCCTTGAGCTTCTTGGTAACTGCCGTAACAGCCACACTGTCGACCTTAATATCGATCTCAGGAATGTTTGGACTACCTTCCAGTCCCCATTCACTATCACCCTTTAGAGAACCCAGACCCGTACCGACGTCAAAGTCGTCTGTCTCTGGCCACGTCCACGTATTGGCCGCGGCTGCACTACCGGTCATTAACTTCATAGCCGGAAGAGAGTCACTACCATCACGACTAACAAAAGTCATTAGAAGCGACGTTGAACTACGATCGTTAAGCGGGCCTCCCTTGGACGCGGAGCCATACATGGTAAGTCTGCGAACGAGACGGATCCCAGCGGTTGGCCAGGCGCCACTTCCGGAAGAATCAATAATACCGGGGCCACCATTAACGGCGCCTCTGGTACCAGAAACCTGGATAGCAACAAGATCATCTACATTTAGAGCAGCACCTTCTGCAGTAAAGAGACTTGCAGAAACCTGACACACAATAACTTGGCTCGAGCCAGAAAGGAAATCCGGATCGTATTGAGTAAGTGCTCCTAAAGTGTGGGCACTACTGCCGGCAACAACAGAAACATTACGACTACCAGTCGTGTCTGTTTGACCAGCGGTACCGGAAGCAATTACAGTAAAGTTGACTCCGGCAAGAGTAGAAGAAGCCGTAGGCGACGCAAAACCATTATTTAGGGCATACGGGCCGGCTTCGGGATTATTACCCGTGGCCAAATCCACACCGCCAGTAATCTGTGATCCAACAACGCCACCACCAAAGAGTGACTGGTTAATATCGTTACCTAGACGATACTTCTCATTAGCAGAAGCACCACCAGAATCGGGTGAATAAAGGAAATCAAGGAAGAAGATCAGGCCAGAAGGCAAGCTCATGGGCTGAACACTTACAAGATCGTTGGCAATTAGATTGCCGAATACTCGGCGAACGAGGGGGAACGCGACGGCAGCAAAGCCCTCAACGTCTCCAGCAGCCATGCTGGAGGCCTCACGAAGTAGCTCTCTTGCTTGGTTTTCAAGCAGCGACGCCATTCCGTTACGAAGATGATCATTATCTAGACCCTCTAGAAGACCAGTCTTTTCCCACTTAGAGATTAGAGCTTCGCCTTCTCGAGAAAGATCTCGATTAATAATACCTTCGGTTAACTTTTGAACAATAGACATTTTTTATATTACCTCCTAAAATTTTATTGTTTTAAACCTGCCAAACGTAACATTCGATCCATATTTGGATCAACAGTAGTAGAAGCATTTCTACCTCTATTTGAGTCTATACTAGAACCTAAAAGCATAGAAGTGGTTGGTTTACTAACAGCTTCGCGAAGTGATTCAATACGGCGAGTCGTGTGACCGCCCACTGCGCCTTGAAGTGATTCAAACAACATCTTCGTTTCTTCTACCGAACTGGCGTTACGAACAGCTTCGACAATTTTCTCTTTTTGTCGCTCATTCAAGGAGGTGCTATTCAAAGCCTTATTTTGATAAAGAAGTTTGGCGTTTTCTAATATCAAGATATTTAATTGATCCTTTGCTTCTCCAAGCAAGGACCTTAAACCGCCGACCTCGTTTTGCAAGTCAACAATTTGTGATTCATAAAGTTTTAGATAATTTTCTTTTTCATCGGTTACCTCATCCGATTGGGCCTCAGCGGCCGCGTTTTCAGCAGCGGCTTCTTCAGCTTGCTCCTTGGACTTCGGCCAGATAGATCCCTGCAGCCGAGAGGCAACGTCCACCGTCAACTCTTCCGCTATGGCATCGATAAGCTCATCAGAGATCTCAACATCTTCTTCTAGTGGCGCAGCCTCCGGAGCTTCCGGGACTTCCGCTCCTGGCTCGCCACCTAGGGGGGGAGCTTCTTCTTCCCCGCCAAAAATTTCTTCGGCCGTCTCCTCGGAACTCATTAGTTCTGAGGCATCGGGTCCTAGACCCTCTTCCTCTTCGGCATGGAGCCGAGCCTTCAAATCGTCAAAATCAATCTCGATCATCTCTTCATCCTCGGGGCCTTCGATGTCGGGATTTTCATGAGCCAACGGCACATCATCAGCAAAAGAGGCGTCTTGAGCGGGAGGTACATCTTCTCCTAAGCCCATGCCTAGATCCTGTTCTAAGCCCATATCTAGATCCTGTTCTAGAAGAGTGCCGAGAGCGTTTTTAACTTCCCCCGAATACTTCTCTAATACGGCATTCTCGGCGTTTTTTAGCGCGGCCTCTTTTAGGGCTGCGGCGTCGACGATAGCCTGTTCTAACAATGAAGACATTAAATCACTCCCATTCCTGATAATTTATCAACTTAATTAGTATTGAGAATACTAAAAAGACTGTAAAGACAATATTTTATACCTCACGGAGGGCCACACAAAAAAAGAAACCTACACAGCTTCCCCATTACGATGCAAAACCGGCCGCTTCATAGATAGCCTGGAGAGCATCTTCCTCTATGTCGCCAGTGAATATGGCGAACGCAGCCCATCTACAGTCTGCTGGTATTGTGCCGCTGCTTCCATAGCCAAAGCGAAGGCCGCCCTGAAGCGAGGCGAAGCTTCCCTGGTCTACGTCCCATTTGTTCTGGTCGGTACCCCAATCAGAGCCAATCTCCTGTATATAGCTGTAGTGGTGATGCTCGTCGCCGAGGTACCTCTCATGGTGCCAACCCCAGAACATCCACTGACCACACAGACCAGCGCCCGTGCCGGCTCCAGATGAGCCGTGGCTAGCAATCAACTGTGGGCTTGTCCCGCCCTCGGCGCGGCTCGCGTGCATATAGTCACCATAACTGCCAAGCATTAGCGTTTTTGCTGAGCCAGCCCCAGCGGTGTCTATACCTGTGTAGGCAACAACCTCGTGGTCATTGCCCCAATGGCTAGGCATGTAGTAGATAACAAAGCCGCTGCTTAGGTCTGTCTCTGCTGATATGGGAGTTATGGCGCTGTCCAGAGCCCCGAAGTTTGTAGTTCCCATGTCTGTAGCATCGTTGCTTACATACTTCGTTAAAGTCGATGAGTGGCCGCCAGGAGCACTGCTATCGTCAATCTGCCAATTTCCCCTAGAGCCAACAATACCCTTGATGTCTGGCCTTCCGTTTCCGGATATGTCCGTCATGATCACCGCTCCGGAATCGAAATCTCCAGTATTAACTTCTTGGCAAGTCCATAATCCGAACAACTTCCCGGTGTCCTGGCACGCAACTACGAAGGCATCTCCTCCTCCCCCCTCAATACCCAATACATTTTTAATGTTATCGCCAGGAACTTCCAAGATCGATTTGATTGATTCGCCTGAAACCGAATTAAGAGTTTTAATTGACACTATTTTAGTGCCCTTCGGGTTCGATTTCTACGTAGGTGCTACCAGGATTGAAGTAAATTACGTTTGCCGTATCTGTAGCGTATCCAACTACTCGCACAAAAGCATTGCCGCCGGTCGGCGCACTTCCGGTTACAAACCCGGCCCCATAGTGGTCTCCCTTACTCGAACTACAAACATAAATCGGGGCGCCCTTTATAAAGGCGCCCGACAAAAAGGTGTTGGCATCATAAAATCCTCTTATAAGCATTCCATGGGTACCTATAGTGGTTCCCAACGATATACCTAACATTTGACTATAGCCACCGGGCTGGTTGACGCCGCTTCCAGTTGCTTCCGCAGATGCCGACATCCAACCGCCGGCGCTGTTAAGATAATATAGCGCGCCGGCTGTTAATCCAGCCGAAGAAGAGCCAAAGTACACCACTTCGCCACCGCCCGTGTCGTTGCCCAGACCAGTTGGATCATGATGGACATCGAGAGCGACCTTGGGAGCCGCAGTTCTAATGCCGACAAAGTCCGTTGAACCCTCAGCAAAAATCGTATTTGCATTTCCGTTTGTTTCAACCCTGAAGTCTAAATCGGCGCTGTTTTCGTTAAAAACTGCACCCCCGTTTGCGGTAAATGCCCCACTAACATCTAAAGTGCTAGCAAGTGTAGCCGCACCTTGAGCATGGAAGAGACTAGAACCAGAAATCTCGCCGATGACTGATAAAGTTTTAGAGGGCGTTTGCGTTCCAATGCCGACTCTCCCAACAGCGCCGCCAGTTACAAACAATATTGGAGCATTTGCTGAAGGAACGGAGCCTGAAGTCGCATCGATTTGAAATAAAGCACCCGGAGAGCCAGAAACATGGAGGAGAGAGTTCGGTGTCCAGGACGCGCCGGCGTTGGGGCCAATACCAAAGTTGCCATTCGAATCAATCGCGGCTTTGACAAGGCCGTTGATCCTGAAATACAAATCGGCATTGCCGTAGACGGAGTATGAATTGAGGCTTGTCACTCCGTTGGCGTTCTGTGAGAGCGCATATGTGCTGACACCATGATTCAGTGCCGCATGACCAACATAACAATACCCGACATTATTATAGACTCGGTAGGAAGGTAGGCAGCCGAGTTCCAAATTGCCGATCCGGGCGTTTTGTATATTATATCCCGTATCAATTATATACTCGGGATTGGTGGTTCCTATTCCCAGAGCGGCGCCGGAGA
>Ga0080013_1003268_pt1 | contig 17392 bp, 20 predicted proteins | sample ETNvirenome_6_85_FD_69236 | JGI IMG/M metagenome (GOLD analysis project Ga0080013, IMG submission 69236) | Marine viral communities from the Pacific Ocean - ETNP_6_85 (SPADES assembly) (version 2) | ecosystem: Environmental > Aquatic > Marine > Oceanic | place: Pacific Ocean | collected 2013-06-19 | reverse complement strand
AATCATACTGGGAAGAGTTTATTTTTAATGCGTCAAAACAAATGAAATATAAGATACCAAATCATATTTTAGTTAACTTAACTAAGAGATGGGCGTTCTTTGATAAGTCATATAAGATACCAATGATAAAGAAAGATATAGATAATAAGAAATTTCTTGATTGGGTATTATCATTTGATAAGAATGACCACCAAAAATGGGTAAAGGATAATATGAAACCATTTGAAGTGTTGTTTTTTGATGTAGGAGCTGAAATATTAAAGAATATTGGTGGATATTTAGCCGCTTCACCCCAAAAGGCCGTACAAAAGATACGAAAAGATGTGATTAATGCAATAAAGACAGTAAAAAGTGGTGGAGATATAAAAAAGATACAAACTTTGAAGTTACAATTAGATAAATTAAATAAAATTGGTGGATTATCCGCAATTGTACCATCAGAAGGAATAGTATTTAAGTATAACGGTAAAACATATAAGTTTACAGGAGCATTTGCGCCAGTAAATCAAATATTAGGTTTATTAAATTTTTAATTAAGAGGTAATATGTCATATAGTAGAGAAAATAAACGACAAAATGAAGCGTTACAAACTATTTTACATGGAGAAACTCCAGAAAAACGAATTTTTGTCGCTCAAGAAGATTTAGACTTTAAAAAGAAGTTAAAACTAGAAAAAGAAGAAGAACGAAACCGAATAGATGAAAAATTAGAGATAACTAAAGAAGCAAGAGTACCTTGGTTCTGTCCTGAATGTAAAAAAGTAATGAAAAGACGGTTAGATGATAGAATGTGGTATTTATACAGTCATTGTTTAGACTGTCAAGTAAAAGTTGAAAATAAACTGAGGATTGACGGTACATATGATGAATGGGCTACAAAAAAAGTGATTGCAAACAAATTAGCCTGGGTAAGAGAGCAAAAACAAAGTATTGAAGAGTTTAAAAAACAAGATTCTGTAGAATTTTGGCAACAAGTTAGACCTGATGGATATTCCGTTGATAAAGAAAAGTGGCAAATGGATATGGAAGATATTAAAAAACAGGCCGATAAAGCTTTAGAGCATCTACAAAAAATAGAAGATTCTTTAAAGTAATATATTTATATATAGGGAAATAACATTAATTAATAGGAGAAAATAAATGGCAACAATAACAAGTGGTGGTAAAGGAAGAACTGATGTGTCAAGTAGAAGCGTACCTTCTATAAAAGATGATGCAAAGTTTGGCAAAATTAAAACCGCAACTGCTGGTATAACACATTTTACTGGTTCTGATGCCGGTTCAAGTGGATTTATTATAACTACTGCAGGAAGTTCAGTTATTTGGCCAACCGAAGGTGATTCTATTGCGGCATCATCTTTAACTGCTAAAACACTTTATGAAATAGGTGTAAAACAAATAAGCGGAAGTGGTACTGTAAGCGTAGTATATTAATATGGACCGAAACTCAAAAGGACAATTAAAAGATGTAATTAAACAGGAGTATGTAAAATGTGCATCCGACCCTGTTTATTTCTTGAAAAAGTATTGTGTGATACAACATCCAATAAAGGGTAAGATACCTTTTAATTTATATAATTTTCAAGAATCAACTGTTAGTGATTTAGTACAGCATCGCTTTAATATAATTTTGAAAGCAAGACAATTAGGGATATCAACACTAACTGCTGGATACTCTTTATGGATGATGACATTTCATCACGATAAAAACATCTTGGTAATTGCTACGAAACAAGAAGTTGCCAAAAACTTAGTAACAAAAGTTCGTGTAATGCACGCAAACTTACCAAGTTGGTTAAAACAACCATGTGTTGAAGATAATAAGTTATCATTGAGATATAAAAATGGTTCACAAGTAAAAGCAGTATCAAGTGGTGAAGATGCTGGTCGTTCAGAGGCATTATCATTATTAATACTTGATGAGGCAGCATTTATTGATAGGATTGATACAATATGGGCAGCAGCATCTCAGACACTATCAACTGGTGGACAATGTATAGCACTTTCTACACCAAATGGTGTGGGTAATTGGTTTCACAGAACTTGGATGGACGCAGAAGACGGGTTAAATGATTTTAATTTTATGAAGTTACACTGGACAGTTCACCCTGAGAGAGAACAAGAATGGAGAGATGAACAAGATAAATTGTTAGGCCCTTCAATGGCGGCTCAAGAATGTGATTGTGATTTTATTACATCGGGTCAAAGTGTAGTTGACGGTATTATTTTAGAAGAATATAGAACTACACAAGTTAAAGAACCGATTGAAAAACGGGGTATAGATTCAAATGTTTGGATATGGGAGCCACCAAATTATACAAAAGATTATATAGTATGCGCTGATGTTAGTAGAGGAGATGCTACAGATTATTCAGCATTTCATATTTTAGATGTAGAGAGTTTAGAACAAGTAGCCGAATATAAAGGTAGAATGTCTACAAGAGATTATGGTAATTTATTAGTTAATATATCAATTGAATATAATAATGCTTTACTTGTAGTTGAAAACAATAATATTGGTTGGGCTGCTATACAACAATGTATTGATAGAGAGTATGATAATTTATTTTATATGAGCAAAGATTTACAAGTAGTAGATACTCAAAGACATATTAATAATAAAATTAATAGAATGGAAAAACAATTAATTCCAGGATTTACATTGACATCTAAAACAAGACCATTAGTAATAGCAAAATTGGAAGAATTTTTTAGAGAAAAATTAGTAACAGTTCATTCTCAAAGATTAATTGATGAATTGTTTGTATTTATATATAACGGAAGTCGTGCAGAAGCTATGTCAGGATATAATGATGACTTGGTAATGTCATATGCTATGGGATTGTGGATAAGAGAGACAGCTTTACGATTAAGAGCTGAAGGTATAGAATTGCAAAAGAAAGCAATGAATAGTATTACAACAAATCAAGGTGTGTATACACCAACAGATAACCAGAATGATTCTTGGGTGATGGAAGTAAATCAGAAAAAAGAATCATTAGAATGGTTAATTAAGTAAAGAGGTAAAAAATGGCTGATAAAAGTCTATTTGGTAGATTACAACGATTATTTTCTACAAATGTAATTGTAAGAAATGTAGGAGGCAAAAAATTAAAAGTTGCTGATACAAGTCGCACACAATCTATGTCAAGAAGTAATCTTGTTGATAGGTATCAAAAAATATTCACAGGTGCAGGATTAAGTGGATATTCAGATTCACTATTAACTAAGTCAATGAGATTAAATCTTTTTAAAGATTATGAATCAATGGATAGTGATGCAATAATTTCAAGTGCTCTTGATATTTATGCAGATGAATCCACAATGAAATCTGAATATGGAGAAGTTTTAGAAATTAAAACTGATAATCATCAGATAAAAGAAATATTACATAATTTATTCTATGATATTATAAATATAGAATTTAATTTATGGCCATGGGTTCGCAATATGTGTAAATATGGTGATTTCTTTTTGAAGTTAGATATTTCTGAAAAATATGGTATTACAAATGTAGTCCCATTATCGGCGTATGATGTATCAAGATTAGAAGGTCTAGACCCCGACAATCCAGAATATGTTAAATTCTTAATAGAGTCAGTTACAAATCAACATAGATATAAACAAGAAGATTCTGTTACAAAAGAAGAATTAGAAAATTATGAAGTAGCTCATTTTAGATTACTATCTGATTCTAATTATCTCCCATACGGTAAATCACAAGTTGAAGGTGGTCGTAAAATTTGGAAACAATTAACTCTTATGGAAGATGCGATGTTAATTCATAGAATCATGAGAGCTCCTGAAAAGAGAATTTTCAAATTAGATATTGGAAACATACCACCTGCTGAAGTTGATAATTATATGCAAAAAGTTATTAATAAAATGAAAAAAGCTCCAGTAGTTGATGAAGATACTGGTGATTATAACTTAAAATACAATATGCAGAATATTACTGAAGATTTCTTCTTACCAGTTCGTGGCGGTGATAGTGGTACAAGTATAGATTCACTTCCTGGTTTAACTTATGAAGCAGTTGAAGATATTGAATATCTTAAACATAAACTTTTATCTTCATTAAGAATACCAAAAGCGTTTTTAGGATTTGAAGAACAAATTGGTAGTAAAGCAACATTGGCTGCAGAGGATGTAAGATTTGCTAGAACTATTGAAAGAATTCAAAGAATTACAATATCAGAATTAACAAAGATAGCTATTGTTCACTTGTATGCACAAGGTTATCAAGATGCAGATTTAGTTAACTTTGAATTAGGTCTTACAAACCCATCTACAATATATGAAGAAGAAAAAGTAGAATTATGGAATAATAAAACTTCACTTGCAAGTTCTATGTTACAAGACGGTTTAGTTTCTTCAGAATGGATTTATAAAAATATATTTGGATTTACTGATGAAGAAATACAAAAACTTGATAAAGAGATAGCATTTGATTACAAACAAAAATTCAGAAGGTCACAGATTGAAAATGAAGGAAATGACCCAGCAAAAAGCGGAGAAGCAACTGGAACACCATCAGATATGGCAATGGGTAGAACAAGTCACGAATTAGATGATTTGGGACCTAATGGAGGTTCACCTCCCGGCGGTTGGGATGGTGCAGGTAGACCAAAAGAAGGCCCTAAATATAGTAAAGATGGTAGTGCAAGAGGTAGAGACCCACTTGGAGCTCACGATAAGAAAAAGGGTGGTAGCAGTTCACGAAGATTTGGTAAACATTTAGCTTTAGCTCACTTTGATAAATTGAAAAAAACGATGAAATTTAATAAATATGATAATAAAATTATAACAGAGGCACAAGAACTAGAAGAAGAGTATAATAGTGAGATAAGTTCTTTAAGCGAAAGTGTTTCAAATGAATGATTATTATTTAACTTTATATTTATTTATGACATACTATATTAAACATTGGAGTATTTTATAATGGCTCGAAAATTGAAACATTCTAAAATAAAGAATACGAGTATTCTTTTTGAATTATTAACAAGACAAATTACAGCAGACGTTTTAGCTGGAAAAAGTACAAAATCAGTTAAAATTGTAAAGAAATATTTTAATGAAAATACTGAATTGGGTAAAGAATTACAATTATATAGAGTACTTTCTGAAAAATATTATGAATCTGCAGATAGAGCGACTCAATTAGTAGAAGCAGTTATTAAATCACGAAAAAAATTGAATACTTCAACGTTAAGGCGTGAGAAATACAATCTTATTAAAGAAATTAAAGACAATTATAATGCTAATGACTTTTTTAATGGTCGAATATCTAATTATAGAATATTAGCATCAATTTATAATGTATTTCAAGCAGAAACCATATCTACTATATTCGATCCCGAAGCAGTTGTTAATTCTAAATTTACTGTTTTAGAACATATTACTAGTAAAAAACTTAATTTAACTGAAACTAAAAATAAAGTTTTACGTGAATATAATAAAAAAGATAAAGATTTAAGATTATTAGCATATCAAATTCTTGTAGATAAATTTAATCAAAAATATAAAACACTAGATGAATCTCAAAAGAGTTTATTGAAGAATTATATTAATAATGTTAGCAATACAAATTCAATGAGAGAATATATTGATAGCGAAGTAGTAAAAATTAAAAAAACATTAAAAATTTACACACCTGAAGTTACTGATAAAATTACCAAGATTAAATTAACTGAAGCTATAAATCAAATAGAAAATTTAACAAAAGGTAGAATTGTAAAAGATAAACAGGTTTTAACCCTAATGCGATATTATGAACTAATCAAGGAGATTAAGAGTGTCCATAAAAATTGAAGTATTACGAAGATATATTAGAGAGCTTATTAAACAAGAAATAGATGAAGCGTCTGTAACAGGTGCAATAGATGGTGGAGAAGGTCCACCTAAAACTCCAGCAGCGTTTCGTAAGAAAAATTCTAAAAAGATTAAAAAAGCTGGACATGAAGAGGGTCATAAAGACCCGGCAATATTTGGATTTACGAAGGTAAGTGAAGCTAAATTTCACGTAAAAACTGAAATTGGTAGTGTGATAATTGATGCTGGTGGTAAAGGTGAGGCAGTTATGAAAGTTGCTAAAGCACTTAAAAAGGGTCGTAAAGGTATTATAAGTGTAAATAGAGTTGGTGTTTCTAAAGCAAAACAAGTTGATAAGAAACTTGAGAATGTAACTGAAGATATTAATTCAAAAGGCTATTCTCAACTTAATACAATGGCGAAACACGCAACTATTTATCTTAGAGATTTATCAAAGGCTCTTAGAAAACAAGATGATAGTGCAGTACTTCGAGAAGTTCATTTTCTTGCGGCACAATTTACTACTATGGAAAAAATATTAAAAGATAAAAAATGGAATGCAAAATTTAATGAATCCGTAAATGAAGCAAGAACTATTAATGTAGAACCTAATTGGGAAGGTGTGTGGAGATACTTTAAGTATATGGCACAAACTAATCCCGCAGTTTGGAAAAGAATGCAACGTAATTTGGGAAGTGAGTGGGGCAAATTAGAGAAAATGGCACAACAAAAACGGTGGCAGTCTGAATCAGTAAATGAAGAAATTGCTAAAGGAAAGGGTGTTCAAAAGATTTTTGATATACAAAAAAATGGTTATGGAAAACTCGGTGGTAGAATGGTAGACCAATTAAGTGCTGGATTATTCACACAATTGTATGATAAAGCACCAGATAATATCAAAGAGAAAATGAATAAAATGAACGAAAAAAGACTTTACATTGTAATTGGTAAAATGTGGGATAAGTTCGGTAAAAGCGTAACTCTAAGATAATGATAAACTTAATTAGGAAATGATTATGGAATTTAAAGAAACATTTAAACGAATTGGTGGTGGTAAAATAAATACCAAATCTCTCAATGAAGGCAGCACAGGCTGGAAACTTTATCGTGCACCTAATATTGATTCTAAGTTGTGGAGAGAAATGAAATATGATTTGAGAGACCAGTTTACTGAGTTAGTAAAGATTGGACAAGATTATGGCGTATTTCAAAATGCTCAAGGTACTAATAAGATTTTAAAACAAATTAAAAGATTAATGGATAAAATCTAATGATTAAGTTAAAGGACATATTAACTGAGGCCAAAGAATTACCATTAAAAGATATTAAGATGCTGGCTAAAATGACTGATTATAATAATCATAATGAAGCGAGAATATATTTGGCAAGAAAACTTGGTAATAAAAACTTAGTAAAATCATATGATGCAGTAATGGTATTACATAACCAAATGAATCAAATGAATGATTTGATGAAAGTCAGAGAAAAATTAGACAAAATGCTATTCACACAGGCAAAAAGATATTATAGTAATTTTAACGATATAGAAGGAGCATTCTAATGAAAAAACACATATTAAAAGAGAATAATGATTAAGTTAAAACAACTTATAAATGAAACTTCTCAATTACCAAGTGGAAAAAAGATTCAAATGGGTAAAATTTTTACTGGTCATGGAAAATCATTCGTAAAAGAAGAAGATTTAAATGAAGCAAAAGAGATAAAAAAATCTGATGTGACCAAATTAGTAAAAATGGCAAAAAAAATTGATAAGGAGTTGAATACACTTACTAAATTTTATAAATCTAAAATTTATAATGTGAATAATAGTGTAGTATATAAAACTTGGTTATCTTTAGATAATGCAAGACGAGAATACTCTATAAAGGCAATGAGTGGAATAGAATTTTTAGAAGATGAAGGTTGGGAATAAAATATGAACTATACTAAAAATATGTGGGATACTTGGAAAGACTGGAGAATAGATGAAGAATCTGAAGATTTGACTAAATTATTTGAAGAATTTAAGAAAGTTGGTGTGGATGAGAAATTTGCAGCACATACATTACCTTTTTCAAATAAAGAAGCTCAACACCAAGTGGAATCAGATATTAAAGAAATGGGTCAAATTTTTAATAAATCATCACAGAGAGCAATTGCAATAATGTTAAGTGGTGTAAAGAATAACAAATATGATGCTATGGATTTGATTCGTGGATTAAGTACAGGTAAGGTTGATACGAGTCATGGTGTTGGTGATATGTTAAGAGTATTGTGGAGTAAAGTAGAAAAAAGATTTAGAAAATATTTAGGCGGTAAAAAACGCCGTTAATGATATTTATATATGAATTAGGAGATTCAAAATGGCAAAATTAAAAGATTTAATTAAAGAAAACTTTTCAATATTAGGTGGAGTAGTTAGTACACCTGCAATTGGAAATCATAAACATCGTGGGTTAAGTGATATCGTAGAAGATATTTACGGTACTTCAGATAAAGTATCTGCTAAAGAAATAAAAGAAGCGATGAGTACATTTTCTAAGTTGGGTAAAGTACTTCATAGAGAAGAAAATTTAAAAGAAATTGCAAATTCACTTTCAGAAATAGCTAATAAAGCAAAAACCTACACATTAAGTGAAACAGATGATTGGTTTGATAAAGTTACTGTAAATCGTAATATGAAGGAACTTACCACATTATCAAAATCTTTTGGTAAATTTGCACAAGAAGCTCATGGATTACAAGAAAGAATGAGTGCATTGTATGAAGATATGGGACATATTGTTGGTCGTTATTATGAAGTAAATGATGAAGACAAACAAGATGATGAAACTTGTGACGGTAGTTCAATTGAAGAAGGTGATTATGAAGCTTTTTTCAAAGCAGCAATGAAAAAATTCGGAGTGAGTTCTCCAGATGAATTAGACGATGAGGCAAAATCAAAATTTTTCAATTATGTAGATGCTAACTTTAAAGGAAAGTCTGAAGGTAGAGTGATGGAAGGAAAATGGGCAGTTACCTTTGAACTTGGTGGGGGTGTAGGAGATGCCACCATAATTATTGATGCACAAGGTGCAGGACAAGCAAAATCTTTAGTTGCAAAACAATTGAAAAAGGGGTTGAGTGCTGTTACAGCTACTAAAAGAGTACAATCGGCATTTGCAAGTCAAATGGATAAAAAACTGGGTGACGACTAAATGATTAAATTAAAAAAATTAATAAACGAAAGAAAATTTGGTGAACCATTACCTACTTTAAAAAGTGAAATAGAAAAACACCAATCTAAAAAAGTAGTAACGGAAGATGTTGAAACTGCTATTGATATGTTAATGAAAAGATGGAGGAGTGTTATAGCATATTGGGAAGATATTGATGATATTTGGGAAGATAATAAAAAAATACCAAAAATTATTGTGAGATATAAAAGGGAGTGGGAAAGAATTGTTGACAAAATGGATAGAGAAGTCAGAAAAGAAGCTGGACACAGCTACCAGCCCGGCCGGAGACCCAGATGATTAAACTAAAAAAATTGATGAGGTTATAATTGATTGAAGTAAAAGTACGAAGAAATGAATCGATTGAGAGAGCAATTTCAAGATTTAAGAAAAAAGTAAAAGAAAGTGGTTTTTTATTTACATTAAAAGAACGACAATATTACACAAAACCCTCAGAAAAACGAAGAGAAAAGAAAAATAGAGCTAAAAGGCGTAATTTTTATAATAGATTGCGCGATGAAAAAATCTTCTAAATTTTGATGTTTTTTTATATAAAGTATATATTTATATAAAACTAAATACACTTTTGTATTATTCAATACATCATAAAGTGTACCTATATTGGGTAAATCCCAATTATTAATTAATTTAATTATAGTTCCCAATAACTATACTGTAATCCAAATGGAGAAATATAATGGATGACTTATTGAAAGAAGCCATCGCAGACGCAAAGGCAGTTCGTGAAACCGCTCTCGCTAATGCTAAAATGGCACTTGAAGAAGCATTTACTCCCCGTTTAAAATCAATGTTAGCTAAAAAGATCCAATCTGAAATAGAAGATGAAGATGAAGTTTCTGATGAAGATGAAGATGCTGTTGAAGAACAAGAACTCGAAGATGAAGATGATGTAGTTGATCCTGCAAATTCTGAAGAAGGTGGTCCTGTTTCTGAAGAAGAGCATGAAGATGAAGATGATGATGAAGAAACTGTATCTGAAGAAGATGAACTGTCTGATGAAGATGAAGAACTGTCTGATGAAGATGAAGAACTTTCTGATGAAGATGAAGAACTTTCTGATGAAGATGAAGAACTTTCTGATGAAGATGAAGAACTTTCTGATGAAGATGATGAACTTGATCTTGAAGCTATCTTACGTGAACTTGAAGACGAAGAAGATGAAGAAGAAGTTTCTGAAGAATATGAGGATGAAGATGTAGAAGATGGTGCTGAAGAAGTACCAGCTGAAGATCAACCCGATGATTCTGTATCAGAAAATGATGTATCTTCTCATGTCGGTGAAGATGATGATGAAGTAGAAGATGACGCTGCTGATACATCTCAAACCGGTGCTCAGGGTATGGAAGGCGAAGGCGAAGATGAAGAAGCTGGTGATGAAGGTGAAGAAGAAACTGCACCTGAACAGCACGCTGATGAAGACGCTGAAGTCGAAGACGACGTTGATCTTGAAGAAGTTCTTAAAGCTTTATCTGAAGTCGAAGACGAAGATGAAGAAGCAGACGTGGAAGAAGTGTCGAAACTTAAAAAAGAAGTTAAAGAACATAGAGATGTTGTAAAATATCTTCGTTCTAAACTTAATGAAGTTAATTTATTGAATGCTAAATTATTATTCTCAAACAAATTATTTCGTGCGTTCGGTTTAAGTAATGAGCAGAAAATGAAAGTCGTAGAAACTTTTGATAGAACTCGTAGTATTAGAGAGATTAAACTTGTGTACTCTACACTTGCTGAATCTTTCAAAGGTGCTCGTGGTACTGTAAAAGAATCTAAAGGTTCATCTTCTAAAGCCGTTGCTTCAACTAAACCTACTAAAAAAGTAATTACTGAGGCTGATGATATTAAAGCAAGATTCAAGAAATTAGCAAACATAATTTAAAACTATTCTTATTGGGAGAAATATAATGAGTAAGAATAAAACTACAATCGAAAAATTGATGGACGGATATAATCCTTCTCGTCAATTGCTCGAACAAACCCGTAGATTAGTTAAGAAGTGGGAGCCGACAGGCCTTTTAGAAGGTATGGAGCAAGACCATCAAGTTAACGGTATGGCAGTTCTCTTAGAGAACCAAGCACGTCAACTTATTGATGAGGCTTCTCGTACAGGTACTTCCGCTAGTTCAGAAGAATGGAGTGGCGTAGCCCTTCCTTTAGTTCGTAGGATCTTTGGTGAATTGGCAGCACAGGAATTCGTTTCTGTTCAGCCTATGAATCTTCCTTCAGGACTGATCTTCTATCTTGACTTCAAATACGGTACAGCTCAAACTGCAGCACATACTGAGAATACAGATGTTCATGGTAATACATCTGGATCAAATACGGACGCTTCTGGCGGTCTGTATGGTGCTGGTAAGTTTGGATATTCAATCAACGACCAAACCTCAGATGCACAGTCCGCTGGAACTGCAGTAGCAGCTAACACGTTTACAACTGCTTCTGTTGCTTGGGTTGATGTTGATTTTGAACCAGATTTATCTGCTTCCGTATCCACTGGATACTTAGCTGATAATGGTTTGGTTAAAATTACCGTTGATGGTGTAAATGATCTACCTAACCACGATCCTGAAGGCATTCGTGCATTCACAATTAGTGGTTCTGGAATTGATGCATTTTATCCAGCACATACTGCAAGGGATTCGAATAGTGACGTTTCCTTTATTTGTTTAAAATCGGCCGCAGCCGTAGCAAGTGGAATCGTTGTGAAGTATCACAAAGAAGCCGCTAATAACTACACTCGTGGTGATTTTGAAGCAACTACAACTCAAATTGATGGAAATCCTGAATCAGATATTGACATTCCTGAATTAGATATTTCGATGAAGAGTATTCCAATTATTGCTAAAACTCGTAAGTTGAAAGCAGTTTGGACTCCTGAGTTAGCTCAAGACCTTAACGCTTATCATAGTGTTGATGCAGAAGCTGAATTAACTGCTCTATTGAGTGAATATATCTCAATGGAAATTGACCTTGAAATTCTTGATATGTTGTTCGCAAATACGAACGCAAAGAAAGAAAAATGGTCTGCTAGAGTTGGATATGAATATAATTCAGCAACTTCGTTGTTCGCTGAATCTTCAGGTCCATCTAACGCATACACAAAAGGTGCTTGGTTCCAGACACTTGGAAACAAGATACAAGCAGTATCAAACGCAATCCATCAGAAAACTCTACGTGGCGGTGCTAATTTCATCGTGGTTTCACCTGAAACAGCAACAATCATAGAGAGTATTCCTGGATACGCAGCCGGCACAACTGGCGAAGCAACTGAGAAATCTTTTGCAATGGGTGTACAAAAAGTTGGACAGTTAAATAACAGATATACGGTTTACAAAAACCCATATATGTTAGAAAACACAATCCTCGTAGGTTTCCGTGGAAGTAATTTCCTTGAAACTGGCGCTGTGTACGCACCATATGTTCCGTTGATAATGACACCTCTCGTTTACGATCCTAAGAACTTCACACCTCGTAAGGGTGTAATGACAAGATACGCGAAGAAAATCGTGCGTCCTGAATTTTACGGTGAAGTTGTTGTCGCTGACGTGAACTATGTCTAATTGACTTAGTGGTACAGAGGTGATTTATCATCTCAAATTTAAAAGGGGCGTCTTTTTGATTCCCCTTTTTTATTGCTTTGATATTTATATTTAGATATATCTAAACAAAATTCTTAATATTAGGAGAAAAAAATGGCAGTTGCACTATGGGCAGGTAGTTCCAGTTTTACTTCAGGGGATACACCTTGGGGTTTATATGATTCCGATACTCAATTTACATCTTCAGCAGATAAATTTGCAGGTTGGGCAGCAAAAAGATTGGGCTATCCTATTACGGCTATAGAATTAACATCAGGTTCTTTTTACGCCTGTTTTGAGGAATCCGTTTCTGAATATTCCGCTCAAGTTAATCAATTCAATATAAAAGACAATTTATTAAGTTTAAAGGGACAATCAACTGGATCTTCTAATAATTTAACACATAAAAGACTATCAAACACTATGGGAGAACAGATATTTTTATCAGAAACCTATGGTAGTGAAGCAGGTGTTGGGGGTCAAGTAGAAGTTTATACAAATAAAATTACACTTTCCCAATCAGTACAAGAGTATGATTTAAATGCATTAGTTGCTGATCTTAGTGGTTCTGGAGCAGGTTCGGGTGGAGCAATAGAGGTAAAACGAGTATTTTATGAGGCTTCACCTGCAATAACAAGATATTTTGATCCATATGCTGGTACAGGACAACAAACAAACAATATGTTAGATGCATTTGGATTCGGTGGTTCATCCCCAGCAATTACATTTATGTTACAACCAGTATATGCTGATTTACTTAGAGTACAGGCAATTGAATTTAATGATCAAGTTAGAAAATCTGCTTATTCATTTGAATTAAGAAATAATAAGTTAAAAATATTTCCAACTTGGACAAGTGATAGTACAGGTAGTTTATATGTGGAATGGGAAAGAGTAGATGATAGAGATAAAGTATTACGAACTCGTTATAGTGGTTCAAATGATACAATATCAGATATTTCAAACGCACCATATGATAATATGCAATATCAGTATATTAATGATGTGGGTGTTCAATGGATTAGAAAATATGGATTAGCATTATCAAAAGAATTATTAGGTATGGTTCGTAGTAAGTATGGAACTATTCCTATTCCTAATTCTGAAGTTAGTTTAGATGGTGATACATTAAGAGCCGAAGCAACTGCTGAAAAAGAACAATTAATAGAACAATTGAGAGAAATGTTAGAACAAACAAGTCAAAGGGCTTTGTTAGAGGCCGATCAAGAAGCTTCGGAACATCTTCAATCAAAATTAAATAAAGTTCCAGTACCAATTTATATAGGATAAACAAATGGCAAGTAGATTTTGGCCTACACGAGATACCGATTTAGCGAAACACCTTAATGACGAACTTGTAGGTAATTTAACTAAAGATAGTAGTAGTATTATCGGACAAGAAGTTATTCTATATCGTATTGCTCCGTATGATACTAAAACCAATATGTATGGTGAGGCAGGTGAAACTGGTAAAGTATATAAGGCAGGAGTTAAGTTATTTTGTATTGTAGATGCAGGTGATTTTGATTGGGAGACTAATGAATTCGGTCCTGATACAAGACAAGATGTAACATTTGCATTTCAACGAGATATGTTAATTGATGTAAATTTCAGACCAGATATTGGTGATGTTGTGAGTTGGAATAGTGGTTATTTTGAAATCAATGGAACTAATGAGAATCAACTTGTTGGTGGACAAACAGGTAAAAACTGGACAATTAGTTGTACAGCACACTTATCAAGAATTAATACACTTAATATTGAAAGAACAAGGGCATTTTAATGGCAAGACAAAAACCCATATCACGTAGAGCAAGACGAGATTTACATTCTGTAGCGTTACGAGAAGATTTTAATAGGGCTCGAGAACTTAGACGTGATAAAGATGATCAAAAGAATTTATCAGTTTCTATTATGGACATGGATAGTGCTATTATGTACTATTTTAATGAAGTTATTAGACCAGACGTAAAGGAAAATAAAGAAACAGTAAAAGTACCTGTATTGTATGCATCTCCAGAACGGTGGGTTAGTATACAAAAACGTGGGTTTATGAGGGATAAAAGACAACAACTTATCGTTCCTGCAATAGTATTTAAAAGAACAAGTGTAGAAAGAAATGAAAATATTCCTGTTGATAAGCTGGATGCTAATAATCCTAAAAATTTTATGACATTTCAACAAAAATATTCTCAAAGTAATCGTTACGATCAATTTTCAAGAACAGTAGGAGTGTCACCTAATAAAGAATATTTTAATGTGGTTATTCCAGATTATGTTATATTAAGTTATGAGTTTACCATTTGGACAAGCTATATAGATCAAATGAATAAGTTAGTTGAGAAAATAAATTATACAGATGGTGCTTATTGGGGTGAACCTGGTAAGATGAGATTTAGAACTAAAATCGAGAGTTTTACAGATGCAAGTGAAATGGATGCACAAGAAAGATTGATAAAAACTACATTTGCAGTGCAGATGATGGGATATATTATACCAGAAGAATTTAATAATTATATCACAACTAAAAGACAACTAACACCTAAACGTTTAATTTTTAATATTGATGTAGAAAAAACTAAAGACCAATTAATTGATGCTCCTGAAGGTGGACAATCGGTTAGTATTCAAGAAACACAAGATATTTTTTCTATAAGTGTTTCAAATCCATTTACTATGACTGCAGGAACTGGTGTTACTTTATCTAATAATGGAGCTACTTTTGATGGTTCGGTAGCAATATCACAAATATTTTCTATTGGACAAGATGTGGCAACTACTGCAGATGTTACATTTGCAGAAGTTAGTGCAAATACAATTGTTCTTGGTAATCCTACTACTTGGAGTTCTGCAGGTATTAGTGGTAGTTTTTCCGTTACGGGTTCATTAGTTACTTCTGGTGATTTGACTGTAAATGGTAATACAAATATTTTAGGTACTTTAACTGCACAAGAATTTCATACAACTTATACATCAGCTTCTATTATATACCAAAGTGGTAGTACAAAATTTGGTGATACTATAGATGACACTCATGAAAGAACGGGTAGTATGACTTTAAGTGGTTCATTTGGTTTAAATGGATATGAAATAACTGAAATATCAAACGATACTACTTTAGGTGATCAAAGTACCACAGCTACAGTAACAGAATATGCAGTAAAACAATATGGTTTAACTTTAGCTACCGACCAATCATATTTAAGAAAACAATATCAAAAAACAGCAGCAGCAATAATTGGTACTAATACGGCAAGTTTCACTGCAGTTACAGCGTCAGCACCCTCTACTTTGACTGCTACAAGTGAAGCTGATTTTATATTTTTTATAAATGGACAATATATGGAACATGATGCTTTGACTGTTGCACAAAGTGGTTCTCAATTTTTACTACAAGTTGATACAGGTTCAATTGGATATTCATTAGAAAGTGATGATGAAATTTTAAGTATTGGTAAATTTAATTCGTAGGAAATAAAATGGCAAAAAATTTATTTCAATTTAGAAATCCCTTAGTATTTTCAGGATCATATATAGATATTACTAATGCCGGTGTTAATATAACTGGTGTAGCTTCACAAGATTTTAATTTTAGTATTGGTCAGGCAGTTGAGACGACTTCGGATGTGGCATTTAATGATATTACTCCTGATAGCGTATTAATAGGATCAAGAGATTCAACTCATATTGTTTTAGCGGATAAAACAGTTTCTGCTTCGAATGGTACACTAACTCAAACTCACGGAGAATTTTTTAATATAAGTGGAGATTTGACCGTTCCAAATTTAACATTAACAGGTCGGTTTACAACTGAAAAAATAGAAGCTTCACTTACAAGTTCAAATACTATTTTTAAAAGTGGTAGTACTGAATTTGGAGATACTTCGACAGATACTTTACAGATGACAGGTAGTTTATCTATAAGTAGTTCTTATGAATTAAATAATTTTACTATAGATGAAATTTCAAATGATACTGCAGTGGATGGGGGAAGTCAAACTGCACTTTGTACCGAATATGTTGCATATAATGCATTTGGTGATCAAACACCTGGATTTGCATTTATAAAAAAAAAATATGCACATACGGGTAGTTTTGTAAGTTCTACTACTTCAAGTTTTACAGCAGTAACGGCATCTGCACCAGCAGGAGACTTAACTGCAACTAATAAACATGACTTTATGTTTTTTAATGAAGGTATGCTGATGGAGTATGATGCATTAAATATAGAACAAAGTGGTTCAAAATTTTTATTGAAAGTAAATTCAACTACATTGGGTTATGGTTTGGATAGTACTGATGAAATAGTAGTGTGGGGAAAATTTAATTCATAAAAACTCTCCATTCCACTTTTCTTTTACCATTTCTTTATATTTATTACTATGAGAAAAAGAACCTGGCCCAACCGCAAAAACAGAAAGTGTCCTGATTGTAGGAAGATGTTAACTTATACAAGAAAGGATAGTTTTGACAGAGCAGTTGGAAACAATTCTGTTTGTAAAAGTTGTGCTCAGTCGGATAGAAAACTTACTATGGAAACTATTACGAAAATGAAACAACCAAAGACAACTCAACATAAGAAGAAAATTTCACGTAGTATAGAACAATGGTGGGAAGAACGTAAACAACAAGAGATAAACTATGGCTTTAATAGACAGCAAACAATTAAATCCTAATTTTTCAGGATCATTTGCAGTAGCTACTGGATCATTTTTTGTGAGTGGTAGTGAAAATCCTTCTGCTGGTACTTATACATTAAGTACAAGTGGT